>ENA-UEPI01001271-UEPI01001271.1-human-gut-metagenome-genome-assembly--contig:-NODE-1271-length-12364-cov-6.414259_pt1 | contig 12364 bp, 10 predicted proteins | sample MGYA00242899_ERZ507914 | MGnify/ENA primary metagenome ERZ507914 (study PRJEB26167, sample SAMN06115442) | human gut metagenome | host: Homo sapiens | place: China:Chongqing | collected 2015-07-28...
ATGAAAAAGTGCTTATGCAAGCAAGCTTGCAACACACTTTCTCATTCAAACCAGCGCATGGCTGAACTGTAACAAAATATCCGTTTTTTGTATGAAAGACTGAACTCACGCAGACAAGATTTTACAGATAAAGCAGTTTCAAATTGTGAAAGATGAAGTCTGCGGAGAACCGTGAATCGACGGTTTAGTATGTATCTAACGGCGGCTCAACAGAATCCGGCAGCGGGCAGGTATAGTGTCCACCGTTTCTCTTGTGGAGTTCTTTCTTTGCGGCTTCGATCACATCCGGGCGGTCCATGGTGCGGATGCAGGAGAGAGCCAGGACTTTTGCTGCGGTCAGGAGTCCCTTGTGGGCTAACGGGCTGCAGGACTGGGCAACCATCTGCCAGGAGTGTCCGACATTTCCGATACATGCGGTGGCAATATTGATATTTAAGGTAGGGGCGGCGTATCCGACATCACCCACATCTGTAGAGCCGGCGGTCAGCTTGATCTTATCCGGGTTGAACGGGTGGATCTCGGAATCCAGCGGCCTTTCAAGAATCTCCTCTAAGCGGTCTTCCCCGTAAGTCTCAATGATCTGGGATTTGATGTTTTCCAGGGTGGTCGCCGGGTAGGTATTTAAGAATTCCTTTGCCATCCTGTAATCCGCGTCATCCCATTTCGGAGCGCCGACTTCCTGTAAACACTCGTCCGCAACCGCCGCCAGGGCGTTGTTTGGAAGATATTCGGTGAACGCCATGGAAAGCTCGCACTCAAAGGTGGTATCGGTCATGATGGATGCGCCGCGGGCAACATTTTTTACGCGCTCGAAGAGCTCTTTTACCTGGTAGACCCACGGAGAGCGGACCTCGTAGCGGATCGTCGCGTGATCCTGTACGACGTTCGGGGCGGTTCCGCCGGCATCGATGTAAGCGTAGTGGATCCTCGCTTCCGGGATCATGTGCTCTCTCAGGTAGTTGCAGCCCACGTTCATGAGTTCAACGGCGTCCAGGGCACTTCTTCCGAGGTATGGGGTTGCGCCTGCATGGGAGGCAACACCCTTAAAATAGAAGTTTGCGCCCATGATGGCGTTGCTGTGATTGCACTCGACGGCGTTCTTTGTTGCCGGGTGCCAGGAGTATACGAAATCGACATCGTCGAACATGCCTGCGCGGGCCATGAACTGCTTGGAACCTGCGCCTTCTTCAGCCGGGCAGCCGAAGTAGATGATGGTTCCGTCCTTCTTGTTGGCGATCAGGTATTCCCTGACAGCCAGGGCAGCTGCGAGAGCGCCGGTACCCAGTGCGCAGTGACCGCAGCCATGTCCCGGAGCGCCTTCCTTTAACGGTTCCTTGTGCGGGTCAGCGGCCTTCTGGCTCAGGGAAGACAGGGCATCGTACTCGCCGAGGATTCCCATCACAGGTTTTCCGGTTCCGTAGGAGAAGGTTCCGGTAAAGCAGGTCGGGATTCCGGCATCACCTTCCGTCAAGGTAAAGCCCTCTTCTTTTAAGATTGATTTTAACAGGGCAGCCGATTTTGTCTCATGGAACGCCAGCTCGGCATACTCCCAGATCTTATCGTTGGCATCCAGGATCTTCGCGGATTTTTCGTCGATCACGCGGGTGAGAAATTCCAGGTCTTTATTCATGTGAGATTCCTTCCTTTCTGAAAATTTAGGATGGCGAGTGGGAAAATCATTTCTTTCGCACTGCGCTGTGATATAGAGTTAGTTTACAACAGTTTGCTGAAAAGTACAATGGAAAAAGGAGTTTTGCGGAAAATTTTCTGCGAAGTTTTGTACTCTGTTCCCGGCTGCAGGAGCAGAAATTGAAAATATTCAGTAACTGTTCAGTAGGTCTGCGCATTTGCTGCGCTGACCGTAATAAAACATAGGCTTAAAGGCAAAAATCCCATCGGCGAAGCCGATTTGGAATGGATTTTTGCCCGTAACTGTGAGGCACTGAACAGTTACAATATTCAGATGATCAGAATGAGACGCGGGTCCGGGCGGTCGTGCGGCAATTCTGCGGCAGGTATTTACCATGCAAGGAAAGGCATGGTATAATGGGCGTTAACAAAGAAGCTAAAACTCGGGAACGCAGACTGCCGAAAGGCGGCGGAATGGGCTGCGCATTCTGGCAGATAATAGAAATACAGGAGGGAAAATTATGCCAAAGCTGATCTATGTGGCGGATGATGAAAAAAACATTTGTTTTCTGATAGAAAATTTCCTGGAAAAAGAGGGATATGAGGTGGAGTGCTTCGGGGATGGCGAGTCCCTTCTTGACGCGTTCCAGAAAAAAGCGCCGGATCTCTGCATCCTCGATATCATGATGCCGGGGATGGATGGCCTCACGGTCTGCACCCAGATCCGGAAGACGAGCCATGTTCCGATCATCATTGTCTCTGCAAAGGATTCCCCGTTAGACCGGATCACCGGAATCACTCTCGGAAGCGACGATTACATGGTAAAACCGTTCCTGCCGCTGGAACTTGTGACGAGAGTCAAGGCGTTATTCCGCCGCGTGGACACATTCTCCGGACAGGAGGAAGAGGCGAAGGATTCCTATGAGATCGGGGATATCAAGCTCTACCCGAAGCGCCGTGCCGCGAAGTTAAAGGACGAAGATTTTGCCCTGACACCGCTGGAATTCGACTTCCTGTGCCATATGCTGGAGCGCCAGGAACATGCGGCGAGCCGTGATGACCTGTTAAAATCTCTCTGGAAGGTGGACAGCAGGGAAGTTGACACCCGCGCCGTGGATGACATGGTGAAGCGTCTCAGGAAGAAACTGAAGGACCAGAAGAGCACCGTGAAGATCGAGACCGTATGGGGCTACGGATTCCGCCTGACGAGTGGAGGAGAGGCATGAAATTAAGTATCCGGATGAAGATATTCCTTCCGGTGATGCTTCTTCTGATCGCGTTCCCGGTTGCGGCGTGGTTCGTGTTCAGCTATGCGCTGGACGGACATATGAACTACAACGCGAAGCGTGACCTGGGGCAGATGGTGAAGACGGTGGAGGAATTGGCGGACGAGTACAGGAACCTGGACGTGCCGGACGAGACAAATGCGCAGGATGACAGGAGAAGTCTCCTAAATGCCCTGCGGAACGCGGCCCAGACGGAGTCCGGGGAGTCGAAGATGCTGGTGATCGGAAACAAGTACCGGGTGCTGTATCCGAAAAACTATGATGACCAGCCGGAGATGACCCAGATGTACTCGGAGTTCCTGACGAGAATGACCGGAAATGATCCGGCGTTCGAGAGCGGGGAGATCACGGAGGAGACCATCGGTGACACAAAATATATGCTCTATTTCCTGGATGTGGGTCAGAATCGGCCCGGTCATGTCCAGAATGTGCTCTTATACTGTCCGATCCACGATACCAGCGTGATCTTAAATGAGGTGTCGAGACTGGTGTTCATGATCATGGGAGCGATGGCGGGCGTGTCCATTGTGCTGTTCTGGTTCGTCGCGGGAAGTATTTCGACTCCGGTGAGCCGTCTCTGCGAAGCTGCGCGGGGAATCGGTGAGAAGAAGTTTAAGAAAGTCGAGACCGGAACCAACGTAAAGGAGCTCTACGAGCTGGAAAATGAGATCAACCAGATGCAGGATAACCTCTTAAAGGCGGACGAGGCGGAGCGTGTGTTTTTCCAGAACGCGTCCCATGAGCTCAGAACGCCGCTTATGTCCATCAGCGGTTATGCCCAGGGAATCCAGAGAGGTGTCTTTGAGGACGTCTCTCAGGCAGCAGGCGTGATCCTGGACGAGAGCAGCCGCCTGACGGAAGTTGTTGACGGGATCCTGACGTTGACGAGAATGGACCAGATGCGGTACCAGGTTGTGCCGGTGGAGATGGGGATCCGGGAGTACATCGAGGACCAGATCGAGCGCCTCGAGGGACTTGCGTACCAGAAAAAAATAAAATTGGAATTTTTGCCGGGGGATGAGCATAAAATTATCTCGGATGTGATGCTTTTAGGCCGGGCGTTCTCGAATGTGACATCAAACTGTATCCGCTACGCTAAGGAGATGGTCTGGATCTCAGTGGAGGAGAACGGGGAGCAGCTAAAGATCACGATCCGGGACGACGGGCCGGGAATCCTAGAAGACGATCTTCCTCATCTGTTCGATCGCTTTTATAAAGGGAAGAACGGAAATCACGGGCTGGGGCTTTCCATCGCAAAACGCTCCATGGAGTACATGGGAGGCGATATTGCGGCAAAAGCCTCGCCGGAAGGTGCCATATTTACGATCATACTGCCGCAGGATTGCCGCAGCTTTGCCGTAGAAGAATGGACAGAAGTGTGATAAGATGATAACAGTTCAGAGAGTGGACTTGTAAGTGTGATAAGCAGACATTTGCAGATATTCTTTGAATGAACGGAACATGGAAAATATCCACCTATTGAATAAAAAGTAAAATCGGGTGGGTTTCAGATGTTTTAGTATCTCGGGAGCACGAAAGTGTCAAGAGATTGATTATCAGCTTGCAATGAGGAGGACACGAAGATGAAGAGGATTTTATTTTTATTCGGTCTTCTGGTATGTCTTGCGGGAATGCCGTTGACAGCTTTTGCGGATAATAAGACTGCGAAGCAGACGTATGAGACGGCGATCTCGGACAACTGGAAAACGATGTTAAAGAACAGTATTGCACTGGATACGATCAACGCGGAGAACAACACCCACCTTTTAAACTGGCAGGATGTAAAGAACCCGTCGGACGAGGCGGTAAAGCTTGTGGAGAAGATCCGGAAGCTCCAGGCAGAGCAGGAAGAGGATCAGGAGAGCATGGACCCGTACACAAAGGCGAAGAAGACCTGTGACGAGAAGTTAAATGCGGACGGCGCGAATGCGGCGCTGGAGAATATTATCCGGATCCAGAAAGACCGTCTGAGCGATCAGAAGGAACTGCAGGCACTGTGGGCGAAGGTCGACAAACTGCTGAAGTAATTCTGGAATGATTTTTACGAAAGAGGAAACGGCTGTGAAGTGAAATAAAACTTCGCAGCCGTTTTTTGTGCTGTCAGACAGCTGAAATATGCTGCCAGCAGTAAAGGCAAGCCCCCTTTTATCAGATGATTCAACCCTGGAAGTCAGCTAAATCCGGAATATATTCCTTCAGAATCTCCGGATGATAGTTTGCGATCAGTTCCTCCGGAAAGTTTAACTCCTTTAAGAGGGCCTCCGCCCGTCCATGTTCCCCGACAGCCGTCGTAAAGTGGGCATCGCTGTTCATGATAACCGGAACCTTGTATTTCGCACAGAGCGGAAGAATGATCCGGTCATTTTCGTATGCGTGGATGCGGGATCCGCCCGGGGTCAGGGATGTGTTGTTGAGCTCGATCATCCGGTGGTGCTCCTTTGCGGTCTTCACTACCGCCTCGTAGTCCAGCGGGAATTTTCCGTCATCCGGGTGTCCAAGGATCGTGACATATGGATTTTTTAATGCTGTGACGACAGCGAAGGTGTTTTCTTCCCTTGTTCCCGGCTTTAAGCAGAGGTCATGGAGACTGGCAACGGTGTAGGATAACCGCTTTAACATCTTTTCCGACAGGTCGATGGTTCCTTTATAATCTACGATATTTAACTCACAGCCGAATAAAAGGCGGACGCCCTCCAAGACCGGCGGGATCACTTTGAAGTTACAAAACTGCATCTCCCCACAGCTTCCGGGCATGGACGGGGCGTGCTCGGTGATGCCGAGGATCGGCAGGTCCTTTAAAGCGGCGGCATGGACCATCTCCGTGATGGTTCCATAGGCATGTCCGCTGGCGATGGTATGGGTATGCAGGTCAGCATAATCTTTCATGGTGAGTGCCTCCAAAATATATACTATGCGTTACTGCTCACGCTTTGCGCAAACAGTAACTGATTTTGCCGATGCTTCGCATTCCAAATCGGCAAAATCCACTACCGCCACTGTATTGTACGGAATTTTCAGTTCAGAAAATTCCTACCCGTGTACAGTAATTACTATGCACATTTTATCATGATTTTTTTGTGAAAACTATGGCAAATATTCACAGAATATGGTTAAATAGAGAAAGGAATTACTATTCATAATTATGCCGTCCAACGGCGTAAGGGCAGATGGTGAGAAAAGGAGAGATGACATATGGAATCCATGGACGATTACAAAGAGGAGCTGGAAGCCTCCCTTAAAAAAATTAGAGTTGGCGATGTTGTGACAGGTACCGTGATCGATGTGACAGATGACGCGGTGATCGTGGACTTGAAGGCTTACGCGGACGGCGTGATCCGCAAGGACGACCTGAGCGAAGATCCTGATTTCAACATGGCAGAGATGATCCATCCGGGCGACGAGATCACAGCCACCGTGATGGCGACAAACGACGGCGAGGGAAATATGGTCCTCTCAAAGAAGGAAGCAAATCAGGTCCTCGCGTGGGATAAGCTGAAAAATATGATGGAAGAGCGCACCGTTGTCCCGGTAAAGATCGCAGAGATCGTAAACGCCGGCGCCGTTGCGTACCTGGAAGGAATCCGCGGATTTATTCCGGCTTCCCGCCTGAGCGACGAGTATGTGGAAGACTTAAAGGAATTCGACGGAAAGACCATCGAGGTAACCGTTATCACCGCCGACGAGGAGACACACCGCCTCGTATTATCCGGCCGCGAGGCAGCCAGAGAGAAGAAACAGGAAGAGACAAACAAAAAAATTGCAAAATGCGAAGTCGGCGCTGTCATGAAGGGTACCGTCGAGACCTTAAAGGACTACGGCGCATTTGTAGAGCTTGAGAACGGACTTACCGGTCTCCTCCATATCTCCCAGATCAGCACAAAGAGGATCAAACATCCGGGCGCTGTTCTGAAAGAGGGACAGGAAGTACGTGTAAAAATTATCTCCACCGCAAACAACAAGATCAGTCTGTCTATGAAGGAGCTGATCGAGGAGGAAGAGGAGAGAGAAGCTGAGGACACCTACGGATATAAGGAAGAAGGTCAGGCAAGCACAGGTCTTGCGGATCTCTTAAAGGGTCTGAAGCTGTAGCAGAGAACGCGTGAAGACATGGTCGCATGGACGGAACGTTCCCGGCTGCAAAGAAAGGGGGCGTCAGCATGACGAAAGAGTCTGGAGGCTTTGATCAGATCGATCAGTGGAAATCAACAATGTTTTTATACAGCTCCGCGTTAAAATCCAGCAACACGACGATCGAGACCTTAAACAATGAATTTATCCAGTTATACAATTACAATCCGATCGAACATATCACTTCCCGGTTGAAGACACCGGAGAGCATCGTGAAAAAGCTGAAGAACGATGGATGTGAAGTCACGATTGAAAACATGGTGGAGCACTTAAATGATATCGCGGGAATCAGGATCATCTGTTCCTTTATGTCCGATATTTATCCGATTGCGGATATGATCGCAAGACAGGCGGATATCACGGTCCTGCATGTTAAGGACTACATTAAATATCCGAAGACGAACGGATATAAGAGCTACCATATGGTAGTGACGATCCCGGTCTATCTGTCGGAAGGAAAGCGGGACACGAAGGTCGAGATCCAGATCCGGACTATCGCCATGGACTTCTGGGCATCCCTAGAGCACAAGATCGCTTATAAATTTGAAGGAAAAGCGCCGGATTATCTGGAGCGGGAGTTGAAGTCCTGTGCCGATATGGTGGATATGCTGGACATGAAGATGTTCTCCTTAAACCAGGCGATCATGGCGGTCGAGGAGGAAGAGCGGCGTGTTGAGGAAGAAAAGCGCCGCGAGCGGGAAAAGGCAGAAAAAAGACAGGAAGAACTTGCAGGAAACGGTCCAACGTAGGCCGTTTCCGCTCTTGTTAAGACAGGGAATTCCAGCAGCGAAAATATAAAATTTGTGGGCGGATCTGCCGGTACGGAAAATGGAGTGCAGGCAGAGCGCCGGAGGAAACATGAGAGTCGTATTACAGAGAGTAAAACACGCGTCGGTCCATGTGGACGGACAGGAGACGGGATCCATCGGACAGGGATTCCTGATCCTTCTCGGCGTCTCCGACACGGATGACGAGAGCATTGCGGACAAGATGGCGGACAAGATCTGCAAGCTCCGCATTTTTGAGGATGAGAACGGAAAGACGAACCGCTCGCTCCAGGATGTGGACGGCGAGATCCTTGTTGTGAGCCAGTTTACGCTGTACGCGGACTGCAGAAAGGGCAACCGCCCAAGCTTTACTGACGCTGGAGCGCCGGATCATGCGAACCGCCTCTATGAATATTTTATGGAGCGGTGCAGGATGCATGTGGAGAAGGTGGCACATGGGGAGTTTGGGGCAGATATGAAGGTGGACCTGCTAAACGATGGTCCATTTACACTGATGCTCGACAGTAAAGATCTGCTTACAAAGTAAGAGATAAGACACGACAGCTGCATGCAGGAATTGGAACATGTGTCCAGGTCGAAAATGGTTTCCATAAAACAGACTGATTCGGACCAGGCAGCGTGAGTGAGTTGTTATAATTCATAAAATACACATACGGAGGTTTTTAGCATGAACGGCAAAGATCTGGAAAAAGCACTTCTCTGGGAAGCTCCGCACATCGGAGAAAAAGCGCCGGAACAGATTCCGGAGGCGCAGAATTTCTGCGAGGGATACAAGACATTCTTAAATGAGGGAAAGACCGAGAGAGAATGTGTGAAAAAAGCGGTATCGCTCTTAACGAACGCCGGATACAAGGAATTTGACCCGAAGGCGTCCTACAAGCCGGGCGACAAGATCTACTGGGTAAACCGAAAGAAAGCGATCATCGCTTCCACCATCGGAACAAAGGATCTGAACGAGGGATTGCGCATGAACGGTGCCCATATCGACTCCCCGCGCCTGGACTTAAAGCCGAACCCATTATTTGAAAAGGACGAGATTGCCTACTTAAAGCCGCACTACTACGGCGGAATCCGCAAATACCAGTGGGGCACCGTGCCGTTATCCATGCACGGCGTCGTTGTGAAGGCGGACGGTGAAGTCATTGAGGTCTCCATCGGCGAGAAAGAAGGCGACCCGCAGTTCTGCGTGACAGACCTTCTCCCGCACCTTGCGGCAGAGCAGAACGGAAGAAAGCTCGGCGAGGGCTTAAAGGGCGAGGAGCTGAACATCATCATCGGCTCCATCCCGTACCATGACGAGGAGAACGAGAAGATCAAGAATCCGGCGAAGCTCCTTGCGATGAAGCTGCTGAATGACCGCTACGGAATCACAGAGAAGGATTTCACCCGTGCGGAGATCGAGATGGTTCCGGCATACAAGGCCGTTGATATCGGACTGGACCGTGGTCTCATCGGTTCCTACGGACAGGATGACCGTGTGTGCGCGTATACAGCGCTGATGGCGGAGATCGCTGCGAAGAACCCGGAGCACACCACATTCACGATCCTTACAGATAAGGAAGAGATCGGTTCCGTCGGAAATACGGGACTTCACTCCGACTACGTCCACCATGCGGTTGAGGACCTTGCGGAGAGCTTTGGGGCGGACACAAAGACAGTTCTGCGCCATTCCATCTGCCTCTCCTCCGATGTAAACGCGGCATATGATCCGACGTTCGCAAGCGTTTACGAGAACAGAAATTCCAGTTATGTAAATAAAGGCTGTGTGCTCACAAAGTACACAGGCGCGAGAGGAAAATCCGGCAGCAGCGACGCCAGCGCGGAGACCATGGCGAAGGTCATCGGCATCATGGAAGAGAATGGCGTTTACTGGCAGACCGGTGAGCTTGGTGCCGTTGACGCGGGCGGCGGCGGAACCATCGCACAGTTTGTTGCGATGATGGATGTGGATGTCGTGGATCTCGGAGTTCCGATCCTTTCCATGCATGCACCGTTTGAACTGGCTTCGAAGCTTGATGTGTACAATACATATAAGGCGTTTTGTGCGTTCTACAAATAAGAGATAGTAAAAAAGCATCCTGGCGGGATCATGATGATATGATCACCTTACAGGATGCTTTTTGATTTTCTCTTAAAATGATGTTGAGGTCAAAAAGTCTTTTGACCTCTCTGATACCAAGATCCAAAATCCTCCTGCAAGCAAGCTTGCGGCGGACTTCAGACCTTTGGACACTAATATCTTAAAATTCTGTGAATACACTTTTTTTTCGCGTGGCGGTATGTTAGAATGGATATTACGCGCGGGTGTCCCAGGAAATGGGCAGCGCGCGGGGAAATAGAGACAGAATGGAAGGAAACGAGAACATGAAAAAAATTATAAAAGCAGGTATCTGTGTTGCTGCAGCTGCAATGATCATGACAGGATGCGGAAATAAGAATCAGAATGCTGAGAGCAGCTCCGCGGCTGTAGAGGAGACAGCATCCGCGCCAACTGAGACTGAGACAAAATCTGAGGAAGAACTTCACGACGAGGAGAGCGTCACTCTCGGAGATTACAAGAACCTGACCTTCTCCGCAAAGGAAGAGGAAGTAACTGACGCCCAGGTCGAGACAAGATTAAAAGAACTCTGCGCGGAGTACCCGGTAACCATCGAGGGACGCCCGGCTCAGGAAGGTGACACCGCGAATATCGACTACTCCGGCACAAAGGACGGCGAGGCATTTGCAGGCGGAACCGCAGAGGGCTATGACCTGAAGCTTGGCAGCGGCACATTTATCGACGGCTTTGAGGACGGCGTCATCGGCATGAATGTCGGCGATGAGAAAGACTTAAACTTAAAATTCCCTGACAACTACAGCAGCGCTGATCTCGCAGGCCAGGAAGTCGTGTTCCATGTAAAATTAAACCAGTTAAAATCTGAGTCTGACAGCAAGGTGGATGATGATCTTGCAAAACGTTACTACAACAACGATACAGCAACTCTTGACCAGTTAAAAGAGGAAGTACGTGCGGAGCTTCAGGCAGAGGCTGACAGCCAGTTCTTCAACGCGGCAGGAAGCGAGCTCTTAAACGAGGTCATCAACAACTCCGAGGTTACAGCAGACCCGGATGCCGTTGATGATATGTTCAACCAGTTAAAGAGCACATATTCCAGCTATGCAAGCAGCTATGGACTTGAGTTCGATCAGTTCCTCAGCATGTTCCTGGGAACGGACGAGGACGGACTCCGCGACACAGCAGAGAACCTTGTAAAACAGCAGATCATTTTAAACGCGATCCAGGCAGAGGAGAACCTTTCCGCGACAGATGAACAGAAAGATAAGCTCGCTGTTATGAACTACTTCAAGAACGCGGTGCAGATGATCACGACCTACGGCGAGGATTCCGCAAACCAGATCTTCGACATGGGCGCTGTTTACTACTACCTGATCGACAACTCCACATATGTAGAGGCACCGGAGACAGAAGCCGAGACAACAGAGACTGAGAATATTCTCGAAGAGAAAGAGACTGCTGCAGAGGAGAGCGAGAGCAGCTCCGCAGCGAACTAATACGGAGATCAATGAAGAGAAAAGCATTATTTTTTGATATCGATGGGACGCTCCTGGTGGATGCGTCGAAGGAACTCCCGAAGAGCGCGGCCCTTGCTTTAACAGAGGCGCGCCGCGCCGGACATCTGGTATTTATCAATTCCGGCCGGACGAGATGCCTTATGAAGGATGTTGAGGGGAAAGTGCCGGTGGACGGCTACCTCTGCGGCTGTGGAACCTACATAGAGGCGGAGGGAAAAGCCCTGCTCCACAGAAAGATCTCCGCAAAACGCCGTTGGGAGCTCCAGAAGGCGATCCTTGAGTGTAAACTTGACGGAATCTTAGAGGGACCGAAGGCATGTACGGTGCAGGCCGGTGTCTCCCACATGGACGAGATCGAGCATGTGAAAAATGTGGTCTACAAGAACCAGGGATTGGCCAGCGCGGACTGGAATACGGAGTTAGTGGATTTCGATAAGTTCTGTGTTCTTGCGGATGAGAACAGTGACGAGGAAGGTTTCTTGAAGATCCTGGCGCCGGACATGACCGCCATCGACCGGGGACACGGACTCTACGAGTGCGTGCCGACGGGGTACGATAAGGCGACGGCGATGGAAGTGATCTTAAAGCGATATGGGATCGCGAGGGAAGATTCCTACGCCTTTGGGGACAGCATGAACGATCTGGCGATGATCCGGTATGCCGGAAACAGCATTATTATGGAGAAACATGCGAAGGGGCTTGAGCCCTACGCAACTTTCATCACCAAAGATGTCGAAGACGACGGGATCGCCTGGGCGTTTGAGCAGCTTCATATCATATAAGAGAAAATCTGTCGGCAGTCTTGCTTTTTTTGGTGGGACTGCCGCTTTTTTATGTAACAGGAAATTCCGAGGAATTCCCTGTTACATAAAAAGGCACTAACGTGCCAAAGATGCGCACTCGCGCGAAGATGTAGATTGTCGCAAGCGACCGCGCGAGGCGCGAGAATGTGCCAAGGCA
>ENA-UEPI01001275-UEPI01001275.1-human-gut-metagenome-genome-assembly--contig:-NODE-1275-length-12294-cov-2.891708_pt1 | contig 12294 bp, 7 predicted proteins | sample MGYA00242899_ERZ507914 | MGnify/ENA primary metagenome ERZ507914 (study PRJEB26167, sample SAMN06115442) | human gut metagenome | host: Homo sapiens | place: China:Chongqing | collected 2015-07-28...
CATTGTTCATACCGCTCCCATACAAAAAAAAATCAGCCTCCGCCCACTGCGGCGGCAGGAATAGTATAGCACAGAATCTGTAAAACATGTTAATTTTTGCTGATTTTTGTCAAGCATCTACAAGAATATCAGCTACTATGCCCCATTTCGTCTTGTTTTTATTGGATATATTGCCCAAACACCTGTGTCACATGCAGTGCCGCCGGGCGCTGCCTATCATAGAATGTAAGGAGATCTTTGCATGAATTACCCCGCCATTCCCCGTGAATTCTTCAATGGAGACTGCTTTGATGCCTACCGCATCCTTGGTGCGCATCCCTGCTCTGACAACGGCACCGAAGGGTGGCGCTTTGCGGTGTGGGCCCCCGGTGCCACGGCAGTGGAAGTCTGCGGCGGCTTCGACGGCTGGGAGGCAGGCGTGCCCATGGAAAAAGCCGATACCGGCGTGTGGAGCGCATTCGTCCCCGGCCTTGCGGAGGGCGACCTTTATAAATACCGGGTGCATGGTGCCGACGGCAGTGTGGTGATGCGCAGCGACCCCTACGCATTTTCCACCGAGCTGCGGCCGGGCACGGCCAGCCGCCTTGCAAAGCTGGACTTCCACTTTGACGACAGCGCATGGATGGAGCGCCGCGACAAATGCCGCAACCGCCCGCTGAACATCTACGAGATGCACGTTGGCAGCTGGCGGCACAAGCCCGGCAGCAAGCAGGAGGACGGCTCAGACGGCTGGTACAACTATGAGGAGCTGGCCAAGGAGCTGATCCCATGGCTGCTGGACCATCACTTTACCCATGTGGAGCTGCTGCCGCTGGCCGAACATCCCTTCGATGGCAGCTGGGGCTACCAGACCACCGGCTACTTTTCCGTCACCAGCCGCTACGGCACTCCCGCCCAGTTTGCCGGCTTCGTCAACGCCTGCCACCGCATGGGCATCGGCGTCATCATGGACTTTGTGCCGGTGCACTTTGCCGCCAACGCCGACGCTCTGGCAAAGTTTGACGGCACTTACCTCTACGAGTACGACAGCGACGTGGGCCACAGCGAGTGGGGCACCTGCAACTTCAACTACTACCGCCGGGAGGTGTGCAGCTTTTTGAACAGCGCTGCCGCCCTGTGGATGGACGTATACCACTGCGACGGCATCCGTATGGATGCTATCTCCCGCGCGCTGTACTGGCAGGGCGACCCGAACCGCGGCGTGAACGAGGGTGCCGTGAACTTTCTGCGCAGCCTGAACCACGGCCTGAACGAGCGCTGGCCCACCGGCATCTACACCGCCGAGGACTCCACCAACTTCCTCAAGGTGACAGCTCCCACCCGCTACGACGGCGTGGGCTTTGACTACAAGTGGGATATGGGCTGGATGCATGATACGCTGGACTATTTTGCTACCCCCTTCGGTGAGCGGCCAAATGCCTACGGCAAGATCGTTTTCAGCATGCACTACTTCTACAACGAGCTGTATCTGCTGGCCTTGAGCCACGACGAGGTGGTGCACGGCAAAAAGACCATCATTGATAAGCTGTGGGGCACCTATGCGGAAAAATGTGCCCAGCTGCGCACCCTCTATTTCTATATGTACATGCACCCGGGCAAGAAGCTGAACTTCATGGGCAACGAAATGGGACACTTCCGGGAGTGGGACGAAAAGCGGGAGCTGGACTGGGATCTGCTGAAATATCCCTTCCACGATGCCTTCCAGAAATACTTTGCCCACCTGAGCCGGGTCTACTCCACTGAACCCGCCCTCTACGATGGCGAGTACAACCCCGACTGCTTTGAGTGGGTGGCCTGCGAGAGCCGCAGCGAGGGCGTGTACGCATGGCTGCGCAAGGGCCGGGGCGAAAACCTGCTGTGCATCATGAACACGCAGGACCACGCCCACAAAAAGTTCCCGCTGTATCTGCGCTTTCCCTGCAGTGCCGAGGAGGTGCTGAACACCGAATCCCCCGAGTGGGGCGGTGCACTGAAGGGCCGCCGCAAGACAAAGCTTCACACCACCGATGGCGGTGTGTTTGGTCGGGACTATACCCTTACAGTAGACCTGCCTGCCATGGGCAGCTGCCTGCTGCGCCTTGCGCCGGAGGCCCCGAACCCCGATGCGGCCCGCATCAGCGCCAACAAAGCCCTGAACGCAAAGCGCCGCGCTGCCCGCAGCACAAAGGCCGCAGCCAATTCCAACAAGTAATATTCGTTTTAAAATGTCCCGTCTGCGTTCAAAGCGGCGGGACATTTTGTTGTTTTCCGTGCACAGCGGCTGGACAGTGCAGATTTTGCTTGCTATACTGTAGCTGTGATATTCTGCAGCTGAGAGGTTTTTGGGATGAGTGGAATCGTTTCCCGTCTGTCTGTCCTTGGCAAGGTCTGGCTGGGCCTTGCTGCCGGGGCACTGGCGCTTATTGTATTCGGCCTTGCCGCACCGGGCAGCAGCCTGTTTTTTCCGCTGGTGAGCCTGTGGTGCAATGCAGCACTGTTTGCACTGGCACTGCTGGTGCTGCGCCGGGCCGGTATGGAGCTGGACCTGTTCCACAAGGCGGTGCTGGTGGGCCTGTGGGCAGCGGCCGTGCTTTACTTTTACTGGACTCTCGGCAGCCGCACCTTCCTCTACCACTGGGACTACGTAAACTACATTCTAAAGCAGTATCATGCCGAAGCCGCCTTTGCCCAGAGCACAGGCGCAGGCTTCCGGTTTCTCCTCGATTCCATCACCGAGGACTATACGAATTTCATCACCCTGTTCACCGAGTTCCCGTTCTGCCTGAGCGGAAAGACCGGCGACGACTACGCATTCTGTCAGGTATTCAGCGTACTGCCCAGCCTGCTGGTGCTGCTGGCGGGCCTGACGGTCAAGGTGGGCCGGATGCTACGGGTAAAGAACCGGTTCTGGTATTTCCTCATCGGCTTTTCGTGGTGCGCTACCTTCCCGTTCGTGCGCATGTCGGCGGTGCTGGGCCAGCCGGACTGGTTCGGGCTGATCTTTGCCTTCATGCTCATGCTGCTCACACTGGACTACCGCTTTGACGGCATCGACCTGCCCCGCTATCTGCTCATCTTCGCCGCCACGGCGGGCATCATCCTCACCCGGCGCTGGTACTTATATTTTGTGGTGGGCTACTGCTTTGCCTACGTGCTGCTGCTGGCAGTTTCCAGCATCCGGCTGGCAAAAGATGGCCAACCCAGCCGCGCTGTGCACCGCATGGTACGGCTGCTGGTGTTCGGCCTGTGTGCGGCCGGGGCCATGGTGCTGCTGCTTCTGCCCATGGTGCGCAAAATTTTAAGCTTTGACTACGCCGGGCGCTACTCTTACTACAACTTCGGCGGCATCACGCTGGAGCTGGCCGCACAGACCCTGCGCATCGGTTTGCTGAACTTCATCCTCATCGGAATGGGGCTGTGGTTTGCCGCAAAACGCCGTCTGCCTGCCCTGCCCTGCCTTGCAGGGACAGAGCTGCTGGTGAGCCTTGTGCTGTTTACCCGGGTACAGAACACCGGCTCCCACCAGATGCTGCTGTTCGTGTCTGGGTGGCTGCTGCTGTTCCTCGTTGGTTCCGCCGCACTGGCCGACGGCCTGAAAAAGCACACCGCCGTCAAGCTCTGCTACTGGGGCTTTACCATGGTGTTTGCGGTGTCCGTGCGCTGCTCGCCGCTGACCACCGTTGCTCTGCCGGGCTTTGTGGTGGATCATTTTCCCCTCAAGGCCGTGTCGGAATTCGTCCGGCTGGACAAGCTCACCTACGACCGCACCGACGCCGCCCAGATCCAGCGCGTGGACGACTGGATCGATGCCCACTGCGATGCGGAAAAGGGCGAGTTCGCCTACATGATCCCCCACGATATGCTGTACAACTCGGACATGTTCCAGTACGCCGCCCTGCCGGACATCCAGCTGCAGGGCAAGCTGGCCGCCGGCATCTCCATCCCGGGCACCCACGAGTTCCCGGTGCGGTTCTTCGAGGCGAAGTACGTGCTCACTGCAGAGCCGCTCCCCCAGACCTTTGTCAGCGGCGGTGAGCTCTCCGGCCGTTGGAACGCCCTCTTCTGCGCCGCGCGGGATGAGCACTTTACGCAGGCCGCCAGCTTTGACATGGGCAACGGCACCGTGTTCACCGTGTGGGAGCGCACCGAGCCTGCCGACCGGGCTGAGGTGGAATATTATCTGGATGCCTTCGCGCAGGAGGATGCCCTCTACCCCGAAATGTTCTCGCAGGTGGCGGAAGCCTGGCTTGCCGGACATGGACTTTAAATTGCAAACGCTTTGGATATAAAAGGAGTATTTCCCATGGAACAGAATGCAAACGCCCTGCCCAAGGTCACGCTGGGCCAATACAAGGGGCTGGAATTCACCCGCCGGGTGCGCCCGGTATCGGAAAAGGCCGTGGAGCTGGAGGCGGCGAACCTCACCCGCACCCACGCCCCCTTTGCACCTGTGGAAAAAACCGCCGCGCGCGGGATGCGCGTCACGCTGGATTTTGAGGGCTTCATGGACGGCGCACCCATCCCGGAAAGCAAAATGGAAAATGTGACCGTGGTGCTGGGCACCGGTCAGCTGATGCCCGCCGCCGAGGATGCTGTGTACGGCCACAAAGCAGGCGAGAGCTTCCGGTTCGATTTTACCTATCCCGCCGAGTTCCGGGTGCCGGAGCTTTCCGGCAAGACGGCGCAATTCGCCATCACCCTGCACACCGTGGAGCAAAAGCAGCCTGTACCGCTGGACGATGCCTTTGCCAAGACACTGGGCTTTGATACGGTGGATGCCCTGAAGGAGAGCATCCGCGAGAAAAAGCGCCGCTCCCACGAGGCCAACGCCGACCGAATTGCCGGAGCCGCCCTGCTGGGCATGGCCGGTGCCAATCTGACGGCGGAGCTGGATAACGCCATTCTGGACCAGAATGCCGACCATGACATGAACGCCCTGCGCGAACGGCTGCGCCGCAGCAAAATGACCATGGAGCTGTACTGCAAAGCAGGCCAGACCACACCGGACGAGGTGCGCGCCGCCTTCCGCCGGGATGCCGAGCGCAAAATGCGCAGCATCCTTGCGGTGCAGGCCATAGCCAAGGCCGAACAGATCACCGTGTCCAACGCAGAGGTGGATGCCGAGTACGTCCGCCTTTCCAAGCTGCACGATACCCCGGAAGCCGAGATCCGCAATGTGCTCAGCCGGGACGCTGTGGCCTCTGCCGTGACCACTCAGAAGGTGCAGCGTTTCCTGATCGACCACGCAAACATCACTTCGGTTGTGGAAAAGGAGTAAACTATGGGCTTTTTTACACGCACCGCGATGGATATGCTGATGAAAACTACCCATCCCGAGATCAACCGCCGCCAGTGCTGGAACCTGCATCCCCATCGCAAGCCCTGCACCGAGTGCAAGGATATCTGCCCCTATGGCGAACAGATCTTTACCCGCCCGAACCTTGTGAAGGACTGGGACCCCTGTACCGAGTGCGGCCTGTGCGTCTCTGCCTGCCGCAGCGGCTGCATCATCCCTTCGCCGGAGCAGGTGCAGCGGGACACCTCTGCCGCCGATACCGACAATGACACCATCTGGATCGGCTGCGAAAAGTCCACCCGCAAAAATTCCATGGTGCGCACCTGCATCTCTGCCCTCACATGGGAGACACTGGCCTACCTTGCCCTGAACAAAAAGATCGTGCTGGACCTGACCCCCTGCGGTGAATGTGAGAACGACCTGTGCGCCGCCCAGCTGCGCAAGGAGCTGACAAGGCTTGTGGATTTCTTTGGCCAGCCCATGTTCGAGGCACGGTTCACTCTGGCCTACGAGCCGGACGAAGCGCTCTACCACGTAAAGGAGCTGAGCCGCCGCGAAATGTTTGAGCAGGTGAGCCACGGCTCCAAAAGTGGCACCAAAAAGCTGCTGCAGATGCTGCCCGGCCTGCACAGCGAGGACGACGGCGGTGTGGATTTCCGCCTTTTGCTGCACCAGCGCACAAAGCAGCTGAAGGCATCCATGGAAACGCCGCTGAAGTACGGCTACTACCTGCCCAACTTTACCGATAAATGCTTTGGCTGCGGCAAGTGCGAAAAGGCCTGCCGCGCCGGTGCGCTGAAGCTGGAGGATCTGCCCGACGGCCAGACCCGCATCGTCATCACGCCGTGGAAGTGCAGCGAGTGCGAGGTGTGCGTGGCCTCCTGCTCCAACCATGGCATCAACGGCATGAAGCTGCGCCAGCTCACCACCCTTGGCCCGGTAAGTGTACACAAATGCACCAAGACCCTGTGCAAGGAATGCGGCAAGCCCATTGCGCCGGGCAGTGTGGATGGTGTGTGCACCGTGTGCCGCATCAAGGCCCGCACCAAAAAGCGGCAGGAAGAAGCCGCCGCCCGGGCAAAGCAGCTGCGTGAGGAGCGCGAAGCCAAAAAGGCTGCAGAGGAAGCCGCCAAGGCAGCAGCCGAAGCCGGTGCCGACGCTGCTGAGACAGCTGTACAGACGGCTGCCGCCCCCGCAGAAACCGCTGCGGCCGCTGCCGTGCCTGCTGCGGCCGGTTCCGTGATCACAGCACTGACCCCGGAAAAAGCAGTCCCCGCCGCGCTGGACGAAACCCCTGCTGCCGCACCGGAAAACACCGCAGAAAAGGATGTGCCCGACACACCGAAAAACGATTGACGGCGCACAGATTCAATGCTATACTGACCATAAGACCACGCACCGTGGCCACCGACTGTTACAAAGGGGTAACGGAGCTATTTCCGTTACCCCTTTCTTATCCCAAAGCACGAAGCAAGCTTTTGCCAAGATCTTACGAAAGAAGGATTTTACTATGGCTCATTCCATCTCCCGCCGCCAGTTCCTGCAAGGCAGCGGCGCAGCCGCCCTTTCTGTAGCAGCGGCTGGTCTGCTGAGCAGCTGCGGCGGCTCTTCCGCTTCCAATGGCGGCAGCACCGGCGCTGCCGGCAGCAGCTCCACCTACACCGTGCTGTATTCCCGTCAGCCCGCCACCCTGAACTATCTGGTCTGCTCAGCTGACCCGGACCTTTACCACGGCACTCAGTGCATCGACACGCTGGTGGAGTACGACAACCGCGGCAAGATCCGGGAGGGCCTTGCCACTGCTTGGGAGTGGGATGCCGACAGCCTGACATGGACGTTCCACCTGCGGGATGAGAACTGGGTGGACTGCAACGGCGAGGTGCTTGGCCCTGTGACCGCGCAGGACTTTGTGGATGCGCTGGCCTATGTGCTGAACCCGGACTACGCTTCCTCCACTGCAAGCCTTGTCACCCCCTATGTGGCCGGTGCGGACGACTACTATAACTACTGCGTTTACCGCAACAACGCCAATAACGGCACCGTGGCCGAGGACGGCACTACCTACGCCATTGATGCCAACGGCACCGTGACCGCCGCTGCCGCCGACGGCACCACCACCGAATACCCGGCTGTGGATTTTTCCACCGTGGGCGTGAAGGCTGTGGACGAGCACACCCTGACCTACACCCTGAACTTTGATTTCCCGGGCTTTCTCAGCCTGTTGAGCTACGCTCCCTACGAGCCTGCCTACGGCCCGCTGCTGGAGGAGTTTGCCGACCAGTTCTGCACCAGTGCCGAGACCGCCTGCAGCTGCGGCGCGTTCTATCTGGCCGAGTACACTCCGCTGGAAAACTGGGTGATGAAGAAGAACCCCGAAAACTACGATGCCGACAGCGTTTACATCGACACGGTGCGCTACATCTACAATCAGGAAGAGCTGATCAGCGGCCCGGAGATGGTCAAGCGCGGCGAGATCGATCAGGCTACCATCAGCTCCGACATTCTGGACAGCTGGCTGGCCGACGACACCACCAAGGACATGGTTTCCATGGAGCGCCCGGAAACCGGCAAGAGCTACTTCTACATCTTCAACTTCCTGCCCTACCGCCACGAGTTCTCAAACTGGACCGTGACCGGCGTGGATGCCCAGTACGAGCCGGACAATTGGGCCAAGGCCATCAACTCCACCAACTTCCGCAGGGCTTTCCTGTATGCCATCAATCCCTCCGTCACGCTGGCCGTCACCGCGCCGGAAGGCTACGATAACTACAAGCTGCACACCATCACTCCGCCGTCCTTCTGTGCCAACAGCAAAGGCGTGGATTATACTGAGTGCGGCGGCCTTGCAAACCTCTCCGACTTCTTTGACGAAGCCAAGGCCAAAGAGTACCGTGATGCCGCCGTGGAAGAGCTGACTGCCGCCGGTGTCACCTTCCCCATCAAGATCCAGTATCCGTACAACCCCGCTGTGGTGGACTGGGACAAGCAGTGTCAGGTGTTCAAGCAGCAGGTGGAAGCCGTGCTGAACGACGGCTTCGACTTCATCAGCATCATCATCACGCAGGGTCCGTCCGACAACTTCCTGAACGCGGTGCGCCGGGTGGGTGCCTACCAGCTGATGTCCTACTACTGGGGTGCCGATTACTCCGACCCCGAGACCGAGGTGTACCCCTTCTATCAGGAAGCCGGCGACCGCGGCACCTGCTACAGCTTCCTGCGCACCGGCGTGGAGGACGGCATCGTGACCGGCGAGACCGCCGACCTCGTGATGCAGTACATGTCCATGGTGGAGAACGCCAAGACCATCACCGAGGATCTGGATGCCCGGTACGAAGCCTTTGCGGATGCCGAAGCCTTCCTCATTGAGAACGCACTGGTCATCCCGCTGGGGATGCCGGTGCCGCCCTACATTGCCACCCGCCTGAACCTGTGGGAGGGACAGTATGCGCCCACAGGCCTTTCCACCAACCGACTGAAGGGCGTGCACATCCTCGACCATTACGTTTCCATGGATGAGTATAACGCCAACCGGGATGCGCGGTAAAAACTGAATCGGAAACTCCCCCAGTCTGCTGCGCAGACAGCCCCCTCTGGGATGGGGCCTCTGGCGAAATCGGAAACTTTCCCGTCATGCCAAGGGCTCCCTCCCCGAGGGAGCTGGCTTTGCGTAGCAAAGACTGAGGGATTTTTTGTTTGCTCCTCATTTTTCCCGCAAAAACTCACAAATCACTTTCCAAACGTAAGATTTTGCGTTATTCTATACTTATCTGTATTAACAAAGAAAAGAGAGGTGCACGGCTATGGTGCAATATCTCGCAAAACGCATCGGACGCTCCATTCTGACCCTGTTCGTCATTGTGACGCTGGTGTTCTGCCTGCTGCGGCTCATGCCGGTGGAAGGCTACTTTGCAAACTACGAAAAAATGACCGAGGCACAGATCCAGGCCGGGCTGCAGTCCATGGGCCTGCTGGACCCGCTGCCGGTGCAGATCGGCCATTTCTGGCGGGATGCGCTGCACGGTGATCTGGGCGTGAGCCACATTTACAAGCTCAACGCTCCCGTGACCAAGATCCTTGCCCAGAAGCTGCCCATTTCCATCGAAATGGGTGTGCTGGCCATGCTGCTGAGCCTTGTGCTGGGCGTCCCGCTGGGCCTTGTCATGGGCCGTTATAAGGGCCGCTGGCCGGATAAGCTGGGCACGGCATTCATCGTGCTCATTCAGGCGGTGCCTGCGGCAGTGTACTTTTTGTATATCCAGATGTACGGCACCACCGCCATGGGCGTGGGCCTGCTGTTCGATGCCGCCAACTGGCGCTATTGGGTGCTGCCGGTGTGCAGCATGAGCCTTGCAAACCTTGCGTTCTACGCCATGTGGCTGCGCCGCTATATGGTGGACGAGAGCAACAAGGACTACGTCAAGCTGGCCCGCGCCAAGGGCGTGAGCGAGAACAATATCGCCCTGCACCACGTATTCCGCAACGCCATGGTGCCGCTGGTGCAGTACATTCCCTCCGCATTCCTGAACACCGTCGTCGGCTCCATCTACATCGAAAGCCTGTACAGCATCCCGGGCATGGGCGGCCTGCTGGTCACCTGTGTCCAGCGCCACGACAACACGATGGTGCAGGGCATCGTGTTACTGTACGCCTGCGTGGGCATCATCGGCCTGATTTTGGGCGATGTGCTCATGGTGCTCATTGACCCCCGCATCAACTTTGGCAAGAAAGAAGGTGGACGCTGATGCTCTCTTTTCTGAAACGCGAAAAATCGAAGCAGCTGGAGGATCAGCTGAATGCTGCTCAGGCACAGCGCCGCACCGGCTGGGAAAATCTGCCGGAGGATGAGCTGTTCACCCCCGCCGGGTTCAGTGAGGAACAGGCCGAAGCCACCGCCAGCTCCAACTACAGCTACTGGGGCAGCACCTTCCGTGCCTTTTTCAAGAACAAGTTCGCCGTGGCCCTGCTGATCGCGCTGGTGGTCGTGGTTGCCTTTGCCTTCATCCAGCCCCACCTGCCCGGTCAGGCAGACCCGAACCTGTGCGCCGTGGACCCCGTGACCGGCATCCAGTACCGCAACATCGCCCCCGGGCAGGACGGCTTTATCTGGGGTTCCAACTCCATCGGTCAGGACCTGTGGGCACGCATCTGGGCCGGTGCACGCACTAGTCTGACTATCGCCTTCTTCGTGGCCCTCATCGAAGCTGTGGTGGGCATTACCGCCGGTGTGCTGTGGGGCTATGTGCGCGGGCTGGACTTTGTGTTCACCGAGTTGTACAACATCTTCGATAACATTCCCACCGCCATCGTGCTGATCCTCATTTCCTATGTAGCCACCCCCAGCATCTGGACCATGGTCCTTGGCATGGCCATCAAGGGCTGGATCGAAATGGCACGCTTCATCCGCAACCAGATCCTCATCATCCGCGACCGGGATTATAATGTGGCTTCCCGCTGCATCGGCACGCCCACCATCCGCATCGTGCTGCGCAACCTGCTGCCCTACCTCGTCTCGGTCATCATGCTTCGCATGGCCCTCACCATCCCGGAAGCCATCGGCAACGAGGTGTTCATCACCTACATCGGCCTTGGGCTTTCGGTGGAGACGCCTTCGCTGGGCAACCTGGTCAATGATGGCCGCAAGGTGATGATGCAGGGCGGGCTGCGCTACCAGCTGCTGTACCCCACCCTCATCCTGAGCTTTGTTACCATTGCGTTCTATCTGATCGGCAACGCCTTCTCGGACGCCGCCGACCCGAAGAACCATCTGCAGTAAGGAGGGGGTATCATGGAACACAACCAGCTCATTCTCTCCGCAAAAGATGTCAACATCCAGTTCAACCTGCGTGGAAAAGTGCTGCACGCCATCCGTGGCATCGATCTTGACCTCTATCAGGGAGAGGTGCTTGCCATCGTAGGCGAGAGTGGCTCCGGCAAGAGCGTTTTTACCAAGAGCTTCATGGGCCTGCTGGATGCCAACGGCTCCATTACCAGCGGCACCATTGATTACTACGGCATGGCGGACGGCAAGCCGCTGCGCCTTTCTGACCTCAGAACCGAAAAGGACTGGCTGCGGGTACGCGGCCGCGAGATTGCCATGGTCATGCAGGACCCCATGACCAGCCTGAACCCGCTGAAGACCATCGGGGCACAGATCATGGAAGCCGTTGCCCTGCATCAGGGCTTAAAGGGTGCTGCCGCCAAGGAAAAAACACTGGAATACCTGCGGGATGTGGGCATCACCGACCCCGAAAAGCGCTTTAAGCAGTACCCGCACGAGTTCTCCGGCGGCATGCGCCAGCGCGTGATGATCGCCATGGCCCTGGCCTGCAAGCCCGATCTGCTGCTGGCGGACGAGCCCACCACGGCCCTCGACGCCACCATCCAGGGGCAGATACTCAGCCTCATCACGGAACAGAGCCGCAAGCGCGGCATGGCCGTGCTCTTCATCACCCACGACCTGGGCGTGGTGGCCCGTATCGCCGACAACGTGGGCGTCATGTACGCGGGGCATCTGGTGGAACACGCTCCCACGGCCGAGCTGTTCCGCAATCCTCTGCATCCGTATACGCGCGGGCTCATGCGTTCCGCACCGGGACGTGCGGCCATGGGCATGCAGCGCCTGCCCGCCATCACCGGCAGCGTCCCCAGCCTGGACAACATGCCCGAAGGCTGCCCCTTTGCCCCGCGCTGCGACGAAGCCCTGCCGCGCTGCTTTGAAAGCGCCCCTGTGGCCCGTTGCGAGAACGGCCACAGCGTTGCCTGCTGGGCGGTGTAGGCCGCCGTTGCTTTTTGGCTGAGAAGGAGATCCTCTTTCGCTCTGCTACGGCCTTGCGGCCGCCTTCCGGTCGCATCTCTGCTGTCGATGCCCGTAGCTTCCTGCGTCGCAACGGGCACGGCCTTGCGGCCGCCTTCCGGTCGCATCTCTGCTGTCGATGCCCGTAACTTCCTGCGTCGTAACGGGCACGGCCTTGCGGCCGCCTTCCGGTCGCATCTTGCGGCAAAAAGGGGCCTCTCCCCTC
>ENA-UEPI01001278-UEPI01001278.1-human-gut-metagenome-genome-assembly--contig:-NODE-1278-length-12263-cov-3.451748_pt1 | contig 12263 bp, 26 predicted proteins | sample MGYA00242899_ERZ507914 | MGnify/ENA primary metagenome ERZ507914 (study PRJEB26167, sample SAMN06115442) | human gut metagenome | host: Homo sapiens | place: China:Chongqing | collected 2015-07-28...
TTCCTCGCACGATGTCTTAGCCACCGGATATCCCACAGGTGAGCAGTGTAATTGAATGTTTTCACATCAGATTCTTTTGGGATTGGCTTGGGTTTATTTCTGGAGCGTTTGGTTGGAAGGTATTTGCAGTTTTCGCAGATGATGTCGGTGAAACTTCGTCGCTGTCGTCTCATTCGTACCTCCTGTCGGTAAATCTGACACCCTGACCAATAGCCCATGCTGTCGTGTACTCAATCAGGCTTGCCATGCGCTTCACGCTCATCTGTGCGCTGCTTTCGCGAATGTTGACGTATTCGCCTTCAAGCCCGGGCAAAGCATCAGCTTCCTGCTTTGTCGCCACTGCATGACCGCTAATCAACAAAATCTTCCATTGTTCTGGTTTTAACCATTTGCCGCACCATTGAACCTGACGAGCGATATCCGCCAGCATCGCGTGAAATTTTGCGTTCTGGTCAAGGTTGCGCTTGTAGTCAGTAATGCGGATGGTGACTGGCTTGTCTTTATCGAGTGGTGTTGCGAGGATGGCGTTGATTGCGGCTTGCTGTTGTTGCTTACTCCTGAGGAAAATTGTCTGTTTCATGGAATTCCTCAGTATGCGTAAAGGCTGTATCCATTTTTATTTGGCCTGGTGCCATAGCCATATAGGCTCCAGCCATCCTGTTTTCTCTCACCAAAAATATGCTTGCGGTATTCTTCCTGCTGGCGTCTCCATAGTTCCATCATGTCTGGCTGGTTCTTTTCTCGCATTTTTCGAATCTGCTCAAGGATGAACTCTATTTGCTGCTGATTTGTCATGCTCACTCCTTCACTTTAAATCCAGGTTCCGGATAATTCTGTCACACTGAAAATCAGTATCGATTTTAACCAACCGGCGAAGAACGCGGTCACGCGGATAGCTACGTGGCTTAGGGGCGTTTTTCTGTCTCTCGCCAGTCGGAAGTCTGGAAGCAGACCAGTACCGCTTTGCACGACCAATGTTCTCCTGAAAGTCGGCGCGGACAAGCTCAACTATCGTACTCATTTCTTAAAGCCTCCAATTACCCTCCCCCAAATAAAAAGGCCTGCGATTACCAGCAGGCCTGTTATTAGCTCAGTGATGTAGATGGTCATTGCTTCATCTCCCTTTCCATTTCATCAATGTCAACGTCATCAGGAAGATGGGAGCAATACGCCGCTATACCATGATGATTTATCTCATACCCTTTGAACGTTACCATCTGGCGCGTAATCTCAACTTCGTTCAGGAATCCGTCATCGCATAACTGCCTGGCTATTTTCGATTTGGTCTGGATTATTGGTAGTGCCTGTTCTTTCAAAGCGCATGATATTTGTGCATCCCATGCCTTTTCGAGAATGGCTAATTGTTTTTTATTCATCAGAATCCTCCTTTCTTCTTGGACTGCGGTTCCTCGCGTTCACGGCGGCGCATTTCAGCAGACTGTTGGTCTGTGTCATAAATAGCGCCATTTGCCTGAATGCAGTACACCGTGCCGGTATTGCCATGACGATTGAGACGAAGGATTAGTTCAGTTTCACCAGGTGGAACACTGTCATCAAAAGCGCCTTCACGATGGATCCCGACCCAATAATCGCAATCCTGTTCAATCTGCCCTGTATCTCGTGAGTCACTTGGTAATGGGCGTTTATTGGTTCTGCTTTCCAGTGCGCGGTTAAGCTGCGTCAGAAGCACAACAACGCAATCAAGCTCTTTGGCAAGGTTCTTCAGTCCTTTGGTGATCATGCCGTAAGCAAGGTCGTTGCGATCGGCCTTCTCAGCGGTCATTAGTGTCAGGTAATCGACCAGAATCATGCCAACACATCCTTTTTCTCGCTTGATTCGACGGCTTTCGCTGACGATTTGAGCCAGAGATAATCCCGGCGTGTCGTCGATGTAAAGCAGGTCGATTTCACTCAAGCGATTGGCTGTTTCGATCGCCCTGTTGAAGTCACCATCGTAATCACCCTGATAGCCGTCATCGGCGTCATTTGTCGCCGGAAGGTAAAAAATATTCGGGTTAACACCAGACTTCTGCCCTACCAGTTTTTCCAGTATCTGGTCACCTGGCATTTCAAGGCTGAACATCAGAGCTGGCTTTTTCTCATGCACTGCGCAGTTGATTGCCATCTGGCTGTATAGCGTCGTTTTCCCCATCTTAGGGCGAGCGCCAATGACAAACAGAGAGCCTTTCACCAGGCCTTTCGGTGACAGCATCCTGTCCAGCGATGGGATCCCTGTGCTCATTACTCGTTGTTCGCCTGACGGGTCAAATCGCTTCTCAAGGTCGCTAACCCAGTCTTCCATGACCTCACCAAATGAGCGAAGGCCGCGACGCGATCCGGTTTTTGCATGGTCTGTCAGTTGCGTGAAAATCGCCTGAATAGCTTCGTACTTCTGCGTTGCAGTCATTCCGTTGCGGGAATAGAGCAATTCCGTCGCTTCAGTCATGCGGTTGATGGCGTAGCGTTCCATTGCGGTTTCACGAACCTGCATTGCATAGGCAACGATGTTTGCTGCGCTTGGCGTGTTCTTTGCGATCTCAGCGATATAAGCAAAACCGCCAACAGACGCCGTTAACGATTTGCGCTCCAGTTCATCGAAAAGCGTCAGCCCATCTACTGGCTTTTGCTCCCGGTGCATTCTGGTTATTTCTTCGAAAAGGATTTTGTGTGGTCGGCTGTAAAATGAATCGGGCTTCAGCATCGCCAGAACTTTCTGGACGCGCTCACTGCTGTCATCATCCAGAAGCAATCCACCAATCACCGCCTGCTCAGCCTCGATGCTATGGGGCGGCGCATAAAAATTATCGGTCATCGTGTTCACCCTCACGAACTTTCAGGTAGGTATTATCGTTAAGCAGGAAATCAAATCCCTTTTTGTGCCAGACGGTTCCGCGTTGATGGTTTGGGCGTTCTTCGAACATCCATCGGCAATTTTCGCCTACGTAGCTCAAATAATTTCTCCAGTCCTGCATCGTGAACCCATGCCCGTCAAGCTGGCGGGTTATCACTCCGGCTTTGCGCCAGAACGTTCGGATCTGGTTTTTACGCTTGTCATTCAGTGCGCGGATTCTTGGCGCTTCAGGAAGGATTTCGTGGTAAGCATCGACAACATCCTGACAGCTAACGGAAGGTTTTTTCTTGTCAGACTTTTTGTCTGCTGTGGCACTCTCTAATACGTCAGTATTAGAGATATTATTTATATTATTGTTTATGGACAACCGTTGGACAACCGTTGGACAATCTCCGCTGAGAGCCGCGCCATTACTGGTGTTTGCGTTGGACAACCGTTGGACAACCGTTGGACAATTTTTTGCCTGAAAATCGTCATATTTAACGATTGTAAACAGGCTAAATTTCTTCCCCATCGAGCAAATATTAAGCATCCCTTTCGACTCAAAAGTCCGTAATAAGCTCCGAACTTTGTTGTCGGGGATGAATGTTTCTCTGACCAGCGACGGGCGTCCAGTTATCATCTGACCGCGATCAACAGTTATCGGACCGATATCCGTATTGACGACAGTAGATTCGTGATTAGCCTTGAGGATTAAGTGAAGCCAAAGATGTACTGCCTGAGAGTCCTTATAGAGCCTGCTGTCCATAAACTGGCGGTGTATAGAGACATACCCCATACTGGATGCCTCCTGATGTTGTACAGGGTTATGCCTGTAATCAGCTAACTTAACGACGCCCATGTTTCACTCCTGCTTTGGCTAGTCTGTAAACACCAACAAGGCGCTCTGCGAACGCCCTGTTATTTGCTGCGGCTACCACTAATCCCTCAGGTGAATCAGGGTGTCGAATCTCTTCTTTTTCCTGGTATTTCTTACGACGTTTTGTCATAATTACTCCTGTGGATTGATCCAGTAATTCCCTCAGAATTGCATATCAATTTGCTCAGAATCCTCGGTGGCAGCCGGGGATTTTTTCTTTGTGATTCCATCCAATGCATACTTAAAAGCCCTGCTAATCGGACTGATGTCTGATGCCATTCCGAAAGCACACAAGACCGAAGCAATAAATCTCCAGTCCGTTCTGCTTATCTTCGATTCATGACAGCCAATCATCTTTGCCAGACCGCGCTGGGTAAGCGTTGACAGGTTGATGAGTAAATCAGTTTCAGCGCGATCAATTTCTCGCTGTGTTGGCTTGCTATAACTTGCTTGTGTCATTTGTTAATTTTCCAATAGTGAATAGTTAGTTGAAAGGTATGCGTGGAAACGCATATGGCCTTAGTTGGTCAGATATCTTGGGGCTCGCTTTGTCAGCGACGTAGGACGAATGTCCATTGTGAAAAGAGCGGTGTTACTTATGCAGTTGTTTTTTTGTTACTTGGGAAGGGCTTTATTTCTTCCGCATAAACGCTTCCATCAGCGTTTATAGTTAAAAAAATCTTTCGGCCTGCATGAATGGCCTTGTTAATCGCGCTTTGATATACGCCGAGATCTTTAGCCGTCTTGGTTTGCCCAAAGCGTATTGCATAATCTTTCAGGGTTATGCGTTGTTCCATACAACCTCCTTAGTACAGGCAACCATTATCACCGCTAGAGGTAAAATAGTCAACACGCACGGTGTTAGAAGTTTATCCCTTGCGGTGATAGATTTAATGCATGAGCGCAAAAAAGAAACCGTTAACACAAGAGCAGCTTGAGGACGCACGTCGCCTTAAAGCTATTTATGAAAAAAAGAAAAATGAGCTTGGCTTATCCCAGGAATCTGTCGCAGACAAGATGGGGATGGGGCAGTCAGGTGTTGGTGCTTTATTTAATGGCATCAATGCATTAAATGCTTATAACGCCGCATTGCTTGCAAAAATTCTCAACGTTAGCGTTGAAGAATTTAGCCCTTCAATCGCCAGAGAAATCTACGAGATGTATGAAGCGGTTAGTATGCAGCCGTCACTTAGAAGTGAGTATGAGTACCCTGTTTTTTCTCATGTTCAAGCCGGGATGTTCTCGCCTGAGCTTAGAACCTTTACCAAAGGCGATGCGGAGAAATGGGTAAGCACAACCAAAAAAGCCAGTAATTCTGCATTCTGGCTTGAGGTTGAAGGTAATTCCATGACCGCACCAACAGGCTACAAGCCAAGCTTTCCTGACGGAATGTTAATTCTGGTTGACCCTGAGCAGGCTGTTGAGCCAGGTGATTTCTGCATAGCCAGACTTGGAGGTGATGAGTTTACCTTCAAGAAACTAATCAGGGATAGCGGTCAGGTGTTTCTACAACCACTAAACCCGCAATATCCAATGATCCCATGCAATGAGAGTTGTTCCGTTGTGGGGAAAGTTATCGCCAGCCAGTGGCCAGAAGAGACGTTTGGGTGATTGTTTTATTTTTCACGTAATAGGATGATTTATGACACAATTTCAACTTGCATTAATCGCTAGAGAAGTTGATGGAGAAGTCATCCATCTTCGCACCAAAGACGGATACATCAATGCCACCGCGATGTGCAAGTCTGCGGGGAAGCTACTTGCTGACTATACACGACTAAAAACAACACAAGATTTTTTTGATGAATTATCACGCGATATGGGGATTCCCATATCGGAGTTAATTCAATCATTTAAAGGCGGAAGAGCAGAGAATCAAGGGACTTGGGTTCATCCAGACATCGCAATTAATTTAGCTCAGTGGCTATCTCCAAAATTTGCAGTGCAAGTATCGAGATGGGTGCGTGAGTGGATGTCAGGTTAAAGAGCGCCTGCCGAACTCCCTATCCACCTTAAGCGGTATATGACAAACCGAGGCAGAGTTCCTCATACGCACTTTTCTATGCTTAATGAACTGACGTTTAACTTGGTTGCGCCACTTGAACAGGCCGGATATACGCTGCCAGAAAAAATGGTCCCTGATATTTCAGAGGGTAGGGTTTTCTCGCAATGGCTCCGTGACAACCGGGGGGTTGAGCCGAAGACATTCCCAACATATAACCATGAGTACCCAGATGGCCGGACATTCCCGGTACGTCTATACCCAAACGAATATTGCAGATTTCAAACAATACTTCAACGAAGTGTGGCTGCCTCAGTACGCTCCTAAATATTTTGCTGAACGAGACCAAAGGGCATTGACGTTGATTGAGAAAATCATGCTACCTGACCTTGATTCCTAAATGTTATTCCCGGCCACAGAGCCGGGTTTTCTTTGCCTCACGATCCCCCTCACCCAAGAACACATAACCAATTGTATCTATTTGAAAATAAATAGATACAACTCACTAAACATAGCAGTTCAGATCTCTCACCTACCAAACAATGCACCCCTGCAAAAAATAAATTCATATAAAAAACATACAGATAACCATCTGCGGTGATGAATTATCTCTAGCGGTGTTGACATAAATACCACTGGCGGTGATACTAAACACATCAGCAGGACGCACTACTCACCAGGGCGGTGAATATACAACGATTCAAATATGAATCTACGGCGCTGACAAAGCGCAATAACCAAAGTGAACTTTGGGGTGAATGCAGAAGCTAACCTTCTCGGCGGAGGCGCTTTGCAATGATTACGCTACCGGAGTTAGTCGCCCGGCTGTATTCACCGCCAAAGTTCACCAGGAGGTCTATATGACACGCAGAACTCAGTTCAAAGGCAATTCACGTTCTCGTCGTCGTGAGCGTTTAAAGGCAAAGGCATTAGCTAACGGCGTACTGGCCCGCGAAGAAGCAATAAGTTCAGAAGTATTACACCGCCCTACTCTAAGCAGAGCGCAGATTCAGGCTAAAGGTACTCACGAAACGCCTGAGCGCATAGAAGACGCTAAGCCAATTAAGTTCATGGCACAGGACGTGATCTGGCAACAGAAAGAATACAGACGCAATCTGGAGAGAGCGGCCATTGTGTACGCGAATGAGTTTGGACATAAGCAACCAGAAACTGGTGTATGTCTTCCAAATGTAGCTCTTTACGCAGCAGGATACCGGAAATCAAAACAACTGACGGCGAGATGACTTGTGTTGGTCGCCAGAAGCAACGCGGAAAATCAATTCCAGCTTATTACGATTGAGGTGAGCCATGCTCAAGAAAGTCAAACGCCGACTTTACAAAGAAGGTAGATATTCATGCCAGTTGCCAAAATGCGACACAACAAAATGGAGTGTCGATGATTGGTGTAACTGGATAGATAGATACGGAACTTGGTGGGATAAATAACAGGTAACTTAAGCGTATTTACTTTCGCAGCAAACCACTTATTTGAGGTGAGATATGACAAAATCATGGAGCGTACCTTTTCCTGAATCAGAAACTGAACATGATGGAATGCCTGTTTTCTGGAGATTCCAGGCGACAGTTGAAGAAGATGGAATCAAAATATTCGCACTTCAATATATAGCTTTTCATCAGACAGAGCATTATGCATGGTTGGTTCCTGCGCATTGGATTGTTAATTTTAAACCAGCACCAAATCAGTGGTTACAGGAATGGAAACAAAAGAGAAATAGATATGCTATTGAGAAAGTAGCAAAAAATGCAGAAAGATCTTTTGCATTCCCAACGAAGAAACTTGCCATTGAAAGTTTATTACGCCGGAAGAAATACCATTTAATGAGAATCAAACAAGATTTGGCTGTTGTATCAACTCTTGTTGATGGGATGAAGAATATTGATACATCAACACCAGATATTGAATATAACTTTGGGCACAACCAAGAAACAGAAAATTGGGTATTTTATTAGTACAAATAAGCACTGTGTATTCATTCCAACGAGTGAATACACGGAGCAATGTCGCTCGTAACTAAACAGGAGCCGACTTGTTCTGATTATTGGAAATCTTCTTTGCCCTCCAGTGTGAGGGCCTTTTTATATGCATACCAATAACGCTTCACTCGAGGCGTTTTCGTTATGCAATCAAACAGAAGGAGCATCCTATGCAACAGTTCGCTATTGCAGGGGCGGCATCGGTTCGCCCTTTCAACCCGATTTTATCGGTACAGCATTCACGAAAAAACATTCTAACCGGAGCAGACTTTAAACAACCAAGAATGAAAAGTTTGCTCGAAAAGCTTTGGGATATTTTGAAACAACAAGGCCGCCCATGAGTTTTACAGATAACTGGTCAGACGAAGAATTCATTCGTCAGATGAAAGAATTAATCGGTAACGAAGGAGATATTCATGTCACTTGCAACCACAGTGAAGGAGAGCAAGTTACAGAGACGCATGTACACGCAGAAAGCTCTCTGGTATCGCCATAATGGCGACCGCGAAGGAGTGCGGGTATGCCTTAATTTGTCCCGAGTCGAAGTATTAAATCAGCGTTATTTTCTTGGGCTGTGTCCATTCTGAGATCAAACATATGAGCAAAGAATTTTATGCAAGACTGGCAGCTATTCAGGAGAATCTGAACGCGCCAAAGAATCAGTACAACTCATTCGGTAAATATAAATACAGAAGCTGCGAAGACATTCTTGAAGGCGTTAAGCCGTTACTGAATGGCCTGTTTTTATCAATCAGCGATGAAGTTGTGTTGATTGGTGATCGGTATTACGTGAAAGCCACGGCAACTATTACCGATGGCGAAAACAGTCATACGGCAACCGCTCTCGCAAGAGAGGAAGAAAGCAAGAAAGGAATGGATTCTGCACAAGTTACTGGAGCTACAAGCTCTTATGCGCGCAAGTATTGCCTTAATGGTTTGTTCGGCATTGATGATGCGAAAGATGCAGATACAGACGAGCATAAACATCAGCAGAACGCAGCAGCAAAGCAATCAAAACCATCACCTACACCTGAACAGGTTCTAAAAGCATTCACTGACGCAGCAATGCAGAAAAACACCGTGGAAGAGCTTAAACAGGCGTTCGCCAAAGCGTGGAAGATGCTCGAAGGCACACCGGAGCAGCACAAAGCGCAGGACGTTTACAACATCAGACGAGACGAATTAGAAGGAGCGGCTGCTTAATGGCACATTCGATTACTGTAAGACTAAACAAGCCCGCAAGAGAGTTTCAGGCCGGGGAAAATATCGGATTCAACATCCGTGCTGGCGTTCAGTATTACGATCGCCAGACAAAAAAGAAAGAATGGACAAACTACAGCGCCGTTGTATTTGCCAAGCCGGGAGCGCAAGCGGATTACTACCGTAGTGTTCTTGTTGAAGGTGGCATTGTGGAAATTACCGGAGAAAACATCAGGGTTGATGTTTATCAGGGGCAAAATGGTCAATCAATCACTCTTGAATTACTGAATGCAAAGATTGGATTTGCAGCTTCAGGAAATGGCCCGCAGCAGCAAAGTAGTAACCAGCAGAACACTCCTGTATACGACGATTCCATCCCATTCTGATTTAGAAAAATAAGGATTTAATTATGCCAGCGCCTTTGTATGGTGCGGATGACCCGCGCCGCTGTTCCGGCAATTCCGTATCGGAGGTGCTGGATAAATTCAGAAAAAACTACGATCGAATAATGTCTCTACCGCAGGAAACGAAAGAGGAAAAGGAATTTCGCCACTGTATATGGCTTGCAGAGAAAGAAGAACGAGAGCGAATTTACCAGACATCAATCCGACCATTCCGCAAAGCCACATATACCCACTTCCCTGAATATATCGACCCGCGCCTGCGTAATTACCGCTCACGCTATGGCGCTATCAGTAATGACTGAGGAATTTACTATGAGAGGACTTGCATACAATCCCGGCATTCTTCCGGCAGAAATGATTATTCGCCAACGCGTAAAGCCAATGCCATCGAGAGAGGAATTGCTTAAAAGAAAGAGTTTCGGTTCTGTTAACGACAACAAATATCTGAATGCGATGTTGCGGAGTGGGAAGAAATGAAACAAATGACACTAATTGAGATGGATGGTTTTCTGAAAGGTAAATGCATCCCAAGTGATTTAAAGGTTAACGAAACAAACGCTGAATATCTTGTCCGTAAGTTCGGCGAACTTGAATCAAAACTGGAAACGGCGTTGCGGGAGTGTCGTTCTGCTGGAATCACGATTGATAACCTTGAGGCTAAATGCGCGAAGATGGCTGCTGAAAATACCTCGCTTAAGCAATCTGAGAAGGAATTTAATGACTTTTGTCGTGAGGAGTTTAGCGAATGGGAAGATGATGTTACTGAAACCCAAGCCACCGACGCTTTCCTGGCTGAAATTGAACGCAAAGCAATCCGCAAGTTCATTAACAGCATTGAACACATCCTGCGTGACAAGCTGTCTCCGTATGACACCGAAGAGATGCTTGAGGCTATGCGTATTTTTCTGGAAGAACAGGAAGGTGAGCAAAAATGACGATCACAAAACAACGTGTAGAAGAAATCATATCCCGTATTGAAATGTATGGGCATGGTGCCGGGTATACCGCTGATGAGGTTTATGACCTTGCTGTACTGGCGCTGAATTTATCAAATATCGCAAAACTCAAGCGATACGAGCTTGATATGGATGGTTGTGACTCGTTCGGTCAGGATTGTGGCGCTGACATGACTGAAGATTCTGATGGCGATTATGTCCTGTTTGATGACGTAGTTAAGTTGTTTGAGTTTGATACATTCGAAAGCCCAGCAAAGGAGGCAACCAGTGAGCAAGATTGACTATCAGGCACTGCGTGAGGCGGCGCAACTGGCAACACAGGGTGAATGGGTCGCATTTATTTCGTCTGGTACTGGTACATATGCGGTGCATACACCTGGTGATAAACGATGTGAAGACGTTATCAAATGGACCGGCTTTGATGGACAGAACAACGCAGAGAACAACGCTCGTTATATCGCAGCTTTCAACCCTGAAGTAGTGCAGGCGCTGCTGGATGAACGGGAAAGAAACCAGCAATACATCAAATCTCGCGACCAGGAGAACGAGGAGATTGCGCTAACGGTAGGGAAGCTGAGAGTTGAGCTTGAAGCAGAAAAACAGCGGGCAAAGGTTCTATTTATGGAAAATGCTCGGCTTAAGTCAGGCATAGCCGGTCTGATACACCTCGGTATTCGATATGCAGATGTTGAGGTCATGAAAATTGCTGGAGATGCCCAGCTTTCTACCCCATGCACTGACAGCATCATAAACAGCATTGCAACAGGCATTCGCATCAAAGGAGAGTGATATGAGCGCTATAACCAAAGAACGTATCGAATTATTCATTAAAAATCCGCTTGATAACGGACTTACTCGTGGCGAACAAATGGAACTGGCACGAATTGCACTGGCATCACTGGAACGCGAACAGATTCGCCACGAGTATGCCAAATGGTCTGACTCCACATTTGGCTGCGTTGGCCCCATTGTTCCGCTGAAACATCTCTCAAAAGAGGCACTGGAAGCCGCAGCCGAACCAGACGATCTTAGCGAGTGGGCTGATATGCAGTTTCTGTTGTGGGATGCACAGCGCCGTGCTGGCATCAGCGATGCTGAAATTACCGTTGCTATGGAAGATAAATTGAAGATTATCATGGAGCGCCAGTGGCCTGAGCCAAAAGATGGTGAGCCTCGCTTGCACATTAAAGAACCCGGCAACTCTCCGGTAACTCCGGATGGTTGGATAAGCTGTAGTGAGCGAATGCCAAGCGAAGAAGATGTTTTGGTTTATTGCTCAGACACAAAAGAGCAGATGGTAGGGTTTCACAAAGGTAAAGGGTTATTTCAATTCTTTTACATGAATGGTGTTGAGGGGGTATGTGAGCCGTCACACTGGATGCCGCTACCAGAGCCTCCACTTTGAAAGCGAAGCTTATACATATCTTTTACATCAGCAATCTATTGTTAATCTCCAATCAATGTTACGTTGTCATCTCACTCATGCTTTGGAGGTAGTGATATGTCTTGTCCAAAATGCGGTTCTGGAAATATTGCAAAAGAAAAAACAATGCGTGGATGGTCTGATGATTATGTGTGCTGCGATTGCGGATACAACGACTCTAAAGACGCATTTGGAGAGCGTGGTAAAAACGATTTTGTCAAAATTAATAAAGAACGCGAAGGCAACGAAAAAAGCTAATTTATTTATTCATATATGAAAACAATGTAACCAATATTCGAATTGAAGAACTGAAAGAACACCAAGCCGCCTGATGGCGGTTTTTTATTGCCTGATTTGCAGGTTCGATTCCCTATTCGTAGATAGCACTCATGCAACACGAACTACAGCCTGATTCACTGGTTGATTTGAAATTCATCATGGCCGATACTGGCTTCGGTAAAACCTTCATCTATGACCGGATTAAGTCCGGAGACCTGCCTAAAGCCAAAGTTATCCACGGGCGAGCAAGATGGTTATATCGTGACCATTGTGAATTCAAAAATAAGCTCTTAA
>ENA-UEPI01001280-UEPI01001280.1-human-gut-metagenome-genome-assembly--contig:-NODE-1280-length-12254-cov-4.639731_pt1 | contig 12254 bp, 9 predicted proteins | sample MGYA00242899_ERZ507914 | MGnify/ENA primary metagenome ERZ507914 (study PRJEB26167, sample SAMN06115442) | human gut metagenome | host: Homo sapiens | place: China:Chongqing | collected 2015-07-28...
CTAAGTCGGGATTGGATAAGTGCTGAAAGCATCTAAGTACGAAGCCAGCCACAAGATTAGATTTCTTAGGGTCGTCAAAGACGATGACGTTGATAGGATGCAGGTGTAAAGGTGGTAACATCAAAGCCGAGCATTACTAATTGCCCGTTCACTTTCTTTCGGACATGTACCGGTTGGGTATATACGTTTAGCTTGCTAGACACTGAAATTTTACTTTTCATCATGTCATAACCTTCTTCAGGTGGTTATAGCACGAGGGTTCCACCTCTTCCCATTCCGAACAGAGAAGTTAAGCCTCGTCACGCCGATGGTACTGCGTAACAGTGGGAGAGTAGGTAGCCGCCGTTTTTAAGAAGCCCCTTGATTCATTTTGAATCAAGGGGCTTTCTGTTTTTTTATCACTTCTGAATTAGGGCCTTCTCTAAGGCCGGATAAAAGATAACCTCTTCTCTTCTTCTGCAAATAAAATAGCTGTATTTACTAATGCTAGATGTGAATATGCCTGCGGGAAGTTGCCCAACTGTTCTTTGGTTTCGAAATCAATATCTTCACTAAATAATCCGAGGTGATTGGAATATTTCAGAACTTCGTCAAACAGGCAGCGTGCTTCTTCTTTATGGCCGGTTACAAACAATGCCCGTATAAGCCAGAATGTACAAATCGTAAAAGCAGAAGTAGGCAACCCAAAATCGTCTTTGCTGTTATAGCGATACATAAGTCCTTTATGGAAAAGGGCTTTCTTGACTGCTTCCACTGTTTTATGATAGCGTATATCATCTGCTTCTATAAATCCATAGGGTTCCATCAATAGTAATGAGGAATCCATTGCTTGATTATTATATGTCTGTGTGAAGCTTTGAAGTTCCTTATTCCAGCCATATTTCATCACATCTTTCTTTATTTTTTCGGCTTCCAGTTGCCAACGTTCGCTATAATTATATTTGTTAAGCATTTGAGCGATTTTAGCTCCGCGATCTAAAGCTACCCAACACATCACTTTGGAAGAAACAAAGTGTTGTCCTTCTCCCCGGATCTCCCAGATTCCCTTATCGGGCTTTCTCCAGTTTTCTACTACTTTTGCTAAAATGGTCTTTACCATTTCCCACATGTCTTCAATTTCATCCAGTGTGCCGGGCATGAGGCGATAATATTGGTAAATCAGGTCCATCAGGTAACCAAAAGAGTCGTTTTGTTTCTGATGGTATGCATCATTTCCTATTCGTACAGGTTTGGAGTTCTTATAACCGGATAGATGGTCGAGTATCACTTCGGTTAGTTGGTGCTCGCCCCGGATGCCATACATAATTTGATAATCATGTTTGGAAACGAATGTGGATTGGATAAATTTCATAAAGCGTTTGGCTGCACCGGTATGTCCGATTTGAAACATGGTTTCGATGGACATGGAAGCATCCCGAAGCCAGCAGAAACGATAATCCCAGTTGCGCACTTCTCCTACAGCTTCCGGAAGGCTTGTCGTTAGTGCTGCCAGCACAGCTCCGTTGTGGTAGGACATTAGTTTCAGAACCAATAAACTCCGTTCGATTACGTCATTATATAGAGTGTATTTCTTGCTTCTGTCTGTCCAGTTCAGCCAATATACCAGCGTACGGCAATATTCTATTTTCTCCCTTTCTATGTCGATTGGGATCACTTTCTCGTTATAGGAGAGCAGGAGAAATTCGTCTTTCTCAAGAATGATTTCTTTTTTCTCTTTGATGTCCTGAAGAGACAGGGAAGCATATAAATATTGTCTGTCCTTGTTGTCAAAGGAGCAGTAGGATTCGATATACTGTGGAGTGATATTAAGGATCACTTGTCCCTGCGCATAGTTCGGGGCCGGATGATAGTTGATCTTGAAACGCGGTTTCCCTTTTATCCAATGTATGTAGCGGTATAATTCGGCAGGTAAATAATGCCCTGTTTCGTCTTGTGAACGATAGCAGGGCATATAGTCGAGCACTACGAATTCTCCTTCATCGGAGGAGAATTGAGTAGAAAGAATATTGGTGTGGGGGACATAACTTTGTGTGATGCGATAGTCTCCGGAAACTTCGAATCCGAAAGCTCCTCCTTTCTCGCGGTCGAGCAGACTGGCAAAAATAGAAGGAGAATCGAAATCGGGAAAACAGAGCCATTCGATATTTCCGTTCTGCGAAATGAGAGCTGCCGTTCGGCAGTTACCTATCACTCCATAATTTAAATTATTCATATTGATTGCTTTTTATTGAGTTTTTAATAGATCTTTGAGAAAGTCGAAAGCGAAAGTCAGGCGATTCTTAATGCTTCCTTCTTTTGTGGCAGTTTTTTGTTTGCCTAGTAAAGACCGTAAGAAAGGAAGTACGTCAGATTGGGCAGACAGGTGATAGTTGGCGGCTTCGGATACACTACCTATTTTAATGGTGATGGCGCTCATCGGTAATGCCTGAAACATATCTTCATCTGTAGTGTCGTCTCCCATCGCTATAACAAAATCATAACGTCTGTTGGCTAGCAGACGCCCCACCTCCGAACCTTTATTGCAATCCGGTGATTTGATTTCGATCACTTTATTTCCTTGTAGAATTTGTAGTTTCTGCCGGGTACAGAGCGAAATCAGCGTGTTGACGAGTTGTTGGGCTCTTAATGTGCCGAGCCATGCGTCACTTTCACGATAATGCCATGCCAGGGCAGTTTCCTTCACTTCCAGATGGGAACGGGGAGTACGGTCTACAAACATTTGAAGGATAGAGAGAATACCTGCTCCCCATTCTATCTTCTTTATGTTTTTATGCCAGACTCCGTTTTCTTTATAGAAAGCCCCATGTTCGGCAGCCATAGAAATAGGAAGGGTGCCAAGCCATTTTTCTAATGTAAAGTGATCCCGCCCGCTATTGATAACAATATGATTGGCGGGATCGCTAGCCAGTTGTTGTAGAATAGAAATGAGTTCCGGTGTAGGTTGTGCATCCTCGGGACGTGGTTTGAGAGCCGTCAGTGTACCATCATAGTCCAGCAGAATCAGGCGTTGTTTGGCTTGGTTATACTTGAGCTTGATTTGTGCGATGGTGGCAGCTACGATGCGTTTTTTCCGTAACATATCATTTTTCATACATGTCGCGTTCAGTTCATTGACAAAGTCGGCTGCCCATTTGTTGACTGTCTGTACGGACAGAATGCTTTGCATACGTTGCAGGCGTTGTTTTTGTTCCTCTTCGGGCATTTCAAGTGCCTGGCAAATAGCATTTTCTATTTGTTCTGTATCGTTCGGGTTGATTTGGATAGCGTCCGTCAATTCTACGGCGGCACCTGCCATTTCGCTAAGGATAAGTACACCGGGATTGTCGCATTTGGTAGCTACGTATTCTTTGGCTACCAGATTCATTCCGTCCCGAAGTGGAGTGACGAGGGCTATGTCGGCCACATAGTACATGGCAGTCAGTTCTTCCAGTGAAAAGCCATGATAGAAATAACAGACGGGAGTCCAGTTCATTGTGGAGTAACGTCCGTTGATAGAGCCGATTTCTTCGTCAATTTTTGTTTTTAGTTCCGCATAACTGCCTACATGGTCGCGTGAAGGGACAATGACCATTGCCAATGTAACTTTACCGTGATATTCAGCATGATGTTCGAGGAAGGTGGCAAAGCCACGAAGACGGTGCAATATGCCTTTGCTGTAATCCAGTCTGTCTACTGACAGGATCAGTTTATGCTCGCCGAAAAGTTTCCGGGTACGTTCAATAGCTTGGTGCACTTCTTTATTTTCCGAGGCCTTATGATAAGATTCATAGTTGATTCCCATTGGTAATGCCTCTACTCTGGTCACCCGGTTGTTGATCTGTACTTCATCCAATTTAAAATCGAGATGTAATACACGTTCTACAGCACTGATGAAATGACGCATATAGTCGTGGGTGTGGAAAGCAATGAAGTCGGCTCCTAATAAGCCTTTCAGTATCTCGGCGCGCTCCGGCAGAATACGAAAAAGTTCGTAGGAAGGGAACGGGATATGATGGAAATATCCGATACAGAGTTCCGGATATATTTTCCTCAACATTCCCGGAAGTAGCATCAACTGATAATCCTGTATCCATACTTTGTCGCCGGGACGTACCAGTCGGCAAATCTCCTCACAGAAAAGACGGTTGACTTGCTGGTAGGATTGCCAAAAACAGTTCTTATATAAGGTATAAGCATAAAAGTAATGGCATAAAGGCCAGATAGTACTGTTACTGTATCCTTCGTAGTAATTTTCAATTTGCTTTTCCGACAAGAAGACCGGATGAAAATTCATTTCCTGTAGTTTCTCGTTAATCTCCTGTTGGTCCTTTTCTTCATTGGCACATATTCCGGGCCAACCTATCCAGTGCTTCTCATAAGAAGTCTGAAGAGAATCCAAACCTGTTGCCAGTCCGCCTTCGCTACGCGAAAATGCGAATTTACCGTTTGTGCCGGCTACTTTGACAGGTAATCTGTTTGCAATAATATAAAGTTTCATATCTATCTCTTTGCAAAGCATATACCAATAGACCTATATTAGTTGTTAATCTCTTATTATCAGTGTATTATAAGTATTATGTTTCCTTCTCTTGCCTTTTCAAAATGAAAATCTCCCTTTCAAAGTGATAATTTGCTTATTTTTTCTCTTCTGAAATTCCGGAAAAGTATAAAGCTTTTCAAAATAGAATCCTTTTTTCAAAATGGAAGGGTATGTTGGATGGATAGAAAGTCTCTTGTGATGTGTATTTTATTGAATATTAGTATGTTATCTATTGCGTGTTTTTTGTGGCACGCATTTGGCATGAAGGGTGGCGAGTAAAAAAATAATAGTAATCATTTAAAAGGTAAAAACATGGGAATAACACTATCATTTATTTTCTGCCTGTTAAGCGGTTTCGCTTGTTTCTGGCTATTTTGGAAATGTGTAGACTGGTTTGAAAATATTTAAAGAAAAAGGAGAATTGATTATGTACACAGCATTATTCGTATTAGGTATTGCAATCTTCGGTTATTTGATGTATGTGCTCATCAAACCCGAGAAGTTTTAAAGTAACACACACAGTTTAAGGTAAAAAGTATATGAATACAGAAATTTTAGGCGTGGTTGTTCAGATAGCCTTGATGGTGATTCTGGCTTATCCACTGGGAAAATACATTGCCAAGGTCTACAGAGGAGAAAAGACCTGGTCTGATTTTATGGCTCCTATCGAAAGAGTCAGTTATAAAGTTTGTGGAATCGACCCCAATGAAGAAATGAACTGGAAACAATTCCTGAAAGCATTGTTGATTTTGAATGCTTTCTGGTTTTTCTGGGGAATGGTACTCTTGGTTTCACAAGGATGGTTGCCCTTAAATCCGGACGGCAACGGACCGCAGACTCCGGATCAGGCATTCAATACTTGTATCAGTTTCATGGTGAACTGTAACTTACAGCACTATAGCGGTGAAAGCGGACTGACTTATTTTACTCAATTGTTCGTCATCATGCTTTTCCAGTTTATTACCGCAGCAACAGGTATGGCTGCTATGGCAGGTATTATGAAGAGTATTGCTGCAAAAACAACCAAAACGATTGGTAACTTCTGGTAATAAGTTGTACGCGTATCTTATTACCTCTTTCTCTGATTGTAGGTTTTATCCTGATTCTTCAGGGAACTCCGATGGGATTTGACGGTAAGATGAAAGTCACTACTCTTGAAGGTCAGGAACAGATGGTTTCTCAAGGTCCTACGGCCGCAATTGTTCCTATTAAACAGTTGGGTACGAATGGCGGTGGATATTTTGGCGTGAACTCCTCTCATCCATTGGAAAATCCGACTTATCTTTCTAACATGGTAGAATGTTGGTCTATTTTGATTATCCCGATGGCGATGGTATTTGCACTGGGTTTCTATACCCGCAGAAAGAAGTTGGCTTACAGTATATTCGGAGTAATGCTTTTCGCTTTTCTGGTAGGTGTATGTATTAATGTCAGTCAGGAAATGGGCGGTAATCCACGCATTGATGAATTGGGAATTGCGCAGGATAATGGTGCGATGGAAGGTAAAGAAGTTCGTTTGGGGGCCGGAGCAACGGCATTATGGAGTATTGTAACTACTGTAACCTCTAATGGCTCTGTGAATGGTATGCATGATTCTACTATGCCGCTGTCCGGAATGATGGAGATGCTGAATATGCAGATTAACACCTGGTTTGGCGGTGTAGGTGTAGGATGGATGAATTACTATACATTTATTATCATTACAGTGTTTATCAGCGGTTTGATGGTAGGACGTACGCCGGAATTTCTCGGCAAGAAAGTGGAAGCCCGCGAAATGAAAATCGCTACGATTGTAGCTCTGCTTCATCCGTTTGTAATTTTGGTATTTACAGCACTCTCAAGTTATATTTATGTGCACCACCCTGATTTTGTGGAAAGTGAAGGTGGATGGTTGAACAATTTGGGATTCCACGGTTTAAGTGAGCAACTTTACGAGTACACTTCTTGTGCTGCCAATAACGGTTCCGGTTTTGAAGGTTTGGGAGATAATACTTATTTCTGGAATTACACGTGTGGTATCGTTCTGATTTTGAGCCGTTTTATTCCTATCGTCGGACAGGTTGCCATTGCCGGGTTACTGGCACAGAAAAAATTCATTCCGGAAAGTGCCGGCACATTGAAGACCGATACTTTGACTTTCGGAGTCATGACATTTGTGGTTATCTTCATTATTGCTGCGCTGTCATTCTTCCCGGTACATGGATTGAGCACAATTGCTGAACATTTAAGTTTGTAATACTGAATTAGAGAAGATATGAAAGATAATAAATCAGCTTCTTTGTTTCAAAAGGAGCAAGTTATAGAAAGTTTGAAACAATCATTCGTGAAACTGAACCCGCGGATGATGATAAAGAACCCGATTATGTTTACAGTAGAAGTGGCTACAGTGGTCATGCTGCTCGTAACGCTCTACTCCATTGTAAACTCTTCACAAGGTTCGTTTGCTTACAATATTGCCGTGTTTATCATTCTGTTTGCAACCTTGTTGTTTGCCAATTTTGCTGAAGCTATTGCCGAAGCACGTGGTAAAGCACAGGCCGATAGCTTGCGTAAGACTCGTGAAGAGACACCGGCTAAGAAAGTGGAAGGCAATAAAATCGTTACTGTCAGTTCTTCACAGTTGAAGAAAGGGGATGTGTTTGTCTGCGAGGCAGGAGATGTGATTCCTTCCGACGGTGAGATTATTGAAGGGTTGGCTTCTATTGATGAAAGTGCCATTACCGGTGAGTCTGCTCCGGTCATTCGTGAGGCAGGTGGCGACAAGAGTTCGGTAACAGGAGGTACGAAAGTACTGTCCGATCATATAAAGGTGATGGTGACTACCCAACCGGGAGAAAGTTTTCTTGATAAGATGATCGCATTGGTGGAAGGTGCTTCCCGCCAGAAAACCCCGAATGAGATTGCGTTGACTATTCTGTTGGCAGGTTTTACGCTTGTTTTCGTCATAGTGTGTGTTACCTTGAAACCGTTTGCCGACTATAGTAATACGGTCATCACCATTGCTTCGCTTATTTCTTTGTTTGTGTGTCTGATTCCGACAACTATCGGTGGACTTCTCTCTGCTATCGGTATTGCCGGTATGGACCGTGCACTTCGCGCCAACGTGATTACTAAATCCGGTAAAGCGGTTGAAACTGCGGGCGATATTGATACATTGCTGCTGGATAAAACGGGTACTATCACCATTGGTAATCGTAAAGCAACTCATTTCCATACAGCTCCGGGTGTCGATCTGCACGATTTTGTGGAAACTTGTCTGTTGTCTTCCTTATCCGATGAAACGCCGGAAGGTAAGTCTATCGTAGAATTGGGACGTGAGTCGGGCATTCGTATGCGTAATCTGAATACAACAGGAGCACGTATGATTAAGTTTACGGCTGAAACCAAATGTTCGGGAGTAGACCTGGCAGATGGAACGCAGATTCGTAAAGGTGCTTTTGATGCCATCCGCAAGATGGTGGAAGGTGACGGGAATGAATTTCCGAAAGAAGTGGAAGAGATTATTTCTTCTATCTCAAGCAATGGTGGTACACCGCTGGTAGTATGTGTAAACAGAAAGGTGACTGGTGTTATTGAACTGCAGGATATTATCAAACCGGGTATTCAGGAACGTTTCGAACGTCTGCGTAAGATGGGAGTGAAGACGGTAATGGTGACAGGTGACAACCCGTTAACTGCAAAATATATTGCTGAAAAAGCCGGTGTGGATGATTTTATCGCCGAAGCGAAACCGGAAGATAAGATGGAATATATCAAGAAAGAACAGCAGGCTGGTAAATTGGTTGCAATGATGGGAGACGGAACGAACGATGCTCCTGCTCTGGCACAAGCCAATGTGGGTGTAGCCATGAATAGCGGTACACAGGCAGCAAAGGAAGCCGGTAATATGGTCGACTTGGATAACGATCCGACGAAATTGATCGAGATTGTGGAAATCGGTAAACAATTGTTGATGACACGTGGTACGCTGACTACTTTCTCTATTGCCAATGACGTGGCCAAATATTTCGCAATTGTTCCTGCCTTGTTTATGATTGCTATTCCTGAACTGGCTGCTCTGAATATCATGCATCTGCATAGTCCTGAAAGCGCCATTCTTTCGGCAGTCATTTTTAATGCGATTATTATTCCGATTCTGATTCCGCTGGCTTTGCGTGGTGTGCAATACAAACCGATAGGTGCAAGTGCTTTGCTTCGCCGTAATCTGCTGATCTATGGTGTGGGTGGTGTGATTGCTCCTTTCGTGGGAATCAAATTGATAGATTTAGTAGTAGGTTTATTCTTTTAATTAAAAAACAATAGCAATGAAAACTTTATTGAAGTCTTTAAAAATAACACTTGCTTTTTGTGTCTTTTTCTCCGTGTTCTATATCCTTATCCTGTGGGTGTTCGCACAGGTAGCAGGTCCTAATAAAGGAAATGCCGAGGTGGCTACGCTGGATGGGAAAGTAGTGGGAGCGGCCAATGTGGGTCAGATGTTTACAAAAGATATTTATTTCTGGGGACGTCCTTCTTCTGCCGGTGACGGGTATGATGCGACGAGTTCCGCAGGTAGTAATAAAGGGCCTACGAATCAAGAATATCTGGATGAAGTGAAAGCGCGTATTGATACTTTCCTTGTACATCATCCTTATTTGAATCGTGCGGATGTGCCTGCCGAAATGGTTACAGCCAGTGCTTCGGGACTGGATCCTAATATTACTCCTCAATGTGCGTATGTGCAAGTGAAAAGAGTGGCACAGGCACGTGGATTGAGAGAGGAACAGGTGAGAGCAATTGTTGATAAAAGCATAGAAAAACCGTTTTTGGGGTTGTTGGGAACAGAAAAGGTGAATGTGTTGAAATTGAATATCGCATTAGAGGAAAGCAATAAGTAGATGAAGATTGAGCAGCGTTCCTGTCCGGACCGTTTGGGTTATGCCGCGGTTCAAATTAACAGGGTTGGATGGGGCGCTGCTTTTTTACAGGAACATAAAATAGAATTAGATAAAAAGTATGAAAAGTTTTTTTAGTAAAAAGAGTATTTTAGGAACAATGGCTGTAGCAGCCGTTTGTATGTTGGGAACAGTTAATGCACAAGCACAAGAGTTTACTATACAAGGTGATTTGGTAAGTTCGTATGTATGGCGTGGTATTTATCAGGGGGGAGCTGCTTCCTTTCAGCCGACTTTGGGATTTAGCGTAGGTAATTTCTCGCTTACTGCATGGGGCTCAACCAGTTTGAGTGAGAGTAATAAAGAAATTGACCTAACCGCAGCTTATAAGTTTGGTGAAGCGGGACCGACACTTTCTGTAGCCACTCTTTGGTGGGACGGACAAGCTGATGTGGCTAATGGAGAACTTACCAATAATTATTTCCATTTTAAAAGTGGAGACACCGGACATCATTTTGAAGCAGGGTTAGCTTATACGCTTCCTATTGAAAAGTTCCCGTTATCTATCGCATGGTATACCATGTTTGCCGGTGCTGACAGAAAAACGACTGATGAGGGGGAAGAAAAGCAGGCATACTCTTCTTACGTAGAACTGAATTATCCGTTCAGTGTGAAAGGAGTTGATCTGAATGCTACTTGTGGAGTGGTTCCTTATAAGACTCCGCAGTATAATGTGAATGGGTTTGCAGTGACGAACCTAGCTTTGAAAGCAACGAAAGCAATAAATTTTAATGATAAGTTTTCATTGCCTATATTTGTACAGGCTATATGGAATCCACGTTTGGAGGACGCCCATTTAGTATTTGGCGTAACTTTAAGGCCATAAAATAAACTCATGAATTTTTGTGAAACCCGTGGTGATCGTGATGATTACTACGGGTTAGGATGTTTAAAATAACAGATTGACGTAATGGATGATAGAGAACATAGTGTACAGTATTTTTTGGATCTGATAAAGAAGTCCCACCGGGGCAAATTCAAGGTCTATATCGGTATGATAGCCGGTGTGGGAAAGTCATATCGTATGCTTCAGGAGGCGCATGAACTGCTGGAGAACGGTGTGAACGTGCAAATCGGCTATATCGAAACTCATGGACGTGCCGGGACGGAAGCATTGCTGCAAGGGCTCCCTGTCATTCCGCGTCGCAAAATCTTCTATAAGGGGAAAGAATTGGAAGAAATGGATCTGGATACGATTATCCGTGTCCATCCAGAAATTGTAATTGTGGATGAACTGGCTCATACGAATGTAGAAGGTAGCTTGAACGAGAAACGTTGGCAGGATGTGATAACTTTGCTGGATGAGGGAATCAATGTGATCTCGGCAATCAATATTCAGCACATCGAAAGCGTGAATGAAGAAGTGCAGGAGATTACGGGTATTGAAGTGAAAGAACGAGTGCCCGACAGTGTGCTTCAGGAAGCGGATGAGGTGGTGAATATTGACTTGACGGCAGAGGAGCTGATTGCACGTTTGAAAGCGGGTAAGATATATCGTCCGGAAAAGATTCAGACGGCATTGGATAATTTCTTTCGGACAGAGAATATTCTTCAGTTACGTGAGTTGGCTTTGAAGGAAGTAGCGTTGCGGGTAGAAAAAAAGGTGGAGAATGAGGTGGTGATGGGAGTAGCCGTCGGACTTCGGCACGAGAAATTTATGGCTTGTATCAGTAGTCATGAGAAAACACCTCGGCGAATTATCAGAAAGGCGGCAAAGTTGGCAACCCGGTATAATACTACTTTTATAGCCCTGTATGTTCAGACTCCGAAAGAGAGTATGGATAGAATTGATCTAGCCAGTCAACGGTATCTGTTGAACCATTTTAAGCTTGTGGCGGAACTTGGGGGAGAGGTGGTGCAGGTGCAGTCGAAGGATATTTTGGGGAGCATCGTCAAGGTTTGTAAAGAGAAACAGATATCGACTGTTTGCATGGGAACTCCTAATTTAAGGTTGCCATACGCTATTTGTTCTATACTGGGATATAGAAAGTTTTTAAATAATTTGTCACAAGCTAATGTAGATTTGATTATACTTGCATAATATTAATCGTATGAACGTTATGAATATTAAAACGAAACTGATTCTCGGTATCGGAATGCTGGCCGGAATGATTATTTTGCTGGTAACACTTTCAGTTGTGAATCTTCAAATTCTGACAGCGACAGAACCTGATAGTCCTGCTGCTACGCCCGGATTGGAACGTGCTTTGTTATGGATTTCCGTAACGGGAGGAATCTGTATCTTGACCGGACTGATATTGCTTTATTGGTTGCCCCGTACTATCAGCAAGCCTATTAAAGAGCTGAAAGAGGGAATTCTTGAAATAGCCAATCATAATTATGAGAAGCGTCTGCAGATGAATAATAATGAAGAATTCCGGGATGTGGCGGATAGTTTTAACCGGATGGCGGAGCGTTTGACCGAATATCGTGCCAGTACTTTGTCGGATATTCTTTCTGCAAAGAAATTTATTGAAGCAATTGTAAACAGTATAGATGATCCGGTGATCGGCTTGAATATGGAGCGTGAAATTCTGTTTATCAATGAGGAAGCACTCAATGTCTTGAATCTGAAACGGGAGAATGTGATTCGTCAATCGGCGGAGGAACTGGCTTTGAAGAATGACCTGTTGCGGCGGTTGATCCGTGAACTGGTGACGCCAAGCGAGCAGAAGGAACCATTGAAGATATATGCTGACGACAAAGAGAGTTACTTTAAGGCCTCTTATGTCCCTATCATTAATACGGAGGCTGAAAAAGGGGAACCTCGCAAACTGGGTGATGTTATTTTATTAAAGAAT
>ENA-UEPI01001281-UEPI01001281.1-human-gut-metagenome-genome-assembly--contig:-NODE-1281-length-12242-cov-575.796876_pt1 | contig 12242 bp, 5 predicted proteins | sample MGYA00242899_ERZ507914 | MGnify/ENA primary metagenome ERZ507914 (study PRJEB26167, sample SAMN06115442) | human gut metagenome | host: Homo sapiens | place: China:Chongqing | collected 2015-07-28...
TCAATCATCGTGAAGGAGAAGGTGAAGGGTAAGCTTCAGAACTTCTTCGGAAAGGAAGAACTCAGCATTGCTACCCTCGATCAGACAAAGACCATAAAGGTGAAGACCTACAATCCTGACAATGCTGCACAGCCTTACACACTCGGCGTGCCGGTGTATGAGCAGGGACAATACGTCACTTATCACATCACCACAGCGGAGGTGTACGAATATAAGGATAAGGATGGCAGACGTAAGGATGGCGTTAAGGAAGACATCGTGCCAACGCCTGAGGCTAAGCTGTCATTCAGTAGAGGCGACATTGCGTACGGAACGCAAGAAGACATCACTACCGACGAGAAGGGTGAGGCAGAATGGACATTCCAGGTGAACAATCCGGAAATGACCTCGGCCCTGCGCTCTGCCGCTATGGATATGACCTACAGCGAAAACAGCGAAAGCACATCTTCTACAACAATCAACTGGAAGGGTGGCTTTGACGGCAAGGGCAACACTAAGGCTATCGTAATTGGTGCAAAGACTTTAGGTTCGGACTTCGTTACGAACGGACCGGACAAGGTGCTCTTCGTGCTGCGCGACCCGCCGGGAAGCAACTCGTATGCTTATCTTGAGAAGGGCGTGACAGTTACTTCTACAAGTACGTATGAGGGAAATGTCACTAACGAGGGAGTATTGAACAACGAGGCAAAGGTTGGTGCCAAGGTCATCACCTTCACCGGTCTTGGTGCCGGAGTGGTGAACGAGAACGATGTGAAGAACGAATTCTCATTCGGCGCTTCTCACAGTGAGACAATCGGTGGTACTGACTCTGACACTAAGACGATGACCACTACCACACGCTTCGAGACAAGTAGCGACCCGCAGTATGTGGGAAGCGACGGCGACCTCTTCGTAGGCTATTCTACTAATATCGGCGTGGGCAAGACCGAAAACATCGCCGTTACTACACGTGAGATGTATCTCGCCAATCCTACCGAATACGAACTGTTTGGTAGTGTTACTCCTGAAAGCAACGAGTATCTGCTTGTGAAGACTACTGGTCTGGGACTTTCGCAGAAGTATGGCACTATGTTCACCTATCCGCAGGTACACATAGAGCAGGTGCTGTTGCCTAAACTCGAGGACGTGCGCAACAAGCTGTTGCATCAGTCGGCAGAAGGTGTAGACTTCCAGGCTATGGCTAACAACACCAAGAAGCCTGTTTACGTTTCTAAGCTTGCTGTAGACGATCCTAACTTCGGCAAGAGCAACAACGACAAGGTGTTTAAGGGTGCCAATGCCAACACCCCGACAGACGGACCGAGTTACAAAATTTACGCTCCTGCAGGACAGCCGTTGAAGGAGGATACTATTATGTTCCTCAATCAGTCGATTGACAACTGGAAGATGCAGCTTCGCAATAACGAGGAGCAGAAGGTGAAGGCAGAGCTCATGCAGAACCATTCGTTCCAGGGCGGTGCTTCTTATGAATACTCTGAGGAGTATGAGGTTGGACGTTCGGAGACTCAACGCTTCTCTATCTTGATTGGCGCTCAGTTCACCAACAACTTCGGATGGACACTCAATGGCACTGGTATGGTGCTCACTGTAGACGAGAGCTTTACCACTGAACACGGCGGCGAGTTCTCAACTGAGGAGACGGCACGCCACTGTAAGGGTTATGTGCTTGCGGAGGAAGGCTCTGACTACCTCTCTGTAGACGTATGCCGCGAGGCAGGATATAAGGATGGCGACCAGTACGTCAAGTACAAGGATATGAAGAATGAGGAGGGAGGGACTTTCTCTACGTTCATCTTCAAGACCCGTGGCGGTGCGACGTCGTGTCCTTACGAGGGCGAATACAAGACGAAGTATTACGAGCCGGGACAGCACGTGATAAATGAGGCAACGGTTCAGATGGAGGTGCCGGAGATAACGGTGGAGAAGGACTTCGTAGAGAATGTTCCTTCGGGCAAGTCGGCTTACTTCACGCTGTATCTGCGCAACAACTCGGAGTCGCAGGACGACAACTGGTATAACCTCGTAATCGACGACAGCAGCAATCCGAACGGAGCGCAGCTGCTCATGGACGGCGCGCCGATCGGCAACGGCAGGGCACTGCTCGTGCCGGCAGGGGGTACGCTGACGAAGACGTTAGAGGTGCGCAAGGGTTCGGTGATGAACTATGACAACCTCAGACTGATGTTGCAGTCGCAGTGTCAGTGTGACCCGACCGACTTCCAGGGCGACATCTACGACGACGTGACGTTCAGCGTACACTTCACGCCCTCGGCTACGGACGTGAAGCTGAAGAAGCCGACGGACAACTGGACGTACAACACGAAGTTGCCTACGGCGGAGGTGAACGGCGTGCAGAAGCATTACATGGACGTGGTGATTGACGGCTTCGACGTGAACTATGACAATTTCCACCGCATCATGCTGCAGTACAAGCCGTCGTCGGGCAGCGACAACGACTGGACGACGCTCATGAGCTACTACGACGACGAGACGCTCTACGACCAGGCGGTGAAGAAGGGCATGAACGCGGAGATGATTAAGGCGGCGGACGCGGGCACGATAAAGTATCGCTGGTTCATGGACGACCAGCAGGATCAGCGTTACGACCTGCGCACGGTGGGTACGAGCATGATAAACAATGAGGAGGTGTATAACTATTCTGCCGTGCACACGGGCATCAAGGATATGTACAACCCGCGCCTCTTCGGCAGCGCACAGCCGGCGAACGGCGTGCTGACGGTGAACGACGAGGTGATGCTCAGGTTCAACGAGCCGATAGCGGACGGTCTGCTGACAGACAACAACTTCTCGGTGACGGGCATACGCAACGGCGCACAGACCGACCACAGCGTGAGCGTGCGTCTGGACGGAAAGAACGACGTGCTCGTGTCGGAGTTCCAGCGCAACTGGAGCGGCAAGAGCCTGACCATAGAGATGTGGACTCTTGCAGACAAGGCGCAGGACGCTGTGCTCTTCAGCCAGGGCAACGCCAACAGCGCGATAGAGCTTGCGACGACGAGCGACAACCGCTTGAAGGTGAAGGTGGCTGAGAAGACCATCGTCAGCGACAAGGCGTTCGACTACGAGCAGGGTACATGGGCACACGTGGCTCTCGTATATAACAATGAGGGCGACGTGTCGGCTTACTATAACTACGAGCAGCTTATCAGCGCAGCTGAGGTGGGCGAGTATAATGGTGAGGGCGCTTATGTGTTCGGAGCCAGCGTGGACGGAAGCGGACACTTCGCAGGCAAGATGCACGGGGCACGCATCTGGGACAAGGTGCTGACACCGGCACGTCTGCAGACCAACTCGCTGACTATGCTCTCCGGAGCCGAAAGCAATCTCATCGCTTACTATCCGATGTCGGAGGCTAAGGGCAGTGTTCTTGCCGACAAGGCACACGGCGCTAACCTCGAGATGCGAGGCGGCGAATGGGCTAATCCGGAGGGACGCGCAGCAGCGTTCAACGGTAAGGACCAGTACGTGAAGCTCTCTTCGGGCAGTTCGTGTGTGGTAGACAACAGCATGGACTACACCATAGAGACTTGGTTCAAGGCTGACGAGGCTCAGCAGACGGCCACCATCATCTCCAACGGACGTGGCGACGGTGAGGAAATGGGCGGTTCGCTCAATCTCTTCGCTCTCAATCTGGAGGAGGGCAGACTGGTATTCCATAACAATGGAGTGCGTGTGGCATGTGACGGCAGCTTCGCAGACAACGACTGGCACCACGTGGCAGTGGCTGTAAACCGCACGAGCGGACGCGGTCAGATCTATGTGGACGGCAAGCTGAACACTTACTTCGAGGCAGCCGACCTTGGTGGCATAGCAGCGGCTTACATCCATCTCGGTGCACGTGTGTGGACACCGGCGGACAACCTGCAGCAGGAGAGAGCCGACAACTTCTTCAAGGGCGAGATTGACGAGGTGCGTGTATGGAACCTCTATAAGAGCGAGACGCTCGTGGAGAACGGCAACAGCAACCGACTCGACGGAGCGGAGAAGGGACTCCTGGCTTACTATCCGTTCGAGACATACACGGAATGGCAGGGCGTGAAGGAACTGCAGTTCTCGCTTATGGACCAGAAGCAGCAGGCTGACCCGACACAGAAGGTGCCTGACGCTGTGGTGGTAGGCGGCGACGTAGAGACCAAGGCTTCTGCTCCTGTCAAGGCTAAGGGACCGGAGAGCAAGCTGCTCTACGACTTCGTGGTGAACAACGACGCGCTCATCATCAACCTGAAGGAGCCTTACGAGCGTATAGAGAAGACCATCGTGAAGTTCACGGTGGACGGCGTGCGCGACAAGAACGGCAACGAGATTCTCTCGCCGATAACGTGGAGCGCATACATCGACCGCAACCAGCTGAAGTGGAGCGACAACGCTCTCACCGTAGTGAAGAAGCTCAACGAGGAGAAGACGCTCAAGGTGAAGGCACTAAACAAGGGCGGCTCGATAGAACACTTCACCGTAGAGAACCTTCCTTCATGGCTGGAGGCAGAACCCGCAAGCGGCACTATCGACCCGACTTCGTCTGCCGACATCCTTCTGACCATCGACCCGAGTCTGAACATCGGTACGTACGACGAGACTCTTTATCTGCGTGGCGACAACAACGTGGTGGAGGCTCTGCAGCTCACCGTTAAGGTGGAAGGCGAGAAACCAGAGTGGACGGTCAATCCGGCTGACTTCAAGTATAATATGTCTGTCTTCGGCAAGCTGTATATAAATAAGGTATACTCTTCCGACGACGAGGATATGCTCGCTGCGTTCAGCGGCGGAAAGTGCGTAGGCGTTTGCAATAACCGCTACTACAAGCAGAACGATATGTATTACGCCATGCTCACGGTATATTCTAACGATGTCAATGGCTCCGACCTTGAGTTCCGCATCTGGGACGCAAGCACAGGACAGACTTACATCGCACAGAGCGAGAAGCCTATAAGCTTCGAGAACAACGCCGTAGTGGGCAGTCCGTCACAGCCTGTGCTGTTCACAGCTAAGGACTATCGAGTGCAGAACATCACGCTGAACGAGGGATGGACGTGGATATCGACGAACATCGCTTCCGACAAGCTCTCTGACCTCAACAAGCTTCTTGCCGATGGCAAGTGGACATCAGATGACCAGGTGAAGAGCGAGCAGTACGGCTTCGCATCATGGACTAAGCGCAACGGATGGGTGGGACAGCTCACCGAAATTGACAATGACCAGATGTATCTCGTACACAGTTCGCAGCCGCAGAGCCTGCATATCTCAGGACCGGCGGTTGACCCGACATCGCACAAGCTCACCATCCGTGGAGCCAAGGAGGATGGCACACCGCGCTGGAACTACATCTCTTATCTGCCTTCGGACAACTTCACGCTGAAGGAGGCTCTCGCCGGCTACGACGCTAAGGAGGGCGACATCGTGAAGTCGCAGACACAGATGGCGATGTACAGCGGCAATCTGGGATGGATCGGTAGTCTGACATACATGGAGAACGGCAAGGGCTATATGCTCCAGCGCCAGTCGCAGGACGACGCTCAGCTGCAGTATCCGTCGAAGACTTCCGTAGGACGCAAGGCTAAGGCTGCGATGGCAGCTGCCAAGAACGCTGACGGCACAAACGCTTACTTCCCGTATTCAGCCAATATGACGGCTGTTGTAGAAGTAGAGGGCGTAGAGCTGCAGCAGGGCGACCGCCTCGTAAGCTACGTAGGGGGCGGGCCGCGCGGCTATGCCGAGGGTATAACCCTGCCCGATGGCAGAACCATCTTCATGCTCGCCGTGGGTGGCGACAAGCCAGAGGCTGTGGACGTGACGATAGAGCGCGGCGGCGACATCATCGCCAAGGCACCGAGCGTCATCAGCTATGCTGCCAACAGCAATGTCGGCACCATCAACGAGCCGATGCACATCAGCTTCCTCGGCACAGAAGGCGGCCTATATGTATATCCGTCGCCGTTCTACTCGCAGCTGAAGATACGCGCCATGGTAGACCGCGATGCCTACGCCGATGTCTACGTGACAGATATGAGCGGTAAGCGAGTCGTAGCATGGAACGACTGCAACGCTGGCGGCAATGTGGACATCACATGGAACGCCGGCAACACGGTTCCTTCGGGAGTTTATATCGTTAGCATCTCTGTAGACGGCAACGTTTACTCGATGAAAGCTATCAAGAAATAATATTAACAGAAAATCTATATGAAATATATAAAGTATTCATTGATTGCCGCATTGGGTTTCCTCTTCGCACAATGCACCGAAGAGGGCGACAAGACTTATCCCCAGCAACCCGCTCCCCAGTGGAGCGTGGTTGAGGAGGACTTCGTAAGCGAGGCTCCGGCGTGGCAAGTGGCGGACAACGCCCCGGCTTCCGCCCCGGGATGGAGAGCCGACTTCACTGGCAATGCCTCGGTGCCGTCGTGGACCGATCCCGACAAGAGCGTCTATCCTATGAGCATGACCGCCGTGGTGCGTCTCTCGCCGGTTCTCGAAACCCTTGCCGCCGACGGCGACATGATGGCAGCCTTCATTGGCGGCGAGTGTCGCGGTGTGGCTAAGAAGGTGATGAACGACGGCGTGCGCCTCTTCTTTATCCACGTGAAGGCACCGTCGAGCGAGAACGGCGATGTGGAGTTGCGCTATTACAGTGCAGCTGCGAAGCGCGTCTACGTTTCCGTGGCATCAGACGTAAAGTATGAGGTGGATAAGATTTACGGCACAGCCGAGAATCCTGCTTTCCCCGACTTCGAGCAGTCAGGTCCCTTCCCCGTACCTACCAAGGCATGGGTGAAGGTGGACAAGGCACAGCTGCCGTTCACTGTAGCCGCTGGCGACGAGCTTCAGGCTTTCGTCGGCGACGAGTGCCGCGGCATCAAGCACGTAGAGAGCGAGGCGGATATGCTCTACTGCTATGACATCCTCGGACGTGCCGAGGGCGAGCAGGTGATGTTCCGCTACTACAGTGCAGAGAAGAAGCAGGTGTTCGTTTCCGAGCAGTCTTTCGTCATCGGCAAGCGCGGTTCGGTGGTTGGTTCTGAGGAACAGCCGCAGACTCTCAGCTTCGTGCCGCAAGGCAGCATGACCGCTTACCTCACCCTTGATGCCGTTACAGGCAGCTATGCCGACAAAAGCGGCGACAAGCTGGCGGCGTTCATAGGCAATGTCTGCGCCGGCATGGGCGAAGTAGTGGGCGAGCAGGACGGCAGACCCGTATATAAGATGGTGGTGAATGGTGTCAGCTCACAGTCAGCGGCTGTGGACATTCGCTATTACAGCCATCGCAACAACTACGTGTTCACGGCACCTGCATGTCTCGCCTTCGCCGACGGCAAGGTGGAGGCTTCGCCAGAGCAGCCGCTCACCGTACCTCTCGTTGTCGAAGGCAAGCATCCTCTCAAGATGACGGCTTGCGTGGCCTTGCCTCAGAACATAGTGCGTCAGGCAACGGCGGACGACGTGATGGCTGCCTTCGTGGGTGCAGAGTGTCGCGGCATGGCAAAGGCAGAACAGGCGGAGAACGGCGAGTATGTCTTCCGCATGGAGATAAACGGCAGCATGGGAGCGGAGGAACCTGTGACACTGAAGTATTACTCAACACGCAACAAGTATCTCTATCAGGCTCCCTCGGTGTTCACCTTTGCCAGTGGCGCAAGCTATGGCACAGTCAGCGAGCCTCGCGTTCCTTCTTTCGTCATTGTTGAATAAGCTAAAAACTGTCTGTATATATGAATAAGAAAACTATAATAAGCTTGGTGCTGGGGTGCATATCTGTGCTCCCGGCATCAGCACAGAACGGATGGTTTGTTGAGGCAGGCGGAGGTGTGCAGACTATCTTCTCGAGCGATGCCAGCAAGCTGGATTTCGGCAAGCGCCTCACTCCGTCATACACTATCGGCGTGGGCAAGTGGATTACTCCGGATTACGCCCTGCGTCTGCAGATTGGAGGCTATGCGCTCAACGGTATGTCCACATCGGAAGGACTCTATCTGCGTGATCCTCAGACCGACGGTTCCGTATATGGTCCTCACGACCCTGTAATAGATAATGTGACGGTCCGCCCTGACGGCACCTATCGTCATTATCTGCGTTACGTCAACGCTCATGTCGACTTCATGGTGAGCCTCTCGCGTCTGCTCTTCCGCAGTCAGGGCAGGTTTGACGTGCTTCCTGCTGTAGGATTTGGCTACGCTCACGCCTTCGCCTATCGCGGCACAGCGAACACCAACTCGCTCACAGCTAACTTCTCTGTCGCTGCCAAGTACAGCGTGCTGAAGTGTATGGATGTTAACCTTGAGATTGGTTCGGCTCTCATGCCCGATCATTTCGACGGTCGCATCACGGGCAGAAAGTACGAGCCAACGCTCGGTGCAATGCTCGGACTGACCTATCGCTTCAACGCCTCAAAGCCATACGTCAGGAAGGAGCGCAGTAAGAAGCATCGTCGTGAAGCTGTGGTCGACACGGTGTATATGGTGGAGAGGGTAGTGGAGCGTCCCGTCTTTAAGGACCGCATCGTGGAGAAACCGGTGGTGAAGAAGCAGGAAGCGTTCCGTCTTGCCTCTATTAGCTTTGCTTACGCTTCTGCCAAGCCGGCGAAGAAGCAGGACATAGTGTTTGAGAACATCGTCGAATATCTCAAGCAGCACCCTTCTGCTCGCATCCGTTTGGACGGTTATGCCGACAAAGCCACAGGCAAGGTACGAACAAATCTGATGCTATCTATTCGCCGCACCGACAGCGTGCGTAATATCCTCATAGAGCGTTACGGCATCGCTCCCTCACGCATCGATGCCCAAGGTATCGGCTGCAATGCGCAGCCGTATGAGAAGAACGAGCATAATCGTGTGGTGATTGTTACGGCACTGCCCGAGTGATGTGTGTTTTGTAAAAAGAAAATTCCGTAGTAGATAATGATGCAAGAGAGTGTGTGTTTATTACATACTCTCTTGCTCGTATAGGTATAATGTCTTATTTTCCCAAAGACTTGAACATCTTGGTGATGCACTTTTTCTTCTGCTCCATGTTTGGGTGAACATAGAGATTAAGGGTTGTTGTGATGTTGGCATGACCGAGTAGTACGCTTACTGTCTTGTAGTCGCAGTTGCTTTCAATGCAGCGTGTGGCAAAGCTATGGCGCAGTCCGTGATACTTTAGTCGAGGAACGTCAAGACGCGCCATCAACCGATGATAATAGTTGCGATAGGTACGTGGCTCTGTGGGCTTTTCTTCATTGGTCAGCACATAGAAGTCTGTGTTTACCACCTTTTTCAGAGGTTTTACCATAGCCAGAAGTTCTTTGTTCATAGGTATCTCACGGCATGAGTTCTTGGTCTTGGGTGTGTTGATGACCAACTCTGTGTACTTGCGTTCGCCCTCCACAATGTAGATGCGTTCAATGGTGCGGTTCACGGTGATAGTACCATTATCGGTATTGATGTCCGACCATTTCAAACCGCAAATCTCTCCGATACGCAAGCCTGTGGTCAGACTGATATAGATACCAAGGTTGCGAAATGTGAAGTTCTGCTTGATGAAATCGAGGATCTTTTTATGGTGTGCCACCGTCAGCACCTCAATTTCCTTGTTTGTCTCTGTCGTGGGGTACTTGATGTCCCACTCGCAATAGTTCGTCCATTCGTTCTTTACTCCGAACTTCATCACCATTTTCAAGACAATAAGGATATCCTTCACCGTCTTAATGCTTAGACCGCCATTGAGTTTCTGCAAAACAAACTCTTGCACAAGTTTCTCACTCAGAGCCTCACAATCGCCAAACGATGGCAGAATGTGATTCTCTAAAACTAACACATAAGCAGCGTATGTGGACTGCTTAACGTAGCGTTGCTTGTCACTTTTCCAAGCCAACGCAATTTCTCTAATTGTTTTTGTTGTCATTGTAATCCTTAATTTAGAAGGTGTACATATATAATTAGAGAAAATAGGTCTCTGATGTCCCAAATCTCAGATTTCCTGAGTTTGAGGGGGAATGGGAGAAATGCAAGTTGGGAGATTTGTGTAATGTCTTGATGTGCAAGCGTATCTTAGCTTCTCAGACAAACACAGAAGAAGGTGTTCCTTTTTATAAAATTGGAACTATCGGAAACGCACCTGATGCCTATATTTCAAAGGAGTTATTTGATGATTATAAAACCAAGTACAACTATCCTCATAAAGGAGAGGTTATGATAACTTGTGCAGGAACTGTTGGAAAGTGTGTTATTTATGATGGTAAAGATGCTTATTATCAAGACTCTAACATTGTGTGGATTGATAATCCTTCACAATGTATAAGCAATAGTTTCCTGTATCATCTTTTAGCGAAAGTAGATTGGCGGAAATTGAACTCTACGACAATAATCCGTATTTACAATGATGATTTGCGAAACTTGAAGTTGAGCTATCCTCAAATAGAAGAACAGCAAAAGATAAGCCGCTTGTTGTCATTTCTTGACGAGCGTATCGCGACCCAAAACAAAATCATTGACAAGTTGCAGTCCTTAATCAAGGGACTAAATGACACATTATATGCTCAACATGGTGATGAAGTAATGACTTCTTTTGCAGAACTTGGCACTTCATATTCTGGACTATCAGGGAAGTCTGCACAAGACTTTGGTTCGGGTAAGCCTTTCATAACTTATCTGAATGTGTATTCAAACAATGTCATCAATGAAAATGATTTCCAATATGTGGCAATCAAAGATGGTGAGAAACAGAATGTTGCTGAATATGGTGATGTTTTGTTCACGTTATCCTCAGAGACTCCTGAAGAAGTTGGTATAGGTTCTGTGTATCTTGGCAAAGAAAAAGTGTATTTGAATAGTTTCTGTTTTGGCATTCACATCACAAATGCGGAGATAGCCTTTCCTCCGTATTTATCCTACTATGTTTCTTCAACACCATTCCGTAAGTTTGTCTATCCTTATGCCCAGGGAAGTACGAGGTTCAATCTTTGTAAGGCCGAATTTGAAAAGGCAAGTATTAAACTTCCCTCTTTGGAAAGCCAAAAGCGGATTTATTCAATATTGAAGAGTATTGCCAGTAAAATAGAAACAGAGAAAAAACTACTTGGTTTATACTATACTCAAAAGCAGTATCTGCTTCGTCAGATGTTTATATAAACATCTGGCGGAGCAAGTATTGCTTCTGCTTTTCATATTGTTCCAACAATCTTTTGCTTACTAAAAGTTTTTCTTCATAAGCTTTCAGTAATTTAACTATAGCTTTTTGTGTATCAAAATCAGGAAGATAGACATAACAAGAAGAAAGGTTATTTGCTGTTATTGAGAATACCTTTGTTCCTTGTGCCAATCGCTTGATTTGGTTATGGAAATAACGAGAATTAAATGCAAAGCCTTTGAAGCCTACGACTGTTCTATTCTTTATATCACGACCATGAATAGTATGTAATCCACAGATTGTATCACCTTCAATAGTATCAACAAATTCTACGGATTTTGCTATTTCGCCAGTATCTTCTGAAGCATCTGCAAAAGCAACATCTCCAACTTGGCATAATGTATACTGCTTAGGTATTGCTTCATTTTTAATCATTGGTAAAGAGACAGAGTTAATACTACGTGTCTGAAAACCGTGTATCAAACCATAATGTAGATTTCTAATTTCACCTTCTTCATAACTCAATTGCTCCCATGATAGCGAATTGGTAGAAAAGAATTGCATAAATGAACGTAAATAAGTTTTTTCCCACAAAGGATTATCCAATAAATTGTCCTCCAGTCCCTTGATTAAGGACTGCAACTTATCAATGATTTTGTTTTGGGTAGCGATGCGCTCGTCAAGAAGAGACACAAGATTAGCTATTTTTTCTTGCTCTTTTAAAGTTGGAAAAGAGAAAGATATACCTTTTATAATGTCAGCTGAAAGATTTCCCTGTCCTCCTTGTAAGTATTTTCTAAGATTTTTTGAAACGTGTTTATTCCAAACTGATTCTATGAATTTCTTGTTTTGCTTTGTTCTAATGCATAGAATTGCTTGATTGATAGCTCCTTTTATTTTAGAGACTGCGATATCACCACTTGTTGCACCATACATTGCCAATAATAAATCTCCGATCTCTACCATTTTGGCAGAAGAGCTATCAAATCCTGCTTGTGTTATGAACAACTCTGTACTATCAGCATGGAGTTCTCCAGAACGAATAAATGGACCTTAATTCCGCAACACTTTGATTTAACTTTATTTATAAGTACCTGAACAACAAAAAGTTGCTCAGGATTTTGCCA
>ENA-UEPI01001283-UEPI01001283.1-human-gut-metagenome-genome-assembly--contig:-NODE-1283-length-12217-cov-10.725618_pt1 | contig 12217 bp, 10 predicted proteins | sample MGYA00242899_ERZ507914 | MGnify/ENA primary metagenome ERZ507914 (study PRJEB26167, sample SAMN06115442) | human gut metagenome | host: Homo sapiens | place: China:Chongqing | collected 2015-07-28...
ATTTAGGCTACATTTTTCTTGTATCATCTTTAACTATGGCATTAACGGAAAAAGAAAGCATAGAAATTTTATGGGATTATTTATTACAAAATTCAAGTGATGTATGTCAATTTATTTTAGAGGCAGAAGAAACAATCATAGAAAAACGAGTCAAGTCAGATACAAAAAGAGAGCAAAAAGATTTTGCATTATATGAATTAAGTAGAAATATAAAATTTCTAGATAAGAATTTTAAAAATATTGAAAGAATAGATACAAACAATAAAACGGTAGAAAATATAGCTGAATTAATTATCAGTAAAGTTGGCATAATACAGTAAGTGTTTTTGTTTTGATGTTGAGGAGGTCAATACATTGCTGATGTTTGATGTTATTGACATGGATAGGGAAAATATATCGAAAGATTTGTTGCAAGAAATAGAAAGGGACGGGGGTATTATTTATGAAGAATAAAATCGGAGGTACAAATTTATGACCACCACCCACTACATTCCAGACACCACCCCGCCTATTCCCTACACAATCATCCACTCCGCCCGCAGGACACTGGGGCTTGAGGTGCGGGACGGGAAGGTGACGGTGCGTGTGCCGGACCGACTGCCGGAGCGGGAAGCCGAGCGTTTCGTGGCAAAGCACACGGATTGGATTATAAAAAAGCTGTCCGAAGATAAGCAAAGGCAGCAGCAAAAGTCGGCTTACCGGATTCCGGCACCACAGGAACTCACACAAAACCAGATAGAACAGATGAAGCTGGAATTTGAAACAAAGACAAAAAAATATGCGGCGCAGATGAATGTCACCTATGGAAGAATTACGATTCGCAACCAACAGACCCGCTGGGGAAGCTGTAGCAGTAAGGGCAATTTGAATTTCAATTACAGGCTCTTTTTTCTGCCTGAGGAACTGCGGGATTATGTTATTGTGCATGAACTGGCGCATAGGCGGCAGATGAATCATTCTAAGTTATTCTGGGCAGAGGTGGAAAAGGTTCTGCCGGATTATAAAGTGCGCAGGCAGGCTTTAAAGCGGATTGTAATCTGAGCAATAGAAAACAAATAATTTTATTTTTTCCCCGATTTGCTTGCATTTTTTTAAACTTCATATTATGATAGAAAGCAATGAGATAAATGCGAGGAAAAAGAGGAGTAGACAGGCTTCTGCCGCAAGAGAGAACCATTCACGGGCTGGAAGGTGGTTTCGGATCAGAACTGTTGAAGGTAGCTTTGGAGCAGCACAGCTGAACACAGACGGCACAAGCGGCATGGTCTGGGAAGTAGGCAGTGACGTATCCTGCGTTAAAGGAGAATGAGGATTATGCGTTTCTTCTATATAATAGTAGGTGTTATATCAGAAACAGCCGCATGATTGAACAAAGGTGGTACCGCGTTATATACGCCCTTTGCAGCAACGAAAGACGCTGTAAAGGGCGTTTTTTGTAAAAAGTTACAAAGAAAGGATTTTAACCCATGAGCAAAGAATTAGAGAAGAATTACAATCCTTCCGAAATTGAGGAAAGACTGTATCAGAAATGGCTGGATAAGAAGTATTTCCATGCTGAAGTAAACCGTGATAAGAAACCATTTACAATTGTTATGCCGCCTCCAAACATTACAGGTAAGCTGCATATGGGACACGCACTCGATAACACGATGCAGGATATCCTCATTCGTTTTAAGAGAATGCAGGGATATGAAGCACTCTGGGTTCCGGGCACAGACCATGCAAGTATTTCTACCGAAGTAAAAGTTACCAATGCTTTAAAAGATGAAGGCATTGATAAGCATGAACTCGGCAGAGAGGGCTTCTTAAAAAGAACATGGGAATGGAAAAAGGAATACGGCGGAACGATTACAAGCCAGTTAAGAAAAATCGGTTCTTCCTGCGACTGGGACAGAGAACGTTTTACAATGGATGAGGGCTGTTCAAAGGCCGTACAGGAAGTATTTATTAAATTATACGAAAAAGGACTGATTTACAAGGGGTCCCGTATTGTCAACTGGTGTCCGGTATGTAATACTTCCATTTCCGATGCAGAAGTAGAACATGAGGAACAGGCAGGACATTTCTGGCACATCAATTATCCGGTTGTCGGCGAAGAAGGCAGATTTGTTGAAATCGCAACGACCAGACCGGAAACACTGCTTGGCGATAGCGCGCTGGCTGTCAATCCAAACGATGACCGTTACAAGGATTTAGTCGGCAAAATGGTTGAACTGCCTTTAACAGACAGACAGATTCCGATTATTGCAGATGAATATGTTGATATGGAATTTGGTACAGGTGTCGTAAAGATTACACCGGCACATGACCCGAATGACTTTGAAGTCGGCAAGCGCCACAACCTTCCGGAGATTAACATTTTAAATGATGATGCAACCATTAATAATCTCGGCGGCAAGTACGCAGGCATGGACAGATATGAAGCTAGAAAAGCCATGGTGGCAGACCTGGATGCACAGGGCTTACTGGTTCGTGTAGAAGACCATGTACACAATGTAGGTACACACGACAGATGTAAGACAACGGTTGAACCGATGATTAAGCAGCAGTGGTTCGTTAAAATGGACGAGCTGATTAAGCCTGCCGTAGAGGGTGTAAAGAACGGCGATATCGAACTGATGCCGGCATCTATGGATAAGACTTATTTTAACTGGACAGACAATATCAGAGATTGGTGTATTTCAAGACAGCTTTGGTGGGGACACAGAATCCCGGCATATTATTGCAAGGACTGCGGCGAGATGACCGTTTCAAGAGAAGCAGTATGCACCTGTCCGAAGTGTGGCAGTAAGAATGTAGAACAGGACCCGGATACACTTGATACATGGTTCTCATCTGCGTTGTGGCCGTTCTCAACACTGGGCTGGCCGGATAAGACACCGGAACTGGATTATTTTTATCCGACAGATGTACTTGTAACCGGTTATGATATCATTTTCTTCTGGGTAATCCGTATGATTTTCTCAGGCTATGAACATATGGGCAAAAAGCCATTTGGTAAAGTATTATTCCACGGTCTTGTAAGAGATTCACAGGGCAGAAAGATGAGTAAGTCTTTAGGAAATGGTATTGACCCGCTGGAAGTTATTGATAAGTACGGTGCAGATGCACTCCGTTACACACTGATTACAGGAAATGCACCGGGTAACGATATGCGTTTCTACTGGGAAAGAGTTGAAGCGAGCCGTAATTTTGCCAATAAGGTATGGAATGCTTCCCGTTTCATTATGATGAATGATCCGGATAATAAAGTAAAAGCAACCGATGCACAGCCGGAGAATTTAACGGCAGCAGATAAGTGGATTCTTTCTAAAATGAACAATTTAATTCAGGAAGTAACAGATAATATGGAGAAATATGAACTCGGTATTGCTGTTGCAAAGTTAAATGATTTTATCTGGGAAGAATTCTGCGACTGGTATATCGAAATGGTAAAACCACGTCTGTACAATGATGAAGATACCACAAAGAAGGCAGCTATCTGGACATTAAAGAAGGTACTGATTGATGCATTAAAGCTGCTTCATCCATATATGCCGTTTATTACGGAAGAAATTTTCTGTAATATTCAGGATGAAGAAGAATCTATTATGATTTCTGCATGGCCGGTATATTCAGAAGCATTTAATTTTGCGGAAGATGAAAATGCAATCGAAACCATTAAGCAGGCAGTACGTAATATCAGAAATGTCCGTGCGGAAATGAATGTTGCACCGAGCCGTAAGGCAAAGGTATTTGTTGTATCCGAAGATGCGAAGATTCGTGATATTTTTGAAAACGGTAAAGTCTTCTTTGCAACACTCGGTTATGCCAGTGAAGTGGTTATTCAGCAGGATAAGAGCGGAATCCCGGATGATGCCGTATCAACGGTTATCCCGGATGCAGTTATCTACATTCCGTTTGCAGAGCTTGTAGACATCGACAAAGAGATTGAACGTTTACAGAAGGAAGAAAAGAAGTTAAACGGTGAAATCGCAAGATGTAACGGTATGTTAAACAATGAGAAGTTTACATCCAAAGCACCACAGGCAAAGATTGACGAAGAAAAAGCAAAGCTTGAAAAGTATACACAGATGCTTGCACAGGTACAGGAACGTTTAAAGACACTTGTCAAATAAGCATACGGCTGATATACTAAAAATAGTTACTGAAAGTATAAGCAAACGCCGTGCAAACGGCAGAAAAGAGGTTGTTATGTCAGCAAAAAAGATGCATGCAATTCCATATGCACAGTTTTCAACAGAAATGCGCAGCGGTAAGATTATTAAAATCGATGACGGATTTACAAAGCTGTTAGGCTACACAGAAGACGATGTAAAGAATGGTCTGGTATTTAAGCAGTTTGTACCGGATTTAGAATACAGTGAAATTATTGCAGAATTAAGAGAGCAGTTTATTGAGAAAAAATATGCCTGCTATCGTCATGAGGTTGTATCAAAGACCGGAGAAATCCGCATGATTGTTGCATTTTTCACAATTCAGAACAAGCTGTTAAACGGTCACCGCGTACTGGAAGTCAGCGTTGCGGATATTACGGATTACACACATTTTCCTGAAACAAAATAAAAAATAACAGGCTGCACGGAAATTTTTAAAAGTTTCCGTGCGGCATTTTTCACACATCAAGCTTTGCTTGATGTTGGATAATTGGTTTTTGAGGAAAATGATTGTAGGAATGGAGATAAGGTTATGGAATTTCAGTTTTCTAAAAGAGCGGAAAGCTTTCAGCCCAATATTTTTAACATTTTAAATGAAAAAAGACAGGCGCTCATAGAAAGTGGAAAAAAGATATACAATATGTCTGTAGGAACACCGGACTTTCCGCCGGTACAGCATGTATTGGACGTAGTCAGTGAAGCAGCAAAAAATCCGGAGGAATACAAGTATTCGCTGGGAGATACCGGGGAGTTGTTATCGGCTGTAGAGGGCTGGTATCAGAACCGCTACGGTGTTACCTTGCAGGATGATGAGATTTTATCACTGGCAGGCTCGCAGGAGGGCTTTGCCCATGTCGCACTGACACTGTGCGACCCCGGTGATGTGGTTTTAGTGCCGAATCCCGGTTATCCGGTATTTGAAGCGGGTCCTTTTTTAAACGATGCGAAGATTGCGTATTATGAGTTAGATAAGACAAACCATTACGCACCGGCATTGGATAAGATTCCGGAGGAACTTGCAAAAAAAGCAAAGATGATGGTGGTTTCTTATCCGCTCAATCCGACCTGCACCTGCATTGAAAAGGCAGATTACGAAAAGATTATTGCATTTGCAAAGAAGTATAATATTGCAATTATTCATGATAATGCGTATTCAGAGATTGAATATGACGGCAGAACGGGATTTTCATTCCTTTCCGTGCCGGGAGCTAAAGAGGTCGGCATTGAATTTAATTCGCTGTCAAAGACCTATAATCTGACGGGAATCCGCATTTCCTTTGCATTGGGGAATAAAGAGCTGATTCAGAAGTTTAAGACAGTCCGTTCACAGTTTGACTACGGAACGAGCTTTATTGTGCAGAAGGCGGCTGTTGCTGCACTGATAGGTCCACAGGACGGAGTAAGAAAGCAGTGTGCGGCTTATGAAGAGCGCAGGGATGCGCTGTGCGGCGGTTTAAACGGCATCGGCTGGCAGGTTCCGTATTCAGAAGGTACGATGTTTGTATGGGCGCCGCTTCCAAAGGGATATACCTCATCAGAAAAGTTCTGCATGGATTTACTGGAAAATACAGGGGTGCTTTGCACGCCGGGCAGTGCATTCGGAAGCGAGGGCGAAGGTCATGTGCGTTTTGCGTTGGTACTTCCGCCGGAAGAAATTAAAAAGGCTGTAGAAGCAGTAGGAGCGTGGTTATGAAAGATACCGTATATTTTATTGTGATATCGTTAATCATGGTTGTGATGGCATATTTTGTGGCATTTGGCTGTGAGAAGCTGATTGAAAAGAAAACTCATGTCAAATTTTCATCGGAAAAGACGAAGGTCAACAAGCTGGTGATTATGGCAATGCTTTCTGCGGTGGCGGTGGTATTGATGTATTTTGATTTCCCGCTGGTATTTTTAGCGCCGGGATTTTATAAGCTGGATTTCAGTGAAGTTCCGGTTTTAATCGGTTCATTTTTATTAGGACCGTGTGCGGGTGTCATTATTGAAGCCGTCAAAGTGTTACTGCATATGTGTCTGAAAGGAACGACCACGGCATTTGTCGGGGATTTTGCCAATTTCATCTTAGGCTGTGCGTATGTTGTACCGGCGGCAGTGATTTATCATTTACATAAAACGAAAAAAATGGCGGTTGTATCACTGATAGCAGGCGGTGTTATTTTAATTATCAGCGGAACACTGTTAAATGCCTTTTATCTGCTGCCGAAATATTCACAGTTATACGGTATGCCGGTTTCGGCGTTTATTGAAATGGGCAGTAAGATTAACGGTTCAATCCACAATCTTTTTTCGTTTGTTGCACTGGCAGTTGCACCGTTTAATTTGATAAAATCAGTGATTGACGGCGTAGTGACATTTGTTTTGTACAAATATTTAAGCAGACATTTAAAGGAAACGGTATAAATTTTCAAAAAGATGTCCATACTGTAGAAGAAATCTTTTAACGTGTGGAGGTTCTTATGAAAAAATGTAAACTTGCACTGGTCGGGTTACTGCTTGTACTGAGTATGGGCGTACTTGTGGCGTGCGGAAATGAAAAAAATGAAGAAACCGGGAGTAATACTGATTCAGGAAACAACCATGAGTCAACCGGTGTGATTGAAGAAATTGTAACTGATGCGGCAACCGGTGTGAAGGATGCGGTTACGGAAGCCGGTACAATTTTAGAAGATGCCGGACGCGGTGTGGAGGATTTGTTTAGCGGAAATGCCGAGGAGCAGATGACCGATTCCACACTGGAACAGACAATGCCAAGATAGGCAGTATCATAGACGAGTTGTAAAAGACATGAGTTTTTCGTAAAGCTCATGTCTTTTGCCGTTGGGAACATGGCACTTATCATTGTTATTTTAGTGTCAGAACAGTTTTGGTGCTGGACAGGCGGTGCGGATTTGTAGACATCAGGGCATGAGATATGATATACTGTGAGCATGTCGTGCGCCGTGCCGGAGAAAATCGGAAGGAAGTGCTGTGCGGCATGAACAGACAGCGAATATAGGATTGCAGAAATGAGGAAGGTGCTTTATGAAGCATGGATATGTAAGAGCAGCGGCGCTGACACCGGTTATCCGGGTGGCGGACTGCGAATATAATACACAGCAGGTATTAGAAGGCATGAAGGAGGCATTTGCAAAAAAGGCGAAGGTTGCCGTATTTCCAGAAATGTGTCTGACGGGATATACCTGCAATGATTTATTTTTACAGGAAGTATTGATAAACAGTGCGTTAGAGGGCTTGGAAAAGCTGATTGCATCATCGAAGGAAATGCCGGGCATGGTCAATGTAGTCGGACTTCCGTTTACTTATTCGGGAAAACTCTACAATGTGGCGGCAGTTTTCTGTGGCGGAAAATTATTGGGGCTTGTGCCGAAGAAATTCCTGCCAAACTACGGTGAATTTTATGAAAGAAGACAGTTCACACCGGGTTTTGAAACGTGTGTAACGGTTGAAATATCGGGACAGCGTGTTCCGTTTGGCATGAATCAGTTATTTGTATGCAAAAATATGAAGAATTTTGTGATTGCGGCAGAAATCTGTGAGGATTTGTGGACACCGAATCCGCCGGTAACGGTACATGCCATGCACGGCGCAACGGTGCTTGTAAATTGTTCTGCCAGCAATGAAACGATTGGCAAGGCATCCTACCGCAGGGAACTGGTAAAGGGCGAGTCGGCAAGACTGGTGAGTGCCTACATTTATTCGAGTGCAGGCGAGGGCGAATCCACGCAGGATATTGTCTTTAGCGGACACAACCTGATAGCGGAAAACGGCACACTGCTTTCAGAGGCAGAGAAATTTGCCAATCAGAATGTGTATGCCGATATTGATTTGGAAAGAATTGCATTTGAAAGAAGAAGAATGTCTACATTTACGGTGGATACAGACTGTTCCAGCTATACGGTGACGGAATTTGAAACGGCCGTGGAGGATTTGGATTTAATCCGGTATTTTGACAAAGCGCCGTTTGTGCCGTCAGATATAGCGGAACGTAACAGCCGATGTGAGGAAATTTTAGATATTCAGACATACGGATTGAAAAAACGTCTGGAGCATACAAAGTGCAAGAGTGCCGTTATCGGTATTTCCGGCGGACTGGATTCCACACTGGCACTGCTTGTAACCGTACGTGCATTTGATTTGCTGGGGCTGGACAGAAGCGGTATTACGTGCGTGACAATGCCGTGCTTCGGTACAACAGACAGAACGTATGGCAATGCAGTGACATTGACGAAAAGACTGTCCTGTACACTTCGTGAAATTAATATCAAAGCGGCGGTACATCAGCATTTTGCGGATATCGGACACGATGAGAGCCTGCACAATGTAACCTATGAAAACGGACAGGCAAGAGAGCGTACACAGATTTTAATGGACATTGCAAACCAGACAAACGGCATGGTTATCGGAACCGGCGATATGTCCGAGCTGGCACTCGGCTGGGCAACATATAACGGTGACCATATGTCGATGTACGGTGTCAATGTTTCAATTCCAAAGACACTTGTGCGTCATTTGGTACGGTATTATGCGGATAACTGTAAGGATAAGGAATTGTCTGATACATTGCTTGATATTTTAGACACACCGGTCAGTCCGGAACTGCTTCCGCCGCAGGAAGACGGAACGATTGCGCAGAAGACCGAAGATTTGGTCGGTCCGTATGAATTACATGACTTTTATCTGTATCATATGCTGCGTTTCGGGGTACAGCCTAAGAAGCTGTTCCGTATTGCAAAGATTGCATTTGACGGTGAATATGCGCCGGAGGTAATTTATAAGTGGCTTCGGACATTTGTATGGCGCTTTTTTGCACAGCAGTTTAAACGCTCGTGTCTGCCGGATGGTCCAAAGGTGGGCAGTGTTGCCGTTTCGCCGAGAGGTGATTTGCGTATGCCAAGTGATGCGGCGGTGCAGTTATGGATAAAGCAGTTAGATGATATCCGGGAAGAATATCATTTTTAATTTACTATGAAAAGAGCGGCAGAAGACCGCATGAATGGAGGACATGAAAAATGGCAAAGAACAACCGGCCACAAAACCAGCAGGAACAAAAAGTAGTGACCAAGTATGACAAGAAAGTACAGAAACGAAAAGAAGCACAGCGCAAGGCAGAGCGGGATAAAAAAATAGCCGTATTTGCCTGCATTGCGGCGGCAGCGGCAATTATCGTGATAGCAGTGTGTGTTGCGGTATCCAATTATACAAAGGTGCATAAGAAATTTATCGAAGTCGATAACACACCGGTCAGCCAGATTGAATTTGACTTTTACTACGGCGTGGCAAAATCAGATTTGTTAAATTCTTCTTTATACGGCACAATGACATACGCATCTTATTTCACATCTTATATGGGATATGATACAGGTAAATCCGATGCAAGCCAGAAATACGCTTCATCAGATAACACATGGTATGACTATTTTGCCAATACGGCAGTGACAAAAATCAAGGAATTTAAGGCTTTAAATAAAGCGGCAGATGATGCCGGTTTTACATATAATACGCTGGAGGATGACTATAACAGTTTTATTGACAATATTTCATCTGAGGCGGACAGCAATAGTATCAGCGTAAAGGAAGCCTATAAGGAATTGTTTGGCAGTCATGCAACAGAAAGCAGTATTAAGCCGTATGTAGAGAAATATTTAAAAGCGGCGGCTTATCAGGAAGAATTACAGACAACACTGGCGGCAACCGATGATGAAGTAGCGGCTTATTATGCCGAAAATAAGGATAACTACGATACGGTAGATTACCGCTCGTTTACAATTACGGCAGAAACAGCCGGTGATACGGCAAGTCTGGCGGCGGCAAAGACGAAAGCAGATGCCATGGCGGCGGCTGTAACAGATGAAGCTTCCTTTGCACAGGCATGTACCCAGTATGCCGCAACCGATGAAGATAAGGAAAAATATGCAGACGAAACAGCTTCTTTAAGCAAGAGTGCAAAAAAATCTTCCGTAACCAATTCATCGCTTGCAGACTGGTTATTTACACAGGACAGAAAAGCCGGTGAAGTAACGGTCATTGAAGATACAGACAATTCAGCTTACATTGTGGCATATTTTATCAGCCGCAGTTATGATGAAAGCAACAATACAACGATTGCAAACCAGCTTCTTTCGCAGAAGTATAACGAGCTGATTACCGGTTACACAGACAATATGAGTGTAAACAATATCAAAAACAGAATTAAAATGCTTTCAGAATAAGAAAGGATTATGGCAAAGTGAAACTGGATTTGGGAAATTATCAGTGTGCAATTTTTGATTTGGACGGAACGCTGCTTGATTCTACGTGGGTGTGGGAAAAGATTGATATTGATTTTCTTGCAAAACGTGGAATCACCGTTCCGGCAGATTATATGCAGGAAATCCGTAACCACAATTTTATTACCGGTTCAAAATATGTCATTGAACGCTTTCATCTGAATGAAAATGCAGAGGATATTGCAGCAGAGTGGCATGAAATGGCACAGGAGCAGTACGATAATGTGATTACGTTAAAACCGGGAGCCGGTGCATTTTTAAGAAAATTAAAGGCACAGGGCATGAAATTGACGGTGGCAACCTCGTCTACGCATACGCTGTTTGAAAAATGCTTAAAACGCAACGGCATCTATGATTTGTTTGACAGCTTTACGGAAACGCATGAGGTAGAGCGTGGCAAGGGATATCCCGATGTCTATGAACTGGCAGCTTTACGCTGTCAGACGGATACGGCACACTGTATCGTGTTTGAAGACATTTTAAAGGCAGTGCAGGGCGCAAAAAAAGGCGGATTTTATACGGTTGCCGTGTATGATGCGGCATCCGCGCAGGAGCAGGAAGAAATTAAAAAATTGTGTGACAGATATATTTATGAATATGAAGAATTGGAGTAGAAATGCAGAAGAAGTATTTATTATTTGACTTAGACGGAACACTGACCGATTCTAAGCTTGGCATTACTAGATGTGTGCAGTATGCACTGAAATCACTGGGCATTGACGAACCGGATTTAGACAAGCTGGAGTGTTATATCGGACCGCCGTTAATCGACAGCTTTCAGCGTTATCACGGTTTAAGCTTAGAGCAGGCGCAAATCGGTGTGGCTAAGTACAGAGAGCGTTTCCGTGACACGGGAATTTTTGAAAACGAAGTGATTGCGGGAATCCCGGAAGTTTTAGAGGAATTAAAGAAGCGCGGCTATGTCATGGCGCTGGCAACATCTAAGCCGGAAGAATTTGCACTGCGTATTACAAAGCATTTTAATCTTTCACAGTATTTTGAGATTGAAGTGGGCAGTGGCATGAACGGAGAACTTAAGTACAAGGCAGATGTCATTGCGGAAGTGTTAAGACGCATTGCACAAAAGCACCCGGAGCAGGACATGGCGGAAATTGAAGCCGATTCGGTAATGATTGGCGACCGCGTGCATGATATTGAAGGTGCAAAGAAGTGTAAGATTGAGTCGGTCGGCGTGCGTTTTGGATTTGCAAAGCCGGGCGAACTTGAAGAAGCAGGCGCAGATGAAATTGTGGCAACACCGGAGGAACTGCTGGAGGTGTTTGGGTAAAGCCTTGAAAATAGGCATTTATTTTTAAAATGTGCATATAATAGTATATACATTAGTCAAAATTTTTATATGTAGATAATTGCAAAAGCATAATTTCTATGTTATGATTATATTGTAAAAGACAGTAATAAAATATTCAATAAACGGAATATTATATTGGTGTGTAATGAATAGCCGCGCCATCCTTTTCTGTGAGGAATTAAAATATACACAGAAGTTGACCTGATTGGGGTAGGAAAACCAATCTGCTATTCAGGTAGTGAGCCGTGGATAAAACCATGGCTCATTATTTTTAGGAGATTAGTATGCATAAAAAGGGAAAAGAGCTGAATCAACTGCTTGATATATATGAAAAGGAATTGTGTAATCATATATTCAAATATCAGTTAAATTATAAAATAGATATTGAAATAGCTTTCTATAAAGAAAACTTTTGTCATTTACTGGGATTACAGCATATTTATGGAAAGAATAGGAAGTATCTTGGAATCAATGGATATGAT
>ENA-UEPI01001310-UEPI01001310.1-human-gut-metagenome-genome-assembly--contig:-NODE-1310-length-11953-cov-6.603907_pt1 | contig 11953 bp, 10 predicted proteins | sample MGYA00242899_ERZ507914 | MGnify/ENA primary metagenome ERZ507914 (study PRJEB26167, sample SAMN06115442) | human gut metagenome | host: Homo sapiens | place: China:Chongqing | collected 2015-07-28...
TTCGGAGGAGTACCAACCATAGTGATGATACCACCGAGACCGCAGGCAAATGCCAAAGGCATCAATTGACGGGAAGCGGGAATCTTTGCTGCAGAACAAATACCAAGTACAACCGGCAGCAGACAAGCTGCAGTACCAGTGTTGGATAATACGGCGGACAATGCGGCGCCAACAAGCATAATACCAAACATCAAACTGTTTTCACCAGTACCGGAAATTTTAACAATAGAAGCACCAATTTTTTGTGCAAGACCTGTATAAAACATAGAAGCACCAACAACGAACATACCTGCAAAAAGTACTACGGTAGAATTAGAGAGGCCGGAAAATACTTGTTTAGCAGGAATAAAACCTAACAGGCCGCACGCGATAGCGCCGCCCATAGCCGTTACTGCAAGCGGGATGAGTTCGGTTACAAATAACAGAGCAATAACAGCTAACATAATAAGACATTTTACTGCTTGAGACATGAGAATCCTCCTTCAAAAAGTTAAAAATGTTTTAAGGAAGTAACAAATTACTTCCTATTATATATGTAAGCTAGAATGATTAAATTTGCTATTTTTTGCATATTATTAAAAAACTTATCTTTAGTTACAAAATTGTTAACAAAATTTAATTAACAGCTTACAGTATCAAGTGTAACAGATAAGCCAGTTTTTTTCAAGATTTTTTCACAATTTTCGTATAACAAAAAAGTTCAAAAACTGTTAACTGTCTTCATTATGCATATTTATACTATTTTGATACTTTTTGACAATTTTTTATTCATAGCTAAAACATAAAAAAACAGACGTGATAGTTATCACGTCTGTTTAATTTATTGCTCTTACAATAATACTTTCGTCTATCTTCCTAACAAATTATTTGCCGGGGAAGAAAGGCCATACGATAGGAATTACAATCAGGGATACGATAAAGGATACGATAACAAGACCGGTACCTGCTTTAACATAGTCCATAAATTTGTATCCGCCAGGGCCAAGAACCAAAGTGTTCGGAGGCGTACCTACCGGAGATGCAAATGCACAGGATGCTGCAACTGCGATAGCCATCAATACTGCTTTCGGATCAGCGCCAAGTTGTTTAGAAATCGCAACACCAATCGGGCACAGCAGAGCTGCAGATGCAGTGTTGGACATAAATTGTGTTAAAGCGCAAGAAAGGATAAACAAGACTGCAGTAACAACTAACGGAGACGGAGTACCGCCCATCAGACCTACGGTCCATTCAGCGATCAATTTACCAGCGCCGGTTTTGTCCATTGCAGTGGATACAGGCATCATACCTGCGAACAGGAAGATAGTTACCCAGTCAATAGAAGCATAAGCTTGTTTTTCAGTCAAACAGCCAGTCAATACGCAAACGATTGCGCCGATAATAGCTGCCATTTCCAAAGAAACGCCCTTGATGCCGATAGCCATAGTCAAAACTACGAGCAACAGGATAACGCCGGAAACTACTTGTTTAGAAGCAGAAGTTTCGTTAGCTTCAACTTCTTGTTCAATTTCCTGGTCGGCATCCAATTCAGCTTTCGGAAGCAGGTATTTACCTAAGAACATCATATAGATGATACCAGCTACTGTTACAGGGATACCAATCCAGGCAAATTCGAAGAAGCCAAATTTGTCAGCAATACCAGCAGCTTCCAAAGCGCCGTTAGCGATGATATTCGGAGGAGTACCAACCATAGTGATGATACCACCGAGACCGCAGGCAAATGCCAAAGGCATCAATTGACGGGAAGCAGGGATTTTAGCTGCAGAGCAGATACCCAAGGCAACCGGCAGCAGACAAGCTGCAGTACCAGTGTTGGATAATACAGAAGACAAAGCAGCACCAACAAACATTAAACCAAACATCAAGCTGTTTTCACCGGTACCGCAGAAATGAACTACAGTATTACCGATTTTTTGTGCAAGACCTGTGTAGAACATGGCTGCACCTACTACGAACATGCCTGCAAAGAGTACTACGGTCGAATTAGAGAGACCAGAAAATACTTGTTTAGCAGGGATAAAACCTAACAGGCCGCACGCGATAGCGCCGCCCATAGCTGTTATTGCAAGCGGAATGAGTTCGGTTACAAATAACAATGCAACAACAGCCAGAAGAATGAGACATTTTACTGCTGGGGACATTATAATTCCTCCTTTTAAATTAATTTTATATACAGCGCGTTCGGGGCGCGTATATCAAAATAAAGAGAATTTTGTAAAAGATCCTTAGCATTGCTTTCTATGAATTTTCTTGCAACACCTTATGATTCATTATACCACTATGCACTCAAATTTAAAAGTGTAAGTTTTATTTAATTTACAGCTTTTTTGACATTAAGGTATATTAATATAATACAATAATACTATTTTTACAATATTTAAGATTCTTTGTCCACTCAAAAAACATTATTCAAAATAACCAAAAGAAAAATTAATGTTTTTATCTTGGTTAACCAGCTTCAGGACTGCATTATTACTTGAAACTATAAAGAAAGCTTGTACTTCTCTTTACTACAGCATAATGATTTGCTTTATATTTTTCTTTTTCCAAAAAAAATAGGTGCACGATAAAGTGCACCTATTTCTGTTTATACTATAAATTATTTGACAGGTCCAATCATTGCAAGCATTGCACCTGCAGCTACTGCGGTACCGATAACACCAGCTACGTTCGGGCCCATAGCATGCATGAGCAGGAAGTTAGCAGGGTTAGCTTTTTGACCAACGATTTGGGATACACGTGCTGCCATCGGAACTGCGGATACACCAGCGGAACCGATAAGAGGATTGGTTTTACCACCATCCAGAATGCACATGAGCTTACCAAATACAACACCGGCAAAAGTACCAGCTGCGAAAGCGATCAAACCAAGAACAATGATCAAAATAGTTTGATAGTTCAGGAAGGATTCAGCTTTCATAGTCAAACCTGTACCAGTTGCCAGCATGATCGTTACAATGTTCATCAAAGCATTTTGTGCAGTATCGGAAAGACGATCCAAACAACCAGCTTCTTTGAACAGGTTACCCAACATCAGCATACCAATCAAAGAGCATACAGGCGGAAGCAACAAGCTGATAACGATAGTAGTAACAACCGGGAATACGATTCTTTCAAAATGAGAAACCGGACGCAGTTGTTCCATAACGATTTTACGGTCAGCTTCGGTAGTGCAAAGTTTCATAATAGGCGGTTGGATCAAAGGAACCAACGACATATAAGAATATGCAGCTACTGCGATAGCACCTAACAGGTTAGGAGCCATTTTTGCAGCCAGGTAAATAGCAGTCGGGCCATCAGCACCACCGATAATACCGATAGCGGATGCTTCTTGCACGGTAAATCCGAGCATCATAGCGCCCAGCAAGGAAACAAATACACCTGCTTGAGCTGCAGCGCCCAAAAGCAAAGTTTTCGGGTTTGCAATCAACGGACCAAAGTCTGTCATTGCACCTACGCCTAAGAAAATCAAAGGCGGGAAAATTTCATGGTGAATACCATAAAGAATTACCTGCATAACACCCGGTTGATCTTCGAAACCGGTTTTAGGAACGTTTGCCAGCAAACAGCCGAATGCGATCGGAGACAGCAGCAATGGTTCGAAGCCTTTACCAATAGCAAGGTACAGCAGAATGATGCCAACAAGCATCATGATAGCATTACCCATGGTGAAAGCGGAGAAACCGCTGTCATTCCATACGGATTGTAAAGCAACTACAAATGCTTCCATTTATATCCTCCCAATGTTCAATTATTTGAGAGCTTCTAGTTTCAATCACAAATAAGCTCTCTTCTAAATATAAAAGTTATTGCTTTCTTATGACGCAAATTACATTACGATCATAACGTCGCCGGTACCAACAGTTTGACCTGCGGAAACGCGAACGTCAGAAATGGTGCCGTCAGCCGGAGCCATGATCTCGTTTTGCATTTTCATTGCTTCGAGAATCATCAATACGTCGCCGGATTTAACTGCGTCGCCAGCTTTAACTTTTACTTCGAGAACTTTACCAGGCATAGGAGCAGAAATGGTTGCAGAGCCAGCAGCAACAGGTTTTGCAGCCGGAGCCGGTGCAGCAGCTTTAGGAGCGGGAGCAGCGGCAGGTACCGGTGCAGCTTTAGGAGCAGCAGCTTTAGGAGCTGTTGCAGCAGCGCCGCCCATATCTTCAACTTCTACTTCATATGCAGTGCCGTTAACGGTAATGGTATATTTTTTCATGGATGTTAATCCTCCTTAAAATCTCGTAATAAAATAGATTAATTATTAACCCCAAATTAGAAGCATTCTTTACGTACACTAATTGCTTCAATATGAGCATTTTGTGTCCAGCCAGCTTCGGGCAGACGACGTACGCAGGCTATTTGCTCTGCGGAATGACCAAGAGCAGCTACAGCTGCTGCAATAACAGCAATTACTTCACTGTCATCCTGCACAGGAGCTGCAACAGCAGCAGGTGCTGCGGCAGGTGCCGGTGCTGCTACTGGTTTCTCAGTTTTTTTTTGCGTTGGATCTACCAATTGGATGATTTTCATCAAAACACCCAAGGCTGCCAATACGCCAAAAACTATGGTCATATTGATGATAGAAATCAACCAAGGATTAGTAGTTACAGGACCCATTATTTCACCTCATTCTTCTTAATTAATTAAGCACTATACTGCAAGCTGCAAATTACAAAGGAATATTGCCATGGCGTTTTGCCGGGCGAGTTTCACGTTTGGACTGCAACATTTGCAAAGCGTTGATGATGGTGGGACGGGTGTTTTTCGGCTCGATTACGATGTCTACCATGCCGCGCATTGCTGCTTGGTACGGAGTTGCAAAGTTATCGATATATTCTTCCGTTTTTGCTTTTACATCAGGATCATTTTTGAAGATGATGTTAGCTGCACCTGCAGGTCCCATTACTGCGATTTCTGCAGTCGGCCATGCAATTACTTGGTCTGCGCCCAAATCTTGGGAACACATTGCCAGGTAGGAACCACCGTATGCTTTACGGGTTACTACAGTAATTTTAGGTACAGTTGCTTCGGAATATGCATACAGCATTTTTGCGCCGTGACGGATGATACCGCCGTATTCTTGGTTACAGCCAGGCAGGAAGCCAGGTACGTCTACCAAGTTCAGCAAAGGAATGTTGAAAGCATCGCAGAAGCGAATAAAACGAGAGGATTTGTCGGATGCGTTGATATCCAGGCAGCCAGCCATTACTTTAGGTTGGTTTGCAATGATACCTACGGTTTGACCATCCATACGTGCAAAGCAAGTGATAATATTGGTTGCCCAATATTGTTGGGATTCATAGAATTCACCGTTGTCTACGATGGATTTGATTACGTCTTTCATATCATATGCTTGGTTGGAGTTATCCGGAAGCAATGTATTCAAGGAGTCATCAATACGCATCGGGTCGTCACCGGTTTCTACGATAGGAGCGCATTCCATGTTGTTGGAAGGCAGGAAGCTCAGCAGGTAACGGATCTGTTGCAAGCAATCTTCGTCGTTTTCTGCAGCAAAATGTGCAACTCCGGAAGTGCTGTTGTGGGTCATAGCGCCACCCAGTTGTTCTTGGGTTACGTCTTCACCAGTAACAGATTTTACTACTGCGGGGCCGGTAATGAACATTTTAGAAGTGTTCTTTACCATGTAAATGAAGTCAGTCAGTGCCGGGCTGTATACAGCGCCGCCAGCAGAAGGACCCATGATAGCGGAGATCTGAGGAACTACGCCGGATGCAATAGTGTTTTCAAAGAAGATTTTTCCGTAACCAGCCAAAGCGTCAATTGCTTCTTGGATACGAGCACCGCCGGAATCGTTCAGGCCAACAAGCGGAGCACCCATTTTCAGGGACAGGCGTTGTACTTTTACGATTTTAGCAGCATGCATTTCGCCTAAAGAACCACCTTCTACAGTGAAATCTTGTGCGAATACATAAACCAGACGGCCATCGATGGTGCCGTAACCAGTAGTTACACCTTCGCCAGGAAGTTCTTTCTTCTCTTGGCCGAAATTTGTGCAACGATGTTTTACGAAACGATCCAATTCAACAAAGGATCCTTCGTCGAGGAGTGCAGCAATTCTTTCACGTGCAGTCATTTTGCCGGCTTCGTGTTGTTTTGCAACGCGTTTTTCGCCGCCTGCAGCCAGAATTACTTCGGACTTTTTGAGCATTTTCTCAATTTTTGCTTGAGTAGACAAATCTTACACCTCCATCATTATTGGGAGAACCTTATTTTATATACATCTACGCGGATGCAGACTCTTTGGTCCGCATCCGTGTAGTATGTAACAACTTAAAATAAAATCTTCAAAAGATTTTTGTAATTCCGTATTTTACGGAATTATTTTTTTGCCGGAGCGCAATACTCAAGCAAAATACCTACGGATTTCGGATGAACGAAAGCGATATCCATTCCGCCAGCACCGCCACGAGGAGCTTTGTCGATCATAGCAGCACCTTTTTCAATAGTGGTATCAATAGCTGCTTGAACATCATCAACGCGAACAGCGATATGTTGGATACCTTGTCCATTTTTAGCGATGTATTTGCCGATAGGGCCATCGCCATTTTCAGTGATATCAACAAGGAGCTCAAGCAAAGTTTCGCCACAGGGAATAAATACGGTTTTTACACCTTGCTCAGGAACAGCTTCTTCACCAGTGCAGCTCAAGCCAAGAACTTCAGTGTAGAATTTCTTGGAAAGATCCAGGTCTTTGCAAGCAATACCTACATGGTCAACACAAATTGTTTTAAACATTTCAAATTCCTCCTAAAAGTAATTTTGGTTGTTTTATCTTAAAACTTTACCAACAATGTCAGCGACAACAGAATACGGCTCAATTTCACGAATTTGAAGTTTTTCAACTAAAATATCAAATTCGGAAGTAGCTACAACATTCTTGTCGATATAACGGTTGACCCTGTCATTAAGCATAGCAGTAACTTCGTTTTTAATACGAGCTTTGCGTATTTTGCTCAATTGATCAGATTCAATCAAATATGCTTTGTGCTCTTCAATAGAGTCAACAACAGCTTCTATACCTTCACCCTTGCTGGCAATGGTCCGATTGATCGGAGGACGCCAGCCAACATGTTCGGGATTTAATTCCAACATCATTTCAATCTCAATGTTCAGCTTGTCCGTACCTTCACGGTCAGCTTTATTGATCGTGAAAAGGTCACCGATCTCAAGTATACCTGCTTTAATAGCCTGAATGTCATCGCCCATACCAGGAATAACAACAACCATTGTAGTATCAGCAGTTTTAACAATATCTACTTCAGATTGACCAACGCCAACAGTTTCAACAATAATAACATCAAAACCATATGCATCCATCAATTTAACAGCATCGCCCGCTTTTTGGGATAATCCACCCAAACTCCCGCGAGTAGCCATGGAACGAACAAAAATGCCTTCATCGGCAGTAAGGTCCAACATTCTGATACGGTCGCCTAAAATTGCACCACCGGAGAAAGGACTTGTAGGATCAATTGCGATAATACCAACTGTTTTACCGCGTTTACGATATTCTTTAGCAAGCTTGTCGGTCAAAGTACTTTTGCCAGCGCCCGGAGGTCCGGTTATTCCGATGACATAAGCATTACCGGTGTGGGGATAAATGGCTGTCATTATTTCAACAGCGTTATCATACTCGTTCTCTACGGCAGTAATAGCTTTCGCTAATGCTAAACGAGAATGGTTTAATACGCCTTCAACAATATTCAATGATCACACCGCCTTGTTGAGGTCCAATAAAAATTGTATTATGCAAGCCGGGACAAGCCCGGCCTGCAAAATTTTTGAGAACCTTAATTATTTTACGTTAGCGTTGATGAATTCAACAATGTTGCCAGTCGGAGTGCCAGGAGTGAATACTTCGGCAATGCCAGCAGCTTTCAAACCAGGAATGTCAGCGTCAGGAATAACGCCGCCGCCGATAACCAGAACATCAGTCAAACCTTTTTCTTTCAGCAGTTCAACTACTTTCGGGAAAAGGGTGTTGTGTGCGCCGGAAAGCAGGCTCAAAGCAACAACTTTAACGTCGTCTTGCAGAGCAGCTTCAGCGATTTGTTCCGGAGTCAGACGAATACCGGTGTAAATAACTTCAAAACCAGCGTCGCGCAATGCACGAGCTACAACTTTAGCACCGCGGTCATGGCCGTCCAGACCCGGTTTTGCTACTAAAACTCTAATATTAGACATTATTTCTTACCTCCCTATTATTGTTGGCTCTAAATTACAGAGCAGTATGAGATTGATATTCGCCGAATACTTTTCTCATTACGCCGCAGATTTCGCCTTCAGTTGCATAAGCACGTACAGCGTCAAGAATCAAAGGCATCAGGTTAACGGATTCGTCAGCACAGCCTTTTTCCAGAGCAGCTAAAGTTTCTTCAACTTTAGCATTGTCACGACGAGCTTTAAGGGCAGCAATCTTATCAGCTTGCAATTTGCCAACGGAGCCGTCAACACGCAGCAAGTTTTTCGGCGGTTCTTCTTCTTGTTGGAATTTGTTTACGCCAACAATAATACGGTCGCCTTTTTCAATGTCCATTTGCCATTTGTAAGCGGAGTCTTGGATTTCTTTTTGGATATAACCTTTAGCGATAGCTTCAGGAGCGCCGCCAATTTCGTCAATCTTTTTGATATATTCCCAAGCTTCTGCTTCGATTTTGTTAGTCAAAGCTTCAACATAGTAGGAACCACCCAACGGATCAACGGTGTCAGCCAAGCCGGATTCGTAAGCAACGATTTGTTGAGTACGGAGAGCGATGGTTACAGACTCAGTGGTCGGCAATGCCAAAGCTTCGTCTTTGGAGTTAGTGTGCAAAGATTGAGTACCACCCATTACAGCAGCAGCAGTTTGCAGAGCAACACGAACGATATTGTTGTTCGGTTGTTGTGCAGTCAGCATGGAACCTGCAGTTTGAGTATGTACGCGGAGCATTTGAGATTTCGGTTTTTGAGCGCCGAATCTTTCTTTCATAACTTTAGCCCATACACGACGGGAAGCGCGGAATTTAGCAACTTCTTCGAGTACGTTGTTATGAGCGTTCCAGAAGAAGGACAGACGACCAGCAAAATCGTCAACGTTCATACCAGCTTTGATAGCTGCTTCAACATAAGCGATACCGTCAGCGATGGTGAAAGCGATTTCTTGAGAAGCGGTGGAACCAGCTTCACGGATATGATAACCGGAAATGGAGATGGTATTCCACAGCGGTACGTTTTTGGAGCAATATTCGAAAATATTGGTAATCAAACGCATGGAGGGTTTCGGCGGGAAAATGTAAGTTCCGCGAGCAGCATACTCTTTCAAAATATCATTTTGAATAGTACCGCGCAGTTTGTCAGCGGAAACGCCTTGTTTCTCAGCAACTGCGATGTACATGCAAAGAAGTACGGATGCAGGAGCGTTGATGGTCATGGAAGTGGAAACTTGATCCAAAGAAATTTGGTCAAATAAGATTTCCATATCAGCCAAGGAGTCGATAGCTACGCCAACTTTACCAACTTCGCCTTCAGCCATCGGATCGGTAGAATCATAACCGATTTGGGTCGGAAGGTCGAATGCGCAGGACAAGCCGCTGCCACCGTTAGCCAAGAGGTAACGATAACGTTTGTTGGATTCTTCCGCAGTGGAGAAACCAGCATACATACGCATGGTCCAGAAACGGCCACGATACATAGTAGGTTGTACACCACGAGTGTAAGGATATTCACCAGGGAAGCCAAGATCCTTCTCATAGTCGAAGCCTTCGATGTCGAGAGGGGTGTAGAGCCTGTTGGGCTCAAGGTTTGCACGTTCGGGATTTTTAGCAAGTTTAGCTTCTACGCCAGCCATGTACTTGTCAAATCCAGCTTTCAGAGTTTCATTTGCCATTCTCAAATCCTCCTTAAGAATATTGTTTTTGCACAATCCGGTTTGGACTGACCGAATTATGGTGAGAGTGTCCGTCATAGACGGTGTATATGGCAAAGCCCGAAGGCCTCGTCAACAGAATTTATTTACAGATAAGCTGTAAAGTTTGCCGGCAGAACTAGCTATCTGCCGGCAAAATATTTCAGACAACAATCTCAGTCAATCGTCTTGACTAAGAATTATTTTTCCATGGTGCCGGTTTTTACGAAACGATCATGGAAGGAGAAAGCTTCATCCATAATATGCGGAGTTTGGCTATTGCCACAAGCTTCGCAAGCTCTCTTGAAGTAATCAAGAAGCAGCGGTTGATATTTCGGATTAGCAACTTTATCAATGATAACCAAAGCACGTTCTTTTGGAGACAAACCACGAAGGTCAGCTACGCCGCGTTCGGAAACGATAACATCAACGTCATGTTCAGTATGGTCAACATGAGAGCAGAAAGGAACTACAGAGCTGATAGCTCCGCCTTTTGCAAGAGATGTAGTGAAGAATACGGTCAGATAACCATTACGAGCATAGTCGCCGGAACCGCCGATACCATTCATAATCTTAGTACCGCAAATATGAGTGGAGTTAACATTACCATAGATGTCAACCTCAATAGCAGTGTTCATTGCAATGACACCGATACGACGAGCAACTTCCGGGCTGGTTGCAACGTTGTGCGAACGCAGAATTTGATAGGGTTGATATTTTTGTACTTTTTCACAGAATTTTTTGAGGCAATCAGGGGATGGGCTCAAAGCGGTACCAGAGCAAACGCGGAGTTTGCCAGCATCGATCAAGTCGAACATACCGTCTTGAATAACTTCGGTATATACAGTCAAATCTTCAAAATCAGAGTTAACCAAACCGTTGATAACTGCGTTAGCAACAGAACCTACACCAGACTGCAGCGGCAACAGATTAGCGGGCAAACGACCTGCAGCAACTTCAGATTTAAAGAATTCAACCAAGTTTTTACCCATTTTTTGAGCATCTTCGTCGATTTCGCCCAACGGACGAACTTTATCAGTAATATCGCAGGGAACTACTGCAACGAGTCTGTCCAAATCGCAAGGAATATAAGGAGTGCCGATTACATCTTCCGGTTTTTCAACAGGAATAGCTTTACGATTCGGAGGATCCAAAGGCACATAGGAGTCATGCATGCCTTCCAATTCTACTGGTTGAGAAGTATTTACTTCAACAATAACTTTTTCAGCACATTGAACATAAGAAGAAGAATTGCCCATGGAAGTTGTAGGAATCAAACCAACCTGGCCATTGCCAAGGTCAATGATTTTGCAGGCTTCGACGATAGCGACGTCTACACATCTGCGGTTTTCCATGAAACCATAGCGAGTCATTTGAGCAACATGGCTCAAATGCAGGTCAGTATATTTTACGGAACCGTTGTTGATAGCTTTACGCAGATCATTGTTAGTTTGGTAAGGCATACGACGAGCAACGATACCAGCTTGAGTCATTGCGGTATCCATTTCAGGACCTACAGAAGCACCGGTCCAAACGTTGATTTGGAAAGGAGTTTTTTTGCCTTTTTCTGCCAGAGCAAGAGGCACAGCTTTAGGATAACCAGACGGAGTAAAACCACTGGTACCTACGTTGTCGCCATCCTTTACAAATTCTGCAGCTGCTTCGGCGCTCATAATTTTGCCGGCTACTGCTTCGCATACGCGATCTTTAATGTCGATCATGTTTACCTTCCTCCTTGTAAATAAAACAAATTGTGGCTAATGCCAGCGAAGTCTATTAACTTCACTAGTAAAAATACACTTAGTCGGCTAAATACCAACTATAAAAGCATAAAGTATTATTTGCCGAATAAGATTTTACCCATAAAAAAGGAGCACTTAGAAGTTTTGATTTACTAAAACAAAACATAGCCAAGTGCCAGCTTACTTCTATCCAAAGTGGCTACGCTCTGAATCGCAAACTGTCAGCAGGTAAAGCTTTCAGTTGAACTTCTTCGTTCTTCTGTCTACCAACCGCTAAAACATATCCAAGATATTTAGTTCTGCT
>ENA-UEPI01001338-UEPI01001338.1-human-gut-metagenome-genome-assembly--contig:-NODE-1338-length-11792-cov-3.781221_pt1 | contig 11792 bp, 5 predicted proteins | sample MGYA00242899_ERZ507914 | MGnify/ENA primary metagenome ERZ507914 (study PRJEB26167, sample SAMN06115442) | human gut metagenome | host: Homo sapiens | place: China:Chongqing | collected 2015-07-28...
CGGCACAAGTGCGTGGTGCCACCCGAAAAGGTGAGAATACGGCTGAACGTGTCGGGCGTCTCTTTGTGGGCATCCTTGCCCTCATGGAAGAATCCGAAATTTCATTCGAGCCTTCCGAGGGATACGATACGCTTGGGACATTGAAGGAACTGGCGGCACAGGTACGCAGTGCTACCGAGGACAGTGAGAATACCGCCGAACGTGTCGGACGTGTTTTTGCCGGCATCCTGGATCTGCTGGAGCAGTCCGGTATCGAGTTCGATACTGCCGAAGGAGATGATTCCATAGAGATTCTGCAGTCCCTTTCCGACCAGGTACGTGGTGCCACCCGAAAAGGTGAGAATACGTCCGAACGTGTGGGGCGTCTCTTTGCGGGTATCTTGAATCTTTGGGCAATGAGAGCGGAGGACTGGAACAAGGTCATACCGCCCGTCTATGTCCGCAGCGACAACGGACGGCAATATCTCGGCATCTACAACGCGACCAAATCGGTCATGGAGGACTATCCCGACGGTCTGACGCAGGATGTGACGATAACATGCACCCAGACCAACATAGACTACAAGGGCAACAGATACCAGGATGAGGACAGCATGTGGAGCGTGGAGATGAAAGGCTGGAACCAGGATACCGCACATATACTTACCATTGACGGGGCCGGCAAATGCACACTCGACGGCCGCGGTTTCGGTGGCATACATATCGAGGATTGCAGTAACATCATCATCCGGGACATCACCTTCCTGAACTTCAATACCTACGAGGGTGTTTATGCACCGGAGGAGCCCGCCTGCATCTATGCCACAAACATCTCCAAACGCAAGCCTTGCCGCAACCTGTACTTTGAGAACCTGACCGTCAAAGGGCAGAGCACCAAGAGTCCGAACTCCAATTACCGCACCCGCTACGGCATTACGGTCAAAGGATACGAGAATGTGTGTCTCCATAATATCCGTATGTCGCAGGTCGTTGTCCAGCCGATTTCCATTACAGACGCGAATACCGTCTATATATCAAAGATAAGATTCTCCGAATCAGTGATGCAGGCCGAAGTGGTCGGGCACCCGTCAATCATGAGCCTTTCGGCAACGGATGTCTATATCATGGATTGTGACATAGACGGCAGCCATTACAATGAGGTAGCCATTTCCGTAGGCAAGGTCAAACAACTGTTCTTAGAGCGTAACCATATCTACAAGACCTGCGGACCGGTCATCGGAATAAGCAATGAACTCGGCGCGGACAAGATATTCATATCCGGCAATTACATGCATGATAACATGGAGCTTCCGAAATACCAATGGGACTGCACGTGGTTCACGTTCCCCGGCATGTCCAAGGAAATAATAATCGCGAACAATACCTTCGTGTTCAGCAGCGGCTATTTCCAGGAGTTTTTCGCGCGTTCGAGCACTTCCGCTATCGAAAGGCTGGTCAATGTGAACAATATATTTGTCCGGCACAATGAGCAGAATCATGGCATCTTCATCCTTTCGAGCGTCCATAGCCTCATAAGTGGCAGTAATATTTATAATAAGGAGACCGTATTGTACTCCATGGCCGACAATACTTCACCGGTGTATTTTGCCGGAAACAACCAGGGAAACCTTGCGTACATACAAGCACAGGGATATGAGGCTGGCACGGCACAGATTACCGACGGGAGCGCCATCCTGATGGATGACCGCCCGTGTCTGACAGCGGAACTGGCAGCCATTCACAAGAGCGTCGCGGAATATGTACGTGAATTCGATTACAAGTACCAGACGAATGACCGGGACAATACCAGCATCGGCTGTGACAACTACTACAGCGTCGAGTTTGACGAGACAGCCGACACCACCGATGGCTACGACGGTATAAACCGTTACAGCAATGAAGTCTTCAGCAGCGCTGCCCAATACAGTATGCCGTCAGACCAGACCCTGGTGTTGCTTGCACGGTCCAAGAACCGGGACAGGATGGTTGTGTTCAACATAACCAAATCGGACGATGTCGGTAACCGGATTGTATCTGTCGGCCGCCTGGCATCGTTCTCCATCCGTCCGAAGCTTGACGGGAACGGAGAATATACAGCAGACCAGATATATGAAATACCACGAGATTCTGAAAGCCCTGATCGGCATTCCCTCCTTGTCCGCAAGACTTGACAACCCTTTCCCTCTGGTCGGGGACAAAGTTACCATATCAAGTACAAGCGAATGGGTGAGGCAACACGAGTATCTGCTTGATGGTGGAGCCGGGCCTGAACGGTCTGTCCTGGATTGTGTACTGGGAAAATCCTCAGAGACTGTAGATATGTCTGCCGCAGGTGAGTTCATACAGAGCGTCAGTGTATCCAACGATAGCGGCAACGCTTCTGTCAGGAAAATCGCATATCCGATGCTTCCCGCCACCGAGCCCTATTTTATGGTTACCGCCACTGAGATAGTGCGTGTCGGGGAAAGGGGCTATCTTTCGATATATGCCGAAAACGGTTATGCCACTTCCCGCAACAATACCATCGTTGCGCGTATATACAAGGAGAATGAACCGGAACCAGTGAAAACCGTCGGCTTTGACACGAGCCGTCCAGGACCGACTGTCTGGGCGGCATCCCCCTATACCTTCGATGCTGTGTCCGACCGTGGAATATACGATGTGGAGGTGGACGTGACAGATGTCCTGACCGGTGTGACTTTTACCAAACGTATCAACAAGCTCATAACCGTTACCCCCGCGCTTGCCCCCCGTGATGAAGCGGTTGAGTATCTCGTCCCCGACGCCAAGATTGTGGGTGGAGCCGAGAGCTGGATTATAGACGGTAAGGATTATCCGGCAGGCTGTACGGTTATCCTAAAATATGACCCGCAGTTCGGTGAGAGATACCCCATGCGTCTGCGTCTTGACAATTTCAAGGGCACGCGGGAGAATCCGATCATTTTCACGATAGATACTGAGGAGCCGTTTGAATTCAACTGGTTCTATTGGTTCGGCATACTCTTCAATGACTGCGCCCATATCGTCTTTGACGGTAGGGGCTATCATAATCTAGATAAGGGGTTCAGAATGATTGCCATGCCGGAATTTGCGAATATCGCCATACAAGTCACCAACTATTCGAACGAGCTTGAATTCTTTGGTATCGAGATCGACAAGGCGGATTTTGCCGGATTCATGATCAAGACGGCCGATCACCCCCAGGGGTGGTGGCCTGCCTATAGGCTGGAAAATCTCAGGCTCCATCATAACCATATTCATGACACGGTCGGAGAAGGGAGCTATCTGGGACACTACAGTCCTAATTATTATACCGGTACCAACAGCAACGGGGAGGAGGTCAGATACCGTGCGCACCACTTGTACAACACCCGCATATACCGTAATATCTATGAGAATCAGGGTTATGACAACTTCCAGCTCAATAATGCCGAAGATGCCGAGATATGCTATAATGAATTCATCAATGGCGGTAACCGTATGGAGAAGGACCAGACATCGGCTCTTGCCCTCGGTCTCAGTGGCAAAATATACAACAATGTCATACGCGGGCATTTCGGCCCTGCCATCCAGTGCCTGTGCATGGGTGATGTGGAGATTTTCAACAATATCATCGCTCCCGGCACGGAAGTCTCAAGCGCTTTCTATCTGGGGGGCTTCCAGGAACCCCCGCAGTCCGATTATGATACCGGGTTGACAATAGGGCATCTGATTAATATACATAACAACATCCTCTTCTCGTATGGCGTGCCATATCTGTTCAGTCAGGCGAACAAATGCAAGAATGTCCGTATTCTGGACAACTTCTGTGTACATAAGGGAGCCTGGGGAGGTCAGGCGGCGGATATAATGTCCGGTTGGAAAGTAGAGGGGAACATGGAACTGGAATACCCGCGTTACCCTTTCGATTTCCAGGCTATTGACGAGCGGTACAAGATTGCCGATTCCATCAATCTGGACTATCGCATTGCCGCCTCCTCGCCTCTGGTTGAAGGAGGATGCGGCGACAGTTTCCGTTTTGATTTCAACGGCTATAAAAATTGGTACGACAAGGTGTTCCCTATAGGCCCTTTCCTTGGGAAATATAGGAGTCCGGACATCGTGGATGCCCTTTTCGGACTGTCATCCATTGTGATAGACGGAGGTGCCGCCAGTACCTTGAGCAATAAGGTCAGCGTGCGGATGAATTGCAAGGGTGAGGTGACACATTACCGTATAAGTGAGAAAAGGGACTTTTCCGACACGGTGTGGTCGGAGTGGAGCGGTGATACCGTAGAATTCACATTCCTTTCCACAGGACCGAAGACATTGTACTGCCAGATAAAGTCGTCTACGGAAGAGAGCGCTGTTAAATCCGCATCCATCATCTATCAGGAAAGCCCGTTGGTACTGTCCTCTGTCGTGATAGAGGACGGTGTTCCTGAAAAGAACGGAAAGACTGTGAGTGTTGAAATATCATACAGCGGTTCTGTCATGCCCCGATACTACCGTGCAGGTGAAACGGAGGATTTGACCTCTGCCGGTTGGACTGCGTTTACGGAACGTTTCTCCTATACGTTTGATACAACGGGCGCGAAGACCTTGTATGTACAACTGATGGACGGATTCGGGCAGATGACTGAAACCCGGTCCGCAAGCATCACCATCAATCCGCCGCGTAAGGCAGTGGTCAGTATAGGATGGGCCTATGATGATGTTGCCCCCGGATGTGTGTTTGACAGTGGGCTTGGCATCAATAGGATGAATTACTCGGCGACAGCCCGGACCTTTGTATGGGATTCCGGGGAAGATGCCGGAACTGTCGTCAAAGGGGACTCCGTCAATTTCAATGAGGATATCAGGGTCGGTGGTGCAACTACAGGTGACGATAGTGGCATGTATCCGGACAGTGTGTTGGAGAAATATGTCAGGTATAACGGTTTCCCGCAGAATACATACGGACACAGGACAGCCTCGATACATCTCTCTCCAGGGACATACCGTCTGCGGCTGTTCTGTTCCCTGAACTCCACTGATAAGAACTCCACGGAATTCATGAAGGTACAGACCGTCGTGGACGGTGTTGCCAATGTGTTTGAACTGCCGGACGGTTATGATGTCATAGGCAATCTCACCCGATGGCTTGAACAGGAAATCACCGTACCGGAATCGGGAATGTTCGAATTGCAATGGGGGATGGAGAATGCGACAAAAGGATGGATGGAGGTTCCGCTGAATATTATAGAAATAGAAGAAACGTAAGATAATGAAATATATAAAAGTAGTATGGCTAAAGCAGAAATCTTATTCAAGGTCATCCGCAAATGGGAAGGCGGATGGAGTGACCACAAAAATGACAAAGGCGGCAAAACCAATATGGGGATAACCTTGTCTACGTGGAAAGCATGTGGTTATGACAAGGATGGTGACGGAGACATTGATGCGGACGATTTACGCATGATTACTCCGGATGACGTCTTTCATGTTTTCAAGAAGTATTATTGGGACCGTTACCAAGCGGACTTCATACACAACCAGTCCATTGCGAACATCTGTGTGGATTGGGTGTGGGCCTCCGGACGTCCCGGTATCACAAGGGTACAACAACTCCTGCAAATCAATGTAGACGGTATCGTAGGACCTCAGACGGTTGCAAGTATCAATCTGGCCAACCAACGGCAGCTGTTCGAAGCTATCAAGACAGACAGAATCCGGTTTATTGAAGAAATCTGTAAAAGGGACCCGTCGCAGCTTGTATTCCGGAAAGGATGGCTGAACCGGGTCAATGATTTCAAGTTCTCTGTCCGCTGAATTCTTGTCCTTTTTTCCACTCTTTTCAGCCTTTAGTTTTGTGTCCGGAACTAAAGGCTTTTTTATGGCAATAACTGAAGAAAAGAGTTTAATGACCTCCGAGAAATTCAATCGAGGAGTTGAGAACTGGACGTGGAAAGTTAGGAATACCTCCGTTTATATTCTACAACGGACACACGCAACCGGCAGATTGCGTAGGGAACTGCAATCCCGTTGGCTGAAAGACCGTGAAGGTGGACCGGCTTATGTCGGTCTGGGTTTCCGCTTTGCCCGGTATGGTGCGTACCGGGAGTATGGCGCCGGGCGTGGATATATCGTCAAGAACGGAATTATAATGAAGGGACATTCGGCATGGAGCGATAAGAAGAAACGTCAGGAACTGCGTTCTTTACGTGTTTCTGAATATCGTATCCGGCGCATGCGTACCGTTGATGAACACTATGCCGTTATCCGGCGAAGTCCCCTACCCTGGTTAGACCCTCCCATTGTGGATAACATCGAATCACTGGCAGATTTATCCGGAGAGTATTACGGTGACCAGGCACTCAAGAATGTGCTTCAGAAGTTTGATAAAATAACAATTGAAAAACGTTATGGCAAAAAGTGACAAGACTGTCAAAAGAGGTGTCTACTTGTACATCGATGGCAAGGAAATTAAGAATGACATCAATTCCATTGATTTGGAGATGAAACGCCTACAGCGTGACATTAAGGAAATGACACGCGGCTCTGAGGAATACAACCGCACCATGGCGAAGATACAGCATCTTCAGGGGATTTTAAAACAGCATCGCCAGGAGATAAAAGGCATCACCACCGAAACCAAGAAAGCGACTGTCAGTATTGGCAGTATGGTAGACTGGTTCAACCGTTTCGGTGGAGTTATCTTGTCCGTAATAGGTTTCCTTACCGGTTTTACCCTTGCCTTGCGCGCCATCAGAGACGAACGCAACAAGTTGGAGGAGTCCCAGGCCGGGCTGAAAGCCTTGACCGGACTTGATGATGACAGCATTGCCTGGTTGACCGGGCAGGCCAAGACGCTTTCCACCACCATGACAAAAGAGGGCTTGCGTGTCCGCCAGTCGGCAGCCGAAATCCTGGATGCGTTCATGCTGGTCGGTTCGGCCAAGCCGGAACTGCTTGGTGACAAGGAAGCGCTCAAGGCTGTTACGGAGGAAGCCATGCGGTTGCAGGCGGCAGCCAAGGACATTACCCTGAACGAAGCGGTTGATTCACTTACCTTATCACTCAACCAATATGGGGCGGCAGCAGACCAGGCAGGACGGTTTACCAACGTATTGGCTGCCGGCTCCCAGGCAGGTTCCGCCAATATCGCAAGCCAGGCAAAGGCTATCCGGAATGCAGGTACCGCAGCGGCTTCGGCCAATGTTCCCATTGAACAGACGGTCGCATTGATTGAAACGCTTGCCTATCGGGGTATAAAGGATGAAGTGGCCGGAACGGGATTGAAGAAATTCTTTCTGGTTCTTCAGACCGGAGCGGACGAGACCAACCCTAAAATCGTCGGGTTGGATAAGGCACTGGAGAATCTGAAGAACAAGAATATGGACGCAGGCGCCATCAAAAAAATGTTCGGGGAGGAAGGCTACAATACCGCATCCGTAATCCTTCAGAACACGAAGATGGTGAAAGACTTCACCGCTGCCGTCACCGGTACCAATGTGGCGTATGAGCAGGCGGCCATAAACAGTGATACTGCACAGGCCAAACTGGAGCAGGCACGCAATAAGATGAAGCTGGCAGCCATTGATTTGGGAGAGAAACTGAATCCGGCTCTGACGGTGAGTACGAATATGCTGACCAATGTGCTCAAGTATTTGCCGGGATTGATTGACTGGTGCAACAAATGGGGTGGTACTGTATTGTGGCTTAGTACGATATTGCTTGTATATGCTACCCGGCTGAAGATAATTACAGCATGGTATTCTATTTGGAATTCACTTACCAAAATTGCGACAGTTCTCAATTTGGCTTATGCCGCATCAATGAATACATTGTCTGGTTATACAGTGACATCATTTGGAAACTTGCGTAAATTATCAATGCTCATGCAAGGACATTCTGTTTTACTTAAATCACTACGTACCGCCACTTATTTATATGCCGCTGCCGTGCAGGTTTTACACGGGCGCGTTGATTTGGCTGCCAAATCGCTGAAAGCAGCTTGGACTATTATGTCCAGCAATCCGATTGGCTTACTGGTTACATTAGTTCTTGCAGCAGCTACCGCATCCTACAAACTGACACAACGCACCAAAGCTTATTACGACCTAAATAAAGTCAATGAGAAAATTACAGAAAAATCAAATGATGAATATGCGCGTCAATCATCACTGATTGAACAGTTGACCACCAAAATACACAATAATAATCTTTCCAATTTTGAACGTAAAAAGGCAATTGTACAATTGCAGGCTATTATTCCGGATTATAATGCAGAGATTGATAAAGAGGGCAAAATCATCAATGAAAACACAGAGGCACTTGACCGATATAATGCCGTATTAGCAACCAATATCGAATTAAAAGAGGCTGCCGACGAACTGGATAAGCACCGGATCAACCTGATGCGCCTTCAAAAATCCCCGGCATTGAGTGACAATTCACCGATGGGGTCGATGGCTCGCGAGGATGTTCGCAACAAGATTTCCCAAGAAGAAGAGATTGTTGAATCTTTAACTGCACGTTATAAGAAACTGGTACAAGAAAAATGGAAAGCATTGAATCCGAACACTCCTAAAAACAATCCCACCGGAGGCAATGACGGTGGAAAATGTCCGATATGTGGAAACAAACCTTGTACCTGCGATAAAAACAACACTTCCAAAGACAAGTTCGCCCAAGCTGAAGCCGACTACTACCGACGTATCGCTGACATCAAACGGAAGTACCTCGCTGACGATAAGATGACCCAGGAAGAATACAACAAGCAGATGCGGGATGCAGAAATACAACTGCTCAACGATAAGCTGAAGGTCAAGGGGCTTGAGCCTTCAGAGATTCAACGTATCAATGACCAAATACTTGATGCGGAAATAAAGGCGCGTGATGAATTGCGCAGGCTTGATGAACAGTCTGCCAAGGATGAAGAGAAACGCCGTAAGGAGCAGGCAGAAGAGACGTTTTCCCGTTTGGACAAAGAGTACCAAATGCAGGTGGAAGCTGCCGCCATGTATCATTATGAAAACAGGACTTCCGAGGAGGAGTATTTCAATGAGCTGCGCAGACTGCAAGATGTATATTACCATAAGGTTCTCAATGACGCGGCAATCAGTGAGGAGAAGAAAAACCAGGTACGTGAACAGATGCGTAAACGTAATCTGAAGGATGCCCAAAAAGATGCTGAAGAAGAAAAACGGATTGAACGTGAGAAGTTTGACATACTGTCTGACCTGGCGAAAGGCTTCGGAGAGACCATGGCGCAATTCTTCACGGACTCCGAGGTGTCTCTCAAGGACTTCCTGAAGAATATTCTTACTATGTCGCTTGATGCGTTGGAACGTATGATGATTATGGCCGTTACCGAACGCACCATCAAGAATATAGGTTCACTCGGCTTCGTAGGTGTAGCTAAAGCTGCCGGAGAGATTGCTCTGATAACTGCCGCATTTGAGACAGCCAAAGGGCTTATCTCCAATTTCTACACCGGCGGCTTTACTCCGTCCGGTGACTGGAATCAGCCGCAAGGTATTGTACATTCCAATGAATTTGTCGCCAACCGTTTTGCTGTGGCCAACCCGAATCTGCGACCGATATTCGACGCCATTGACGTGGCACAGCGTAGCGGTAATGTTGGTAATCTGACAGCTGAAGACATAGCGGCTGTAGCAGGTTCCGGAAAGAGTACACGTACCGTACCAGCCAAGGCACCTGCTGCCAGCGCCACAACGACGACCAATGACCCGGCTATGGTGGCGATGCTGATAGAATGTACCCGCGTATTGCGGAAGCTTAAAAACAGGCTGGATGCCCCTTTGGTAGCGGAAACTTATGTTACCGGCAAACGGGGTATCAACCAGGCACAAAAAGAATATCAGAAGTTGAACAACAATAAATCACGCAACAAGCAATGACAGAATTATACATTGACGGGCAATTGGCCGCCCTTCCTGAAGGGTTCAACATTACGTTCACCTCCGAGAATCCGTATTTCACCCGCAGTTCCAATTACTCCTTGGACATAGAACTCCCCATGCCTGCCAATCATGCCATATTCAAGCACGTGAACAGACTGGATGTGACGAAAAAAAAGACTATCCTTCCGGCCACACTCATCGTTGACGCCAGATGCCTGCTTTACGGCAGTGCGGTTTTACTCTCAGTAGAAGATGCACTGGTTAAGGTACAGCTCGTATCGGGTAATGCGGAATTTAATCTGCTGACGAATGATGATCTGTATATTGACGAACTTGATTTAGGTACAATCAGTTGGCCGAACAACAATCAGAACCGTTTCCAGCCACCTGCCAATATGGTGAACTACTACGGTTCGGTGGACGACATTGAAGCTGTATGGTTGCCGGTGTTCTATCAGGAAGCCAAATGGGAGAATCTTCAGAACGATGCAATCTATGAGTTCGGCACGAACAATTTTACCCTTTGCCCCTATTATGGCCGTCGATGTGTACAGCCATACCTTTTGACAGTCATCAAGAGAATAGTGGGGCATTTTGGCTATACGTTCGATACCTCCTTCTTTGATAACAATTTCTTGCGGAACGTTTATGTATGCAGCGCGGTAAGCAGCAACCGGGTGGCCGCCGCATTGCCGCACTGGACTGTTTCCGAATTCTTTGATGAACTGGAGAAATTCCTTTGTGCGGTTACGGTGGTCAACGAACGCACCAAAGTGGTGAGTCTCGTAGGGCTTAACGATTATTTTACAGAATCCGGAAAGGAGATAATTCCTGCATCTTCCCTGCTACGGGAGTTCACTGTGGATATTGAAGATGAAAAGAATGAGAAAGACTTGGGCACTGGCAATGTGGGCTACAATCTGCCTTCCCATACGGATGACGGCTATCTGCGAATTGAAAGGGACATCATAGAGGCTGCATACAAACAAGAATATGATTCTTACGATGCAATGCTGGCCGCATACAATGGAATGGGTGACAGTGACAAGAAAAGTACAATCTTTATTGTTGGCAAACGGTATTATATCAACTACAATGAAAATGATAAGAATACGCTGCGTGAAGTCAATTTGTATGCGGATTTAATCCGTGACCCGGAATCGTCCGATGTAGAGACCTCACTCGGAATCGTCCCGGCTAAAATTATTCAGTTCAATGTCGGCGTGTATGGCTCTGTAGCTGATTACGATTTGTCCCGTCCGTACACCTCCATGGTATTGAACATACCCGCGGTGGGCTACCAGGCTACTGTTGCCAAGCAGGAGCGCTTCAATGTCCAGGAAGCCATAAACGGTGACGTGGAGCTGAAGGAGAAGCAGGAAAAAAACGGGCACATGGAAGTGGCTGTCAATACCGGCAAGTTCAACCGGCAGAACGTAACTTACAGCGGTCAGACACATGCCTATGATTACGCCTATCCTTTTACGGACTACCAGCAGAAGACCGGAGCGCAACTCACGGACTTTCTTCCGTATTCTCTGAGTTTGAACGATGTTTGTCCGGACAGTGTCGGACATCGGTTGTCGACACTCAGTCTGTTTCACTCCAATATCCCTTACACAATCCAGTTCCAAGCCAATAAGCTGCCAGATGTGAATAAGGTGTTTCTTATAGGCAACAAGCAGTATTTGTGCGAGAAGATTGAGACGGAAATAGATGTTGATGGATTAAGCAAGGTACTGAAGGGGACTTTTTACCGGATAGAATAATAATGTTAAAAAGACATCTGCCTCTCAAAAATAACTCCTTTTTCCCTTGCGTAATTACCAAAAGGTTATTATATTTGCAGTGTCATAATGTATCGCGATCTTTTTATGACTGAAGAAGAAGAGCTAAAGGCTCGGATTGAAGCTGCGAAAAAAGACC
>ENA-UEPI01001345-UEPI01001345.1-human-gut-metagenome-genome-assembly--contig:-NODE-1345-length-11719-cov-3.423037_pt1 | contig 11719 bp, 10 predicted proteins | sample MGYA00242899_ERZ507914 | MGnify/ENA primary metagenome ERZ507914 (study PRJEB26167, sample SAMN06115442) | human gut metagenome | host: Homo sapiens | place: China:Chongqing | collected 2015-07-28...
AAAAAAGGGGATTATCAGCAACACTCCCCCGATTTACAGATACATTGCCCGAAAAACTCTTTAAAGAGTTCACGAGCCAATTGCCAATTCTCTCGGTTGATACAGTATTTCACTTTAGGCGTTTCAACCTCTCCTTGTATAAGTCCTGCATCTTTCAACTCTTTCAAGTGCTGTGATACGGTTGCTTTGGCAATGGGAAGTTCTTCGTGAATATCCCCAAAATAACACGTTTTCTGCTTTGCCAAAAAGTGCATAATAGCAATTCGGGCAGGATGTCCCAATGCTTTGGCAAATCTTGCCAACTGTTCCTGCGTAACAGTATAATCTTTCTTTTCTTCCATATCTCGAATATTGTTCGCAAATATACGAACAATATTCGAGATAGCAAATTTCATCATATTTTTTTTCAGTGCAAGGTGCAAGTGCGTATATATATATACGCTTGCACCTTGCACTTGAACTATATATATTCATAATCAACCACTTGCATAATTCAAAAATAATGCGTACATTTGAACCCAAGATGTTGGCAGACAGACACCGGACAACAGCAGACAGTTTTTAAGGACTAAAGCGTGACGGATACAAAGCCAAAATTTCTGAAAGTACTGATATTGAGGAAGAAATAACGTTTGGTTCATAACCCAGGCGGATCACCAAGAAAGGGTATTCAGCAATGAAGACCCTTTTTTTATATCTCGTAAACTGCCGCTTATAGATATTGGTGTATTCATGCTGTTAAGATAAAGCTCTTGGGGGGAGGAGGAATTTGCTGCGGTTGTCCTGGAATATTTCCCATATATGTTTTTAGGACAAGAGTACTTTTGTTTCTCCTTTCTTTTTGGGGGTAACTTTTAAACTTCCCATTCCTATTGAGCTGGATAAATCTACATCGATGCTTAAAATATCAGTTTCTTCTACAGTCACGGTATAGTCTCTGTTTCCACCTCTAATGGTAATATCTGTTGCTCTTAATAAAGGTTGTTCGTAATACTCTTTTTCAAAGGATAAAGGATATATCTTTTCTTCATTATTATTGCCACAGCTAAAAAAGATAATTGTACAGAGGAATGAAAGTAGTGCTCCAAGTAAATGTTTTGTTTTCATGATTATTTTGTTTTATAGTTTTGCAGGAGAGATATAGTCTTATAAGTTCCTGTGTTGAAGTTGGAGGCAAATATAAAGATTTTATCGATATGTTGGAGTAAATAGTGTATTTATTTCCTGTCCTCCAGCTATTTTCATACATTTGTAGCGGTTTATAAAAATAGGCCACTTTCCCACTAAACATAACACACATGAAAACAGATTTCGATTACAATTCTATGCCCGTTAGCTTCGCTCATTGCTTGAATGGACATTGTTTGCGTGCGGACAAATGTTTGCGGCGACAAGTAACTCTCCGAATGCCGAAACAGCGGGCTGCTGTAATGGTTATTAATCCCGAACATGTCACTTCCGATGGTGTAGACTGCACTTACTTTATTGATGAAAAGCCGGTGTTGTTTGCACGGGGTATGAAACATTTGCTGGATCGGGTGCCGCTTGCTGATGCCACCGTTATCAAACGACAGATGATAGCCTACTTTGGCAAAACGATCTATTACCGTTGTTGCAACAAGGAGCGGCTGATTAAACCGAAGGAGCAGGAATACATACAGGGACTTTTCCGCAGGCGGGGAGTTACAGAAACGCCTCAATTTGACGAATATATAGAATACTATGATCTTGGGTAAGTATATCCGTTAGTTCCGGTAGTCCCACATATTGTGGGAAAGTATTCTTTTATATTATGGGAATTTATTCCCGCAAAATAAGGGAATAAATTCCCTCCAGCTAGGGAATCTTTTCCCATAATATATGGGACTACCGGGGACTGTAATACCCTGATAATAGTTGACTGCCTTTTTTCTTATCTTCGGGTTGGGTTGACATTTATTATGTAGGTATTATATAGCAGTCCCGGTATGAGAAATGCATGATGAAAGTATGAGAAATACCGGTTTTTTATGACATTTCAGGCAAAATACTATGAAAAACAGCTTTTTGAAAAGTATTTCTCATAGTGCTATTGCTTTGAATTACAGGTAATTATTCTATGGATTATGAGAATATGAGAAATGATTTTGCAAAATCATTTCTAGTGGCGCGACATTCCGGGATTATTGTAACTGTATACAAAGAATGAGCGATATGGCTTCACGACTTATTACATATTTTGTGTTACATATTTTATGTAACATAAAGAACGTAATAAATCCGGAATGTTCAAAGAAGATTTATTCGAGTTATATATAAAAAACAAACGCTGATGAGAACAAGTAATCATGCTTTTCTCATCAGCGTATATTAGTTGGATTACAACTATTTCTTATCTTTTTTCTCGTCAGCTTTTGTTGCAGGCTTTTCCTCCGTTTTGCTTTCCGGATTGATAATACCCTTCACTGTTTCACCGATAGGAAGCTTGTCCAATACGCCAAGGCTCGGAGCTACTGTCTTTACTAATGTGTTCAGGAAATTGCTAGTTCCACCGTTTCCTCCGTCGAATACAGTGATATTTCCTAAGTTCATGTGTTCGAACGCCTTCACCTGTTCGCCGGCGATTTCCTTCCACTGGTCTACCATCTTATATTGGATAGCGATAGCTGGATTCGATTCAGCTGCTCTTACCATTGCCTCGAAACCTTCTGCTTCCGCAAGTAATGATTTCTTCTTACCTTCCGCTTCTGCTTCCAGTTTCAATTGGATAGCTTTTGCTTCCGCTTCGGCTTGTGCTAAAGTAGCCTTTGCGCGTGCTTCCGCTTCGCGGGTGATCTTTTCAGCGATGGCATTTGCTTGCAGGATAGCTTCCTGTCTGGCGATTTCCGCAGGAACAATCTTTTCAGCCTTCAATGAAGATTCCACTTTCCGTGCCTTAGCTTCTTCCACTTCCTTTTGCGCAATTTCGCGTGCAGTTTGTACAGCAGCTTCCGATTTTGCGGCAGCTTCACCTGCTTGCTTATCGGCATTAGCTTGTGTTACAGCTAGTTCTGCATTGGAGAGTGCTACCTCTTTCTGTGCGTCATTTCGTCCGATGGCAGCTTTCTTGGCAGCTTCCGCCTGTTTGATTTCCATATCCGAGTTTAGTTCGGCAACACGGCTTTCTTTTTCTGTATTTGCCTGCTCGATACGGATATTCTTTTCAGCTTCAGCCTTTGCTACTTGTGATTCTTTTTCTGCATTGGCAATGGCTACTTGTGAGATTCTGTCCTTATCTGCATTTGCAACGGAGATTTCCTGTAGTTTTTTGGTTTCTGCAATAGCAATATCCTGATCTTTGCGGGTTTCTGCTACTTTCGTTTCACGCTCCTTTATTTGATTGGCAATTTTGATAGCACCCAGCTTTTCCTGTTCTTCGATGTTAGCCTGTGCCTCGTTCAGTGCTTTACTTTCAGCTTCCTTACCTAAGTTGACAATGTAGTTGGCAGCGTCGCGGATATCACTGATGTTGATGTTCATCAGATACAAACCGAATTTGCGAAGTTCAGTATCAATATTATCTTTCACTTTAGCCAGGAACTTATCCCGGTCAGAATTTAATTCTTCGATAGTCATATCGGCGATCACCATACGCATCTGACCATATACAACATCAGTAATTAAGTTCTGCTTGTCATCCATCGTCAGACCCAGCATACGTTCTGCGGCATTCTGCATCACTTCGGGATCTGTGCTGATGGCTACGGTGATTGTAGTCGGCACATCTACACGAATATTCTGAGCGGATAGCGCACCGGTCAGTTTACATTCGATCTGCATGGGTTTCATGGACAGGAATTCGTAGCCTTGAATAATAGGCCATACGAAGGCTGCACCACCGTGGTATAGTTTTGCCGACTTTTTATCTCCTCCCGTTTTACCATATACGACGAGTACCTCGTCACTCTTACATTTGCGGTAACGGGAAAGGATACCAATGAAGGTAAGCAAAATGACTGCCACTAATATAGCAGCCATTATCAACATTTCTTGTGTCATAAAATTATGTATTTGAATAGTTATTGAATGAACAGTGTTCCGTCTTTGTAACTGGTAATGATTGTTCTGTCACCTGTCTGATATGCTTTTCCGGATTCGGAGATGACGTCTACTTCGCGCATTGCTCCGTCTCGGCTTGTTTGTACTGTATATTTGCTGTCGCTTTGCTTGAAGTAGATGGTACATTCTCGTCCCACAAGTTGATCTGTCTGTTCAGAATGATTCACTTGTTGCAGTTGATAAGCTTTCTTATAGAGACACCACACAGCGAGAACAAAGAAAAGACCCACCAGAATTCCGATGACATAACTTTGAATTTCAGTGTTTCCCGCTAAATACATGTACCAGCCGAATCCGATTCCAAAATGAGTTAGTCCTTTAAAAGAAACTACGCTACTGATGTCAGCATCTACGTCTACATCTGCATCTATGTCTCCGAAAAAGATGGATAGAACGAATTGGATTACAAATATTCCTGTTGTCACAAGGGCAATAATAAGGAAAATGGTACTACTCATAATTGTGAGGTATTAGTGAATCATGATTATTTTGTTCTCCAAATATACAGGTTTATGCGAATTATACAAAGATAAATGAGATAAAATGACTACTTTTGCGCGCGAAAACCCTAAAAAAGAGGATTTAGCGTGCAAAGGTATTTTATTTATTTGGCTTACGACGGAACCAATTATCACGGTTGGCAGATTCAACCGAATGGGATTAGTGTGCAGGAATGTCTGATGAAGGCATTGTCTACCTTTCTGCGTCGCGAAATTGAAGTAATAGGAGCAGGCCGGACGGATGCGGGAGTGCATGCCTCTCTGATGGTTGCTCATTTTGATTCCGATGAACTGTTGGATACTACTTCTGTAACTGATAAATTAAATCGTCTGCTACCTCCCGATATTTCCATTTATCGTGTTTGCCGGGTTCGGCCGGATACCCATGCCCGTTTTGATGCGACTGCGCGAACTTATAAATATTATGTGACGACATCGAAATATCCTTTTAACAGGCAATATCGCTGGCGTCTTTATAACCAGTTGAATTATGAACGCATGAACGAAGCAGCGCGTATCCTTTTCGAGTACAACGATTTTACGAGTTTCAGTAAACTTCATACGGATGTAAAGACCAATATTTGTCATATCACTCATGCAGAATGGACGCAGGAAGAAGATGCTACCTGGGTGTTTACCATTCGTGCCGACCGTTTCTTGCGGAATATGGTGCGAGCCATTGTAGGCACGCTCATTGAAGTGGGACGCGGGAAACTGACTGTTGAAGGTTTCCGGCGGATTATAGAACAGCAGGACCGTTGTAAAGCCGGGACATCTGCTCCGGGGCAAGCCCTGTTTCTGGTCAACGTGGAATACCCGGAAAGTATATTTGAATGTGATGACCAGCAATCATCCATAACCGGCGAACCGTCTGTCGTTGATAACTTATAATTGGTAATTAGTAAATAATAAATATTCTCATGTGGTTATTATTAGCATTCCTCTCGGCTACTTTGCTGGGCTTTTATGATGTATTCAAGAAGAAATCGTTGAAAGATAATGCAGTACTTCCTGTTTTGTTTCTAAATACATTCTTTTCCAGTCTCATCTTTCTACCGTTTATCCTGATATCCGTTTATCAACCGGACTTGTTGGGAGGAACAATATTCAATGTTCCCGTTGCTGGTTGGGAACAGCATAAATATATTATCATCAAGTCGTTCATCGTATTGTCTTCGTGGATATTCGGATATTTCGGAATGAAACATTTGCCCATAACCATTGTAGGACCTATCAATGCCACCCGTCCGGTGATGGTGCTCGTGGGAGCTATGCTGGTATTCGGTGAACGATTGAATCTCTATCAATGGATTGGTGTGATGCTGGCCATTGCCTCTTTCTTTATGTTGAGCCGTTCGGGAAAGAAAGAAGGAATTGATTTTAAGCATAACAAATGGATCTTTTTTATTGTACTGGCTGCCATTACAGGTGCTATCAGCGGATTGTATGACAAGTATCTGATGAAGTCTCTGAATCCGATGCTGGTACAATCCTGGTATAATGTTTATCAGGTGTTTATTATGTGTCCTATTCTGTTATTGCTTTGGTGGCCTAAAAGAAAGTCTACCACCCCGTTTCGCTGGGACTGGACGATTATCCTGATCTCCATTTTCCTTTCTGCTGCCGATTTTGTTTACTTTTACGCATTAAGTTACGACGATTCGATGATTTCTATTGTTTCGATGGTTCGTCGGGGAAGTGTGGTTGTTTCTTTCACTTTCGGTGCGCTTTTCTTCCGTGAAAAGAATTTAAAAAGCAAAGCGATTGACCTTATACTGGTGTTAATCGGAATGATATTCTTATATTTGGGGTCTAAAAGTTAAAACAGTTACACAAGACTGTTTGTCATAGGTTAAATAAGATAGATATGAAAATAAATAAACTTGTTATTACTATATTCTTCTCTGCTGTCGGACTTTTTGTTTCGACTGCTCTTCAGGCACAAGAGGCCAAAACGTTGTTTGTGAATATGCCGGATTCTCTAAGTCCCTTGCTTACAAAAGTGAATCGTGAAGATTGCATAGACTTTCTGGAAAGTAAGATGAAAGCGCAAGTAGAAAACCGTTTTGGCAAGAAGTCGGAGATGACTGATCTTAGCAAAGACTATATCCGTATGCAAATGTCAGCTCAATCGACCTGGCAGATGAAAGTGTTGGCATTAAATGATTCAACGAACGTAATCTGTACAGTCTCTACTGTTTGTGCTCCTGCCTGTGATAGCAGCATCCATTTCTATACGGACGACTGGAAACCGCTTACAACATCTCTCTTTATTACCCTGCCCCTGATGGATGATTTTCTGAATGCTCCCGATTCAGCAGGAGTTTATGAGTTTGATGAAGCACGCCGTTCGGCAGATATGCTATTGATGAAAGCCGATTTTAATAAAGAAAATACGGAACTGACACTTACGTTAACAACCCCCGACTATATGTCAAAAGAAACAGCAGAGAAACTGAAACCGTTTCTCCGCCGCCCTGTAGTCTACCATTGGAAAAATGGAGCATTCTCAATTTAATAAGCATTCGTTGATGAACGCTATCATTTCCGGTGTATTTGCTTCCACACTTTGAAGTAATTTGAATTGTGCTTTGGTGCGAACGAGGTTATGTTCCGGATATTTGATTTTATAATAAGTATCACCGTTGATATAATCTGCCAGGAACCGTACACACTGCATGTATGGGAATAAAGCCGCCGCATAAGGAAGATTCTCAATCTCGATCTGAGTCAGGAATGATTTGGCTCCTTTCAGATAGCCCTTGGTAAATGCTTTGAATATTTCCATATTGAAGTTTACACGATCAAGGTCTTTGTCGTCTTCATCACCTGTGTTGGCACCTGTACGTAAGAAGTCACCATAATCGGAGAATATAAAGCTAGGCATTACCGTATCCAGATCAATGACACAAAGCACTTTACCATCCTCGTCGAACATCATGTTATTCACTTTCGTATCGCAATGGCAAACGCGTTTGGGAAGTTTCCCTTCACGATATAAACGTTCAGCCTTACACATTTCATCTGCGCGTTTCTCTATTTCATCCAGATAGTACTTCACTTCTGCTACCCGTCCGGCAGCATCCTTCGCAACGGCTTCATGTAGTTGTTTGAGACGGAACTCCATGTTGTGGAAATCGGGTATGGTTTCACCCAATGTTTCCGGAATATCGGCCAGCATAGCCTGGAAGTTACCGAAGGCTTCTCCTGCATAATTGGAATATTCGGGATTTACCGTCTCATACGTTTTTGCACGTGGGATGAATACCATCACACGCCAATAACTGTCACCGTCAAACCAGTATGTTTTACCTTCTTCTGTTTCGAGGAAACTCAACACCTTGCGGTCTATATCCGATTCTCCGGCTTCCGTCAGTTTCTTGCGAATGTGATTGGTAACAGCGCTAATATTGGATTGAAGCATTTCTACATTCTGGAAAATGGCATGATTGATGCGTTGCAAAACATAGTCGGGAGCATCTGCTTCTTTGGTGTTTACTTTATAAGTGTCGTTGATAAGTCCTGCACCCAAAGGTTTGATTTCTTCTATCGTACCTTGGACTTTAAATTTAGCTACGATGCTAGATAAATCTTTCATGTTTTTTTTCTTTAAAAATTTATACTAAGGTTATCGATAATCATATTTAGCAGCTTCGTTGGCTTGGTTAGCCGAGCGAACGGGTACTAATGTGAAGCCCCACTGGTAATCACGGTTAGCCGGGATCTGGTGGAAAGGTTCCGGGCGAGCACCCCAACTGTCATATCCGCCTACTCCTTGTTGCTTCATATCTACACAAACCTCAACGAAATCTCTGGGAGTGATGTCGTTGACATGATGCATTCTCCGTAATACGTTGCGGGCAGCGTTCTCGTCGTGATTGGCAACCTCTTCCGGGCTGAAGTTATTCCATTGGTAAGGGTGGGGCAGAGCTTCTTCAGAGTCAAAGTCTTCGATAGAGTTGCGCAAGGCATTGAAACCGATAAGACTGTCCGCTACCAACACCAGGCCGTTTCCTTTATTAGGAGATAAAGCGATCCAACGGGTATCAGTGTGATGTCCGTTTTCCTGTGGACGCACATAGTTGAAGTACATTTGATCCGCTGTTGTCTTATATACGCCAACGAGCGTTCCGTGATTGCGGTCGATATAATTCTCTTCCGGGCCACGGCCAAAGTATTGTACATTGTTCATCTGTGCCGGCAAGCGGAAACGCACACCGATACGAGGGACTTCCAGTTTGGAGGCAGCCTTACGGGCAGCATCACTTCCGGGGGTAAATGTAGCCATGCGGGTAGCTTCGGAAACTTCTGTTTCTGTAGGCTGCATATCCGTTGATGTGAATTTGGCATTTACGTTAACTATTCCGTTCGGATAGATTTTGTAAGTGACAACATACAAGTTGCCGGCAGCCAGTAAGTAGGTTACATTTAAGGAGACTGCTTTATCTTCTGCTGTCATGGTGGCATCCGTTATGCGGAAGTTTTTGCTTGATTGTTTCCATACCTGCAAACGTTTAGGAGTGCTGTTACCATAGTCATTATCATTAGGAGCACGCCAGAAGTTAGGCTGAATACCAAATCCGTCTTTGAAATATTCTGTACCATCTACTTTATACGAGGTTACTAATCCGCTATTCTTGTTGAATACAAAGTTTACTTTGGAGGAAGAAACGATTAATTCATCTCCTTGAATCGTTGTTTTCAATGCCGGACCGTTTGCTTTATATATACTCTTCTCTGCCTGGATAGGAAGTTGGAACTGGTCGTATGCAATTTCATATCCGGTTGGAATCAACGGTTCAGGCTCTGTGGTTGTTACACTGAAGTTGACAAAATATTCTGTTCCCGGTTGGGCTTTCAGACCATTTACCGGTACGGTGAATTCTTTAGAGGCTTGCGGAGCAATATCCAAAGATACTTTTCCACCTTTTATTGTCTTTCCGTTAGCAAGTACATTGTAGTGAATCTGATATTTTTTCAGGTTAGTGAAATAGAAACGGTTGGTGATTTTGAATATACCGGCTGCGGCATCTACTGCTTCAAAACCTACATTCTGATGTACATATTTCACTTCAGCCATTGCCGGATGCGGACCACGATCCGGATTGACAAGACCGTTGCAGAGGAAGTTACCATCGCTAGGTGCGTCTACGCCGAAGTCACCTCCGTAGGCCCAGTATTCTCTTCCATTCTTATCTTTTTGGAGAAGACCTTGGTCTACCCAGTCCCAGATATATCCACCTTGGAGATTCGGATATTTGTAAATTGCCTGCCATTGTCCCCACAGGTTTCCCGTGGAGTTTCCCATGGCATGTGCATACTCCGAAGGAGCTACAGGACGGTCGCTACCATTCTTTCCGATATTTTCCAGCCAGTCGGCACCCGGATATTGCGGAACATACATATCGGAGTTCCATTCCCATTGAGCACGTTCGTAGTTGACCGGACGATCCATCAGATCTTTGTCTGCCTCTTTCAACCACAAATAAGTCTGATAGAAATTATATCCGTTTCCGGCTTCATTTCCCAGCGACCAGAATGTAACGCTCGGATAATTCTTATTACGTTCAAACATATTGATGGTACGATCCATGTGCGGTTTCAGCCATTCGGGATTGTTACCCAGTGAACCGCCTTTCCGGAGATCATAATACATTCCGTGGCTTTCCACGTTGGCTTCATCATATACATAAAGTCCGTATTCATCACAAAGCTCATAGAAACGGCGGTCTTGCGGATAGTGGCAAAGGCGTACACTGTTTAAGTTATGTTGTTTCATCAGTTCGAAGTCACGGCGCATTAAATCCTCTGTAACATAATGACCTGTTGACGGATTATGTTCGTGGATATTTACCCCTTTCAGTTTCAGAGGCTGACCGTTGATGAATAAGCAGACATACGGTTTTCCGTTAGCAGCCTTCTGTTCGATAGGCTTGATCTCAATCCGGCGGAATCCTACATTGAAAGGAATGATTTCATTGATTTTGCCATTCTCTTTTACTGTCATCAACAGTTTGTATAGATTCGGATGTTCGGAGGTCCATGTGCTGACATCTGTCAGATTCTTATCGAAAGAAAGTGTACGTACTTCGTTCGATGGAATATAGGCTGTCTTCTCTTCAGTAGCTACAACTTTTCCTTGTGCATCTAATAGTTCATAAACTAATGTAAGATTAGTTGCAGCCTTTTCGTGATTTCTCAAATCGACATTTAAACCGAAGATTCCATTTTTGTAACTGTCGTCCAGCGTAGACTTAATTCGGAAATCTTTGAGAGCTGCTTTAGGCTGTGAATACAGAAAAACATCGCGTTCAATACCACTCATACGCCAGAAGTCTTGACATTCAAGATAGGAACCGGTGCTCCAACGGAGAATTTTAACTGTAAGTACGTTCTTTCCCGGCTTCACGTAATTGTTGATAAGAAATTCTGCCGGATTCTTGGAGTCTTCGCTATATCCTACTTCTTGTCCGTTGATATATACATATACGCCGGACTTAGCTCCTGCCAAATGCAAGTAGATATCCCGCCCGTCCCAGTCTGCCGGAATATCGATATCCCGGCGATAAACTCCTACCGGATTGGCTTCGGGAAGAGTAGGAGGTTGTGGATTGCGCGGTTTGAATTCATAACCATGATTGGTGTAGATGGCTATTCCGTGTCCTTGTACTTCCCAGTTGCCGGGCACCTGAATATCATCCCACGAATCTGTATTGGTGTTCGGATCGGTAATGTTTTCGGGAAGTTTTTTATAAGAGTCTACAAAGTAGAATTTCCAGGTTCCGTTCAGCAAGCGGTAATACTTGCTTCGTTCGAACTTGCCACTCAAGGCATCAGCGCGATTGTTGTATGTCATAAAAGAAGTACGTGGATACTCTTTGTTGACTTCAACTACCTGTACGTCCTGCCAATAAGGTTTCACGGCTTTCTCAGCCATTGTACTAAGTGTTGTCAGGGAAAATATTCCCATGAAAATGCCTGTTAATAAGTTGGGGGTTGGTCGAAATTTCATGTTTCTCAATATTGGTTTTTCATTTCTTTTTTATTTTACTTTAATATGATCGAATCCTTCTCCATATACTCCAATGACAGCACTTTGCGATACAAATGCATTCGGGTCTATGTCTTTTATTAACCGGAAG
>ENA-UEPI01001349-UEPI01001349.1-human-gut-metagenome-genome-assembly--contig:-NODE-1349-length-11660-cov-11.855219_pt1 | contig 11660 bp, 8 predicted proteins | sample MGYA00242899_ERZ507914 | MGnify/ENA primary metagenome ERZ507914 (study PRJEB26167, sample SAMN06115442) | human gut metagenome | host: Homo sapiens | place: China:Chongqing | collected 2015-07-28...
CAATATGGGATTTTTTAATTTTTTCTCGAAAGAAAAGAAGGAAACTTTAGACAAAGGATTGTCCAAAACCAAAGAAAATGTATTTAGTAAGATTGCCCGTGCCGTAGCGGGTAAATCAAAAGTAGACGATGAAGTATTGGATAATCTGGAAGAAGTGCTTATCACTTCGGATGTAGGCGTTGAAACAACTCTGAATATCATCAAACGCATTGAAGAAAGAGTTGCCAAAGATAAATATGTAAACACTCAGGAACTGAACAAGATTCTCCGTGAAGAGATAGCGGCATTATTGACTGAAAATAACACGGTGGATTCGGATGATTTCACTGTTCCGGAAGGTAAGAAGCCCTATGTCATCATGGTGGTAGGTGTAAACGGTGTGGGTAAAACCACAACCATTGGTAAATTGGCATATCAATTTAAGAAGGCGGGCAAAACCGTCTATTTGGGTGCTGCTGATACATTCCGTGCTGCCGCCGTAGAACAATTGGATATTTGGGGAGAAAGAGTAGGAGTGCCTGTTATTAAACAGAAAATGGGATCAGATCCCGCATCTGTAGCTTTTGATACCTTAAGTTCCGCCGTAGCTAATAATGCAGATGTAGTAATCATTGATACCGCAGGCCGTCTTCACAATAAAGTAGGTTTGATGAACGAGCTTACTAAAATCAAGAATGTGATGAAGAAAGTTGTTGCGGACGCACCTCACGAAGTATTATTGGTTTTAGACGGTTCTACCGGTCAAAATGCATTTGAACAAGCCAAACAGTTTACTTTGGCGACAGAAGTTACTGCTATGGCAATTACCAAATTGGACGGAACAGCCAAAGGGGGCGTTGTAATTGGCATCTCAGAGCAGTTCAAGATTCCCGTAAAATATATTGGATTGGGCGAAGGCATTGAAGACATGCAGGTATTCCGCAAAAAAGAATTTGTAGACTCACTATTTGGAGAGACTGAATAATAAATGAAACGTAACACAATAGATATCATCACCTTAGGGTGTTCCAAAAACTTAGTAGACTCAGAAAAGCTGATGCGTCAGCTGGAAGCAAACGGTTATAAAGTAACTCACGATTCCGACAAACCGCAAGGAGAAATCGCAGTTATTAATACATGTGGTTTCATCGGTGATGCCAAAGAGGAATCGATCAATATGATATTGGAATTTTGTCAGGCCAAAGAAGAAGGGAAGCTCAAAAAACTATATGTGATGGGCTGCCTTTCAGAAAGATATCTAAAAGAATTGGCATTGGAAATTCCTCAAGTAGATAAATTCTATGGTAAGTTTAACTGGAATGAGTTGCTGGCAGATTTAGGCAAAGCATACAAGTCGGAATTTGCCATTGAACGGACATTAACCACACCCCATCACTACGCTTATCTGAAAATATCAGAAGGCTGTGACCGTAAATGTTCTTATTGCGCCATTCCTATTATTACAGGACGCCACATTTCACGGCCGATGGAGGAGATTATTGATGAAGTGAAACTACTTGTATCCGAAGGAGTAAAAGAGTTCCAAATTATAGCCCAAGAATTGACTTACTACGGCGTAGATTTATATAAAAGTCAGAAATTGCCCGAACTCATCGAAAGAATCGCCAATGTTCCCGGTGTAGAATGGATACGTTTACACTATGCATATCCGGCCCATTTCCCGGAAGAATTATTCCGTGTTATGCGCGAACACGATAATGTATGCAAATATATGGATATTGCCCTGCAACACATTAGTGACAATATGCTGAATAAAATGCGCCGGCATGTAAGTAAAGCAGAAACCTACGAATTAATCGAAAAATTCCGTCGGGAAGTACCCGGTATTCACTTACGTACAACATTAATGGTAGGACATCCCGGTGAGACTGAAGAAGATTTTGAAGAATTAAAAGAATTCGTCAAAAAAGTACGATTCGACCGGATGGGAGCCTTCGCTTACTCGGAAGAAGAAGGAACATTCGCCGCTAAAGAATACGAAGATTCCATTTCTCATGAAGTGAAACAACAGCGTTTGGATGAATTAATGGCACTTCAGCAGGAAATAGCCGGCGAACTGAGCCAAACGAAAATAGGTAAAGAATTTAAAGTTATTATAGACCGGAAGGAAGGAGATTACTACATAGGCAGAACCCAGTTTGACTCTCCCGAGGTAGATCCTGAGGTCTTGATAAAAGCTGATGACGAGTACCTAAAAATAGGTGAATTCTATAAAGTGAAAATAACAGCCGCTGATGATTTCGACCTATACGCCAGCATTTTATAGACCTTTTCCCTTATAAAGTTTGGATAATGTTTGTTTTTTTACTAATATAGCAACCAAATTAACACTTTAAGCTTTGAATAACAAAGAATTTATATCTGAATTATCACGTAAACTAGGATATACGAATAAAGATACATCACAATTGGTATCCTCAGTCATTGGTGTTATGACCCAGGAATTGCAAGATGGCAACAACATTGCAATCCAGGGATTTGGTACGTTTGAGGTTAAGAAAAAGCTGGAAAGAATTTCTATCAACCCGGCTACTCAACAACGTATGCTGATTCCCCCCAAGTTAGTGCTGACTTACAAACCCAGTGTAACTTTAAAAGAAAAGTTTAAATAAAATAGCCCTTATTTATAATATTATCATGAGCGAAAAAACTTCAAAAAAAGTATGCTGAGCGCAGTCCGAAACATCGGTTCATTTATCATGAGCGAGAAAGTAACCATACAAGATATCATCGAACTTTTGGCTGAGAAACACAGCATGACTAAAAAAGATGCTGAAATCTTTGTCAAAGGAATGTTTGAACTGATAGAGGAAGCTTTAGTTACTGAAAAGTATGTAAAGGTTAAAGGACTAGGTACGTTTAAACTTACAGAGGTGGAGAGTCGTGAAAGTGTAAACGTAAACACGGGGGAAAGAATTGAAATACAGGGCCATACAAAAATATCTTTTACTCCGGATTCCAGTATGAAAGATTTAATAAATAAACCATTCGCTCATTTTGAAACGGTTATATTAAATGAAAACACCAAACTGGAAGATACCGAAACAGAAATAGAAGGAGAGGAGGAAGATACCTTTGACGGAAACGCGCCTAAGCCTAAACAAACAATTGCGGCTAAAGAGGTTGAGTTCATAGAAGCGGAAAATACAGAAGATTCTCCAAATGAGAATGCCATTGCCGCTGAAGACACTACTCCGGTTATTGAGGAAACAATTATTGAAGAACCTGTACCTTCTGTTGAAATTACAGAGGAAAAGATACAAATTATAGAACCGGAAAAAGAATCGGAAGATATTGTCACTGAAGCAGAAAAGGATATTGTTGCTGAAACAGCTGTTCCCCAAACGGTTTCCCCTTTAGCAGAAACAATAGAAGGAAACGAGGTAACAGACAAACCTCAAGAAGAAGTTATGACTATCGCCGATGCAGCCATACTGGCTGCTCGTAAAGCTTGTGAAGAAAAAACATCCTTGGCAACAATAGCGTCAGAAGAGGCAACCCCGTCAGAGAAAACAGTAATAACTCCTGTTACTTCTGATTTTGAAAAAGAACAGAAGATAGAGGAAACAACAGAGACACAAGAAATCTCAGAAGAGAAAAAGAACAGAGTTTCCCGGGGAGTTATTCTTGCTATCATTTTGATTGCCTGCATTGCAGGTGGCATATATTGGTATTTGCAATCAGATAAAACTTCGGATTTACAATCGCCGGCTACAATAAAAAACACCCAAGAACAATTGGAAGAGGATATTCCTGCAATTCCGGTTAATGACTCATTGATGCAAGGTAAAGATACCGCAAACATATGGACGAATGTTGCCGGAAAAGAGACCATCAGTCAATCACAACAGACTGTATCTCCTAGTACGGAAAAGAGTTCAGGCGTTGCGACAACCGCAAATGTTGCAAAAGAGACTTTAGCCGACACTGTAGAATATGACATAACAGGGACTAAAACTAATTACACATTACAAGAAGGAGAGAGTCTGGTAAAATTAGCAGTGAAATTCTATGGTACAAAAAAGCTATGGCCCTATATCGTGAAACATAATAAAAACATCATTAAAGATGCCGACAGAGTACCCATAGGGACTACTCTGCGTATTCCTGAACTAACTCCTAAAAAATAAGCCTTCTTGCATTTTGCCTGCTTTCGGCATAAATAAAGCAGGCAAAATACAAGAAGTAAAAAAAAGTGCGTTCAACTGATATTCTCACTCTACAAACCTTATCTTTGTATTTTAAAATTCTTTAGCCCAATAACCTTTAAAAAGTAGAGATGCACTTTACTTTTTTAATAAAAATTAGTTGCCGCTGTTAATTAATTAGCGTAATTTTGGCTGCGTTAAATGAACAAGGCTATTTACAAGCCCGTTATTAGATCAATAAAGAAATAACTAAATAAACAAAATTATGGCTGAAGCAATTGACATTCGCGAACTAAACGAACGAATTGAAAGACAAAGTGCGTTCGTAACCAACTTAATGACTGGTATGGACCAGGTTATTGTAGGTCAGAAACATTTGGTAGAATCATTACTTATCGGTTTACTGTCCGATGGTCATATCCTGTTGGAAGGTGTTCCGGGTCTGGCAAAGACTCTGGCGATCAAAACGCTTGCATCTTTGATTGATGCCAAGTACAGCCGAATCCAGTTTACTCCGGACTTGCTGCCCGCCGACGTTATCGGTACCATGATTTATAGTCAGAAAGACGAACAATTCATAGCAAAGAAAGGTCCGATTTTTGCAAATTTCGTATTGGCCGATGAAATTAACCGTGCCCCGGCTAAAGTACAGAGTGCTTTGCTGGAAGCCATGCAGGAACGTCAAGTCACACTGAGCAAGGAAACCTTTATGCTACCCGAACCTTTCCTTGTAATGGCTACTCAGAACCCGATTGAACAGGAAGGTACCTATCCGCTTCCCGAAGCCCAGGTAGACCGTTTTATGCTGAAAGTTATTATCGACTATCCGAAACTGGAAGAAGAAAAGAAAATCATCCGCCAAAATATCACCGGAGAGAAAATCGAAGTTCGCCCCATTCTGAAAGCAACAGATATTATGGAAGCCCGTAAAGTGGTGCGCCAAGTCTATCTGGACGAAAAGATAGAGCAATACATCGCTGATATCGTATTCGCAACCCGTTTCCCTGAAAAATATGACTTGAAAGAACTGAAAGACATGATTGGTTTCGGTGGTTCACCGCGTGCATCTATCAATCTGGCATTGGCAGCACGCAGTTATGCGTTCATCAAACGTCGCGGTTACGTAATTCCCGAGGATGTTCGTGCAGTTGCTCACGATGTGCTTCGCCACCGTATCGGCTTGACTTACGAAGCAGAAGCCATGAACATGTCTTCTGATGAAATTGTAAGCAAAATCCTGAATAAAGTGGAAGTACCCTAAGGATTGTGTTCTGAGGCAGTTCTTAATTGCTTGACAGTTAGGAAGAAGACTTGGAAACAAAAGGTTGAGTACAGAGTTCCACATGGGTGGGACCGCCATTCCACCCATGTGGAACTCCCGTTTCATCTATGTGGGACTGCCGTCCCACCTGGGTGGAACACCAAATGCATCCGTTTGAAAAACCATTCTCGATAGGAGAAAAAACAGAAACCGATGCACCGGATAAATAAACAACATAGTACGAACAGTATGGAAACAAGTGATTTATTAAAACGGGTTCGCCAGATTGAGATCAAGACACGCGGACTTTCGAACAATATCTTTGCCGGACAATATCACTCTGCATTCAAGGGAAAAGGTATGTCATTCTCGGAAGTACGTGAATATCAGTATGGTGACGACGTACGTGACATTGACTGGAACGTAACCGCCCGCTACAACAAACCCTTTGTCAAGGTGTTTGAAGAAGAGCGCGAATTGACGGTTATGCTCTTGATTGATGTTTCGAACAGCTTGGATTTCGGTACGGTGAAGCAGTTGAAGAAGGATATGGTGACCGAGATTGCCGCTACATTGGCATTCTCGGCCATTCAAAATAACGATAAAATAGGAGTTATTTTCTTTTCAGACCGGATTGAGAAATTCATTCCGCCTAAAAAAGGCCGTAAACATATTCTTTATATCATCCGTGAACTGCTTGATTTCAAGCCCGAAAGCAAGCGTACAGATATAAAGATAGCTGTGGAATATCTGACCAACGTAATTAAAAAACGTTGCACCACCTTTATGATAAGCGACTTTATAGATGAAAACGACTTCCGCAATGCTTTGACCATTGCCAACCGGAAACATGATATCGTAGCTATCCAGGTATACGACCGCCGCATGGCAGAGTTACCTGATGTGGGACTGATGAAAGTACGCGATGCCGAAACCGGCCACGAGCAATGGATTGACACCTCGTCACGAGCTTTGCGTCGCGCACATAATGACTGGTGGATACAGCGTCAGGGAGTATTGAATGAAACATTTACCAAAAGTAATGTGGACTCTGTATCTATCCGCACGGATCAGGATTATGTGAAATCGTTGCTTAACTTATTTGCTAAACGAAATTAAAGAATATGAATATACTGAATACTAGCAAAAAGTTCTTGAAAGCTGGAGTTTGTGCAATTATGCTGATAACAGCCGGACAGGCACAGGCACAGCAGGTTACGGTAGACGCCAGCATTGACTCGCTGCAACTTCTCATTGGCGAACAGGCTAAAGTGAAGCTGGAAATCAGCATGGATGCCAAGCAAAAACTGCAACTTCCGTTCCTGCGCGATACATTGGTAAAAGGAGTGGAGATATTGGATATAGCCAAGCCTGATACCCAGATGCTGAACGATGGAAAACGTATGCTGATAAAACAGGAATATACAATAACCTCTTTTGACTCGGCACTTTACTATCTCCCCCCATTCGAGGTGATGGTAAACGGAGAGCCTTACCGGTCCAAAGCATTGGCCGTAAAAGTATATTCCATTCCGGTAGACACGCTGCATCCCGAACAATTCTTCGGACCGAAGACCGTTCGCGAAGTACCTATCACCTGGGATGACGTATCGGCCATCGTATGGCTTACCTTGCTGATGCTTGCTTTGGGCGGACTGGCTTACTATCTGTTTGTACGCTACAAGGATAACAAGCCTATCATCAAGAAGATCAAGATTGAACCGAAGTTGCCGCCACACCAGCAGGCGTTGAAGGAAATAGAGCGTATCAAGGGAGACAAAACCTTGCGTACAGCCGATCCGAAGACCTATTATACCGAGCTGACGGATGTACTCCGCACTTATATGGAAGAACGATTCGGCTTTAACGCTATGGAGATGACTTCATCCGAAATTATTGATAAGCTACAGGAAATCAACGACAAAGAATCTATCAAGGATTTGATGTATTTGTTCCAGACTGCCGACTTGGTGAAATTCGCCAAACATTCTCCGTTGATGAACGAAAATGATATGAATCTGGTAAACGCAGTAGACTTCATCAATAATACAAAAGTGGAACCAGACCCGAATGCAAAGCCCGAACCTACGGAAATCACCGTGGAGGAAAAGCGAAGCAAACAGGGCAGAATGATTCTGCTGGGCAGCATCAGCATCATTGTTATTGCTATTGTGGTAATTCTGTATAAGGTGCTGAGTGGTGTATATAACCTCTGGTTTTAACAAATAAATACTAGGAACAATGATTTTTGCAAATATTGAATATCTATTTCTGCTGGTTCTGCTCATACCTTATATAGTATGGTACGTCATGAAGCGGAAGAAAACCGAGCCTACGCTTCAGGTTTCTACCACACGCATGTATATGAAGGCACCCAAAAGCTGGAAGATTTACTTGCTGCATACTCCGTTCGTACTCCGTACGGTGGCTATCATCATGGTAATCCTGATCTTGGCACGCCCTCAGACCACAGACAACTGGCAGAATACCGAAATAGAAGGAATCGACATCATGCTGGCAGTGGACGTTTCTACCAGTATGCTGGCCGAAGACTTGAAACCCAACCGACTGGAAGCTGCCAAACAAGTAGCTTCCGAGTTTATCAACGGCCGCCCCAATGATAATATCGGTCTGACCATCTTTGCCGGTGAGAGTTTTACCCAATGTCCGCTGACGGTAGACCATGGGGTGTTGCTGAATCTGTTCAACAGCATCAAAGGCGATATCGCCCAGCGCGGACTGATTGAAGATGGTACTGCCATCGGTATGGGCATTGCTAATGCGGTGACCCGTCTGAAGGACAGCAAGGCGAAATCGAAAGTGATTATTCTGCTGACGGATGGTAGCAATAACCGTGGAGATATTTCTCCGCTGACGGCTGCCGAGATAGCCAAACAGTTCGGAATCAGGATCTACACCATCGGTGTCGGTACAAACGGAACTGCTCCTTATCCGATGCAGACCTACGCAGGGACGCAATATGTGAATGTCCCCGTCGAGATAGACGAAAAGACTTTGACCGAGATTGCAGGTACAACGAACGGAAATTATTTCCGTGCCACCAGCAATTCCAAGTTGAAGGAAGTCTATCAGGAGATAGACAAACTGGAGAAAACGAAGTTGAACGTGAAGGAATTCAGCAAACGCGAAGAAGAATATCAGGTATTCGCCTGGATTGCTTTCTTCTGCATTTTGCTTGAACTCTTGTTGCGTAACTCAGTATTAAAGAAAATACCTTAAAAAAAGAAAGTCATGTTTCGATTTGCAGACCCGAACTTTTTATATTTACTCATCCTATTGCCGTTTTTGGTGGCGCTGTATTTGTATTCCAATTATCACCGCCGCCAAAATATTCGCAAATATGGTGATCCGGCATTGCTGAAAGGGCTCATGCCGACTATTTCCAAGTATCGTCCTGACATCAAGTTTTGGCTGACTTTTGCTGCGTTGACATTGGTTATACTGATGTTGGCCCGCCCACAGTTCGGCTCAAAGATGGAAACGGTGAAACGAAGTGGAGTGGAAGCTGTCATTGCCTTGGACATTTCAAACTCCATGCTGGCAGAAGATGTGACTCCCAGTCGTTTGGACAAATCAAAGAAATTGATTTCCAGACTGGTAGATACGTTCAATAATGATAAAGTGGGATTGATTGTTTTTGCAGGTGATGCTTTCACGCAATTGCCCATCACAAGCGATTATGTTTCCGCCAAAATGTTCTTGGAAACCATTAATCCGTCATTGATAACCACACAAGGTACGGATATCGGTGCGGCCATCCGCCTGGCAATGAAGAGTTTTACTCCGCAAGAAGGAGTGGGACGTGCAATTATTGTCATTACCGATGGTGAAAATCATGAAGGTGGGGCAGTAGAAGCAGCCCAAGAAGCAGCCGAAAAAGGTATGCAGGTATTTGTATTAGGAGTAGGTTCACCGGATGGTTCTCCAATTCCAGCTGAGGACGGTAGCAACAATTTCCGTCGCGATAAGGATGGAAATGTTATCGTCACCCGCTTGAATGAGCAGATGTGCCAGGAAATAGCCAAGGCTGGCAATGGAATGTATATTCGTGTGGATAATACCAACTCTGCCGAGAAGGTATTGAACAATGAAATCGCCAAACTGTCAAAAGCTGATGTAGAAAGTCAGGTTTATACTGAATTTGATGAACAGTTCCAGGCTTTGGCATGGCTGGTGCTTATCCTGCTGGTGGTAGAAATGCTTATTTTGGAACGGAAAAATCCGCTTTTCAAAAATGTCAGACTATTTAAATAAGGAATGCTTATGTTACAAAAAACCTATATCACTCTGTTATTCTTACTTGTGGCAAGCAGTGCCTTCGCCCAAAAAACAGAAAGAGATTATCTGCGCAGCGGAAACAAGCTGTATAATGACAGCTTGTTTATCAAAGCGGAGGTAGATTATCGTAAGGCATTGGAAATTAACCCGAAATCAACAGATGCCATGTTCAATTTGGGAAACTCGCTCTTGATGCAGCAAAAAGCAAAGGAAGCGATGGAACAGTTTGAATCTGCTTCTAAGGTAGAGAAGGACAAGGATAAACTGGCACAGATTTATCATAACATGGGAGTTATCCTTCAGTCGTCCAAGCAGTATCCACAGTGTATAGAGGCTTATAAGGAATCTTTACGGAATAACCCGAAAGATGATGAAACTCGTTATAACTTGGCTTTGGCGCAAAAGCTGTTGAAAGACCAACAGCAAAATCAAGACCAGAATCAGGATAAGAATCAAGATCAAAAACAAGATCAGAAAGACGACAAAAAGGATCAGAACAAAAACCAGCAAGAACAGGATAAGAAAGACCAACAAAATCAAAATCAGCAGCAACAGCAGCAAAATAAGGATGAAATGTCCAAGGAAAATGCCCAACAATTATTGAATGCTGTGATGCAAGATGAAAAGAATGTGCAAGACAAAGTTAAAAAACAACTGCAAATTCAAGGAAAGAAGTTGGATAAAGACTGGTAATTTCTTAATTTTGGCAAATAAAAAAATAATTAGATAGCAATGAGGAAAGTAATTCTCTTATTCATATTAATAACATCGGTGCTCGGAGCATGGGCAGACGGAAATGTGACGTTTACCGCTTCTGCGCCTGATGTAGTAGTAAGCGGGGATCAGTTCCGGCTGACTTATACGGTTAACACTCATAAAGTCAGGGATTTTCGTGCACCTAATATCAAGGGGTTCGATGTCTTAATGGGACCAAGCCGTTCACAGCAGAGTAGTACACAGATTATAAATGGTAATGTTACTTCTACCAGCTCCATTACTTTTACTTATATTTTGATGGCTGATAAAGAAGGAACTTACACCATTCCTGGTGCTACTATTGTGGCAGACGGACAAAACAAAACTTCAAATTCCGTACAAATCAAAGTATTACCGCCTGATCAAACAAATGGTGTTGGAGGTGGAAACAATAGCGGTGGAAGAACTTCTTCACGCAGTCAGGTTGCCGGAAGCAAAATAACCAATCAAGATTTGTTTATTACCGCAACAGCAAGTAAGACTACTGTTTATGAACAGGAAGCCATCTTGTTGACATACAAAGTTTATACACTGGTAAATCTGAGACAGTTGTACGGGAAAATGCCGGATTTGAAGAATTTCCATACACAAGAAGTAGAACTTCCCCAACAAAAGACATTCTCTTTGGAGCATTATAACGGAAGAAACTATAACACTACCGTGTGGAGTCAGTATGTACTTTTCCCTCAGCAATCAGGTAAAATGGAAATTCCGTCTATTACCTTTGAAGGGGTTATAGCTCAACAAGTTGCCTCAGACGATCCTTTTGATGCTTTCTTTAATGGTGGAAGTAACTATGTGGAAGTAAAGAAAAACATTGTCACTCCTAAGCTGACCATCAATGTGAAAGTATTGCCCGATGGCAAACCGGCTAATTTCTCCGGAGGAGTAGGAGAGTTTACTATCAGTTCGTCTATAAGTACAAAAGAACTGAAAACAAATGATGCTGTAACCATTAAGTTAGTCATTTCTGGTACAGGTAATTTGAAATTGGTCAATACTCCGGAAGTAGCTTTCCCAAAGGATTTTGAAGTATACGACCCCAAGATTGACAATAAATTTACATTAACTCGCGAAGGTTTGTCAGGCAATAAGGTGATAGAATATCTAGCAATTCCAAGACATGCCGGAAACTTCACAATTCCTCCTGTAGAGTTTTCTTACTTTGATCTGAAGTCACAAACGTACAAAACACT
>ENA-UEPI01001350-UEPI01001350.1-human-gut-metagenome-genome-assembly--contig:-NODE-1350-length-11659-cov-2.044811_pt1 | contig 11659 bp, 10 predicted proteins | sample MGYA00242899_ERZ507914 | MGnify/ENA primary metagenome ERZ507914 (study PRJEB26167, sample SAMN06115442) | human gut metagenome | host: Homo sapiens | place: China:Chongqing | collected 2015-07-28...
AAAGGCATCTGTGTTTATCGGCTTGTCCGCAGCGTCCCCACCAGAACGCAGATTGCCTTCGAGGGGTACAAGGCCCTTGCTCTAAAGCGGCAAAAATCGGCATCAGCTCGCCCCAGCTACAGGGAGGGATATTGTTTTGGGGCCGCCCCCCCTTCCTTTTCTTCCTTCCTCCCCGGTTCGTTTTTTGATCGGAGCGAAGCCCTCCGGCGGAAACCGGAACAATGGGCGCAACAACGTCCGCTCAGGACACAAAAGGCGGGAAGCCGCCGGGAAACGGTGTTCTTTCCGAAACGCTTCCAAAGGACTGCCTATGGTTTCCCTTGAACTCAATCAGGATCATTGCATCCGGTGCGGACGCTGCATCAGCGTATGCCCTCAGCGCATCCTCGGACGCCGCACCAATGGGGCCGTGGATGTCCTGCACGGGGCTCTGGCCCGCTGCATCCGGTGCGGCCACTGTGTCGCCGTCTGTCCCAAGGCGGCCCTGACCTTGGAGCATATCGCGCCCTCCTCCCTGCCGCTTATCGAAGACGCTCCCCTTTCCGACCTGCAACGCGACATGCTGTTTAAGACGCGGCGTTCCACCCGCGTGTATAAAGACGACCCGGTCGATCGCAGCGTACTGCTCAAGGCGCTGGAAGAGGCCCGCTACGCGCCGACGGCGTCCAACAGTGAGGAAGTGGCGTGGCTGCTGGTGGAAGGCCGCGACAGACTGCACGACCTCGCCTCGCGCGTGGCGGACTGGATGTCGACGCTTACCGGAAAATACAGCCATGTGGCATCGGCTTTCCGCGCCGGGCAGGATCCGATCCTGCGGGGGGCCCCCTCCCTCATCCTCGCGCACGGCGACGCCAACACGCCGTGGAACGCCATCGACTGTGCCGCCGCCGTCAGTTATCTGGAACTTGCCCTGCACAGCTACGGCATCGGGACTTGCTGGAGCGGTTTCGTCATCGCCGCCGCCAACAACGGCGTAGACCTCGGCATCCCCGTCCCCGAAGGCCGTAAAATCTGCGGAGGACTCATGATCGGGTATCCTTCCGTCCAGTATGCCCGTGTCCCCCCGCGCAGACCCGTGCGGTTGGCTGTCGTGGAGTAAGCCGCTGTACATACCCAATCACTGAAAAACAAAAAAGCCCTGAATGCTGTTCAGGGCTTTTTTTTGTCGGCTCTGTCATAGTATGGGATTGTTTCATCTCCACAGTGCGGCGAAATATACAAACCTTTTTCTCCAGTTTTCCCCTTGGCGGAACCCTAGCCAAGGCATTTTGTTGGTTATTCCTCTGGAACTTCAAGGAAAAGCATCGGCCATTTTCCATGACACAGCCAAACGAAGAAACCGGGGGAGGAATTGCGCAGTGCGCCTTTCCTCCCCCGGTCAATGGCTTATCTCAAATCCGAGGACTAGGCTTCGAAGTTGGCTTCGAGCAGAGCAAGGATCTGGTCGCGGCTGGCGGCGCGGGGGTTGTTGTTCAGGAGACGCTTGGCGGCGAAGGCGCGATCCGCGCAGGCGGGCAGGTCTTCACGCTTCACGCCGTAGTTGGCGAGGCCGGTGGCGATGTCGAGGTCGTTCAGCAGATCGCGGAAGGCGTCTTCCACGTCGGCGGCGCGGTCCATCACGCTCATGCAGCCGGAACGGTCATCGCCGCGCAGGATGTCAGCCACGATGGCGTACTTTTCAGGGTTGGCGATGTAGTTGAAGCCCACGCTGAAGGGAGCGCAGAAGGACATGGCCAGGCCGTGAGGAATGTGGCATTCCACGGGCAGGGTCGTGCCGATGGCATGGATGATGCCGTTCTGGGTGTTGCCGAAGCCCATGCCGGCGAGAGCGGAGGCGTACATCATGGCGTCGCGGGCGGCGGCGTTCTTGCCGTTGGCATAGGCCTGGCGGATGTTGGCGCCGACCAGCTTCATGGCCTGAAGGTTCAGGGCGTCGGTGATCGGGGTCGCAGCGATGCCGCAGAAGGATTCCATGGCATGAACGAAAGCGTCAACGCCGGTCATGGCGGTCACGCGGGGAGGGAGACCGAAGGTCAGCTCAGCGTCGAGGATGACGGTGTCGGCATACATATATTCGGAAACAACGCCCTTCTTGCCGCCGTTCTTGGTGTCGGCGAGCACGGAAATGTTGGTCATTTCAGAGCCGGTACCGGCGGTGGTGGGGATCAGGATGGAGGGCATGCAGGGGTTCGGAACCAGATTGATGCCGAAGTACCTGTCGATGGGGCCTTCGTTGGAAAGCAGCACGGAAGCGGCCTTCGTGGTGTCGAGGGCGGAACCGCCGCCGAAACCGATGATCACGTCGGCGCCGAAAGCCTTGGCTTCGTCGGTGCAGTGCTGGATGGAATCCATGCTGGGTTCGAGCTGGGCTTCAGCGTACAGCTTCCATTCGATGCCGCCGGCGGTCAGAGCTTCTTCGAGGGGCTTCTGGACGCCGATCTTGGCCAAGCCGGGGTCGGTCACGATGAACGCTTTGGAACCCTTGAGGTTCTTCACTTCGTTGGCGGCTTCTTTGATGGCGCCGAGGCCATGCACGATCTTCTTGACGGTGTAATGCACAAAAGCCATTGTCGTATCCTCGCGTTGTTGAAGTCTTCAATATGCCGAAGCAGGACAAAGCACTGCCTTGCCCTGCCGACGTTTTCCAGAATGAAAGTCCCGATGCCTCCGGTGGAGGCATCGGGCTTTTCAATTCTTACAGACCGAACTTCTGTTCGACGGTGGTGAACGCCTTGTCGATACCGGCGACGATTTCGTCGATGTCGGCTTCGGTGGCGATCAGGGCCGGGCACAGGGTCAGGGTGTTGTTGAATTCACGGAAGGAACGAGAGGTCTTGCCGATGATCACGCCGGCCTGCTTGGCGGCGCCGACCATCGCGTTGGCGACGGCTTCAGCAATGGGTTCCTTCGTGGCGCGATCCTTCACGATTTCGATACCGGCGAACAGGCCCTTGCCGCGAACGTCGCCGATGATGGGATGCTTCGCCATCAGGCCCTTGAGGCCTTCGAGGAGGCGGTCGCCCATCTTCGTGCAGTTTTCGAGCAGGTTTTCACGTTCGATGATTTCGATGTTGGCCAGAGCCGCGGCGGGACCGGAGGTGCAGCCGCCGAAGGTGGAGATGTCGCGGAAGTAGGCGTCGTGGTCGGCCGGGTCGTTCACGAAGTCCTGGAACACGGCTTCGGTCGTCACGGTGCAGGAGATGGGAGCGTAGCCGGAAGCGACGCCCTTGGCCATCGTGACGATGTCGGGCTGGACGTTGAAGTGCTGATAGCCGAACCACTTGCCGGTACGGCCAAGGCCGCAAACGACTTCGTCGATGATCAGGAGCAGTTCGTACTTGTCGCAGATCTCGCGGATGGTTTCATAGTAGCCAGCCGGGGGAACGAGGATGCCGCCGCCAGCGGTCATCGGTTCCACGATCACGGCGCCGAGTTCGTCCGGACCCACGGTCAGGATGACTTCTTCAAGCTGCTTGGCCATCTTCACACCGAGGTCGGCGCAATCGCCGAACTTGGAGCGGTAAACGTCGCAGTCGGGGAATTCATAGAAACCGGGAGCGAAGGGACCGTACTGAACTTTACGTTCGAACTGGCCGCAAGCGCTCAGGGTACCGATGGTGGTGCCATGATAGTCACGGGCACGATACAGGATGCCGGTCTTCTTGCCGCCGTGCTTCAGCTGGCCGATCTGACGGACGATCTTGAAAGCCTTTTCGTTGGCTTCGGAACCGGAGTTGGAGAGATACACGCGGCTCATGCCGGGCATCTTTTCGATGAGCTTCTTGGAGAATTCGATGGTGGGGACGTTGCCGATGCCGTTGGCGAAGTAGCACAGTTCCATCATCTGGGCGGCGACGGCGTCAACGATTTCCTTGCGGCCATAGCCGACGTTGACGGTCCACACGCCGCCGGACACGGCGTCGATGTAGGTCTTGCCGTCGATGTCGGTGATGCGCATGCCTTCGCCCTTCACATAGATGGCGGGCTCGAAATTCTTGTGCTGGGTCAGGTGGTGCCAAACGTGCTTTTTGTCCAGAGCGACCAATTCAGCTTTATCGTAAGTCATGGTGCATTCCTCATGAAATAATGATGTTATTGTCACAGGAAGGTTAAAGGCGAAAACCAATTGGCGCACATGGGCCGTTCCTGCCCTTACCCTTGACTTTGACCGGAAAACTGGCCAGTCTCATGCGGACATGAGACTGGTCCAGTCATGAATCACGTCTTACTTCAGAATGTCGCAGGTGCAATGCAGTTCGTAACCGAGAGCATCGGAAACGCCCTTGAAGTACACCTTGCCGTCATAGGTGTTGATGCCGCGGGCCAGAGCCTTGTCGTCCTGGCAAGCCTTCTTCCAGCCCTTGTTGGCCAGATCGATCATGTAAGGCATGGTGGCGTTGGTCAGAGTGAAGGTGGAGGTGCGGGCCACGGCGCCGGGCATGTTGCCCACGGAGTAGCACACGATGCCTTCATACATGAAGGTCGGGTTGTCATGGTAGGTGGCGCCGTGCTTCGCGGTCACTTCGATGCAACCGCCCTGGTCGATGGCGACGTCAACAATGGCAGAGCCCTTCTTCATGGTCTTCACCATGGCTTCGGTGACCAGTTTCGGGGTCAGGGCGCCGGGGATGAGGACGGAACCCACGAGGAGGTCGGCTTCCTTCACAGCGGCGGCGATGTTGAAGGCGTTGGAGGCCAGGGTCTGGATGCGGCCGCCGTACAGGTCGTCGATCTGGCGCAGGCGGAAGAGGTTGCTGTCGAGGATGGTCACGCGAGCGCCCATGCCCATGGCAACCTTGGCGGCGGAGAGACCCACGGTACCGGCACCGAGGATAACGACGTGAGCGGCCTGCACGCCAGCGGTGCCGCCCATCAGGAGGCCCATGCCGCCTTCAATCTTGGTCAGCATCTGGGCGCCCACCTGAGTGGCCATGCGACCGGCGATTTCGGACATGGGGGCGAGGAGGGGCAGGAAACCGTTGTCGAGCTGCACGGTTTCGTAAGCGATACCGATAACCTTCTTGTCGAGAAGAGCCTTGGTCAGGGCCGGTTCCGGAGCAAGGTGCAGGTAGGTGTAGAGGATCAGGCCTTCATGGAACAGGTCGTATTCAGGAGCCAGAGGTTCCTTCACTTTCACGACCATGTCGCAGTCCCAGCATTCCTTGGCGGTAGCAACCATCTGAGCGCCGGCGGCAACGTATTCTTCGTCGGTGATCATGCTGCCGAGGCCGGCGCCCTTCTGCACGAGGACGGTGTGACCGGCTTCTTTAAGGGCATGAACGCCAGCGGGGGTGATGCCAACGCGGAATTCCTGAACTTTGATTTCGGTGGGGATACCTACACGCATTTGAGTGCCTCCGAGAGCAGTATGTTGAAGTACGTTTTGAAATTCAGGGTGGGGTTGTACTCCATGCCCTCTTTATAGCAACTAGCGTTCCATTTTTCCCAAACATCATAACATAATATTTTTATTATAGTTTTTAAAAGCGTCCTTTTCAGGCCTTTTTGGGGTCAATGCAGTCTCGAATCACTTGCCGATGAATCATAGGAATGTTAGAGTTAATTTTGCATCATGATGCATCGGTGCATTAGAGAGGTTCTTCCATGACGCCACAGCCCGCCTTTTGCGATCACATCCTCCATCAACACGAACTCGCCGCCGCCGGAATATGCCGCGGGGACACATGGAATTTAATCTTTATAAACAATATGTTGGGAGAAATACTCAAACTTTCTCCCGGACGGGCTGATGACGAGCCTTTTTTGCCACGCCTGACGCGATGCGGATTTGATGAAGTGGAGGAAAGCCTGAGCGAACCCCACGGAGGCGAGCTGATCGCCCACCACAAAGAGGGTTCCATGTACATCATCCGCTGGAAAAGCGTTTCCGCCGGCGATTCCGCGGACGGCGAGCAAGTTCGCCTTATCACAATGTCAAAAATCCCGGTCGATCAGATCAACCGGGTGGCCGAACTGCCTTGGCAGGAGCTGACCGTCCTGCTCGACTCCATCCACGACGGCATCTGGGTCATCGACTCCGACGGCATCACCCTGCGCGTCAACAAGGCGATGGAGCGCATCGCCGGGCTGCGCGCCGAGGAAGTCATCGGCAAGCACGTGACCGAACCCATGCACAAGGGGCGCTTCGAAACCTGCGTCACCCTGCGCGCGCTCATCGAAAAACGCTCGGTCACCATGTTCGACGACTATTCCAACGGCAAGCGCTGCCTGAACACCAGCACGCCCATTTTTGACGAAAAGGGCAACGTGTGGCGGGTCATCGCCTCCATCCGCGACATGACCGAGCTGGAAACCCTCCAGCGGAAGCTCACCGATCTGGAGATGGAAACCCTCTCCTACAAAGCACGCCTGGAAAACCTTCAAACCGAAATGGACGCCGGGTTCGTCGGGCACAGCGCCCCCATGCGCCGCCTGCGCAAGGAAGCCTCCAAGGCCGCCCGCACCGAAGCCATCACCCTCATCCTCGGCGAAACCGGAACCGGCAAGACGCTGACGGCCAAGGCCATCCACGACATGGGCCAGCGCAGCGCCGAACCGTTCATCGCGGTGAACTGCGGGGCCATCCCCATGTCGCTTATGGAATCCGAACTGTTCGGCTACGAAAAAGGCGCCTTCACCGGCGCGGCCAAAAGCGGCAAACCCGGCATGTTCGAGCTGGCCCACAAGGGAACCCTCCTCCTTGACGAAATCGGCGAGCTCCCCCTCCCCATGCAGGCCAAGCTGCTGCAAGTGCTCGACGGGCACCCCTTCCACAGGGTTGGGGGGACCAAGCCCATCACCGTGGACGTGCGCGTCATCGCCGCCACCAACAAGCCGCTGGCCGACATGGCTGCTTCCGGGCAGTTCCGCGAAGACCTCTTCTACCGCCTCCGGGTGCTGACCGTGGAAATCCCTCCGCTGCGGGAACGGCCGGACGACATCCCCGTCCTCGCCATGCATTTCCTGCAGGAGATCATCAAGAAAAACGGGCTGCAAAAAAATTTCGATCCGCAGGTGCTGAACTGCTTCCTGACCTACCGCTGGCCGGGCAACGTCCGCGAGCTCCGCGCCCTCGTGCAGTCGCTGGCGACCATGAGCGAGGAAGAAACCATCACCATGCAGGATCTCCCTCAATATATGCAGGCCCAGTCGCCCATCCCGCAGGGCGGCGTCTCCTTCCGCCAGCCCATGCGCGAGGCCGTCGCCGAACTGGAGCGCAACATGATCATGGCCGCGCTCACCGAAACCGGCAGCACCTACAAGGCCGCCCGGCGGCTCAAAGTCAGCCAGTCCACCATCGTCAGGAAAGCGCAGCGGTATAAGATCGGCCTCGTGGAAATCGCCCACAAATAATTTTTTTCAAACGTATCTACAGTCGGATAGGAGGAAAATCAGGCTGGCGGGCTTACCGGGGAGGCCAGGTTGACACCTTCGAGCCTCGTGCGCTAAAGCCCAAAATAAGGTGTGGGGTTGCACGCAGCCACGGGACTCTAGATGGAAAGAGAGAGGATTCTATGCTCAAAAGCCTGCTTGCCGCCTTGGTGACGCTTGCCCTTCTCACCGGCGCCTCCCCCGCCAGCGCCTATGAAAAAACCATCCTGAAAGTGGGCATGGGCGATCCCATCGATTCCGAGATGGGGGCCATCGGCATCCGGTTCAAGGAAATCGTGGAAGCCCGATCCAGAGGCAAGGTGGAAGTCCAGCTCTTCCCCTCCGGCCAGCTCGGCGACGAAACGGAAATGATCCAGAACGTGCGCGCCGGGAACCTCGACATCGCCGTTGTGGGCATCGCCAATACAGTCCCGTTCGTGAAGAAACTCGGCATCCTCACCATGCCCTACCTTTTTGACGACATGTACGACATCGTCCGGGCCACCACCGGCCCCGCCCACGACCTGCTCAACGGGTACGCCATACGGGAGGGGGGATTCCGCATCCTCGGCTGGACGTATACCGACTACCGCTACATTTCCAATTCCCGCAGGCCCATCAAAAACCTGAACGACATCAAGGGGCTCAAGTTCCGTGTCCCGCAGAGCGCCATCCTGCTCGCCTGCTATAAGGCATGGGGGGCGAACCCGGTGCCGATCTCGTGGGCGGAAACCTTCACCGCGCTCCAGCAGGGCTTGGTCGACGGGCAATGTTACGGCTACATCACCTTCCTCGCCTGCAAGTTCAACGAAGTGCAGAAGTACATCACCGAAGCGCACTATACCTATCAGCTCCAGCCCATGATCCTGAGCCAGCGGGCATTCAAGAAAATGTCCCCTGAAATGCAGGCGCTCATCACCGACGCCGGGCGCGGCGCGCAGGAATACTGCCTTGCCTTCCAGCTTGTCGAAGGCGTGAGGGCGAAGCAGCGGCTCATCGAGTCGGGCGTGCAGATCGATCAGCTTGAGGACGAGGCCGACTGGAGGAATGCCGCCATTGCGCAGGTCTGGCCCGAAATGGAGACGTTCGTGGGCGGCAGGGCCGCCATTAACGCCTTCCTCTCCGCCATCGGGAAAAAACCTTGGAAGTAGGCTTTCCGCACAAGGGGAAAGCGGCTTCATAAGGTTGTCTATTCCCGTGCGCTGCCCTACACTGGCGACGCGCCGCACCGACGCTCTCCGGGGGGGGACTTCATGCTCAAGAAGGTTCTTCTAACGCTTTTGGACAATTTTGAGGGGTACGTCAGCCAAGCCTTGCTTGCGTTCTTCGTGCTGATCCTGCTCTTGCAGATTTTCCTGCGCCAGTTCGGGCACCCCCTGTATTGGACGGAAGAACTCGCGCGGTATTCCTTTGTCTGGTTCGTCTTTTTCGGGGCTTCCTACGCGGCCCGCCTCGCCGCGCACAACCGGGTCACCATCCAGTTCCGCCCCTTCCCCAAATGGGTGGGCGATGCCTGTATGCTCCTCAGCGACGGCGTGTGGCTGTTCTTCAACAGCGTCATGGTCGTGGAAAGCCTCGCCGTGATCCGCGAACTCCGGGAATTCCCCTACGCCACGCCCGCCCTCGACTGGCAGCTCTCCTATATCTATTTCATCTTCCCCATCGCCTTTACGCTCATGTCCGCCCGCATCATTCAAGTCAACGTGATGAAATTCGTCCTGAAAAAAGAGCTCACCGCGCCCGACAGGATTGAAACCGAGGAAACCCGGAAAGCCTTCATGGACGGAGGGAAGCCATGAGCCCGGCGGGAGCCCTTTTCGCCACCTTTGCGGTACTGATGCTGCTCGGCTCGCCCATTACCGTGGCGCTCGGCGTGGCGGCCATGACGGCCCTCTATACGGTGGATCAAAACCTCGTCACGCTGGTGCAGATCGCCTTCACCTCGGTCAACTCCTTTCCCATCATGGCCTTGCCCGCCTTCATGCTCGTCGGGGCGCTCATGGAATGCGCGGGCATTTCGCGGCGGCTTGTCGCCATCGCGGAAAACATCGTCGGCCCCATCCCCGGCGGGCTCGCCGTCTCCACCGCATTGGCCTGCGTGTTTTTCGGGGCGATTTCCGGTTCCGGCCCCGCGACGACCGCCGCCGTGGGGATGCTCATGATCCCGGCCATGATCCGGCGCGGGTTCAGCAAGGGGTATGCGGCTGCGGCCGCAGCGACCGCCGGGGGCGTGGGCATCATCATCCCCCCAAGCATCCCGATGGTCGTCTATGCGGTGTCGGGGCAGCAGTCCATCACCAAAATGTTCCTCGCCGGGGTGACGCCCGGCATCATGATCGCGGTGGGGCTCGCCGCCATGCACCTCTTCCTCTGCCGGAACATGCCCGTGGCGGAAGATCTCCAAAACGGCTCAGGGGACTCGCTGCTCAAGGCGCTCAAGGACGGGCTTTGGTCGCTCATGGCTCCGGTCGTCATCCTCGGCGGCATCTACGGGGGGTTCTTCACGCCGACCGAGGCCGCCGTGGTCGCCATCTTCTACTCCATCTTCGTCGGGCTGTTCATCCACCGCGAGCTGACGTTCGGGGGCATCCGGCACTCGCTCCAGATCACCTCATGGATGACCGGGCGCGTGCTGATCATCATGTTCACGGCCTACGCGTTCGAGCGGCTGCTCGTCCAGTACCGGATACCGGACATGATTGTGGAGCACATCCTCGGCTTCACTTCGGACGTCGCCGTCATCTGGATGTTCGCCATCGCCCTGCTGCTCTTTCTGGGGATGTTCATGGAGACGCTGGCGATCATCCTGCTGGCGACGCCCGTGCTCCTGCCAGTCATGACCGCCTTCGGCGTAGACCCCATCCACTTCGGCGTGGTGCTGGTCTGCTGCTGCGGGGTCGGGTTCTCCACGCCGCCCCTCGGCGAAAACATCTTCATCGCCTCAGGCATCGCCGACACCACCCTTGAGGACATTTCCTACAGCGCCCTGCCCTTTGTCTTCGTAACCGTGGGCGTCATCATCCTCTGCGTCTTCGTCCCGGACATCGTGCTGTTCCTCCCGCGCATGATATATTGATCCCACAGGGAGCACGGGAACGGGCACACTGCCGCCCCTCAGCCCGGAGGGAAAAACCGTACCGCTTTCCAGCCCGCCGCCCCATAAAAAAACGGAGGCCGCCGAACGCACCGTTCCGTTTCCATGCGGCCATAAAAAAATCCCGAAGCCTTCAACTTCGGGATTTTTCTTTACGCCATGCAGCACAAGGAAATCCGCCCAGCCTCACCCCGCCCGGCGATAAAAACAGGCTGTGCCCTAGAAAACGGCTGATGCTTTTTTCCTTGAAGTTCCAAAAGAATAACCGGCAAAATGCCTTAGCCGTGGATTCCGCCAAGGGGAAAGCTGGAGAAAAGGCTGTATTTTCACCGCGCTGTGGAGATGAAACGGCCTCATGCTACGGCAAAGCCTGAAAATAGGCCGAACACTTTGAAAAGAGAAGGGACAGTCGCAAGGACGGGCCGAGGAAAGGTGAAGGACAGGGATATGCCTTCAACCAAGGCTTTTCCCCGTATGCTTCACGTCAAAAGGCCGCTTCCTGCCCGGTGGCTTGGGCCAGCTCGCGGAAAAGGCGCAGGCTCTCTTCGGCCTCGGTCTTCTCCATCTTGTGCATGGCGAACCCGGCATGGATAATGATGTAATCCCCGATCTCCACTTCTTCGGGCAGCAAAATGCCGGAAACGGTCAGGCAGGTCGGCCCGTTGCCGACGGTGGCCTTCAACATGCCGTCATCAGATTTTTCAATGACTTTCGCAGGGATGGCAAGACACATACTGAGTCCTTTCGCTGATTTTCGGCCCGCGGGAACGGAGGTTTTCACAAAACGGATGCCGTGCGGGAAAAATGATAGTACCCATCCTCAAGCCCTCAGGCAAGCCCGAACCTCCGATTCCGCATGAGAATCCCCAAAAGGGCCGCCACGTATTATTGACATCCTTACCGTTCGGCTTTATGGGTAAAAGCATGAATACGTTAAGGCCCATCAAAGACGCAACGACCAGCTTTTCCCGCTCCGTGTTGGGGACGCTGCTTTTTGCTTTCGGGCTTTTCCTGTGTTCCTCCTTTTCCGCGCAGGCGCACATAGACAGCGATGTCAGCAGGCAGTTTGAAGCCCTCCTCGAAACGGCCCCTTCAAGTATGGAGGCATTCAAGGATCAGCGCTCGCCATCGCCCTTATAGGACAAACTGCCATGAACGGACTGATGGGAATGGTTTTCACATATGACAACGGCA
>ENA-UEPI01001363-UEPI01001363.1-human-gut-metagenome-genome-assembly--contig:-NODE-1363-length-11489-cov-4.442517_pt1 | contig 11489 bp, 5 predicted proteins | sample MGYA00242899_ERZ507914 | MGnify/ENA primary metagenome ERZ507914 (study PRJEB26167, sample SAMN06115442) | human gut metagenome | host: Homo sapiens | place: China:Chongqing | collected 2015-07-28...
TCAACTTTCCGCGGTTTCTCTTTCCGTTTCTTTCCAACGACTTCCGGAGGAAGATACGTGCTACTACGGAATTTGGCTAATGCTACCTCATGGCCTTATTCTATTTTCAACGAAAACTCACCAGCCCGCAAAGCCGGATATAGTGAAGAGCAAAACACAGTAGTGTTGATTGAAGCCACAGATTTTTATGCTGAAAACATTTCAATCATCAATCTTTATGGTGCATTCTCAAATCGTCACACTGGTGGTTTAGGTAAAAACGGACAGGCAGAAGCCTTGATAAACCGTGAAGACCGCTTTGCTTTGAATAATTGTTTGCTTGTCTCCTATCAGGATACATGGTGGACCCGTTATTGGAACAATACAACCCCTCATCGTGCATACGTTTATAACTCATGGATTGAAGGTCATACAGATTATATCTGGGGAAGTGGCGATGTACTTATCGAAAACAGTACATTCTATAATACAGGCAATGACGGTGGTAGCGTTATAACTGCTTCGCGTACCAGTGAAAGCGATAAATACGGATATGTTATAAAAGATTGTACGGTAAACGGTGATGATACAAAATTCTCATTCGGACGTTCCCAAGCAACAACCACGAAAACTGTCTGGATCAACACCAAGTTGAAAATGGATATTATAGATTCACACTGGGGATATGGTGGACAAATACCTACACTATATGCTGAATATAACACTATCGACAAGAATGGAAATATGATTGCGGAAAGTAAAACAATCACCTCCGGAAACATTTCCTTCACGAGTTCAGTGCTAACAGCATCCGAAGCTGCTAAATATACATATGAGAATATAATAACTATTGACAGTTGGAACCCGAAAGAGTATATGGAAACTCCCCTTGCAGCACCTACCAATGTCAATCTGTCGGGAAACACTCTGACATGGGATGCAGTATCCGGTGCTGCCGGTTACCTCATCTTTATGAATGGTAACTATGCAGGGCAAACTACAGACACTACCGTTACACTGACCAACACTGACGAAAGCAATATTTATACAGTGAAAACTGTAAGCCAGTACGGTACAGTAAGCGAATAAAACCAATAAGATTTAATAAAGAGTTCTTTGTCACATCATCAGCAAATATTATGTATGAGACAAAGAACTCTATTTTTTTAAAAGATAATTTGTATGCTCAAATCTATTAAAATGGGATTATTGTGCTTCTGTGTAATCAACCTATCGGTTGCTTGCAGCAGCGAAGACCCAAGTATCACTGATGAAACACCGGGACAGAATACCGGTAACGGTGGTAATGAGAACGAAGGTGGTGAAGAAGAGACACCTGCCGAAACGCGTTATGCCTTTCCGGGTGCTTACGGTGCAGGTCGTTATACTACCGGCGGAGCAGGCGGAGAAGTGTATACAGTAACTTCGCTTGAAGACAACGATAACACAACACAAGGGACACTACGCTACGCATTAAATCGCACGGGAAAGCGCACGATCGTATTTGCGGTAAGCGGATTGATAGAACTGAAAAGCCCCTTGAAGATAACCAACGGAGATGTAACGATTGCCGGCCAGAGTGCACCGGGTAACGGTATTTGCCTGAAAGGACATCCCGTATCCGTACAGGCAGACAACGTAATCATCCGTTTCATGCGTTTCCGCATGGGATCGGACAACTTTACAACAGAAGCAGAAGCCGACAGTGGTGATGCACTGTGGGGAAAGCAACATAAAAATATTATCATTGACCATTGTTCGATGAGTTGGAGCACTGATGAATGTGCTTCTTTCTACGATAACACTAACTTTACCATGCAATGGTGTATCATCAGCGAAAGTTTGAATCGTTCGGTACACACCAAAGGTAATCACGGTTACGGAGGAATATGGGGAGGATCACCCGCTACATTCCACCACAACTTATTAGCCCACCACAGTAGCCGTACACCACGTTTATGCGGTAGCCGCTATACAGGGAAACCGGAAAATGAAAAAGTCGATTTACGAAATAATGTTTTCTATAACTGGGGACCGACCAATGGTGGCTATGCAGGAGAAGGAGGAAGCTATAATTTCGTGAACAACTACTACAAGCCCGGACCAGTTACCAATACCAAGAAAAATATAGTAAACCGTATCTTCCAACCTAACGGTGATGACGGTACAAATAAAAACACCAAAGGTATATGGGGTACTTTTTATCTGAAAGGAAACTATTTTGACGGCACATGTCCTGAATTGAAAGCCGAATATCAATCTCTGCTTACTTCTGTAAACAATGACAACTGGCAAGGGTTACACCCCAATGCAACAGAAGCCGTTCCTTTACCCGATGGAGGAGAAAAAGCACTTCAGTCAAGTAACGAATTTACTATTTCCGAAGATGCATCCGAATTCACTCAATCGGCAAAAGAAGCTTATGAATCAGTATTAAAGTATGCCGGTGCTTCCTTAAAATATGATGATGTCGATAAACGCATCATAGCCAACGTTCGCAACGGAGATTATACGGCAAACGGCAGTAATGGCAGTGAAAAGGGACTCATTGATAAAGCCAGCGATGTAGGTGGCTGGCCGGAATATAAAAAGGAAACCGGTCCGAAAGACACCGACGGCGACGGCATCCCTGATGAATGGGAGACTGCCAACGGTTTGAACCCCAAAAGTAAGGCCGACGGTGCCAAATATACTCTAAGTAAAACGTATACCAATCTGGAGGTTTACCTCAACAGTCTGGTAGAAACGTTGTATCCCAACAAATAAATCGTCTATATCCCCAAACAGTTAAAAGATAATGAAGCAGAAAATATCTCTATTTTATGTAGCTATTGCATTCAGCATCGCAGGATTATGTACCTCATGCTCTTCCGACGATCCTGTAGATGATACAGGTGGAGGAACAAATAATCCAGGTGGGACATCTTCTGATGTCAAGCAACTGGATTATGGAGAACTTCTTGCTTTCCCATACGCCGAAGGCCACGGTCGCAATACCACCGGAGGACGCGGGGGAAAAGTTTATCATGTGACTAGCCTTGAAGACGACGCCAGTGGAAGTATCAGCGGAAGTCTGCGCTGGGCTATGAAACAAGACGGTCCTAAAACGATTGTATTTGATGTGTCGGGTACCATCTATTTGAAATCGGAATTAAAAACCCAGAAAGATGATCTGACCATTGCCGGACAAACATCACCGGGCGGTATCTGTATCGCCAATTATCCATTTACGATTAATTCCAGCAATATCATCATTCGTTTCATCCGTTTCCGCCCCGGAAACTCTAACGTAGACTGCGACGGATTAGGAGGTTGTGACAAACAAAATGTAATCATCGATCATTGTTCAGTAAGCTGGGGAAGCGATGAATGTCTTTCTGTCTATGGTATGCAAAATTCTACCGTACAATGGTGTTTAGCTTATCAAGCCTTACGTGTGACTAATGTAAAGATCAATGCTGCCACAGGCAAATTCGCTTCTCACGGATATGGCGGTAACTGGGGAGGAAACTATGCCTCTTACCACCATAACCTGATAGCCCATTGCGAAAGCCGTGTTCCACGCCTTGGTCCCCGATATACTACATTAGCACTGAACAACAACGATGGAGAGCGAGTGGATATGCGCAACAATGTTTACTACAATTGGGGAGGCGAAGGCTGCTACGGTGGTGAAGCGCAACACGTGAATATCGTTAACAACTACTACAAGCCAGGCCCCGGAACCGATGAAAGCGGTAAAGCAGACCGTGCTTACCGTATCGCCAAGCCGGATGTATATCCGGAAAATTACTCTGGCGAAGCTTACAAAAAATGGCTTCAAACTTGGGGAAAGTTTTATATCGACGGAAATAAAGTGGTAGGCAATACGACTGTTAGCAATGATAACTGGACAAAAGGCGTATTTGAACAAATGGATAATAAAAACTGTGCAACTACGGAGCTTTGGAACCAACATACCCAGATAAAATCAAGTTCACCGGTAGTTAAGGCAGGAAATGTAAGAACTCATACGCCGGATGAGGCTTATGAACGTGTGATGAGCTATGCAGGAGCCAGCAACTATCGTGATAAAGTCGACGAGTTGATAATCAGCGACGTTAAAAACAGAAAAGCAAGTTGCACGGGAGATGCCAGCAAATGGAAAGATCTTTCCGGCTACTCACAAAACAAAAGTGGATATATCAACGACCCGAAAGATGTCTGCACAGCCTTAGGAGTAAATGATCCCTACGATGTTCTGAAATCTGTAACCAATGCAAACGTGAAAGATACGGACGGTGACGGTATTCCCGACTACTGGGAAGAAGAATATGGTTTGAATCCCAAGAAATCTGCTGATGGAAAAGAAACGACTATTGACAAAAACGGGAAGTACACTAATCTGGAAATGTATCTCAATAGTCTGGTGCACGAAATCATGGTAAATGGTGCGACAGGTGGCAGTGTTATAGAATAAATTTAGTAAATTCGAACCCAAATGATAAATTAGTAATGAAAAAGAATATATTAGCAATCTGTAGTTTGATATTGGCTTTTCCTCTAGTGGGACAAGCCATGCAACCTGCCATTTCGGTTGAAAAAACATCAAAGGACTATCCTACCCCGGATCGTTCCAAAGTTCTCGCCTTCCCCGGTGCCGACGGAGCAGGAAAATATACCACCGGTGGTGCCGGAGGTGCTGTATACACTGTTACGTCCCTGGCAGACGACGGTTCGGAAGGGACACTTCGCTGGGCTATCAGCAAGAAAGGTCCCCGCACCATTGTCTTTGCGGTTAGCGGAATTATTGAACTACAAAAAGCATTAAAACTCAGCAATGGTGATGTGACCATTGCAGGACAGACAGCTCCGGGTGATGGCATTTGCCTGAAAAACTATACATTCTCTATTCAGGCAGACAATGTTATCGTCCGTTTCATCCGTTCCCGTATGGGAGTCGACATCAAACAAAAAGGTGACGACTCAATGAATGGTACTAAAGCGCACCAAAACATTATCATAGACCACTGCTCCATGAGTTGGTGTACGGACGAATGTGCCACATTCTATGATAACCGTAATTTCACACTTCAGTGGTGCATCATCAGTGAAAGTCTCGCCAATTCTATCCACGAAAAGGGAGCACATGGTTATGGGGGTATCTGGGGTGGAGAACCTGCTACTTTTCACCATAACTTACTCGCCCATCACACTAACCGCACACCCCGTCTTTGCGGAAGCCGTTATACGGGTCGTCCGGAAGATGAAAAAGTGGAATTATTCAATAATGTAATTTATAATTATGGCAGTGACGGTGCTTATGCCGGTGAAGGAGGTTCCTACAACTTTATCAATAACTACTATAAACCGGGACCTTTCAGTGCGACAAAAGGTTCTTTCAAACGCTTGTTTACAGCGTATGCCGATGATGGCAAAAACAACAATAAAGCAGGTGTTCATGGTGTATTCTATTTCAAAGGTAACTATATGGATCCTACCTGTCCCAAACTGACCGATAAGCAGAAAGAGGCTCTTTATAAAGTGAATATGGATAACTCTTACGGACTGGTTATCAAAAAGGACTTTGCCACAGAAAAGGAAGTACTGTCTAAAAAAGCATTTGACATAGCCGAACATACTTCTTTGCAACCTGCCAAGAAAGCCTACAAAGATGTTCTCGAGTTTGCCGGTGCTTCATATCGCCGTGACGCCATAGACCAACGCATCGTAGATGAAACTCTCAAAGGCACTTATACTTACGAAGGTTCTCACGGAAGCACGAATGGAATGATTGACCAACCGTCTGATGTAGGAGGATGGCCGGAATATAAATCAGAAACAGCACTTGTTGATACAGATAGTGATGGTATTCCCGATGAATGGGAAAAGAAACACAACCTTAATCCCAATGATCCTTCAGACGGAGCCAAATATACATTAAGCCCGGAATATACAAACCTGGAAATGTATATGAACAGCCTTGTGAATCATCTATACCCTAAAAAATAATTTCGGATAACCAAGATGAGGGTAAATGTATCGGAACTCTCATAAACAAAAAATCACCCTCGCAAAAGATAGTTGTAGTGAGGGTGATTTCGATAAAAGGGGAGCTTTGAACATCCCCATTTTTATTTCTTTCCTTTCCTATTATTATCTCCCCGCTCTATCCCGATACTCCGTAGGCGTCATTCCAACCTGTGCTTTAAAGCATTTACTGAAATAACGCGGATCATTAATGCCGACCATATACGAAATCTGGGTCATATTAAATTCTCCGGTTTCTATTAATTGTGTAGCCCGCTTGATACGCATTTCTTTGATAAATTCAATCGGAGCCAATCCGGTAAGTGTTTTCAGCTTCTTGAAGAAGACAGAACGGCTGACAGCCAGTTCCCGAACCAAATCATCTACCACCAGTTCTCCATTATCCATGTTCTGCTTCATCAATTCAACCAATTTATCCATAAACTTACGGTCGTTGGGAGACATTTCGAGAGTTGTAGGTGGAGTTTCGGACACATCTTCTTCAGCAGACGGCATATCCGTAGCCACAGGCACTTCCTCCTGACCGGTAGAAATATTGATATGCATCAGACTATCCCGATAGAAACTTTGCAGTTTCTTACGCTGCATCAACAGATTTTCCACACGTGCTTGCAGATAGGTAGCACTGAAAGGCTTCGTTATATAATCATCCGCACCATATTCCAATCCCTCCAGTTTGCTTTCAATCGTAGTTTTGGCAGTAAGCAAAATGATAGGTATATGGCTGGTCGTCATATCCGCACGCAGTTCACGCGTCATTTCGATACCGTCTTTTTCAGGCATCATCACGTCACTGATGATAATATCCGGCAGGTACTTCAAAGCCTTGCTTGCCCCCTCCTTACCGTCAGCAGCTTCCACCACCCGGTACATCGGAGAAAATATACTGCGCAAGAATTCACGTAACTCCTGATTATCTTCGACTAACAGCATCAATTCTTTGGAGTTCTCTTCTTTCGCAAATTCTTCCCCATACACATCATCAATCTTCTCCGAATCATCGCTTACCAACGTTTCAGACTGAATGGAAGAATTGGCAATATCCACTACCTGTCCCATTCTTGCCGGAGCATCCGCATCTTCCAGAATAAACTCGGCTTCCTTATCGTAATGTTCTTTTCCCTTGAGGAAATCGACTTTGAAGCAACTCCCTTCTCCCAAATGACTATCAACGGAAATAGTCGCTTTATGCATTTCCACCAACTCTTTCACCAATGAAAGTCCGATACCCGTACTAGCCTGATTGAAAAGATTCTTATCTACCAGATTCTCAAAACGGACAAACAGTGACTTCTTTTTGTTTTCTGCGATACCGATCCCCTGATCTTGCACACCGATAGAAACCGTCTTTTCATCTTCCCGGATAAACATCGTAATCATCTTGCCATTCGGCGTATATTTAAATGCATTGGAAAGCAAATTGAATACAATCTTTTCCAGCTTATCGGCATCCACCCAAAGATAAAGATGTTCCTTTTCGGTCTGGAACAGGAAATCAATCCGATGTTCCTCGGCCACAGCTTCAAAATTATCCATCACCTTACGGACGAAAGGTACAATATCCACCCGCTGCACCTGCATCTTCATCTTCTTATTCTGAATCTTGCGGAAGTCCAGAATCTGATTGACAAGACGGAGCATCCGATTGGTGTTCCGTTCAACCACCACTAACTGTTCGCGAGCATCAGCCGGCAATTTATCATTCTTCAAGACCTGCTCCACCGGACCGGATATCAACGTAAGCGGAGTACGCAACTCATGCGATATATTAGTAAAGAAACGCAGTTTTATATCTGAAATCTGCTGTTCGACCGAAACTTCATGCTTCAACCGATAAATAGTAAACAGGATATAAACGGCTACGAGAATAATAATCAGAATAAAAAGAACATAAAGCACATAAGCTACCGGCGTCTCCCAGAAAGAAGGCAGAATAACAATGTTCAGTATACGTTCATTATCCACCCACACACCATCACTATTCGTTGAACGAACACGGAGCACATACTCTCCTTTCGGAAGATTCGTATAAGTCACACTACGCTGCTTGTCGGCAAAAGTCCATTGTTTCTCAAATCCGTCGAGAATATAAGCATACTGTATATTCTGCGGATTCGTATAATCGAGTGCAGCGAAGTGAACGGAGAAAATATTCTCTTTGTGTGAGAGCACCAATGGGTCGGTATCGTCAATATCCACCTTCAACAAGGAGTTATCTCCGGGCGTAATATCCTCATTAGTCACCATCAGTTTGGAGAATACGATAGGTGGGATATAGCTACTCTTACGAATAGAGTCGGGATTAAATATAAAGACTCCCCCACTGGCACCGAAAAGCATACTTCCTTTAGCCGTCAATGTGGAAGCCGCTTCACTAAAGCGCACTGGGAAAGTAATACTACGTTCGTCGTAACTTTCAAAACGTTCTTCAGACGGGATAAATTTACAAATTCCATTCTCCGTACTAATCCATAAATTCTCCTTACTATCTTCGCGGGCAGAAAGCAAGACGTCGGAAGGAAGACCGTCCAGTACGGAATATGATTTGAACTCTCCGTGGCCGTCCTTACTGATAGATATCAGTTTGTTGAGTCCCCCACCGAAAGTAGCCAGATACAGTTCCTTTTTCTTAGTGGAAATAATCCAATGGACATCATTATTACTCAGACTTTGCGTATCGTTCGGCATACGGGAGAAATGATAAAACTGCACATCCTCCGGTTTCTTAAAGTTCTCATCAAAAGCAACAGCTCCCGTAGTTGTACCTACCCACAGGCGTCCATTATTATCGGAAGTAATGAAACGCGCTTTGTAGCAAGGATCAATCGGATACCCTTTCAGATTATTCCGGTGATTGATAAACAATGTCTTTCCTGCTTCATTCTGCGTGATATAATTGATACCTCCGGCAAAAGTAGCTACCCAAATACGACCATAATGATCTTCATAGATACAATACACATTATTATCGCTCAAACTGTACATATCCTCTTCACGATGAAGATAACGGGTCAGTTTATAAGACATTCCGTTGGAAGAAGTCGGCTCGGCACGGACAAGTCCGTCTCCTTTTGTTGCAATCCAGATGATTCCTTTCGAATCCTGAATAACAAAATAAACAGTTCCCAACATGGGAGTACCGGTAGTAGAAACGATGCCGCTTTCGGTCAGGTATCCTTTATAAGCTTTATCGGCATCATACATACGAAGCATACCATCTTTCAAGCCAACCCACAGATTACCCAGTTTGTCTTCGCACAGGGCACGTACCTCATTATGCAATGATTCATGTTCATGCGGCATGGGAGTCATCATCGCAAAAGGTACATTCCGATAAGTCACCTTCTCCAATCCCTTGGAGTGGGTGCAAAGCCATAAATTACCTTGTTTGTCGGAGAAAGCCGAATGAATCTTATTGGAAAAACGCCAGTCACGACTACCCAGTCCATTATAGAAAGGAACCAATCGTTTTTTTTGAGGATCGAAGTAAGAGAAACCTCCTCCATAAGGGTGTACCCAAAGATACCCGTTTACATCTTCATGGATATGGAAGGCCGGACGGGAACGTTCAGGATTACTGTATTCAATAAGAATCTGTTCACGGGTCACCACTCTGGTCGAGGGATTAAAATGGGCTACAACACCCGGTTCTTCCTGCTCGAACCACACTTCCGAAGAACGGTCTACATAAGCAGAAAGGATTGGTTTTGCGGGTAAAGCCTTACAAGTCAGGAATGAGTAATGCACATTTGTTTTGGTCCGCAGATTGTAAGTAAAGAAACCATCCGAATCGGTAGTAATTACAGAAACGTCCGGTGCAACGGGGTGAATGGAAGTGATCTGTCCTTTTGTAGGAAGTTCGATCAACGTAAATTCTCCGCTATCTTTCTGATAAGACCAGATACGTCCATGATCCGAAGCAAAGCAGATGTCCTTATCCCGCTCCTGTACTGCATAGAAGGCTTGGTTTATGCCGCCAAACTTTCCTTTTGTCTCCGTAAAATAGGAATCCGGTTCTTTCTTTCCGGGGCGGATCATGCCGAGGCCGTTATCTGTCAACAGCCAGTCATTACCTGCTTTGTCCTGATGTACTTTGAATACATGTAAAGAGGGAAACAATTCCGTCTTACTGGAATAAATATCCCATGTCAGGCGATGATTCTCATTTGGATGAGTCAGGATGCGGATAGCTCCGTCATTTTCTGTCAGCAGCCAGACGGTTCCGTTCGGCATCACCTCAATGGTATGCACATTGAAAGCACTCCCCTCCTCTCCGGCAGCAGGTACTTGTTCGAAAGTCTCTGTCTTCGGGTCGAAACGATGGACACGATTATCATAAGTCAGTAGCCACAAAAAACCATAACGGTCTTCATAGATACGGTCTACGCGATTATTGGTCAGACTGATGTAGTTTCCCTGACGGGCCTTATATGTTTTGAAGGTATAACCGTTGAAACGGTTGATTCCATCCCAAGTGGCAAACCAAAGGTTGTCTTTGTGATCTTGCAAGATGTTCATCACCGTATTTTGGGACAATCCATCTTCAGTAGAATAGTGGGTGAAAAAACAGTGCTGCTGCGCATGTGTCGAGAACACAATAGCTAGCAAAAGAATTACTGAAATTAAGGTTTTCTTCATCATATAACTAGGTTCTGTGCCGTAAAGATAGAAAAATAGTTGTACTTTTATGCAATCTTTAGCGGCTATTTAACAGAATCGAGCCATTCTATAGGACAAGTGATCTATTGTCTTTTATATATCCATTGTTTTTTGCTTAGTAATTCATTTCTTTACATATTCGTCAAGTCAACGTTTCACTGTTATCAGTTTGTTTCCGTCCGCTACCGGACTCCATCCATCTTCGCCTGCCAGTACAGTCGTAATCTCGTATCCTTGCAGGTTTTTCAGTTGTTGGGAGAAAGCGGCACGCGCTTTCGGATTGGCTCCTTCGCCCCGACTCTCATATTCGGCATAGAAGACTGTATTTCCGTTCTCTTTCTTGCCCCAGTTATTCCAACCGACAGGGAGAATGTGTTTACCTAGTTCGCAACGGATAAATACAGCTTGCGCATACGGACGCCAAGGACGGGACAGATACACTTTTGTGGCTTCCGGTTCCGCAGTCAGTCTGCAATCATAGAATACATAGCCATATTTTTTACCTTTATCAGTAGAGGGAGCGGTGACATAACCATCCCGTTTGCTATGAATGTGACAACGGTTGAAAACAGCCGTAGACCAACCGAAGATAAAATCTACCGTTCCTTCGATGTAGCAGTCTTCGTAATATTGGCGGCTTTGCTTGCTGTATGTATAAAGCGTATCCTGGAAACCTAGAAAACGACAGTTCTTAAAATAGACACGGTCGGCAGACACAAAGCAGGCAACTGCCTGTCCTACGGGACCAGCAGAGTTCTCAAATGTGATATTCTCCGCATAAAAATCGGGGGCATAGATGTAACAGCTGGACGAACCGGAAG
>ENA-UEPI01001367-UEPI01001367.1-human-gut-metagenome-genome-assembly--contig:-NODE-1367-length-11462-cov-302.008608_pt1 | contig 11462 bp, 8 predicted proteins | sample MGYA00242899_ERZ507914 | MGnify/ENA primary metagenome ERZ507914 (study PRJEB26167, sample SAMN06115442) | human gut metagenome | host: Homo sapiens | place: China:Chongqing | collected 2015-07-28...
AATATGTACAATAAAATGAATTTTGTCGCTTTGCAAGCAAAATCCCACTAAACCCTATAGGTTGCGGATTTGAGGTTAGTGACGAAAGTATGTAAACATAAATATATTAACTTTTAAAATTTGTAGTTATGAGAAAGACGTTACTAAACACAATGGGGCTTCTTCTTGCGTTGTTTGGCGCAACGAATGCTTCTGCCCAGAGCACAGTAGAACTGCCTTACTCTATCACCTTCGATTCTGCCAACAGTGTTTGGACTAATATTGATGCCAGCGGAAATTCTGGTACACCATGGTTCTTCAACGCCGATTGGGGTAGTGATGGTTTTTGCCCTCCAGGTTCGTGGTCGGCTATACCAAGCTATTGCATGAAGACGAGTGTAAGTGGAGCAAATGCCTATTATGTTTCTCCGGCTTTCGACCTTAAGAAAGACAAGACATATACCGTAAAGGTAAATACAGGTAGAATGTATTTTACGAAAGCCCAGCTCTCTTTGGAATACGGCAAATCGGCAACCGATGCGTCTGCTTTTACCACGGTTAGCGATATTCAGATGGCCGAAACAAACGTGCAGTACGATAACTCATACGATGTTAATGTGACTGAAGATGGTGCTTACTACTTTGCATTTCATGGAGTAGGCAAGTTCGCTTCTTCTTCTAACGAATATGTTTATGCTTTCAGTTTCGATATCGCAGAGAAGACAGGTGGCGAAACTCCTGACCCGGGTACAGATCCCGACCAGCCCGACCCACCAGCAGTAGATCAGGAGGGCACACTGCCTTACGATATGACATTCGATTCGGCTGAGAAGTTCGCCACATGGACAACAATGGACAACAGCGATACTCCTGGCGTGACATGGGCTTACACCGCATCCGACTTTGCTGGCAAACCAGCTGCTCACATGGGCACGGACGCTACATCTGCAACGTGCGACTGGCTCGTTTCGCCGAAGTTCGAGCTGAAGGAAGGCAAGTCGTACAAGATTACGGTTGACGCTGCTTCGGGTCCGAACAACGAGCTGAACCTCATTCTCGACTACTTTGTAGGCAGCAAGTCGGCAGACAACCAGAAGACTATCGAATGGATCGGCTCTAAGCTCCCTAAAACCGAAGGCGAAACCGAAGGCGAGGGTGGCAAGGTGAAGAACGAGTGGACTCTCGATGCCAACAAGGACGACGTATACCTCTTCGCATTCCGCGCACTCAACTGGGGTGCCAACGGCACTAACGATGCCGTCAGCATCTACTCGGTGAAGATTGAGGAGATGGCAGAAGGCAAGCCCGAGGCTCCGGTAGCACTTCCTTACGAGGTTTCGTTCGAGAAAGAAGAAAGCGTATCAGGTTGGACCGCAATGGACCGCAGTGCCAGCACCGCTTCTACATGGAGCTGGAATTCATGGGGATATCAGGAGTACGGTGCCGACTGGAACCCGGTGGGCGACCAGCATCCTTGCGTAGGTTTCAGCAGCGACTTTAACACTGACGCCAACGACTATTGGGTGTCTCCGGCATTCGCTCTCGAAGCTGGAAAGACATACGTAGCGAAGGCTCACACAGCCAACAACCGCAGTTGTGTTGAATCGGGCACAACATCGTTCACGATGAAGCTCGGTACAAACAGGAAGGTGCAGGGTTCGTTCGACAAGACTCTCGGCTCTATCGAGCTCAACACAGTGTACGACCGCGACCCGAGCACATTCGAGTTCAGCGTAGAAAAGGCTGGCAACTACTATGTTGCTTTCCATATCAGCGACAAAACAGGTGCAAATGCTTACGGCTACATCTTCGACTTCAGCCTTGCTGAGAAGAAAGCCGTTGTGGAAGAGCCTGTAGCTACAGAACCGGTAGCCAACCTCGCAGCAGCTGAACTTACTGCAGAGAAGAGTGTAGAGCTGACATGGACTAACCCTGCAAAGGATGTCGACGGCAAGGATCTGCCGGCTGACGCATTGCTCACCGTGAAGGTTTACGAGGGTGAGGAAGTGGTTAAGGTATTCGAGGACCAGGCTCCGGGCAGCGAGGGTAAGCACGTACAGGCTTACACCGACGAGACATTCGCTGGCGAACACAACTACAAGGTGGTTGTTGTCTACAAGGATAAGGAGTCGGAGGCTGCCACAACTTCTCTCACCGTGAAGGTCGTAGTAGACGCTATCAACGGCGTAATGGTTCCGGCTGACGCTAAGGTTTCTGTACACACTCTCAGCGGTGTAGCAGTTGGCAACAACCTCTCTACACTTGGCAAGGGTACATACATCGTGAGAGTGAAGACTGCCGACGGTGCTGTGAAGACTATGAAGATTGCTAAGTAGTAGTCTGAATTGCTAACAATAATGAATGTAGTCCTACATATTCATAAACCACATAATTAATCTAAAAAATATAAAACTATGGAAGAAAAACTTCAGTTTGTGCCTTCTTTGAAGGACGCGTTTGCTATAGGCATGAAAAATCTTGTGCCAATAGTATTGTCAGTGTTGCTTTGGCTCGTCACCGTATGGATTCCTTACGTTAATGTGGGCACCACGATAGCTTTGGCTACGTTGCCGGTGAAGCTTAGCAAGGGCGAGATGATTAGTCCGATGTTCATCTTCGAGTCGAAATATCGTCATTGTATGGGTGAGTATTTCATCCTTCAGGCTGTCATCATCTCTGCCGTATACATATCCATCCTGTTCATGATCATTCCAGCAATAGTACTCTCGCTCAGTTGGATGCTTGCTGTTTATCTTCTTGTAGGTAAGGGTATGAATTGGGCTTTGTGTCTTTCTGAGAGCAACCGTTTGATGATGGGCTATAAGCTGAAGGTGTTCTTCCTGAAGTTTGTTGTAGGCTTTGTGCTGTTCTTAGCCTATTATATTCTCTTCCAGATACTTAGTGACGCATCAGGCTTGTTAGTACTCATTTCGCTTGTTTGGCTCCTTGTAAGCGTTTGCATAATGCTTTCGGTCGATGCAGTTATCTATCGCGAGTTGGTGCTCAGTGAGGATAAGGTTGAGGAAGCTAAGCCAGAAGAAGCTCTTTAACGAGTGAATTGCAATGCAATAGGCATCGGTTCGCGTTCGGAATCTAATCGGTTCGCGTTCGGAATCTAATCGGTTCGCGTTCGGAATCTGATCGGTTCGCGTTCGGAATCTGATCGGTTCGCGTTCGGAATCTGATTGGGTTGCGTTCGGAATCTAATCGGGTTGCGTTCGGTGTCCGATGGCAAAACATTCATAAATCCACTGCCGAGAGGCAGGTGTTCTTTAGACGAATAAAGATTAAAGCATAAGAAAAGGCTGACTCTTGCTGCGGTTTTGCAACTTAAGAGTCAGCCTTTTTTATTGTTGTATCTTGTAGCGTAGCCTTCCGCTACGTTTACGAGTTAGAAGTCAACGACCGTGATTCCGGCTCCGCCGAACTGCACGTGCTCATCCTTGCATTGCGTCACGTTTGGCACCGACTGCAGATACTGGCGTATGAGCTGTCTGAGTATGCCGTTGCCCTTGCCGTGGAGGATGCGCACGCGCGACATGCCCACGAGTATAGCGTCGTCGATAAAGTGCTGCACAGCGTTTAGTGCTTCGTCGCCACGCATTCCGCGCACGTCGAGATCCTGATGGAAGTTGAGTTTGTGCGAGTCGATGGTCTGACGCGTCTCGCGGCTGATGCCGAACGTTGGCGGCAGTGTCGACTCCGGTGTCTTCGTGGTGTGCTCCAGGCGCGATGTCTTCACCTTCGTGCGCACGTCACCGAACACTACTGTTGCCTCTTTGCCCTCTACCGACTCCACACGACCCACCGTCGTCAGTCCGCGCATACGCACCGTGTCGCCAGCCTTGAAGGGGTGTTGAGGTGTTGAGGAGTTGAGGTGTTGTGATGTCGAGGAGTTGAAGAGTTGGGATGTTGAGTCGGCTGGGTTCGCAGCGTTCTCCTTCTTCTCTTTCTTGCGCTTCTCGCGTCGCTCCTTGCGCTCCATTATCTGGCGCATCTTCTTCTCGATGAGATCGTCAGCCGACTTGGTGTCTATCTCGTTCACGTCCTCCTTGAACGCCTTCAGCTCCTCGCGCAGGCGCTTCGTCTCCTCTTTCTCCGCCTGACACTCGCGTATCTCGCGGATAGTGTTCTCGATGTTGCGGTTGCTCTCCTTCAGCAGTTCCTGCGCCTGTTCCTTGGCTTGACGCAGAATCTCTTTGCGCTTGCGGTCGAGCTCGCGGATTTCATCTTCGTATTTCGCGATAGTCTTCTCCAAGTCCTTCTCGCGCTGATGCACGTTCTGTCGCTTGTTCTCCCAGTAACGCTTGTCGCGTACAATGTCCTGCAAGTATTTGTCGCTCTGTATGTAGTCGGAGCCCACGATGTCGCTCGCCTCGCGTATCACCTCGTCCGGAATGCCCGTCTTGCGCGCAATCTCAATGGCGAACGATGAGCCGGGCTGACCTATGGCGAGCTGGAAGAGCGGCCGCATCTCGTGGCGGTCGTAGAGCATGGCACCGTTGGCGATGCCGTCGTGCGAGTCGGCGTAGTGCTTCAGGTTCTGGTAGTGGGTGGTTATCACGCCCCACGCGTGCTTCTTTACAAACTGGTTGAGCACCGCCTCAGCCATTGCACCGCCAATCTGCGGCTCGGTGCCCGTGCCGAACTCGTCGATGAGCAGCAGCGTGTGCTCGCCCGACTGGCGCATCATGTTCTTCATGTTCAGCAAGTGCGACGAGTAGGTAGAGAGGTCGTTCTCAATGCTCTGCTCGTCACCGATGTCAATCATTATGTCGCTGAAGACGCCTACCTTCGAACGCTCGCTCACGGGGATAGACAGACCGCACTGCAGCATATACTGCAGCAGACCCACCGTCTTCAAACAGACCGACTTGCCACCGGCGTTCGGACCCGAGATGATCAGGATGTGGCGGTCGCGTGTCAGCATGATGTCGAGCGGCACGATAGGTTTCTCCTGCTTCTTCAGCGCGAGCCACAAGAGCGGATGCTTCGCCGTAATCCAGTCGACCACGGGCTTCGCGCTCACCTCCGGCTCGATGCCGCCCGTGAGCTGTGCGAACTCGGCACGTGCACGAATGAAGTCGACCTCGGCAAGCATACGATAGGCGTTCACGATGTCGTCCACGTGCGGACGCACCAGCTTCGTGAACTCCGTGAGTATCACTATTATCTCGCGTCGTTCGTCTGCCTCCAGCTCGCGTATACGGTTGTTCGCTTCAACCACCTCCGTCGGTTCCACGAATACCGTCTTGCCCGTCGACGACTCGTCGTGTACGATGCCCTTAATGCGTCGCTTCATGGCGGGAGCGATAGGCACAACGAGGCGACCGTCGCGCAGAGTCGGCGTAACGTCCTTGTCTACGAGACCCTCGCTCTGCGCGGCGTGCAATATGCTATATAATGTACGCGATACACTGCCCTCCGCCTTGCGCAGCTGCGTGCGAATCTCGGCGAGACGCGGCGATGCCGTGTCCTTTATCTTGCCGTATTTGTCGAGAATTTGGTCGATGCGGCGTATAAGGTCGGGGAAGGTGAGCACGCCCTCTGTAAGGTCGTGCAGAGTAGGGTAGTCGAAGTTGCCGTCATCGTCGCTGCGGTTGAGGAAGCGCACGATGCCAGCCACCGTCTCGAGCGAGCGGCGCAGGTCAAATATCTCGTTCTCTTCAAGATGCGTGCCCTCGATGCGTATGCGCTTTATCGACTCGCGCATGTCGAAGAAGAACTGCAGTGGAAAATCGTCCGTCTCCTCCTGCATACGGCGGAACTCGCGCGTCTGTTTCAACGCCGTGTTGATACGCTCTGCGTTGTCCGTGAAGCCCATAGCGTCCACCTTGTCCTTGCCCAACTGACTCAGACAGTAGCCCTTTAACAGCGAGCGTATCTCGCTGAACTGTATCTTGTTTTCAAAGTTGCTTGGATAAATCATAAGTGCAAAGTTACTGCAAACCGAAGACAATACAAAACATGCTTGCATATTTTTATTGTTGAGGTGCAGCGTAACTTATTTAAAGTTACTGCAAATAGAAGACACTGCAAAACATGCTTGCATATTTTTATTGTTGAGGTGCAGCGTAACTTATTTAAAGTTACTGCAAATAGAAGACACTTCAAAACAAGCTTGCATATTTTTATTGTTGAGGTGCAGCGTAACTTATTTAAAGTTACTGCAAATAGAAGGCACTGCAAAACAGGCAAGCTTGTTTTTGTGCTTTTAAGAGGTGATGTTATAGCTTTAGTAACGTTCAAAGGAGCTGAAATCAATGATTTTTCGCTGTTCGACGAAAAAAGTAAGCCGAAAATTTGGAGGTATAAACTAAAAAGCGTAACTTTGCACCCGCTGATAAAGCAAAGTGAAACAGTAATTCACTGCGATTGCAAGACTACATCTATTGCATTTCCTTTATTGGAGAGATGGCAGAGTGGTCGAATGCACCGGTCTTGAAAACCGGCGTACTGAGAGGTACCGGGGGTTCGAATCCCTCTCTCTCCGCAATGTAGTGACGCTTTCAAGTGATTACTTTTCACTGTGAGCACCGCATCTCAAACACCCTATGGAGAGATGGCAGAGTGGTCGAATGCACCGGTCTTGAAAACCGGCGTACTGAGAGGTACCGGGGGTTCGAATCCCTCTCTCTCCGCAACAGAGTCCTGTAAGTCAAAAGATTTACAGGACTTTTTATTTTTATGTTTTGGTAGTCCTCCTTTTGGGGGGTCAAAAACTTTTGTCTACCACTATATAAAGTGGTAAGCTACCAACTTAATTTTGGTATTAAGCAGATAAACTCATTACCTTCTGCGGAATTTATTTTACCAACAAGACATGATTCGCCACACAGTTATACTTTTAGTTTGTTTCATGGCGATAATTCTAACTAATCCTTGTGAGAATAAACAAAACATATATCTTTGTAGTTAGATATTTAGCTTTGCAATAAACTATGAGTATATTATACGGAACAAAAATAAACCAACTGCTTGCCAAGGGTGTGATGTACCGCATGGGTGGGCGTTTGAATGCTTATGACGCCATAGCGTCATATAACAAACAGATGGGTGGTACGATGCTGTAAGAATACTGCAAAAATAGTCGCACCATATGACTATTTTTGCAGTGATTTCATTCTGTTCTTTTATTTCTAACCAAGAACTCTATGGGGTACCATATATCCAACTTTCAGAGTCATATTTGACTTATAGGTATTTGAATAATAATGGTAAGATAGTGGTCATGATGTAGTATTCAGGCAAAGATAAAGAGACCGGAAGACCGATAGAGGTTTACCAAATTACCATGAAGCATAAAACAAGGAAAACAATGCTCCATAATACTTAAAACCTAATGGGGTAACAATAACTCTTTCATTTGAAATCTCAATATAACCACGTGAAACACAAAAATCCAATGGGGCAGAATAATAAGTGGTAGCATCACATCCCAATAATTCACTAAGTTTCTCCAATGAGAAAGAACCATTATAAGCACTAATGGCTATATATTTTGACGCAAGTTCTTTGGGTGGAAGTTGATAAACATATTCTTCATCATAAGATTTCATTGCCAACAAATCATTGAACGACTTTTTAAGTTTGCCGATATTATAGGATACACCATTTCGGCTCATACTCTGGGCAGAGATGCCAAATCCTTTATAAGCACCAGCATTCATCATTCTTTCTCTTAAATAAGAACTCACGCCTATGTCATTTGCCCTTTTTGAGAATGTGTTTTGTCCAAAACGAGCATAATACCCCAAATCACGTAAAGAATTATATAGAAAAGAATAAGAATTATATAGTTCATCCTTAGTCATATGGTCTTCTTCTCTTATCATATTGGTACGTAGTTCATAAAGGGTTACTTGCTCTGGTTGCAAACATTTTAAGACAAACACATCTTGGCGAAGACTTTCAACCGTTTGCCCTTTCAATCCATACATCATATCTAAGTTTACGATGCTAATACCTTTGCTATGCAACATAGATATTGTACTTTTCATCATATCTACTTTTATAGACTTACGATGATTGCATAACAAGACATTTTCCATAGTGGACTGAACTCCAAGTGATACTCTTCTGAAACCTGCGGATCTCAATGTCTCGATTTTGGAAACCGATAAAGTATCAAATGTAGTCTCTATGCTTGGCATAAAACTTTCTGATATATTTAAAGCAGTCATAACCTCTCTGCATAAGTCCATAAGCAGTTCAAACGGCTTGTCATTCAAGGCTGTTGGTGTTCCCCCACCAACATCAAATCCACAAAGTTTGATTGATGGGTATTTTTTAATAAATTTCCAAATGTCATGTTTTAATGTGGCTATATACTGTTCCTGCAGCTCCTCACTTGGACAAAGCATCCTTGTGTATTCACAAAAAGAACATAAGCCCTTACAAAAAGGAATGTGAATATAGAAAGACATTTCTTTTTCTCCAGAAAAAGACAACTCTCCTGATATACGATATACTTTCCAATCATCAGGAGAGAGAGGATAAGAGGTATTCCAACGAGAATCATTCTTCCTCTTTTCGAAAATGTCACTAAGAACTTCCATTCTATCAATAAATTAATAAATGATGTTATCACTATAAAAACCTTGACGAAGGTATTCTCCATCAAAAACAAGGGAAGACTCACAATATCGCGGATTGGCATAATTGCGCATATAAATCTCTAATATCTTCAAGTCTCGATTATAAAGATAATTACTACATTTACAATTTACTCCCCGATCCTTAGCACCAGTGAAATAGACATGTGGTAATTCTGAGAAAGGAATATCATTAATATCCACAAAATGTTCTTTGCAAAAGTCGTTTACAGGCATAAGAGCTACAAAACCGATACGATGAATACCCAAATCCAAAGTCAGATTAAGCATCTTTTGAACTTCTTCTTTGTTGTCAATATAACCCTTCACAAGATTGCAGCTAAAATTTACTATCTGCTTATTCACGCCTTTAAACTGAAATAACTGTGTTGATAGTTTGCATCCATATAATTCAGATAAGCGCTCAGTATCATAATGATGCAAAGACATAGATATACTATCCCAACGTGGATGTTGCATCAAGTCTTGCGCTTGATCCGTAACTCCATTTGTATTGAGATGTAGGTGTACATCATCAAAACGTTCTTTTTCTATAGCACTGAGAATACGCACCACCAATGGTGACACCAAAGATGGTTCTCCTCCTGTAATATTAACCCGGTTAACAATAATCCCATTGTCTTTCAACTCATGTATGATGCAAATCAGTTTATCAACGTCAAATGGAGATGTGGAATTTTGGCATCCCACATTACTACAAAAAGGACAATGGGCATTGCAACCCTTTGTAACTTTTACAAAAAGGTTTACTGATGGGGATATAGGTTGTCCTACTCTACCAACAACATTACATCCAATAGATTTTAACCGTATTGTATGTCCAAAAATTATCCTTTCCATTATTGCATCTTTAAATACTGTTCAATAAATTCCTTTTTTGCGTTTTTCGATGCAAAATGCAATCTTCCAAAATGTTCAACGAAAACAGGTTTATCAATTGTTCCCAAAGGTATATACGCCCCATGGTTTATGAAAGTCTCATCTTGCACGCTTCTCTTTACAAATATATATTTTCCTTGCTTAACCTCTCTTTCCAATATAGGTTTCACAAGTTCCATTTCATATAATTCATGACCACTACGAGGACCTTTGCCTTCACCACATGCAATCAAATACTTACGAGATGTTTCGTCTTTAACATAAACAGGTGCAGTTCCTCTCGCCTTTGGATAAAACACTTCGGGGTGACATGGTCCTTGCGCTTCAAAGTCTTTTTCTAAGACATGGTCTATGCCATATTTCATCAACTTTCTCTCATGCTCTTCAAACATAACTTTATACATAAGTTCATTTGATAAAATGCCATCAACAACCATATTATTCCATTGATATCCTAAACCAGAAACAAACCCGCATATAGGGCAATTACCTGGATATATAGGATCATCCATCACATGATTACTACTATGAAATAATCGTCCAGAAATTACACCCAGAAAGTCTTCCTTGAAAAGTTGCGCATCTGTATAATGGCAAATATCATTAAGCATCTTTGTTAAAATAAAGATTTTCGAACTTGCACGATAACGATAAATTTCCTCAAAACTTGCACCTGATTTAGCGATGAATTCGTGCAATGTAAGCCCTCTAAAGATATTGAGGTTTAGAGAACCTTTATTGAATAGTTTTTTTACAAATATGTCATTTGACAAGATATTTTCAAAAACAGCGACAGCGTCTACATCCACAGTTCCACGCTCTGTATATTCATTTATGACAGCATTGAAGTCATGAATTAATTCTGTTATGTTTGAATAATGATATTTATTATTTAAGGCTGCTATTACATCAGCAAAAGTTTGGCATTGCCCTTTGTACCACAAATACCAATATTCTCCACTAAAAGGCTTATAAACAGAATCCACATCTTTATATAATTTTTGCAAAAACAAATCCGTTTCTTCTGTATTCTCTCGTGAATTGTCGTCATTCTGCCTGTTAGCTTGTTGCATTTTCTCAATCAACCTATCATGTAACAAAGAAAGTATTTTAATCTTAGGTAACTTTTCTGTGTCTTTTATTAGTTCTTCCAGGGCAATATATGTAAAACCATGCCAACCTTTTACTCGTTTTAAAGGATATGAGCGACTATCGTAAGAAGTTCCTACCCCACAACAAATGTAACCATCTTTTTCCAAAAGGTTGACCAGGCTAAGTAAACCAACAGAAGTTCCATAGCCACCCGTGAAAACAGAATAAACACCCACTTTGTTGTTTACAACATGTTCATCAATAAAACGTTTTATGATGGGATAAAAAACATTTATAACATCACCACATAGTTGTTGAGATAGACTGCCATTGCCCAACAGTAGTTTTACCCCAATATTTAGCAGGTATTGATCTTCTCCTGTCTTGACAACAATACTTTCATAGGCTTCTTCAAGATTCTTTTCTATAATGACCTTTATTTCCGAATAGCAATCTTGAGTAGCACCAGAACATGGATCATAAGAAAGCACATTATGGAGACCGCCCAAGCGAACATTATATACCAATGCCAAAGTTTTATCGCCAACAACTAAACGTATATCCTCTAAGTCTGCATAATCCTTAGATTCCTTGTTGCTATCTACCAAAGGCAACACTGTTGATTTCGAAACCTCTGTTGACTCCGAAGCCTCAGTTGCAGCACAAGACAACATTCTTTTTTATATTTCCAACAATTTCATATCGCTATTTTTTTTTATAAATACCTATTTCCCTTAAAAATACGTCTTCACTGCAAACAAGAACTGCTCGATAAAGATTTTCTTGAAAGCAGCGATGTTATTCTGTTCATCCTTAATTCCGCAACACTAAGGTAAGTGAAAATTCTGACATGGCAAAATCCTGAGCAACTTTTTGTTGTTCAGGTACTTATAAATA
>ENA-UEPI01001373-UEPI01001373.1-human-gut-metagenome-genome-assembly--contig:-NODE-1373-length-11427-cov-4.312247_pt1 | contig 11427 bp, 9 predicted proteins | sample MGYA00242899_ERZ507914 | MGnify/ENA primary metagenome ERZ507914 (study PRJEB26167, sample SAMN06115442) | human gut metagenome | host: Homo sapiens | place: China:Chongqing | collected 2015-07-28...
ACATGACAAAACCGGAATACCAGCTGCATGTCCGGGAGGCCATCTATCTGGACAATATGCTCGACCTGTTCTGAGGAGCTGCACGACGGCTGCGACGAGCCGGATGACACCGGGCAGAACGCCAAGAGCGGCTATCGGAAGGGCGTGGCTGGTCAATAAAAAAACAAGGGCTGCTGTACAACACGGTACAGCAGCCCTTTGCAGTTATTTCCGGCTCGTCAGCTTGTTCAAAAACATCACAGCCAGCACGATGACGCCGATGACCAGCACGATGCTCACCATCCCGATGACCATGATAGGCAGAGTCGTCATCCACGAAGTAAGATGCAGCATATCAGTCCCTCCTTTAGCTCAGCAGGGTCAGCAGCAGTCCGCCGGCGATGACAGAGGCTATCTGGCCCGAGACGTTGACACTGATGGAGTACATCAGCAGGAAATTCTGGTTGTCCTCCTCGAGGCCCAGCTTGTTGACGACACGGCCGCTCATGGGGAAGGCCGAGATGCCGGCTGCGCCGATCATGGGGTTGAGCTTTTTGCCCTCCGGGAGGAAGAGGTTCGCCAGCTTTGCGAACAGCACACCGCCGGCGGTGTCAAACACAAAGGCCACGAGGCCCAGTGCAAGGATGAGCAGAGTATCAGGCCGCACGAACTTGTCGGCGGTCATCTGGCCGGCCACGGTCAGGCCCAGCACGATGGTGATGAGGTTTGCGAGGATGTTCTGCGCCGTTTCACTCAGGGTGTTCAGCACACCGCACTCCCGCAGCAGGTTGCCGAACATCAGAAAGCCCACCAGTGCTACGCTGGCCGGAGCCACGAGTCCGGCGATGATGGTCACGACGATGGGGAACAAGATCTTGGTCAGCTGGCTGACACTGCCCTTCTGGTAGGGCATCCGGATGCGGCGTTCCTTCTGGGTGGTCAGCAGTTTGATGACCGGCGGCTGCACGATGGGGACCAGCGCCATGTAGCTGTAGGCCGCCACCATGATGGCACCAAGGTACTGGGAGTGCAGGACGTTGGCCACGAAGATGGCCGTGGGGCCGTCTGCCGCGCCGATGACGGCGATGGAAGCGGCGTCCTTCAAATCGAAGAAGAAGCCCGCGAGGAAGAGGGTGAAGAAGATGCCGAACTGCGCCGCTGCGCCGAAGAGCATCAGCCACGGCTTCTCGAGCAGCGGGCCGAAGTCGATCATCGCACCGATGCCGATGAAGAGCAGCAGGGGGAACAGCTCGTTGGACATCCCGGCCTCAAACAGAGCCGAGATGGGGCCGACGGTGTCGCCCTGCGTGATAGCGCCCGATAAGGGCAGGTTGACGAGGATGGCTCCGAAGCCCATGGGGAGAAGCAGGCTCGGCTCCATCTTTTTTACGATGGCAAGGTAGATGAGCAGGGCGCCGATGCCCCACATCACCACCATCTGCCAGGTCAGGTTCCCGAAATTGGAAAAGAGACTGGCGAATGCGTTCCAGAAATCCATGTCATTGCCTCCTTTGAAATCTGCGGCGCAATGACGAAAAAAAGAGACTTCCGCCACAGCACCAATTCCTGTGACAAAAGTCTCAAGCGAACACATGACATCGGGCATTTCTGCCGTGTTGACGCTGCCATGCAGCGCTCCCATAAGGTGGAGCGCCCTTTACTCCCTTTTATCCAATTCTATTAAACCAGAATATGCGAAGCCTGTCAAGAAATGTGCGGGACTTTTAGCTGAATCTTAGGGGGACTCTGAATATAGAGTGAAAAAAGAGGCTGAAGAGTACGAAAATGCTTTTTGCACTTTATTCTTTTACGACGGCCGCCTTCTCGATGCCATAGCGGGCAAAGAGGGGGAGGGCCTCCGGCGGGACCGTCTCGCCGCTGACCACGATGGGGATGGCAGGCGGGCAGGAGACCGCCGGTGCGGCGCAGATGCGGCCCACGGCCTCGGCGGAAGGGATCATCTCCTGCGGTGCAAGGACAGCTTCCCGGATGGTGAAGCGGCGGGGCTGTGCCTCGAGCACCCCGGCCAATGCCGCGAAAGCGGCAGGATCGTCCGTCGTAACGGAGACATCGGCAACAGGGGCCTCACCGCAGATGGCGTGCAGGGCCGTTTGCAGGCAGGCAAACTCTGCCGCAGAACTCTCGGCGGAGGGCATCAGCACGACGTAACGGGGTTCGGCATACTCGCACTCCACACCCCGCTCCCGCAGAGCCTGCGCCAGCTGCTGGCCGGAAAGACCCAGCACGGCGGCGTCCAGCGTCAGCTTGAGGGGCTCGCGGTGCGCCCCGATGAGGGGGAGTGCCAGCCCGGGCCGGAGAGCATCCAGCTCCCGGCAGAGCATCCCCAGCCGCCAGCGGCAGATGTCCAGCTTCTCCCGGAAGCCGTCGGCCAGAACCGCGTTGGCGGCGTCCAGCGACTGCAAAATGAGATAAGAGGGGCTGGTGGAGCCGAAGAGAGCCAGCGCATTGCGCACCGCGGCCTCGTCGGCCTGCACCGATGGCCCAAGATGGAGATACGCACCGCCTGTGAGGACGGGCAGGGTCTTGTGAGCCGAGTCACAGCAGAGGTCCGCGCCCAGCTGGATGGGGTGGCGGCTGCCCTCCTTCAAAAAGTGAAGATAGGCGCCGTGGGCGTTGTCCACCAGAAGGGGCAGGCCGTGGGCGTGGCAGACCGCCGACAGTCCCGCGACATCCTGCACGAAGCCCAGATAGTCCGGGCTGGTGAGGTAGACGCCGAAGGGCGTACGGCCCTCGGCGGCCAGCTCGTCCAGCGCAGAGGCAAGAGCTTCCGGCTCCACAGGGCAGGTGCAGAGCGCCCCGGCGGCGTCCGGCGCGGGCCAGAACCACTGGATGTCGAAGTCCAGCAGAGCCGCCGCGTAGAGCAGGGCCTTGTGGGCGTTCCGCGCCGCCAGCAGGACAGGCCGATCTGCCTTTGCGGGCCGCATTTGGAGCGCAAGGTGGAGCATGGCCCGGATGCACTGGCTGCTGCCCTCGGTGCTGTAATAGGTGCGGGCGGTGCCGAAGAGCTGCGTGGCGTTGGCCTCGCTCTGAGCGATGATGCCCTCGGCTTCGTACAGCTCGTCTGCGCCCGCAATTTCGGTGATGTCAAGCTCTTCACAGCCCAGCGGGCCGCGGCCCTTGTGGCCCGGCATATGCATCCGGGTAGTGCGCTGCTGGGCGTAGCGACGGACAAAATCGACGACAGGAGTGTTCATGGCTTTATTCGCAGGCTTCGCCGTCTGCGCAGGCGTTGCAGGTGCCGCCCAGCTCGATGGGGACTTCGATGCCCTGAGCTGCCAGCTCCTGGTTCTCAGCAACTTTTATCATGATGGCACACTCGACACGCTTCTTGAACAGCTCACAGCCGTACTCGTAGACGCCGGTGATGCTGCCGGTGGCGTGGTAGGCGTTGGCTGCACAGCCGCCGGAGCAGTAGAGCTTGGCCCAGCAGTCCTTGCACTCGGGGCGGGCGTAGGCGTTGCAGTGCTTGAACTCATCCCGCACGGCCGTGTTGGTGACGCCCTTCCAGATGTCGCCCATCAGGTACTTGGGGTCGCCGACGAACTGGTGGCAGGGGTAGAGGTCGCCCCAGGGGGTGACGGCCATGTACTCGGTGCCGGAGCCGCAGCCGGAGATGCGCTTGTAGATGCAGGGGCCGCCGGTGAGGTCGATCATGTAATGGTAGAAGGTAAAGCCGCGGCCCTCGCGGTTGCGCTTTATCATCTCCTTGGCGAGGATCTCGTACTGCTCCTTCAGGATGGGCAGGTCCTCGGCGGTGAGGGCGCTGGGGTCGGTGGGCTTGGTGACGACAGGCTCCATGCTCAGCTCCGTAAAGCCGAGGTCGGCCATGTGGAAGATGTCGTTGGTGAAGTCGGTGTTGTAGTGGGTGTAGGTGCCGCGCATGTAATAGTTCTTGTCACCGCGCTTTTTCACGAACTCCTGAAACTTCGGCACGATGGCGTCATAGCTGCCGCGGCCTGCGTAGTCCTTGCGGAAGCGGTCATGGACTTCCTTGCGGCCATCGAGGCTCAGCACGACATTGTGGCACTCCTTGTTGCAGAAGTCGATGACATCGTCGTCGATGAGCATACCGTTGGTGGTCATGGTGAAGCGGAAGTTCTTGTTGTGGATCTTCTCCTGCTCGCGGCAGTAGGCGACGAGCTTTTTGACCATGTCGAAGTTCATCAGAGGCTCGCCGCCGAAGAAATCGACCTCGAGGTTGCGGCGGGTGCCGGAGTTCTCGATGAGGAAGTCCATGGCCCGCTTGCCCACCTCGAAGCTCATCAGGGCGCGGTCGCCCTGATAGCGGCCCTGCGAGGCGAAGCAGTAGGAGCAGTTGAGGTTGCAGGTGTGGGCGACGTGGAGGCAGAGCGCCTTGACCACGGTCTGGCGGTTCTTGAAGTCGAAGGCCATGTCTTTGTAGACGTCGGGAGCCCAAAGCTTGCCGGCGGCTTCCAGAGAGGCCACGTCCTCGAGGCACTGGCGCAGGTCGGTCTCGGTGACGTCGGGGCGGTCGGCATACTTTGCCAGCATGGCGGCCACGATCTCGTCGGCAGAGTGTTCTTTGTACATCGCAATGACGTCGTAAGCCACGTCGTCCACGACATGGACCGAGCCGCTGCAGCTGTCCAGCACGATGTTATATCCGTTCAGTTGATACTGATGTACCATTTCATTCTCCAATCTGTAATTGCCATAAAAAAATGCCGCCCTGCAAAGGCGGCATAGGGTCTGCAATGATTACTTATTGCTGTTCTCGCACTTCTGATTTGCGACGCCGCAGGAGGTCTTGCAGGCAGACTGGCAAGAAGTCTGGCACTCGCCGCAGCCGCCGGTCACGACGCTCTTGGTCAGGTCACGAGTAGCGATAGTCTTAATACGTTCCATAGTTGAAAACCTCTCTAAGCTCCAAAGTTTCGCATACAGCTCTCTGTATACAGTGTTATCTTTATGTATGATAACACGATGTGCGGATTCTGTCAAGATTTTTGTAGCCCTCTCAGTCAAAACCTTGTAGGTTTTGACAGCTCTCCCAAAGGGGGCAACGGCGACGACCGCCGCCTGTGGCGGAAACAGGGAGGAGCTGTTGGGGCCGCGGCCAGCAAGACGCAAGCAACGCGCAGCGGATGCTGGGGGCCGCAACCCGGGTGCGAAGCACCACTGGCGGGCCGGGCAAGTCCATGCAAAACGAGAAAGTTTTGCGATTTTGGGAGCGGAAGTGCCTTGCTGATAGGGCAAGGCTGACTTTACCCAATAGGCTGATACTTTTTCAGGATGGTATGCAGTCCCAGCTCCCGGGCGCGGGCCAGCAGGTAGCGGTAGCGGCACAAAAGCGCCTGCCGCTCGTAGATGCGCTGCTCGATGAGGTCGGAGTCCACCTCGAGGTCGAACATCATCGCGTTCCGCTGCAGGCAGAACAGGCACTCTTTCAGCTCTTCTTCCAGCTCGGGGTGGTAGCGCTCGTGCTCGTTGTCGCGGGGGATGCGGGGCGAAAGCAGAGTCTGGGTGGTCTTGGATGGGGTTTGCAGCATAAGGCGTCCTCCTTTATTAACAAGTAGAAAATCAGGTACACCTTATTGTATGGTGCGGAGCGTGCAGAAAATGCCACAAGAGAGTGCAGAAGAAATTGCTTCTGCCCGGTCAGGCGTCGGCTTCTCTGAATTGCTCGAAAGTACGTCTGAATTGCAGTCCGCAAGAAAAAAGTACAACTTTTTTCAAAAACAGGCTTGACAAGCACCGCATTTGCGGGTATAATAGCACACGTTGAGCGGCTCACACCGCAAGACACGAACCAAATGATGGGGATTTGCATAGTGGTAGTGCGGTAGACTCTGACTCTACTTGTGGGAGTTCGATTCTCTCATCCCCAACCAGAAAGCCATCTGATTCGTTCAGATGGCTTTTTTGTTTTATCTCTCGGCGCGTTTTTGGGCCGGTGCGACACAAAGCTCTGATTTTTTCTCGCCTGCCGGGGCTATACTGTTTCTTGATGCAACAGGATATGCAACAGGGCAATACGGAAGATAGGAGCCAGGCAAATGAGCATTTGGGACGCATTCGGCAAAGGACGGTATAAGGGCTTCTCCCGGGAGGCGGGGCAGCTGCTGGATAAGGCGGTGGAGCTGGCCGGAGGGCTGGGCTGCAAAAAGGCAGACACCGGCCACCTGCTGTGGGCGATGCTGCAAGCGGACGGCGGCCCGGCGGCCCGCTTTCTGGCCGGGAAGAACATCTCGGAGCTGGAAGTGCGGCGTCAGCTGTCCGCCGGGCGGGATGGTTCAGTCACCAGGCTTGCCCGGGGCGATATGGCGGCGGACCTGCGCCGGGCGATGGACTACGCCATCATCGGGGCGCAGAACGCCCACCTGAGCCGGGCCGAGCCGGAGCATCTGCTCTGCGCCATGCTGGAAGACACCGACTGCGCCGCCGGGGTCATGCTGGCATCCATGGGTGTCCAGCTCACCGAGGCGGTGCGGGAGTGCCGCCAGCTTTCAGGGCAGTTCATCCTGCCTATCCAGCCGCGCTCGGCGTCGTCGTTGCCGCGGGGCAGCCGGGCCAGCGACAAATACTGCCGCGATTTGACCCGCCGGGCGGCGGACGGCGAGCTGGACCCGGTGTTCTGCCGGGAAAAAGAGCTGGACCGGATGGTAGAGATCTTATGCCGCCGCCAGAAGAACAACCCCTGCCTTGTGGGGGAACCGGGCGTGGGCAAGACCGCGCTGGCCGAAGGGCTTGCCCAGCGCATCGCCGACAAGCAGGTACCCCGGATGCTCCAGGGGCGGCGTCTGCTGGCGCTGGACATGGCCAGCCTCGTGGCTGGTACGAAGTACCGCGGCGACTTTGAAGAGCGGTTCAAGAACCTGCTGGAAGAACTCGTCCGGGACGGCAGCGCCATCCTCTTCGTGGATGAGTTCCACACCATCGTCGGCGCCGGTGCGGCAGAGGGGGCTATCGACGCAGCCAGCATCTTAAAACCGGTGCTGGCCCGGGGTGAACTGCAGCTCATCGGCGCGACGACAAATCAGGAATTCCGCACCCACATCCAGAAGGACGCCGCCCTCGAGCGCCGCTTTGGCCGCGTCCAAATCGAAGAGCCCACGCCGAAGCAGGCCGTGGATATACTGGAAGGTCTGGCACCCCGCTACGAGCGGTATCACGGCGTCCGCCTGCCCAACGAAGCCCTGCGGGAGGCCGTGGAGCTTTCAGTGCGGTATCTGCCGGGGCGCTGTCTGCCGGATAAGGCCATCGACCTCGTGGACGAAGCCTGCGCGGCAGTGCGCATCCGGGCCGAGCGGGAAGGGGAGAAAGACCCCGTCCTCAGCCGGAAGGAAATTGCCCGGGTGGTGGCGCAGGCCAGCGGCGTCCCGGCAGAACGGGTGGGCGAAAAGGAGCGGGAACGGCTTGCCCGCCTCGAAGAGCGCCTGAACGCCGAAGTCGTGGGCCAGAGCCGGGCTGTCGCCGCCGTGGCCGGGGCTATCCGGCGCAGCCGCACCGGGCTTGGGGAGCCGGGCCGACCGATCGGCGCGATGCTCTTCCTCGGGCCGACCGGTGTCGGTAAGACTGCGCTGGCAAAGGCGCTGGCGGAGAGCTGGTTCGGCAGCGAGAAGGCCCTGCTCAAGTTCGATATGTCGGAGTATCAGGAGCAGCACACCGTGGCGCGTCTGCTGGGTGCGCCTCCGGGCTATCTGGGCCACGACGAGGGCGGTCAGCTCACGGAGGCCGTCCGCCGCCGCCCCTACAGCGTGGTGCTCTTTGACGAGATCGAAAAGGCGCACCCGGATATTCAGAATGTGCTCCTGCAGATGCTCGAGGACGGCCAGCTGACCGACTCCATGGGCCGCAAGGCGGATTTCCGCAACACCATCGTCCTGCTGACCTCCAACCTCGGCGCACGATTCCTCGCCGGGCAGAGCGCACCGCTGGGTTTCGGGGCGGGAAGCGAAGCCGCCTTTGAAAAGCAGTCGGAAGCTGCCGTTGCCGAGGCGAAAAAGTGGTTCCGGCCGGAGCTGGTGGGCCGTCTGGATGAGCTCATCGTCTTCCGCCCGCTGGAGGAGCAGAGCCTCTGCTCCATCGCTGAAAAGCTGCTGGGCCAGCTGGAAGAGCGTGCTGCCCGCAGCGGCTATCAGCTGACCCACACGGCCCGGGTCGGCCCGGCGCTGGCGGCAAAAGCACATTCGCCCTATGGCGCGCGAGAGCTGCGCCGACAGGTAGACCGGGCCGTGGAGCAGGCCTTTGCCGACCAGATCGCCTCCGGCAGTGTGAGCCTCGGACAGCACTGGACGGCAGACTGCACCGAGGACGGCACGATCGTGGTGCAGGAGACGCAGACGGCGGGTGTCGGCTGAAAAGCTCTTGCATCTGCTCTGGTTTTCCGCTATGATAGAGGGCAGGAACCACCAGAGGAGGAAGCCGAATGCGCTATCTGTTTTTGCTCAACCCCACCGCAGGCAAGCGGGACTGCACTGCCGAGCTGGCCCCGGCCATCCGGGCCGCAGCCCAGCGGGCGGGCATCCCGCCGGAAAAACGGAAGGTCGTTGTGACCCAGTACGCGGGCCATGCCCGGGAGCTGGCCGCTGAGGCGGCGCACACCGCGCAGGCCGACGGTGAGCCGGTGCGCATCTGGACAGCGGGCGGCGACGGCACCTTCAACGAAGCGCTGACAGGGGCGCAGGGGTGCAGCCTCGCGGCAGTGGGGTGTCTGCCCTTTGGCAGCGGCAACGATTTTCTGCGCACCTACGGCACGCGGGAAGAGTTCAATGACCTCGACGCCCAGCTGGCGGGCGGCGAGGTGGACATTGATCTGATGCAGACCGACCTCGGCCTTTCGGCGACCATCTGCGCCGCCGGGCTCGATGCACAGGTGGCTTACGGCATCCCGCAGTTCCGGCGCATCCCGTTCTGCGGCGGCGAGATGGCCTATGCGCTCTCCATCGTCAAGCAGCTCTGCGGCCACATCGGCCGGAACGTGACCTTCACCATCGACGGCGAGGAGCTGACGGTGGACTGCCTGATGTGTGCCGTCTGCAATGGCCGCACCTATGGAGGCGGCTTTTATGCGGCCCCCGAGGCTCAGCCCGACGACGGCTGGCTGGACGTCTTCATCATCCGCAGGGTGAGCCGCCTGACGATCGCCCGCCTGCTGGGGATGTACAAGAGCGGCAGGCACTTCCGGAACGGTGAGCTGACGGAACAGGCGAAGCCCTGCTTCATCTACCGCCGGGCCAAGTGCGTCTCCCTGCGCCCGGCGGACGGACGCGGCCCTATCGTGGCGACCGCCGACGGCGAGTGCGCTCCCTGCGACGCCATCACCGCCCAGCTCAAGCCGCTGGCCGGGCGCGTCCTGCTGCCCAAACCGGCCTATGAGCGGTTCATGGCCCAGCGGGCCAGCGTGTAAAATGAAAGGATGAGAAGCGCCCTGCACGTTTCTTTAGGGGCGCATCGGAGGATCAACAAAGGCGGCGGCTTTCCTTGTCAAGGGAAGCCGCCGCCTTTTCCGTTATCTTACAGCCTGTTTCAGCTGCTCCAGGTCATCCGCATCCGGGTGAGAAAGAGCCTTGTCAAAATTCTCGATCATGGCATCCAGATTGGGCAGATGAAGCGGCTGTTTTTTCATGTTCTCATACCGCTGGCGTACCGACATCGGCATCTTTCCCTGACACATGAAGCTGCCGAAAACAGTGTTGCTCTTGTCCAGCGAATGCTCCGCCTTTTTCAAGATCTTATCAAAGTATTCTTTACTGCCGCCGAAGCCGGCAGTGCCAAAGAGAAAGATGTTTTTGCCGTGCAGCTGCTTCAAAAAGTCCGAAGTGCTTTCATCGGCATTTCCCTTGTCCGTCCAGAAGCCCACATAAAGGGTGTCCGCTTCCATGGCGGCAGGATCCGGGATGCCGAAATAATCGCAGCCTTCCTGCGGCAGGCAGTCGTGCAGCGTATCTGCCAAGATTTTTGTGTTGCCTGTTTTGCTGCTGTATACGATCGCGTAACTCATAACTTCTCCTTTGTGAATGTCTTTTTGTTGAGTATATCGTGATTTTTTGTCGGGTAGGTTTATGCGTTTTTTGCTTCTTTTTCTCGCAAAGCATCATAAACACAGCGAGTTCCCTGATGTGCCATCAGCCCGCCCAGACACTTCTTGTTGCAGCGGAGACAGCGGTGGATCTGTTCCGCCTGCCCGTTTTTCAGCTTGTTCACCCAATCCGGGTCTGCCAGAAGCTGGCGGCTCATGGCGGCGCACTGGATGCGTCCGCTGGCGAGCTGCTGCTCCACAAGATCCGGGTCGTTCAGACCACCGACACCACAGATGGGCAGGTCGGTGTACTGCCGCACCTCATCGCAGAATTTGAGGAAGCATCCCGGCTGGCTGAAATAGGGATGATTGGCGGGCGGGATGGTGTTTTCCAATGCGGAATGGTTTGCCAGCGTTACATGGAAGCTGGTCACACCCGCCTGCTCCAGCAGCGGAACGAACACCGGCAGTTCTTCTTCCACCACACCGGCATTGCCAAAGTGCGGGTTTTCCTGCCGGACGGCCAGCTTGTAATCAATGGGCATCCCCGGGACTGCCGCATGGACAGCCGAGACCGCTTCCGCCGCAAAACGGGCGCGGTTTTCTGCGCTGCCGCCGTATTCATCGGTGCGGTGGTTGAAGATGGCCGAACTGAAGCTGCCGCACATCCGGTCGCCATGCACCTGCACCATATCAAAGCCAGCCTGTTTTGCCAATGCTGCTGCTTTGCCGAATCCACTGATGATCTCATGGATCTTCCGCTGAGACATATTGGTAATGTACGGTGCCACTTCTGCATTCAATTTTTCCCGCAGCTGATCCGGGGTGATTTTTTTCAGCAGCAGACCGGGAATGTATTTGAACATGGCCAGCAGGTTGGAATCGCTCTGGTGCAGCTGGGCACAGACTTTGCAATCCGCATCATGGGCGATTTTCACGACCTGCTGGTAGAATTCAAAGCCTTTGGGGTCAAACAGAGATTTTTCAAATTTGCTTTTGCCCACCGGGACATCGCCCACGATGATCATGGCACAGCCGCCCTGTGCAATGGCACGGATCTTTGCAAGGTATTCTTCATCCGACAGCCCGAATGTTGTCGGCGCAAAGATGATGCGGTTTTTCAGCTGCATCCCACCATAATAGATCGGACTCAAGATCGTTTCGTACATCATTTGCACACTTTCTTTTGCACTGCTTTTTGCAGTAATGTCAGCAGATGCTGCCGCTCCTGCGCTGTCAGTCCGCCCAGGCTCTGCGCATCCCAGTCGATAAAGACCTGATGACAGACCACAAAGGCGTTTTCACCCCTCTGGGTCAGCTTCAGGTGGTAGCTGCGCCCATTCTTTTCTTTCGTCAGAAAGCCGTCTTCGGCCAGCTTGTTCAGGCTGCGCTGGGAGTGGCCCCAATCCAGATGCAGAGCTTTGGTCAGTTCCGAGGGCGTGCAG
>ENA-UEPI01001377-UEPI01001377.1-human-gut-metagenome-genome-assembly--contig:-NODE-1377-length-11393-cov-4.887151_pt1 | contig 11393 bp, 11 predicted proteins | sample MGYA00242899_ERZ507914 | MGnify/ENA primary metagenome ERZ507914 (study PRJEB26167, sample SAMN06115442) | human gut metagenome | host: Homo sapiens | place: China:Chongqing | collected 2015-07-28...
GGCAAACCGGCATCTACATCAGCCTGAGTAAAAGGTTTTCCGGTCAAAAAGCGAAAAGAGAACACATAATCACAGTTGACAGGTTCAAGCACATTTCCCGATACATAGTAGGCAAGCTCTTTTTCTGTTGCGGTAGGGTATAGCTTAAAGAATGTTTCCAAGAACTCTGTCACTTCCTCCGTAGTGGCAGCGTCCACCGTTCCGTCCGATTCCTTGACTTTTGGTTCATAGCCGGATTTTGTCGGTATGCTGCTGATGGTCGGATTCTGTGTGATAACCAGATTCCCGTCACCATCTACATGAACTACCACCATATAAGCGGAAGTGTAACCGATAGAGGTTTCTCCCTCCGTTACCGTTTGATCTACCGAGTAGACAACGGTAAAGTCGTCCGTTCCAGCCGCTTCAACCTCCCAAATCTTAACGTCCGTCACCGTAGAGCTTGTAGGTATATCCTGTCGTACCGTATCGACATTCAAATCCTGCAAGCTCTTTGTAAGGTACTGGTTAATGGCTGCGGTTCTTTTCTCAATGGATTCCTGCGTGTTGCTCCAAGAATAATAGGACTTCGTAAAAGCTTTTACAAAATTCTCTATCTTGTTGGTATCAATGATACGTTGCTCAATGACTTCTTTTTCATGTACCGTGTGCATATCAATGGCAGTGAAATTCTTATACACCCCAAAGCTGACGCTTGCAATCAGCACCAGCCATAAGGCAATCACAGTTTTCTTATGCGTGCCGACTTTCATCACAGGCACTTTTTTCTCTTTCTTTTGTTTCGATTCCTTATCCTTTTTCTTAAATAACATAGCACCATTCCTTTCTAATTGGTTTTCACCCGTCCGGCACCAATCAAGTGTTGCTGCCAGTACGAGCTTGTTAAATCTGCATATCCGATAGGGTCTCCGGCGTGATACATTCTGTTGTTTCCTGCATAGATTCCTACATGAGTAACATATGTTCCAGCATTATAGGTCGAGTGGAAGAACACCAAATCACCAGCCTTTGCCTGTGACAGAGGTATGTGCTGCGTAGCGTCATACTGTGCCTGTGCGGTACGAGGTAAGCTGATACCAGCTTTCGCATAGCACCAAGACGTAAGACCAGAACAGTCAAAAGAAGTGTTGGGATTGCTGCCACCATACACATATTTCCAGCCTTGATATTTCAACGCTTCATTGAAGATTGCCTGTGCGGTAGCGTCACTGAAACTAGGCACAGCCAAATACTGGCTGACTAATTTTACATAGAACATATTCCCGTACTTGTAACGCCAGCCGCCATTTTTCTTAATGGAAATCTCATTCTTATAGGTGACTTTGACGCCGCCGGATTTATCCTTTGCGAAGCTGACCGCCAGCTCAAAAGTGTACTTTTTCCCACGACTGGAAACGTAATCAATGAAGCCGCCGCCATAGTTATAGGACTGTACCACTGTGTTGATGTCACAGCCTTTTGCTTCTGCGGATTTTAGAAGCTCCGAGAAGTATTTACACCCCTGTTTGATGGAATCCTCCGTAGACAGGGAATTAAGCGGCAGACCGAGCGATTCACTGGCTTGCATAACGTCTGTCGTGCCAGTACCGCCGGATTCTACCTGCATAATCGCAAGCAGATAGTTCACATAGTCAGAGATTCCGTATTCCTTTGCATACTTTTCTACCGTAGGCTGATGTTTCAAAACTTCCGCTGACAGGTTCAGTCCAGAAAAATCCAAGCTGGAAGAGCCGCTTTCTTCATCATCTGCGGTCACGATAAACAGGAACAGAAGCAGACAGATAATCACTGTGAAAATCCCACCGAACACAGCGAAATGCCTTAACTTCATTTCTTGCCGCCTTTCTTACTGGTAGATTTTTTCATTGATGATTGATTTGCGGTCTTTTTCTGAACCGTCTTTGTCTGTGATTTTCTCAGCACGGTCTGTCGTGAACCATCTGTAGCAGCTCCCGAATGTTTATCTGCCGGACGGGATTCTCTGACAACCTGTGTCCTCATATTTTCCTGCGATTTTGTCACAGGCTCTTTGCTCTTGCTTGATTGCGGCTGCTCCTTTGTCACCGTAACAGGACGCTCCTTGACGTTTTGCTCCGGCTTAGAAGTTGCCGCCTGTGAATCCGATTTTACAGAGACAGGCGTTGTAGCTGGTCGCTCATGCACCGGGGCAGCTCTCTTTGTCGCTGATCCGTTGCTTTGTCGCTCCTTATCCACAATCGGACGCTGCGGATTCTGTTTCTCTGACTGCGGCTGCTTCGATACCGATTTTTTATCCACGATTCCACGCTTTGAGGTAGACTGCGATTCCTGCGTATTGCTCTGTGAACTATGTACGGTCTGTGAGGAATCCGTCTGACTTTTCTTATCCTGCAATGCAAGCGGCTTCTGTGATTTGGAATCCGGCAGAGCTGGCGGTTTACTGCTACCTCCACCAGAAGCAGAAGTATTGTGATTTGCTCTGGTATGCGTGTTACCTGTCTGTTTGGTATTGTCTGCCTTTTTCGTAGAAGCAGCCGCCGCACCAGCCACACCGCCAGCAGCACCAGCCACCATTGTCCTACCGATTTTACGTTCCAAGCGTCTTGCCCTGCGGTTAAGGAACATATACGGGTGTCGCATGATTCGTCTGCTGACTTGCTGTGTATCGGAAGATTGCAGACTGAACATTGCCATCAAGTCACCGAGCTTGAAATAGATTCCGGCAAAGGTGACTATCTGTAGAAATGCCACCATGAAAAACGGATAGCCAGAGGAAATGGAATAAAACATAGTCGAGATACTAAAGGCTGTAGTGATAATCAGCGTGATTCCGGCTCTCATCATAATCGTATTGAACAGCTTCGTAAGAGCTTTTTTTGCCATACCCTCATAGGTCGGTATCATAGAGAGGATAAAACTAATCGGCAGGAACATGGCGTATATGATGAATAGCACCTGTGAGAAAATCATCATGCCGGTAAGCAGAAAGACAAATGCCGAGATACCGATATTGAAGATGAACAGAAACACCACCATACCTAAACGGGTCATGGTCTTTGTGACACTCAAATAGTCATTGTCTTTATCTTCGATTTCCTCAATCACAACGTCCTCTCTGTCGTCCGTGTCTGGACTTTCCGATAACAGGCTTTCCACACGGTCAGAGCCGAGTGTTTCTATATCCGATTCCCCATACTGTAGGAGCAGCCACGGTTGTTTCACCTGTATGGAAAACAGGCTGTCACGAATCAAATCCACACTGTCTTTTCCCTTACTGTTGGAATCTGGCAGCACGATTTTTGTTCCGAGCGATAATGCCGAGCTGCTTATATCTGCGGAAAAGTCATTGATTTTGCTGATATAGTTTGGGGCATAGGCAATAAAAGAAGCGGATAACAGGAACACCACAAGAAAGTTGATGACTGCATGAATGGCTTTTGTGGTTTCTCTTTTTAACAGTCCTGTGTAGGCTACATAGATACCCATAACAAGAATGAGGATAAGCAGGAATCCCACATAAAATCCCTCACTGGAAAAACCATTGGAAGTCACGCCAGCTAATGTTTGAATGTTCTTCCCGATAGAGCTTGCAGTATCAGAGATAAAGTCCAGCTTGTAGGCTTCCTGCACCACATAGCCTGTCGCATTGGAGATATAAAGGCTCACCGTCCAGACAAAGTTTGTGATAGCGTACAAGCCATACTGAATGCTTTTCCCGATACCGTCCAGCCAGTTCCACGGTAGCCAATCCCAAGAGCTGTCAACGTAAAAGTCAAGCTGGTAGTTTTCCAGAGGATATTTAGAATAGGCGTTAGCGTCACTCACCGTATTATCCACCAGTCCAGCCGCATAAGCCACTGTGCCTGTGATGGATAAAATCACCAGCACGCCGAGAATCACCGCAAGAGTAATGAGCAGCCAGCGAATTATCTTTTTCTTACGCATAGGCTTCACCTCGTTTCTTCTGTCTGTACTGGCGGTCTGGTATCAAAGGCATGGAACAGGTCAGAGAATACAGGGTGAATCTGGATAACGCCTACACGCCCATACAAATCTTGAAACAGGCATTGTCCGTTTTCCAAATCCCTAAGTCGTTTCTGGTTGCCCTCGTCCTCCTTATCCACACCGAAAAATTCAAGGGTATTCTTGATTTCCTTTATGTCCGTAGAACGGAACGCAAACTTCAAGCCGATATTGTTCTTCATCTTTTCATCGTCCACATCACCAGAGTTTTGCGTGACAAAGTAAACAGCAGCGTTCATGGAACGTCCAGCACGAATCAGCTTGTTAGACAGTGCTTTTCCCTGTGCCACCTGTAAGAACGTCCACGCTTCGTCCAAGTCCACCATCTTAAAAATGCTCCTGTCGGAATGGATAAAATCAAGGGCAAAGGTACTGATAACGATAAGCATAGCCACAGAAAGCAGCTCCATTGTGGTGTATTCTTCAAACTTCGTGTCCTTATCCGGCAGTACAAGGTCAGCCACCTGTATGATGTTGAGCTGCCTGTCTAAACTGATGGACTGCTCCACATCACCGTCCGAAAACAAAAGGTGTGCAAAGTCATAGTCGGTCATGCTCTCGATATGGTCTGCGATATTCTCTGCCACAGGAGAACCGTCTTTCCTTAATTCATCAATGACACGGAGCAGTCCTCTTTTTTTGCTCTGTGTCACAGAACGGATTGCACGCCTTAATACAGGAAACTTCTCACCGTCACGACTGCTGATTCCCGTTAAAAAGGTGAGTATGTCGATTGCCAGACTTTCAGCGTCCTTTGTTCGCTTCATAATCACATACGGGTCAAGAAGTCCTCTGTTTTTATCCTCACTGGTGAGATTAACTATCTTGATTTCCTGTGCAATGTCGGGTAGCGTTTCCTGCCAGTTGCCACGCTCTGATTTTGGGTCTACAATGACCGCTTTTCCTCCAAACAGCACCGCATAATAGATGATAAGGTTGTTACAGAATGACTTTCCACCACCAAGCGAGCCGAGAAAAGCAGCCGCAAGAGCATTTGTCACAGAACCCTTTACGCCCTGTGCCGCAAGGCTAGGTTTTAAGTACACATTTTTTCCTGTGTCGAGATTGTAACCGATATAGATACCGTCCGTTTCCCCAAGCTGCTGTGTCGCACCGAAGCCAAGTCCGGCGAGAAAGTCAGAAGTCACATACTGGATATAATCATTGATGTAACGCTTGCTGGACGGGATAAACTCACCATGAAGCCCAAGCATATCTCCGAACGGACGCACTAACTTGACGTTCAAATCATCATAGAAGTCTTTGACTTCATCACATCGTCTTTTCAACTCGTCCAGAGAATCCGCAGCTACACGGATAACGTAGGATAGTTTATACATGGATTCCTTTGACTGGTCGAGATTGGTTTCCAGCTCATTGACCGAATCCAAAGCGTCCATGACGTTACTTCCTGTTTCGTTGTTGGATTCCCAAGCGTGATTATCCAAGTCTTTCAATTCTTTCTTTTTATTCCTAACAGTCGTCAGAGCCTTTTTATTGGTGACGATTTCCACATTCATAGAAGTGGAAACAGGAAACGTGAATTGCTGTTGTTGGTAATAAAATATCTCGCTTGACGGGAAATCCAGCTCACCCACGATATTGTTAATCGTGAAGTAGGCAACAAAAGTTGTCTGATCTTCACGCTCAATCTTTAAGTATCGCTGGTTTTCCTCTATCATGCAGCGTGTCGGACGGATAAGGTCATATCGCTTTACCAGCGTTTCACGTTTTAACTTCTTGACTGGCAGCTCATAGGAATAGTCACTGTAGGCAACGCCTGTATTCCCGTAGATATGTTCCAAGAGATAGCCGAAGTCGTTCTTATTAAGCCTGCGGAACTGAAAGCGGCGTGAGATTTTGCTTTCCAAGAGCTTTTCCATCTTTAGAAAACGGTTGATTTCATCATTACTCATGGAAACGAAGTCACCCATCAGCTTGTGATTGACTTCATAGATAAAATCCGTAAAGGTCATAGCCACTGATTTTCGCATACCCTTGAAGCTGATTTCTTCCTCATTCACTAGCAGCTTGAAGCCAAGAAAAAAGCGGTAGTCAATCTGATTTTCCCCAATCATTTCAACCAACGCTTCTGTCTGTTCGTCTACCTTTTTACAGGCAATCTCTTTTAACCTGCCTGTGATTCCTTTTTTGGAACGCTCCTGTACCGCACGCAGGCTGTCCTCTGTGGCAATCTGTAAGGCATGGATTTTTCCGTCACGGTTCTGGGCGATAAGCTGACGGAAATTGTCATGCACCATGTACTTTTCTTCTGGTGACAGGAACGAATAATTGTAAGGTGTCAGCTCATAGTAGGCGAAACACTCACCGTCATGGTTGAACACCAGATTGTTTTCTATATACTTAATCGGGAACATACATCACACTCCTAACTGTCGTAATAACGGGATTGAATCTTTCCTTTTTCAGTCTGATGGCTTTTCCGGCATAGGTCACTTTTGGACGTAGGGCAAAGGTGACAGCCGATTTCAAGAATCCCAAAGGCTTCTTTCCGTCAAAGGTCTTTTGCGATACAAACCAAGTGAACGCCACAGGGATTCCAAAGTATTTGAGGAACGCACCGTCAATCATGTTAAAGGGCGGCAGCTCCCCAAAGAGAATCACCACGAACAGCGACAGGACAAACCAAGCCATCTGACTGAACGTGAGAGGGAACGGGAGCTGAAAGTCATTGATTGCATAAATGACTTTTTCCACGCTCCATATGCTTGTATAGCTTTTGATTTTCTTCAATTTTCACAACTCCTTTCTTTGAAGATTTTTCTTCACATGGAAACAGCAGCCTATATTTCAAGGCTGCTGCAAAAAAATAACCAGTGTCATTTCACTGGCAGATAGTTAAATATTCAGTTGTCGTTACCAGCCGATTTCATAAACACCGTGATTCGTTTCTATGAATGTGCCGGAGGTATAGAGGTTATTCCCATAGCCTTCAAAATCTATGTAATCCCTCAATTCTTCTGGTACAGCGTCCATTGTTCCGCTTTCATACAGAAAATATTCTGCCACATCTGCCATATCCTCACAATCTGGATAGTGAAAGATACGGTCTTGATTGTCGTACAGTTCTTCAATACTTCCAAAATGACCGACCAGCTCGCTCAATTCGTCCTGTATATCTTCTGGTAAATCCTCTACCATTTCACACATACGGTTGACTTCCTCAATAGGTGTGTACTCGTCAATCTCAAAGGGCAGCTCATAATCATGGATAGCGTATTCTTCGTACCTGTCATTCAAGCCGATACGTTCTGCCATCTCGTCATAATCAACGGGCGGCGTGAACCAGTCACCCACAAGCTCACCCTCATTGTATTTCCTAAGATTGGCGATATAGATTCGCATTTCTTCGATACCACATCACCCCTTTACTGGTAGCGGAACACGCCGCTTGTAGTGAATAAGTATCTGTCGTCCAGTTCCAGCTCACTACCATAGGAATGATAATCTATGTGCTTTTGCAGTTCGTGAGGAACCTCACCGAATACGTTTTCCTCACAGATAAGATATTCTGCCAGAGCCGCACCGTCACCCACATCATAGTAGCGTATCTCGTCCTTATGGTCGATAAATTCATCAAAGCTGGAAAACCATTTCTGCTGAATGGCTTTCATTTCATTGCCGATAGGCGTACCCTCCAATTCAAGCACCATGCGGCAGTTGGCGTTGAGTTCCCAAAGTGGCATATCACTGTGCAGGTCAAAGGGCAGCTCATAGTCTGCAATCTCAATCTGTTCTTCATTCTCCACGCCGAGTTTTTCCTTGACTTCTTCAAAATCCACAGGGCAGTTGAACCAGTCGCCAGAGTAACCATCGTCCTCGTCATGGTAAGGTTTTGTATTATTTAACAGATAAACTCGCATTTCCTGCATGGTCTGTCACTTCCTTTCATTTCCAGTATTCCCATTATAACAGCATAATCTACACCAAATACATAATGAGAAAACTTTTCTAACTGTTCTTTTGGATAATCAAGTAGTGAGTGCTGCTTGATGATTTCCCACACCGCACGTTTACGGTAGGGCAAATCAGAGATATGTTCACAACCGACACGCTCTTTCATATCCTCAAAAATATCTGTTTTCATAGTAACCTCCATTTCCGACTATCGGAGCTTACGCCCCGATAATCTTATTGAATAACTGCAACAGTACGTCTTTCACGCCAGAAGCATTGAACACCAAGCCAACAGCGATTAAGGCAATCACCAAGAATCCAATTAGTTTGGAAAACTCACGCTTGAATCCGAGATACACGCCGATAACCGCAATCGCCATGAGTACCAAGCTCTGTGCGTTAGATAAAAACCAGTTGTATAAGTTCTGTCCAAAATTCATTATTTCTTTCTCCTTTCCATCATTTCAATTTCTCTTTCTGCGGCTGCTCCTGTCTGTACCAGACACATCAACACCACACCTGCACCTGCTCCAAGTGAGAACAGGAATAAATCAAATAAGATATGCTTCATGTTGTCATTCCTCCGTTTCTGTAATCATTTCCTCTGTAGAGGTAGTCTGCTGTTCAATCAGCTTTTTATGACGCTCCGTGAGCTTCGCATGTTCTAAAATGTCTTTGAGATAAGTTGTGCCATTAGCACTGTCAATCTTCTGTAAGACTTTCCAAGTGGGAGCTACCTGTCTGCTTATCCAGTTCAGCGTCCTTGTGAGCGTATAAGGCTCTGGTTTGGTCGTCAGTTTCAAACGCCCACGATCAGAGCCGATAAAGTACGCCCATTTTTCATTGGTCTGCCATTCGCTGCGTCTTTTCTCCACCTCCTTGTCAGCGAACCGCATATAACGGTTGATAATGTCAAAAGCGGTACGCTCTGCGTCATGGTAGGTCAGCAGGTCACGCACCGCATAATAGGCTCGCTCATTTTTCAGCCGGATTTCAAAACGGTTCTTGATTTTTGTATCTTCAATCGGAATGTCATATTTCACATACTGCTCATAGTCCTTTTCATAGATACAGAAATAAACCTCTGATTTGAGCGAACCGATATAAAGTGTATTTCCCATTCCGTATCTGTCCTGTTCATTGCTTCTCACCAGCTCACCGCTACGGTAGCTCTTGAAGCTGCGGAATACGGAAATACATTCTTCATGGTTGCATTTCTCTGTCAGCTCTGGAATATCCAAGATTCCTGCCATATCGTTGATGGCAAGGTCAAGACGTTTCATCACACCTCCCTCCACCAGAACGTCCATGAGAAAGTCATGCCAGCTCCTATGCTGTGCCAGCAGATAGCTTTCCATCTGCCGACAGCCTTTGCCTTTCAGCTCCAGCAATGTGCCTTTTTCCTTATCAGGTGATGTCAGCACGAACACATTACCAAGCACATAATGTTCCGCATAGGAGTAGAATCCGTAGTCCTCATGTATCATTACGTCCAGCTTTAATTGCAGAATATCCTCAACAACGTGCCGAACGTCCTGTGTGGGGAATCGGATTCTGACATAATCGAAGACCATTTCCAACGGATTCTCTGGATTCAGCTTTTCCAGAGCGTCCGTGAATTTCCCCTTGATTTCTTCTGTCAAGGCTACTTTTCCAGATTCAATCCTGCTGACATACTCACGACTGACACCAGCCATGACCGCAAGACGATTCTGGGAAACGCCGTACTGCGTCCGTTTTTCCTTAAAATCGTTTATCCAATCGGTATCATTCAGTTTCAATCCCTCCCATCAAAAAAGGAATGTGACAGTTACCGATTTTGTCACACTCCCTTGAATGTTTGAAAAGTCCTCTGTTTTCAAGGACTTTTTGATATGTAATTGACTGTTTCCAGATAATTTGTGCCCCCCTGTTAGATAACGGGGGCAGATGGTTGGGGCGGCTTACGCCACCCCAACACAGGCTAGTCCGTACCTGCGGCTTTCGCTTCGCACGCCGCCTGTCCGTCCTGCCTGTTTTGTGACAATCTCCCTATCTCTTTTAGGAAATCGTGTCCTTTGGGTACAAGGGGAGTGTAAAACTCGGATATGACACTGTTTCCAGTATCAACGTAGCCACGCCCTTTGATCTGTTTCAGAAAAAAGTCCTTGTCTACTTCACCGAACATCATACTGTACCCAAGTTCCGACATACGCCCCAACGCCACACGGAAATTGAACTGGTCACGGATTCCATCACCGAGATATTTTGCGTCTGGACGCTGACAGGCGAGAATCAGAAAATATCCTGCCTGTCGTCCAAGCATGACTATCTGTTTGAGCTTATTTAAGACAGCCGCATTTTCTTTTGTCGTGAGCATTTCCATGAACGCCACATATTCGTCAAAGATAAGAAAATGCGGAGCAAGACCGAGATAGGCATAGTTTTCACCTGTCCTGTAGTTTTCCATGAGTTTCATGCTTTCCGAGCGTTCCATCATGCCATCATAGAAGCGGTCAATACAGGCGGTTATATCTTCTTTCCTGTACCAGACTTCCGGCATGACGACGGACAAATCCGCAAGGTCGGCGTTCTTTGGGTCTAAGATATACATGACCGCATTGCAGCGGAGCAGAGCTTCAATGATAGTGAGGATAAAATACGTCTTTCCTCCACCTGTACCGCCAGCAATCAGCATATGAGGGAGCTTGTCATATTCCCACCAGACATTTTTCATCAGACGCAAGCTGCCATGTTCAGCCTGTACCTCATTGATAGTGATTCTATTAGCGATAGTGTCATAAAGTAAGACATACTCCACATAGGAATCATGTAGCTCTTTTGACACCAGCTCACAGTACAATCCTGTTTCCAGCTTCTTTTCCAAGTGTAAAAGCTGCTCTTGATATTTCCCCAGTGTGATTTCAGTACGGATATATAAAAGACCATGCTCCATGCGGTAATACACTTTAGGAAAGTAGGTGATTTTCTCTTTTTTGGTAGTGGCTGGCAAGTCCTTGAAAAAGCCGCTGTCCTGTGTGGATTCTGATTCATACCAGCCATTTTCCAGCAGCATACGAGCCAGCTTTTGACGGTGAGAGAGCTGCTTCACTCTGTCATACTGGAATCTGCGATAGAAAAGGGCAGCCAGCACACAAATCAGAGCTGCCATAACAATAGTCACTATCCTATATGGTGTGACTGTTAAATGGACGCTGCCATCTTGAAAAAGTGAGATTGCTTTCCAGTCCGTAGTGATGATTGACTTTAGGTTCAGCAGCATAACCACCGCAAGGAACAGCAGGAGCAGCGAACCAGCCGAGAAACGAAAAACCAGTGATTTGTCACTGGCTCTGATTCGATTCCCACGTTTATTGAATTGCAAAATATTCTCCTTTCCATGAAAAAAGCAGTTAATCATAAAGACTAACCGCTTTTTTCTCCATTTTTTTAATATTTATAATTTTCTGAAAGAAATATTATAAATAGCTTTC
>ENA-UEPI01001379-UEPI01001379.1-human-gut-metagenome-genome-assembly--contig:-NODE-1379-length-11383-cov-3.427737_pt1 | contig 11383 bp, 7 predicted proteins | sample MGYA00242899_ERZ507914 | MGnify/ENA primary metagenome ERZ507914 (study PRJEB26167, sample SAMN06115442) | human gut metagenome | host: Homo sapiens | place: China:Chongqing | collected 2015-07-28...
GGTTCGTGGCCGTATTTGGCGTTGAACTTCTCCTTGGCCGTGGCGATGAAGTTGTCGTAAAGTTCGTCCTTCACCAGGTTGATCGTGCAGCCGCCGAAGCCGCCGCCCATGATGCGCGAACCCGTCACGCCGCACTCCTCGGCGACCTCCGCCAGGAAGTCCAGCTCCTCGCACGACACTTCGTAGTCCTTCGACATGCCCCAGTGGGTCTCGTACATGCGCTTGCCGACCGTCTCGTAGTCGCCCTTTTCGAGCGCCTCGCAAACATCCAGAACGCGCTTCTCCTCGCCGATCACATAGCGGGCGCGCTTGTAGTCCTCCTCCGAAATCCGATCCTTGACGGCTTCGAGCTGCTCCATCGTGGCGCCGCGCAGGAACTCCTGCCCCAGCACTTTCGCAACGCGCTCGCAGGAAGCGCGGCGGTCGTTGTACGGAGAGCCTACCAGTTCGTGCTTCACGCGCGAATCCAGCAGAACCAACTTATAGCCCTTCGGGTCGAACGGGAAGTAGGCGTATTCCAGCGAACGGCAGTCCAGACGGATCAGGTTGCCTTTCTTGCCGAACACCGAGGCGAACTGGTCCATGATGCCGCAGTTCACGCCGCAGTAGTTGTGCTCGGTCGACTGGCCGATCTTCGCCAGTTCGAACTTGTCGATACCGCAGTTATAGAGGTCATTCAGCGCAAAGGCGTAGGTTGACTCCAGCGCTGCCGACGACGACATGCCGGCGCCCAGGGGCACGTCTCCGGCAAACACCGTGTCGAAACCGCCGATCTTGCCGCCGCGCTTCTGAATCTCGCGGCAGACGCCGAAGATGTAGCACGCCCAGCTCTCGGCCGGTTTGTCCGCCTCGTTCAGGCCGAACTCCGAGCTTTCGCCCAGGTCGAGCGCATAAGCGCGCACCTTGTCCGTGCCGTTGAGCCGGATCGCTGCGACAATGCCCTTATCGACCGCCCCCGGGAAGACGAAACCCCCGTTGTAGTCCGTATGCTCGCCGATCAGGTTGATGCGGCCCGGAGAGGCGAACAGGATGGCTCCTTCGCCGTAAAGTTCATTGAATTTCTTGCTGACTTTTTCTTTCATGGCTCTTATTTTGTGGTTTTAAGTTTGAGTATCCGGATTCGGATTGCACGAAGATAGGAAAAAAATCCGTGACGCCCGGCATAATTTTGCTTCAATTAACAATAAAAATCGACCATTTCATGCCCGGAATCCCCGAAAACGGCTGCGGCGACATCCTTATGCAAACGAAAGTTTTGCCTTCCTTTCGACTTGTAAATCCGGAAATGTTTGCTACCTTTGTAATAGTTTCGTTTCAGAAGTCACCAACTAACATTTCAAACGATATGACAAAAAACCTCATTTTGGCCGCCGCCATGCTGTTAGCAGGAGGCGCCGTCGCAGCCCAACCCAAGGTAATCGCACACCGCGGTTACTGGACAGCCCCCGAATCGGCGCAGAACTCGATCGCTTCGTTCACGAAAGCCGACGCCATCGGTGTCTTCGGCTCGGAAATCGACGTATGGCTCACCGCCGACGACAAACTGATCGTCAACCACGACCGCATTTACAAAGGCACGGACGTCAACATGGAGAAAGCCACCGCCAAGGAGATCACGGCCATCGTGCTGCCCAACGGCGAGAACATCCCCACGTTCGACGCCTACCTGAAACTCGTCGCCTCGAAACCCAACACGCGCCTGATTCTCGAAATGAAGTCTCTTTCGGATTACAACCGCGAAGACCTCGCCGCCAAAAAGATCGTCAAGCAGCTCAAGAAATACGGCGTGCTGGACCAGACGGAGATCATCGCCTTCTCGATCAACGCCTGCATGGCATTCAAGAAGCTCATTCCCGACACCAAAATCTACTACCTCAACGGCGACCTGGCTCCCAAGAGCATCAAGAAACTGGGGCTGGCCGGCATCGACTACTCGATGAAGGTGCTCCGCAAAAACCCCGAATGGGTGAAGCAGGCGCACGATCTGGGTCTCGAAGTCAACGTCTGGACCGTGGACGAGGAAGCGGACATGAAATACTTCATCGACTTGGGCGTGGATTACATCACCACCGACTATCCCGAGCGTTTGCAGGCCCTGCTGAAGAAATAGGGTTCCTGGACCACAAAAAAACGAGAGCGGCAAAATCGGTTGCCGCTCTCGTTTTATATAATAAGGTATCTGTCAGACATCCACCACCGTCACCTCGATTCCGCGTTCGCGCAGGCGCTCCAGATAGAGGGGCTGCACGCCGCTGTCGGTGATGATGCGGTCCACCGCCTCCAGGTCGCAGATCTTGCTGAATCCGCGGCGCCCGAACTTCGAACTGTCGGCCAGCACCACGACCTTCTGCGCGGCGTTGATCATCGCGCCGTTCAGCGATGCCTCGAGCATGTTGGTCGTCGTCAGCCCGAACTCGGTATCGATGCCGTCGACACCGACAAACAGCTTGCTGCAGTTGAAATTGCGGAGCATCGACTCGGCAAAGGGTCCCACGACCGAAACCGAACTGCTCCGGGTGATGCCGCCCAGCTGGATGACGTCCACATCGGCGTGCTGCGAGAGAATCTGCGTCACGGGAACCGCCGCCGTGATGACCGTCAGGCGGCCTACGGGTTTGATCTCCCGGGCCAGAAAGGCCATCGTCGTGCCCGAAGCGATGATGATCGAATCGTCCTGCGACACGAGGGCCGCGGCGGCGGCACCGATCGCCCGCTTCTCGGCGACGTTCTTCTTCTCTTTCTCGTTGACGTGGCGATCGCTGATATAAGGGCTTATAAGAATGGCGCTGCCATGCGTCCGGTAGAGTTTCTTCTGCTGTTCGAGGTAGGACAGGTCCTTGCGGATGGTCACTTCCGAAACCTTGAAAAGCTCGGAGAGCTGTGTCACCGAAATCGAGCCGTTCTGCTGCAACAACGACAAAATACGGCTGTGCCGTTCCGGAAGGCTCAAAAGTGGTTCTTCACCTGGTTTGTTCATGCGCAATTAAAATTTTAAAGTTTTGAGAGACTAATATACGAAAAATATTCGAAACACGAACATTCCGCCGCGATTATTTTCCCTCCCGCAAGAAATTGCATGCCCGATCAGAATATTTCAAATTAAAAGGTTTTTTATTTTGAAATCGCCGAAATGATTTGTACTTTTGTTCCGAAACGAAATCAATCATCAAACCGATATTTATGGAAAGAGCATCACAAATCAAAAAGTTGTCCGACAAGGGCAAAATCTGGGACATGGTAGTCGTAGGCGGCGGTGCGACCGGACTCGGCGTCGCGGTGGATGCAGCCACGCGCGGCATGAGCGTAGCCTGCCTGGAGAAGACCGACTTTGCGAAATGTACGTCGAGCCGCTCGACCAAACTCGTGCACGGCGGCGTGCGCTACCTGCAAAAGGGCGACGTGATGCTGGTGCTTGAAGCGTTGCGCGAGCGCGGCCGCATGAAGGCCAACGCCCCGCATCTGGTGAAGGACCAGGCGTTCGTCATTTCGAACTACCGCTACTGGGACAATTTCCTTTACTTCTGCGGCCTGACCTTCTACGACCTGCTCTCGTTCGGCTTCGGCTACGGACGTTCGAAGTACATCTCCGCCAAGAAAGTGATGAAATACATCCCCACCTCGGTCGAAAAGGGGCTGAAGGGCGGCGTGGTCTACCACGACGGACAGTTCGACGACTCGCGCATGGCCATCAACCTCGCCCAGACCTGCGTCGAGAACGGCGGCACGGTCGTCAACGAGGCCACCGTGACGGGCATCCTGCACAATGAGGCGGGCAAGGTCGCCGGCGTGAAGTTCGTCGACAACACCACCGGCGAGGAGTATTCGATCAAGGCGCGCAGCGTCGTGAACGCCGCCGGCTGCTTCGTCGACGACATCATGCACATGGACAGCCCCGAACACCGCAAGATGGTCACCCCGAGCCAGGGCGTGCACCTCGTGCTGGACATGAAATTCCTGCAGAGCGACTATGCGATCATGGTTCCCAAGACCTCGGACGGCCGCGTGCTGTTCGCCGTGCCCTGGCACGACAAGGTCGTGGTCGGAACGACCGACATCGTGCGCCCCACCCCGGAGGAGGAGCCGCGTCCGCTGAAGGAGGAGATCGACTTCATCCTCGGCACCGCGGGACTCTACATGAACCCGGCGCCCACCTACAAGGACATCCTCTCGGTATTCGCGGGTCAGCGTCCGCTGGCGGCGCCCAAGAAGGAGGGCAAGAACACGAAGGAGATTTCGCGCAGCCACAAGGTCATCACCTCGGACAACGGTCTGGTGACGATCACCGGCGGCAAGTGGACCTCCTACCGCCTGATGGCCGAGGACACGGTGGACAAGGCCATCGAAGTAGCGGGACTTCCCCGGCGCAAGTGCGTGACCAAGAAATTCCACATCCACGGCTACCGCAAGAATCCCAACCTCGCCGACCATATGTACGTTTACGGTTCGGACGAGCCGAAGATCCTGAATCTGATCAAGGAAAACCCGGCGCTGGGCGAAAAGCTCTCTCCGAAGTTCGGCTACACGCTTGCCGAGGTGGTTTGGGCCGTGCGCGAGGAGATGGCCCTCACGGTCGAGGACGTACTGGCGCGCCGCGTGCGGCTGCTGTTCGTCGACGCCCGCGAGGCGATGGCCGCCGCTCCGAAGGTCGCCGAAACGATGGCCCGCGAACTGGGCCGCGACCAGGCATGGATCGATGCGCAGGTCGAAAGTTTCACGAAGATGGCGAAAAATTATATCTTTGAAGCTTAAACGGACTTTAACCCAAGCTTAAAATGTTCAATTTTTTTAATCCTCCGGCTCCCAAACCGAGGCTCTCCCAGGACAAAATCCCGGCCAAATACGAGTCGATGCGTATGCGAGTATTTTGGAGTGCGTTTCTGGGATACGCAGCCTACTATCTGGTGCGCAAGAATCTTTCGCTCGCAGCGCCAGGCATGATCGAGTCGGGACTCCTCGACAAGGCCAGCGTAGGACTCGCGGGTTCGGCGATCTCGATCGCCTATGCCTTCAGCAAGTTCATCATGGGCAGCCTTTCCGACCGTTCCGACGCACGCAAATTCCTTGTCGTAGGACTTATTCTCTCATCGTTGCTGATGATTTGCACGGGACTGATCCCTTACAGCCACACAAATCCCGGCATCAACGTAGGCATTATCTTCGGTCTGATGCTGCTGGTGGGCTGGCTTTCGGGCATGGGATGGCCTCCCTGCGGGCGTATCATGGCCCACTGGTTCTCCCAGAACGAACGCAGTTTCAAAATGTCGGTATGGAATACGTCGCACACGATCGGCAGTGGCTCGCTGGGACTGCTCGTAACCGCCGGAATCGCCATCTTCGCCATGCTGGGATGGGGCGACACGTGGCGTGCAGCCTTCATCTTCCCGAGTTGCGTGGCGCTTCTTCTGGCCGTTTTCTGCTGGTGGGCGCTGCGCGACACGCCCCAGGCCTGCGGGCTGCCTCCCATCGACGAATACCGCAACGATTACTCGGCGGTAAAGGCCGCCAAGGGAGAAGAAAAGAAAATCCCCTTCAAAAAACTCTTCGTCGACTACATTTTCAAGAACAAGATTCTCTGGCTCATCGCCCTGGCCAACGCTTTCGTCTATCTGGTGCGTTACGGCATCAGCGACTGGGCGCCGGTCTACCTGCAGGAGATGAATATCATGGATGCCTCGCAGAGCAACCTGGCCTTCTCGCTGCACAACTACGCGGGCGTCCCCGGAACGATCATCTGCGGATGGATCTCGGCCAAATTCTTCAAGGGACGCTGCGCCCCGGCCAACGTGATCTACATGGTGTTGGTGCTAATCGGCATTCTGGTCTATTGGAAAGCCGCTCCCATTGCCCAGTCGCTGGCTGAAATCTTCGGCGGCGACCCTGCCGCCATCGGCCGCACGGTCGTCTACACGGCGCTCTGCGAAATCGGGTTCTGCATCTACGGTCCCGTGGCGCTGATCGGCATTCAGGCGCTGAACCTCGTGCCGAAGAATGCAGCCGGAACGGCCGCAGGATTCGTCGGGTTGTTCGGCTACCTGTTCGGCGACGCCGTGCTGGCGAAAATCGTCATGGGTTCGGTCGCCAACGACAACTCGCTGGGATGGAACGCCACCTTCTGGATGTTCATTGTCGCCAGCCTGCTTGCCACGGCATTCTGTGCCACAACCTGGAAACGCGAGAAACAGGCTCTCTCCCGATAGAAAATTCCCGCTAACGAATCGTGAAAGCCCTTAACTCCCGGTTAAGGGCTTTTTCACGCCCTCCGACCAGACGGTCGACCAAGGCATGGAAACGGGGCGAATGGTCGTGGTGAACCGTGTGGCAGAGTTCGTGGATGATTACATAGTCGCGCAGATGCTCCGGGAGGGTCATCAGAAAGAGGCTCAACGAGATGTGGTTGCACCCCGAGCAACTCCCCCACTTCGTGCGCGAGGCGCGGATCGAAAGTTTTTCGCACTTCAGGCCCGTCGCCTCCGACAGCCGCCCGATGCGGCCCGGCAGGTCGGCTTTCGCCGCACGGCGCAGCTCCTCGATGCGGGCTTTCCGCTCCTCGGGCGGCAACTGCGGAGGCAGGGATGCCCGCTTGCTGGCGAGCCGTTCGCGCGCCGCCCCATTCCGCCTTCTCGTCGAGAAATGCCAAAGCCCGCTTCTGCGACACCCCGCGGGGGAACGACAGCCGCACGGCGCCCGTGGCGCGCACCGAAATCGAAATGCGGCGGGCGCGCACGGTCTGCGAGAGGGTCACCTCGCCCAGCCGGGGATGCACATAGAGGGAGGTCATCGCATCAGCACAGCATTGATCGCCATTCCCTGTATTACAACGGCAGAATCCGTACGTTCCAACTTAATATTTTCGAACAGAATCCGGCAACGGTCATCGCGGTAATCCAACAGCCGCAGCAACTGCTCCGGCGCAGGCTCGCACGCTTCGGCCGGATCGAATCCACTCCTTTCCAGCTGGCGTTCCAGCAAATCCCGACAGGAAATCCGGTACACGGCACACTCCTCCCCCAAAAACAGACGAAGCGTATCGTTACTGACATCATAACTATGATCGTTGTGCCAGTTCCGGAGATTCGTATAATAATGCGGATATTCCGCATTTACCTCGAACCGGACATTAACGGGCGCCTCCAGTTCAATAATATTGGTATCGACACATGTATCAACACAACTCCAATCATAACCCCACCTCACGTAATCGCGCATCGGTTCGGGAAAAATCGCAGCCAGATCGTCGAGGTCCTTCACGCCGAAACGGGCGAAAGCCGCGCTGTCGCGGCGGATATAGTCGAGCGACTCGTAGAGTTTCCGGTACTCCTTCTTATAAACGGTATCGGCCAGCGGCATCGGCGTCAGCAGCAGCCGTCCGTCCCCGCCGAGGCGTCCGAGCCGCTCCGCCACCCGCTCCGCGCGCTGCGTCTGCGACTGCACGGCGATACGCTCCGGCTCGAGGAAGGGAACGTAAGCCAGCGCGGCGAAGCTCACCCATGCCGCAAGACACACCCACAGGTAACGGCCCGTACGCTGCGAAAGGAACAACAGCACGCAGAGGGTCATCAGACCGCCGCACACCACGAGGTAGACGCGCGGTTCGGTCAGGCCGTATTCGTTCGTGCGGCGCACCACGCCGATCCAGAACAGCGTCAGCACGGGCAGCGACACAAGGCTGAAACGGTCGAAAAACCAGTCGTAAATCCGTTTTTCAAGCAGCCGCCCCAGCGCCTTCACGGCCAGCGCCGTCATCGTGAACCCGAAGACCAGATAGGCCACGCCGCCCTCGGGCAGCGTCCACGTGACGAGGATTTTGGCCATGTAGAGGTAGAGGATTGCGGCGTAGATCAGCAGCGCGGGGGTCACGATGTAGTTCAGCAGCATTTCGAGGATGCGGCTGCCGCGCAGTTCGGCGTCCCGCCAGCGGTCGGCCATCATCAGGAACAGCAGCGGCACGGCCAGCGTCTCGCAGATCGTCACGGCCCACACCGCGACGTGTTCGATCCACGCTCCGTCGAGGCCGAAGATATAGGTCGCCGAATAGAGTATCGCATAGAACAGCCCCAGCGCGACATTGGCGAACAGCAGGGCCAGCGCACCCGAGCGCAGCCAGACGAGCGCGCCGTTGACGAACCGGTCGTTGCGCACGGCCCGCAGGCTCAACAGCAACAGCAGCGGCGCCAGTATGCCGAGCGAAATGCGGAAAGACGCGCTTTCGATCCAGTCGCCGAGACCGCTCCAAAGCGTCAGCGGCACGATCGGCGCCCACACGACCCAATAGACTTTCCGCCACGGTCCGCGCCCCGCCAGGTTGTTGACGGCAAGCGCCAGAGCGAAGAACAGCGGCACGAGGCCAAGTCTATTAAACAATTCCTCCTCGCTCCAGTCGAGTTCGTAGGTGAGCAGGCACCGGATGCAGGCGTAGAGCGCCAGGAGCGTTTCGACCGGGTACGACCGCACGACCCGCACGGCCCCTTCGCGGAGCCAGCGCAGGCAGTATTCGAGTTTGGCTTTCACAGAATTATGATTTTGATTATCGGCTTTGCATATTCGTTCGTCATGGCGAGGCGTCGTCAGATGCCGCGGCCATCTGCGGAGAGTGTCGTAACGCCGCAAGGATTGCCGCGTCGCTGCGCTCCTCGCAATGACGGGACTCCGTCTCCTCCTTTCAGTTCTCCGGCCCGATGCGCTGGCGCACGACCTCGAACAGCATCACGGCCGCCGCGGCCGAGACGTTGAGCGACTCGATGTGGCCGATCAGCGGAATGGCCAGCTGCTCGTCACAGAGTTTGAGCACCTCTTTCGAGATACCCGTATCCTCGGCGCCCATCACGATCACCGTAGGACGGCGGAAATCGGCATCGTAGAGCAGTTTGCGGCTCTTCTCCGTGGCGGCCACGACCTGAAAGCCCTCCGCCTGCAATGCCTTGAGCGTATTGCGGACCGAACCGACGCGGCACACCGGAATCGTCGTCAGCGCACCGGCCGACGAGCGGATCGCCTCGGCGTTCACGGGCGCCGAGTTCTTCAGCGGCGTGATCAGCCCGTGCGCCCCGGCACACTCGGCCGAGCGGGCGATGGCCCCGAAATTCCGCACGTCGGTCACCCCGTCGAACAACACCACGAGCGGCGTCTCGTCTTCGGGCACGCGTTCCAGAATGTCGGTCAGCTGCACATACTCGATGGCCGCGGTCTGCGCCACGACGCCCTGGTGGTTGCCGCGCGTCAGGCGGTTGAGCTTCTCGACCGGAACCTCCTGATAATGCAGACGGTGGCGCATGCAAAGATCTTTCAGCTCCTGCATCAGCTGCCCTTCGGCTCCCTTGCGGATGTAGAGTTTCTCGATCTGCTTTCCGGCCTCGATCGCTTCGGCCACGGGACGAATCCCGAAAATAAGGTTGCTATCCATCGTGTAAATTGTTATATTTGTCATTTTGAGCACAGCGAAGAATCTAAAAATCAGCGGCAAGATCCACTCTGCCCGGATTCATCGTTTCTATCAATCGCTCTTTTCGTTCCCGCAACCATCCTTTGATCTGCTTCTCTCTGGCTATTGCATCTCGAACGTCCGAATAAGGCTCGTAATAAAGTAAGGCATAACACCGATAACGGCTTGTAAATCCTGCTGTTTCTCCATTTTTATGTTCCAGAACCCGACGTTGGAGATCATTTGTTACTCCAACGTACAAAGCCCTGCCGCTGGCACTGCCCATCATATATACGTAATAATTTCCCTGCATATTATCTTCCAAAAGATCCTTCGCTTCGCTCAGGATGACATTATGCATTATTCATTCTGCATTCCATTCCCCGCATCCCGATTTTTGATTTCAAGCGGGCTAATCCGCTACGATTTCCAGTTCATACGACGCCTTCTCCCACTCGTGCATCTGGTGGTCGTAACGGGTTTTCAGTTCGTTGTAAGCCTTGTAGTCGGCCTCGTTGTATTCGGTCGCGGCGGCGAACCGCGCATCGTACTCCGCGATCCGCTTCTCGATGTCGGCCAGCTCCGCCTCGATCGTCTCCACGACCTTTTTCGCTTTGCGCAGCTGCTTCTCCTGCTCCTTCCTCTGCTCGTAGGAGAGCTTTCCGGATACGGCCGGCTTCGGTTCGTCGCCTTTCGCAGGCATTTTGGCCGGAGCGTCGCGCCGCTCGATCTCCTGCAACGACTCCAGCTTGCGCTTTTCGAGGAAATAGTAGATGCCGCCCAGATACTCCTTCACCCCGCCGTCGCGGAACTCGTAGACCTTCTCGACCATGCCGTCGAGGAATTCGCGGTCGTGCGACACCACGACCACCGTGCCGTCGTACTTCATAATGGCGTTCTTGAGGATGTCCTTCGAGCGCATGTCCATGTGGTTCGTCGGCTCGTCCAGCACCAGCAGGTTGCGCGGTTCGAGCATCATGCGGGCCATCGCCAGACGCGCCCGCTCGCCGCCCGAGAGGACCTTGACCTTCTTGTCGATGTCCTCGCCGCGGAACAGGAACGCCCCCAGAATGTCGCGCAGGCGGGTCCGGATGTCGCCCACGGCCACACGGTCCAGCGTGTCGTAGACCGTGAAATCGCCGTCCATCAGATCGTCCTGATTCTGGGCGTAATAGCCGATATTGACGTTCGCCCCGAGGCGCACCGACCCTTCGGTGGGCGTCAGCTGGCCGATCAGCATGCGTGCGAGGGTCGTCTTGCCCTCGCCGTTGCGGCCTACCAACGCAATCCTGTCGCCCTTCTCGATGACGAAATTCGCGCCGCTGAAGACATGTTTCTCGCCGAACGACATGCCGGCCTCGCTGATCTCCGCGACGATCTGCCCCGAGCGGGGCGCGGGCGGGAACTTGATGTTGAGCGTGGCGAGGTCCTCTTCCTCGATCTCGAGACGGTCCAGCCGCTCCAGCTGCTTGATGCGCGACTGCACCTGGTTCGACTTGGTGGGTTTGTAACGGAATTTCTCGATGAACTCCTCGGTCTTCTCGATCATCCGCTGCTGGTTCTCGTAGGCCGCCATCTGCTGCGCCCGGCGCTCGGCGCGCAGGACGACGTATTTCGAATAGGAGACCTTGTAATCGGTGATCTTGCCCAGCGACAGTTCGACCGTGCGGTTGGTGACGTTGTCCAGAAAGGCGCGGTCGTGCGAAATGAGCAGCACCGCGCCGTTGTAATTCCGGAGATACTCTTCGAGCCACTGAATCGACTCGATGTCGAGGTGGTTCGTCGGTTCGTCCAGCAGGAAGATCGAGGGCCGCCTGAGCAGCAGTTTCGCCAGCTCGATACGCATGCGCCAGCCGCCCGAGAACTCGCTCGTGGCGCGCCCGAAATCCGACCGTTTGAACCCGAGGCCCAGCAGCGTCTTCTCGATGTCCGCTTCGCGGGTATCGCCGCCCAGAATGTGATAAT
>ENA-UEPI01001384-UEPI01001384.1-human-gut-metagenome-genome-assembly--contig:-NODE-1384-length-11359-cov-3.245701_pt1 | contig 11359 bp, 5 predicted proteins | sample MGYA00242899_ERZ507914 | MGnify/ENA primary metagenome ERZ507914 (study PRJEB26167, sample SAMN06115442) | human gut metagenome | host: Homo sapiens | place: China:Chongqing | collected 2015-07-28...
CATAACCATCCAAACGATTCAACCCGTCCTTTGTCCCTAACCATATATATCCCATCTCGTCCTGATAGATAGCTTTTACCGTACTGTTGGACAGTCCGTCTGCTACAGTATACGAACGGTAGGGATTATCTGCTAAAAGAATCAGGGTACTACTGAACAATGTAATCAACAAGAACGTAAACTTTTTCATCACCATGGTACAGACATATTCATATATGCAGGCAAAGATAATATGTCTTTTCATAAAATAATAGTCCGCATGAGGGTTTTAACTAAACTGATATATGGCATTTTCAGCTTTAACCCCTGTAACCCGAAGAAAGGATATAGAGACCAAAAAATTCCTCTATTGTCTATGAAAGACCTCTTCTTATACACTATGCCCGCCTATTACTTTTACAGCAATAGACGGGCACATAGATGTATTATTCTCCTCAAAAAAATAAAGAAAATAAAGTTGTTTTATTAGTAACTCTGAAGCGTTATAATAGAACGTGCCGGAATCTGAATGGTCTTTCCACTTTTCACTTTTTCTACTGGTAGCAAATTCTCCCCTTCTTTATCCGAAGTACGATAAACCTGCCATTGTGCATTCCCTACTTTTTCTTTATCAATAGAAAACTCTTTTTCTTCATTAGCATAGTTAATCACTACCATCACATACGTTCCGTCCACGTTTTTATAAGCAGAACACATCAATCCTTGCTGATCGGTGTCGCCATCAGGAATCAGAGCGCCTGTTTGATCGAAAGCCGAAACGGACAATCGGACTGCTCCCGGACGGATAAAACGACTATAATTACCTAAAGCCCACATCAGTTTGGAGTCTTCTACTCTGCCATCTAAGAAATTATTGTCCGTAGTATATTCGCGAATCAATCCATCTTTATAATCGCCGCCAATAGCACGCCACCACTGCCAGCTTTCAGCTCTGGCATACACAATATCGTGATGAATGATACGTGCCACATAGAGCGCTGTCTTCATCGTATGATCGAAACCATTTCCACCACCGATTTCTTCATCATTACCCATGATGCAAGTCTCCGTCTGCCAGAAACCAACTTGATGTTTATCTAATGTGTCCCGCAGTTGACAGCGAATATTACGCAATTCGCTTAACGGAGTTGTTGTCCAATAGCTATGACCGAGCATCAAACGGGGAACATTCGGAGTATCTCCCAAATATGTGTCCACACTATCCGGACAGAAGAAAGCCTGAATCTGATACCCCCGTTGCCAGTCCGTTTCGTGGGTACGGAACATACAACGATAATCGGAAGACTCATTAACCAAAATCTGTGTATCCATGTCCCGGTCTACAAACTCTTTGCTTAACAGACGAACCGTGCGGGCCACTTCCCTGTTTGTTGCCGGACAGCCTTCCTGCTTCGGACCGACCCAGTTCCAGTGTCCATCCGGTTCATTGAAAGGACAGATATAGTTGAACTTGATGCCATCATGTTCTTCTACGCCTTGTACTACATCTGCCAGAAAACGAACGTACTTTTCATAACAATCCGGTTTCAGGTTCGCTGTACCTCCACGGCCGGTATTGGTAGCCAATCCGTTCTGTGTGTAATATACGGGAGGCGAATTCAAGAAAGCCAGAAATTTGTTGACTCCCCGTTCTTTAGCCAGTTTCAGGAAGTTGCGTTGCCCCTGTTGCTTGTTCCAGTCGTATGTTCCGTCGGGATTCAGGAAACATTCGGCACGCATCCAGGGAGAAGCAATCTGACTGTTCTCTCCTTGCTCCGTGCTACCTGCTCCGACATTGAAACGCCAGAGTGACAGGCCGATACCTTTCGGTTGTCCGTTGGCGTCATTCTCCGTGCTGAACAGCCAGTCGGCTATTTGGTTTTGTTTCTCCTGTGGCCAAAGCCCGATGAATTGCATACTCCAGGCATCGGAAGCACTGAAGTATGCCATCGTCTGACAGGGTTGGTCTGTTTCTATCTGATAACGTATTTCGGGGGCAGGTTGGGAACATCCACCTGCCACACCGGCTATTGAGAAGAAGCCTAAAGCGGCTAAAATCTTTTTACCTTTCATTGTCTAGTCTATAGTCTAATACCTGTTGAAAACTATCTTATTGAAGAGTATAAATAAAAGTAGATATACCTTTAGCAGGAACAACACCTTTATTATAGCTGGGCTCACGCTTCAAATCTTTTGCTTCTGAAGTAGTATACTGTTCAAATTCACCCACTTCTTTGCCCAATCCTTCAAATGTATTATTTATTTCCGCGCGTTTATCGGTCATGTTAGTGTACACCACTACCAATTTATCTTTCTCCGGTGAAATATAGGCAGTAGCAAAGAAATCCTTTGTCTCTTCCTCCAGTTTCAAATCAATACGCTGATAACCCGGACGTACAAATGCACTATAATTACCCAGTACCCAAAGGTTCTTACTAGCTTTATAAGTGCCATTAGTAGCTAAATCGGCATAACTTTCGCCATCATTGCTATCAGGAGAAAGACGAATCAGATAAAAACGGCTTTTCTGACTCCAACGTTCACGGCTACAAGTAGTCCAGTATGACCAAGAACTTACATTAGCTGTTGCCAAATCCTGATGAATCACTTTTGCCATACTCAAAGCCAAGTCCATATAAGAAGCGTCACCATAGCTGTCATAATCTTCATAGTTCTCACTCAACATACTCCACTCCGTCTGATATACCTTCAAACCATATTGGTCTGCTTTGGACTTAACAGAAGAACGGACAGAGTACATATTGCTCCAGTTCGTATCCAGATAATAGCTATGCCCGCAAATCAATTTAGGCAAATGCGTAAGATTACCAATATAAGTACTTGTATTATTGGGGTTGAAAAAAGCCTCTATTACATTGCCACGGGCACTTCCCGCATCACCGTTTCCATATAGATAATCCCACTTTCCTGCTTCAGCCAATAACATCTGGGTATTGGAAAGCCCTTTGGTTGTCAAACTCGCATCCAATGCTTTTGCTAACGTTGCCACTTCTGTATTCTGCCAGGCCGAACCTTCTTGTTCATTGCCATTCCAGTTATACTGCGGTTCGTTAATCGGACTAATATGAGTAATATTATATCCTTCATCAACAAAATGCTTGGCACAAGTAGCCAGGAAATCAGCAAAGTCACCATAATGTTCTGTCTTCAAATTACTGGATGCCCCTTTATCCGAACGTGCTTGTCCGTTATAAGTATAGTATACAGGAGGTGTATTACTGAACAGTACGAATGACTCACAGCCATACTCTTTAGCCTTTTCCATAAAATATCTCCGCCCCGCAGATTTGGACCAATCATAACTTCCATTTGCACTTGTCAAAAAACAGTCGACACGTCGTTCCTTTTTATCTGAAACAATACCACTTGCATCTCCTTGTTCTTCCGAACCTCCTCCCAAATTAAACCGCCACATGGATAAACCGATGCCCTGCGAATTCCCTTTGTCATCAACTTCGCGGGAAAATAACAATTTTGCAATGGCTTCTTTATTGGAAGTGCTCCAGTATTTGCCTACATATTCCATATCCCATGCATCGGAAGATGCAAAACCATCAATAGTCTGATATACAGTTGAGGCATCAATTGTAACATTGATAGTGGTATCGGTCGGCAGTTTCACTTCATATTCCGGCACGAATGTATATTCATCATTACATGCGCAAAGCCCTGCCGCCATGCATGAAAGTCCTATAAATAAATTTCTGTGTTTCATAATCATTTAATTAATTATATCCGGGATTCTGTACTATACTACCATTACTCTGACTAATCTCTGTGGTCGGAATCGGGTATACCAAGTCACGCTCTTCTTTGAAATTACGTCCCTTAGAGCTACTTTCCTTCTGATTTCCAAGCTCATACGTATCGGTAGATTCTTTTGTATTGTATATCACAAATGAACCGTTCGGTCCCATAATATCACTCATAACAGACTTTCCACTATCATTTTTCCAGCGACGGATATCAAACAGACGTTGGTTTTCCAATGCCAGTTCAAGACGACGTTCCTGACGTATCGCATCGCGAAGTTCAGTACCACTGGATTCTACCGGATCTAAGTCTACACGTTCTCTGACTTTATTTAAAGCCCAGCGAGCCTGTCCGTCATCTTTCAACACATTTTCAACTTCGGCATACATCAACAATACGTCGGCAAAGCGCATACGCACATTGTTGACACCAGTGTTGGTTCCGCTGCTTGTGCCCAACGGAGACTGCATATAGAGTTTGGACCATTTACCAACACCCATACCAGTCACTCCCATATCAATCTCCTGATTCAGGTCTTTATCATATTTATAAGGTACACAAGTCATATCACGACGCAAATCATCCTTATCAAACGAATAAACATACGTACCGCAGAAAGTTACATAGTTGCGGGCGCTGCCATAAGAGTGCTTACCTTCTGCAATAGTAACACCGATATTATAGCCATAACGACTGGTGACACTTTTCAGCATCGGAACAGCGAACATGACATCATCGTTGTTGGCAGTCTTCCAGTTACATTCATTTACCCACAAGTTTTCAAAACTTTGAGTCAAGTCGTGTTTGCTTTCTTTGATTACCTTCCCCAGATAAGTGATGGCAATCTCATAATAATGTTCAAAGTTATCACCTCGTTCCATGTAACCTACGTGAGTCACATCTTCTTTGTCGGCACGAAGAGTCCAACCACCCCGATAGAGAGCCAACTGTCCGATAAGCGACTGGCAATATTCGCGTGAAGCACGTTCTACGCCATAATCCAAATCGACTGCATATTTCATCATCGGTTCTACAGCTATCAAGTCATCAATCAGATATTCCAGAATGACATTGCGGTCGGTAGTACCCAGACTGAAGAAGTCATCGGTCGCTTCCGTTGGTTTGATAATAAACACTACATCTCCCCATGTACGGATCAAGTCCAGATAGAGCATGGCACGAAGAGTTTTCACTTCTCCATACATCTGTTGTGTTTCGGAAGGAGTATCACCTGTTACTTTATCGGAAAACAATGGTGACTCCTGCACAGCCTGCAAAAAGTCGTTGGCATAATTGATAGCATAATAGATATTGTTCCAAGTAGCGTTCAATACCGACCAGGTGGGACGGGAATCAAAGCAGCCTATATCCGAGCCATTGGTACTGACAGTGTTGTTCTTGAACGAACTCATTTCCACATCGGTATTCGTATTCAAACCGCTGGCAAGGTTACTTCCGTACAATCCGTCTTCCGTCATGGAAGAGTAGATACGGGTCATCAACGCTTTCATCTCCGATTCGCTGGAAAATATGTACTCGGGAGTAAAGCCGGAGGCGGGCTGCACATCAAGAAAATCATCGCAAGACGTCAAAGTGAACATAGTTCCGGCAATGAGTGAGTATATTAGTTTCTTATTCATTGTTCTTTCATTTTATAGATTTCAATTAAAAAGTCAACTGTGCACCAAATGTATAGGTACGGCTACGCGGATAACGGTTATAATCAATGTTCGGTGTCAAACCGGTAGCGATGTTCACCTCCGGATCATAACCACTATATCCGGTAAGGGTAAACAGATTATTGCCCGATACATAGAAACGCACTTTACTCAAACCGACTTTCTTCGTCCACACACTTGGTAAGGTGTAACCGAGGGTAGCTGAATTAAGACGCAGGAATGAACCGTCTTCCACGGCATACGACATACAGATGGGGCGTCCGATGGAAGTGGGATTCCACATGGTAGCATTCCTATTGAATTCTGCCAGTACTTCCGGACTGTAACGGATCTCATTACCCATGTCGTCGAAGTTACGCCAGCGTTTATCTGAAGCGATGTCCATCAGGAAGTTGTTCTCTTTATTGTCCGCCCAAGTGGTCAGCATAATTTTGTTGGCATTCAGTACATCAAAATCATACATAAAGTTGAAGAACATACTCATATCAAATCCTTTATAAGTAGCATTCAGACCAAAACCTCCCGAGAATTTCGGAGTAGTGTTGCCAATAACAGTACGGTCGGCTTCTGTCAGCTGATAAGGATTGGTGCTGTTGGGATCTACCGGAGTGAGTTTCTTGAACTTGGCATTACCGGGACGCGGAGTGTCGGACAATGGGCTTGAATCTACCACTCCTTCTTTCAGTTTCCATGTTCTGGATTTGGAGTCGAAAGATTCAAAATCGGCTACGGTATAGAATCCATCATTGACATAACCGTAAATCAAACCACTGGTACCACCCACATAGGCACGATAATCATCAGAGTTCACGACGTCATTTCTCCAGGCCGAAGTGAGAATCCATTCTTTTTCACCACTTGCCAGTTTATCAATCTTGTTTTTATTATGACCGATATTGAATGTGGCGTTCAGTGAGAAGTCTTTCGTTTCTATCAGCCAGGCATTCAGTTGAAGTTCTATACCCCGATTGGATGTCTGTCCCACATTGGTCATCAGTTTAGTGTAGCCTGTGTAACCTGGAATATCCGAAGGCACCAGCAAATCTTTGACTGTATTCCAGTACACATCAATCGTACCGCTAAGGCGTTCTTTAAAGAAACCGAAGTCAATACCAATGTTACGTGTGATGGTGGTTTCCCATTTCACATCAGGATTGTACACATATTTAGAGTTATAGAAGTTATAGTAATAGTGGCTGACTTCTCCCCATCCGGCAGGACGGGAACTGCTTACCCCATACAATTTCTGATAAAGGTCGGCATCGATACGGTCGTTACCGGAAGAACCGTAGCTTAATCTCAACTTTAAGTTGGATACGACCTGATTATCTTTCAAAAAGTCTTCGTTAGAGATACGCCATGCCAACGCTCCTGCCGGGAAGAATCCCCAACGGTTACCTTTGGCAAACTTGGAAGAACCATCGGCACGCAGCGTTACCGTAGCGAGGTATTTATCATTATAGCCATAGTTGATACGGCCAAAGAATGAAGAAATACGAGAGGGAGAGGCCGCTGACGAGGAGTTCTCGTAAGGAGTACCCAGCGACAAATTATCAAAGACCTTTTCTGCCGTGATATTTTCCGGAAAAAAACGAGTAGAGTAAGTTTTGGTAGTAGTCTGGTTATGCTTGATTTCCTGTCCCAACATCAGACGGATATCATGTGCTTCTTTTAGCATAAAGTTGTAGTTCCACACGTTGGTAAGCTGCCACTTGGTACCTTGTTTCATGCTCCATTCCGCCACCGGCTGGTTATTGTTGCTACGAGCTTTACTGGTCTCCATACCCCAGAAACGGCGTTGTTCTTCAGAGTTATTCTCGAAACCAAATTCACTACGGAAAGTCATACCCTTCATAATATCCCAGGTCACGGCTCCCATCGTATTGAGCGACTTGTTGATTCTCTTTTTATAATTTCTTTTCGATTCTTCTTTGGGATCAAAAAGAGTTTCCTCTTCCAGTTGATCGGGATCGAAATACGTATCGTCTTCGGGAAGTTTCATATATTCATCCAGACCCTTAGTCGGTTTTTCACGCAAAGCAGTCAACAAACTAACGCCTTCCGTACCGGATCCATCTACTTCCTTATGCAACAAACGCGTGCGGTATTCCAACGTCAGGAATTTAAAAGGTTTGAAGTTGAAAGAAGCGTTCATATTGTTTTGTTTCAGTCCGTTGCCTACCATCACACTCGGTTGGTCCTGATGGATAAAGGATAGTTTATATTTGGCTTTCTCCGTACCGCCATTCACACTAAGGTCTACATATTTGGCCACCGGATTGGAACCGAACACCTCGTCCTGCCAGTCAGTTCCGGCATTTCCCTGATAGATGTAGTGTTCGTAAGCATGTCCATACTTATTATTAAAAGCTGTAGGATTAGAGCTTTTCTGACGCGCATTTTCATATTGCATCAATACAAATTCGTAAGGGTCCATCACATCCAGTTTGTTGGAAAGTTCTTTGGTCTGCACATAAGTGTTCAGGCTAATGACAACCCGTCCTTCAACAGGACGTTTGGTTGTCACCAAGATTACACCGTTGGCACCACGCGCACCATAGATAGCTGTGGAAGCCGCATCTTTCAAGACCTCGATAGATTCAATATCGGTAGGTGGAACATCGTTCAGACTGCTTACTTCAAATCCGTCCAATATGATAAGCGGACTGTTATCTTGTGTAATAGAACCGCCACCACGTACCAAAATCTTAATTTCAGCATCCGGCGAACCGTCTACAGCTGTCACCTGCACACCCGGCAGTTTACCGACGATGGCTTCAGCAGCAGAAGTGGTCTGTACTTTCTCCAATATCTTGCCGGATACGCTGGCGATAGAACCGGTCAGGTTACCTCTTTTCTGCGTACCATAGCCGATTACGACTACGTCATCCAACATTCCGACAGCTTCTTTCATGTGGATATTAATGTTCGAGGTACGTCCTTTCAACGGTTCTTTTGCTTCTTCCATACCTACATAGCGAACTATCAACACGGCCTTGGCTACATTGGGCACACTGGTCAATGTAAATTTACCATCCAAATCGGTCGTTGCACCTATTGAAGTGCCTTGCACCGTTACTGTGGCACCAATTACCGGCCCCATATCGTCGGTCACCGTACCGGTCACGGTAGCAGTCTGTGCCATAGCACCCACTGCTACCCACAGCAGGATAAATATGCTTATGATTATTTTATTCATCATTCTATGCTTTTATTGTAAATAGATTTATTTGCTCCACACCTTTATTTCTTTTCCATTACTATTCCGCCTTGGTTCTGATAATAGATAATGTGCTGAACCAGGTTGTGGAAATAAACTTCGATGTTCGGATAGCGTCCGTTAGGATCAACCGACGAACTGATTTTTTGTGCATCACTCGGATCGTTAGGATTCAACCCGTAAGCTTCTTCCCAAATATCAGGAATTCCATCACCATCCGTATCAGGCCAAGGATTCAACGACTTCACCTTAATGTAACCTTCAGTATCTGATACTGTATCAATGATACCGGGTTGCTTGGCTTTGCCGTCTTCTTCGGGTTTGGAACCGATATAGGTGTAAGTACCATTCTTTACTTCGCGAACGATACGCTGATCTATCACATCTCTACGCAAAGAAGCTCCGGCATATTCCAATACTTTATCGTAAGCTTGTTCAGCCGTGTGACTGGTCAGTTTGCTGAAAGGTTGGTAATCTGCCATCTTCATAGCTTGCTTTTCTGCTTCAGGAACCGTACCCAGTGAAGAATCGAATTGTCCCCAAACACCCTCTGTCCAGTTATCAGCCGTGACACCTGTGTTACCTAACACATAATTGCCATTGATATAAGCTCTGGCAGTAGGATCACTTGACAGGATACGGTAAGAACGGTTGTTTGTTCCGGTAGCTGGCCCCGGTTTATAATAGCAGTTGGTCAGGTTGAAAGCAGCATACTTTCCGCCATAACTGCCTTGTCCTCTTCCACTCCAGTTGTAGTAGACATTATTCCTCACATCGAAATATCCGGTAAAGTCATAAGATTCTTGTGTACCGGGAGCAGACAAATCGGAGATACGCGGGCAGCGGCTACCGTGGTGTGCTAACAGTATGTGGTGGAAAGAAGCATTATCTCCACTAAACATAGCACCATAACCATGAGCACCCTTGGCATGGTTAGACAGGTTCATACTTTCAGAAGCGATACACCATTGTGCCGTGAAGTTCTGTACGCCATAGAAAGTCAGTGTTTCATCCACACTCCATCCGGCTGTAATATGGTCGATAATGGCATCTTTGAAATAGCGTCCGCCAATCGCATCTTCTCCATAATCGGCAAACTGATCGCCCGGACGGCAACGCAAGAAACGAACAATAGCATTCAGACTGCCACCTGCACCAATAGCCGGATCTTTCGACAGGTTAAAGGTGAAGTTGTAATTCTTCAATGTGATACCGTCGCCCGGTGCGGTCTGACCAATGATACTCAAATTAGGATATTCATTCAGATACAGCCCTCTTTTCAGTTCGATGATACCGGATACATCAAAAATGATGGTGCGTGGTTGGTTGGATTTCTCAATTCCGTAGCGTAAACTGCCCTCAATAGGGGTTTCGTTTTTGTTATAATCTGCCAGCGTGGTCACACGATAGATTTCGCCGCCACGACCACCGGTAGTAAAACGACCGCCACCTTCGGCACCCGGGAAAGCGAGTATAGAAGTAGAATGATCGTCACCGATGCTTGTATCGGGTTTACCATATTGGAAGATGGTAATTACTTTATCCAACATCTCTACCGTTGCTGTACGTGGAAAGACTGTTTCATTATTTTCGATATTCAATACGACTTCATTGGCAGTAGAGTTTTTCTTATCCTGCGTAATCCAACTCTCGGATATTACAGCATCGTAATCTACCGGGTTTTCTCCTTGCGGAGCCGAGATAACCAGTTTAGGACATTTATAAGGAATGATATACTCATCCTGTTCTATCGTCACCTCACCGCTTACACCGTCTTGTGTCACTTTCAGGACACGCTGCAATGTATAATCTCCTACGGATTTGAATATCAGGACGGCTGTTCTGGTTTTGTTTGCATTTGCATCTACGGCAAATGTTACTTCATCCGTCACAAAACTGCGGGTTCTGGGAGTTGCTTCCTTCAACTTGATCCAGTCGTACTCTGCTGCTATCTCCAGTTCCCATTCCACATTTGCCACTACTTTGCAGGTGAATGTACCTCCCCGGAATGACAAAGGGGCTGATGAATAATCAAACAAAATATCGGGATCGGCCCCCAGTTGCTCTACGCTAATCTCTTGTTCCAATGTCGAGCCTGCACCCGACATTGATACTTTTACTGTTCCGGTGCGCTTGGGGCCGTCTGTATTCTCGGTAAAAAACAAACGGAGATCACCATTCCCCTCTCCGGAGCTTTTTGATATAGTCAACCAGTCGCCTGTCGAGGTCACTTCGGCAGTCCATGTAGAGGTAGCCGTTACGTTGATTGTAAACGAACCGTCTACGTTACTCAACTTCACCTCATTCTTCGACACTTCCAGTTTGGCAGCTGTTGCACCCGCATTAGATTCGTCGTCCGAACTACATGCGCTCAACAATCCTACCAATAATATGAATAGAAAATATCTCATGTTTTATATCTTTATATTGTTAATACTCTATTGATTATTTAATCCAATGCGGATCACCAATTCCATTTGTATATACTTCGGAGTTTTTATCGGTAATAGTGAAATCTCTACCAGCCACATCTTTGAAGAGTGTTTCCATAGGGAGAGCTGTTTCTACCGGTATTTCAGCAGTATCAACTCCCCAGTTAGCCACTACAAAGCCATTGGTGCGATAGTTATTCTCGAAAGTCTTGCTTGTGACGTTTCTTGTAGTGAACCAAGTTCCCTGTCCGACTTCACAAACACCACTAAAGAGA
>ENA-UEPI01001386-UEPI01001386.1-human-gut-metagenome-genome-assembly--contig:-NODE-1386-length-11350-cov-5.101570_pt1 | contig 11350 bp, 10 predicted proteins | sample MGYA00242899_ERZ507914 | MGnify/ENA primary metagenome ERZ507914 (study PRJEB26167, sample SAMN06115442) | human gut metagenome | host: Homo sapiens | place: China:Chongqing | collected 2015-07-28...
GAGGAAGATTCCTCCCAATTCGATGTGAGCGACCGGCGCACGCTGGATGAAGTGGTGAGCTGGCTGCTCGACCTGGGGCATATCCCCAGCTTCTGCACCGCCTGCTACCGTAAGGGACGTACCGGAGACCGCTTCATGTCGCTCGTCAAGCGCGGACAGATAGCAAACTGCTGTCAGCCCAATGCACTGATGACATTAAAAGAATATCTGGAGGACTATGCTTCCCCCGAAACCAAGGAGAAGGGCATACGGCTGATTTGTGAGGAGATGACACATATCCCGAACCCTAAGATACGGGCGATAGCCGAACGCAACCTCCAGGAAATAGGAGAAGGGAAAAGAGACTTTAGATTTTAGCTTTCGGATTTATGAATAATACACCTCATTCCAACCGTCTGCACATTGCCGTCTTTGGGCGGCGGAACAGTGGAAAGTCCAGCCTGGTCAATGCCTTGACCGGGCAAGACACGGCATTAGTATCCGCAACGCCCGGCACTACTACCGACCCCGTGACTAAAGCCATGGAGGTATATCCTTTGGGACCGTGCCTTTTTATCGATACCCCCGGTTTTGATGATGACGAAGGCGAGTTGGGCGGTATGCGCGTGGAGCGTACCTTAAAGACGGTGGAGAAAGCGGACATCGCCCTCTTGCTCTATGAAGCTGACGGAACGCTGGAACAGCAATGGATAAAGCTGCTGGCAGCGCGCGAAATTCCCGTGATACTGATACTGAATAAAGCTGATTCGCGTCAAGACACCGCTTCCGTGGTGCTTCGGATTGAAAAGGAGTGCGGGCAGGTTCCCGTTGTGGTCAGTGCCAAAGAGGGTACCGGCATTCAAGGCATCTTCGATGCTATTCTCGAAAAGCTTCCCGAGAATTTTGGTGAGCAGACCATCACGGGAAACTTGGTAAGCGAGGGTGATGTCGTCCTACTGGTTATGCCCCAGGATATGCAAGCCCCAAAAGGCCGTCTCATTCTTCCGCAAGTGCAGACCATCCGCGAGTTGCTGGACAAGAAGTGCCTGGTGATGAGTTGCACCACCGACAAGCTGCAAGTTTCCCTGCAAGCCCTTGCCCGTCCGCCCAAGCTGATTATCACCGATTCACAAGTATTTCCCATCGTCTATCAGCAAAAGCCTGCCGAGAGTAGTCTTACTTCCTTCTCGGTTCTTTTTGCCGGTTATAAAGGAGATATCAATGCCTTCGTGGAGGGGGCTGCCGCTATCCATAGCTTGACACCCCAATCGCGTGTACTGATAGCCGAAGCCTGCACCCATGCTCCGCTGACTGAGGACATCGGTACCGTCAAAATTCCCCGCCTGCTACGAAAACGCATCGGCGGGGAGTTGCAGATAGACTTCGTCTCCGGAAATGACTTTCCCATAGACTTGTCCCGATATGATTTGATTATCCATTGCGGCGCCTGCATGTTCAACCGGAAATATGTGCTCAATCGTATAGCCCATGCCCGTGCGCAACATATTCCTATGACGAACTACGGAGTGGCAATAGCCTGCCTGAGTGGTATACTGGACAAGATAATCATTCCTTGGGATGGATATCCGCAAGGTTGAAATGAGTTATTCCAGCTCCTCCAATATCTTCTTAACATCAATTGGTTGCAGCCTTCCGTACACCTTTTCGCCAATCATCACTACGGGTGCCAGTCCGCAGGCGCCTACGCAACGCAGGCAGTCGAGGGAGAATTTGCCGTCCGGAGTCGTTTCGCCCACTTCAATGCCCAGCACGCGTTTGAACTCTTCGAGCAGTTTCTCCGAACCACGCACGTAGCAGGCGGTACCCATACACACGGAGATGGGATGCTTCCCCTTGGGCAGCATCGTAAAGAAAGTATAGAACGTCACCACGCCGTACACGCGAGATACGGGAATACCCAGTTGGGCGGCAATGATACGCTGCATCTCTTCGGGCAGGTAGCCGTGTAGGTGCTGGGCTTCGTGGAGTATATTGATAAGTTCGCCGGGCTGGTTGCCATGCTTGTCACAAATGGCACGCACTTGTTTGACAACGTCACAAGCCAATTTTATTTCTGACATAGTTCTTCTGTTTTTTAGCGGTTAATCCATAGACTTGTTGAAGTAGTGTGTATGCAGCAGATGTTCCGCGGTTTCACTGAGCGGCTTGCCCAGATACTCTTCATACAGTGTCTTGATATAGGGGTTCTCGTGCGACTTCCGCAACGGTTTGTTGGCGTCCTCGCGATACAGCGCATTGGCACGTGCATAGAGCACGTCCGAATTGCCGTGGTGCAGCGGTTGGCCGCCACCGCCGATACAGCCGCCGGGACAAGCCATGATTTCAATTACATGATACTCGTTGTGCCCGTTGCGGATGTCCTCCAGCAGATGGCGTGCATTGCCCAGACCGTGGGCGATGCCTACTTTCAGTTCAAAGCCGTCCAGGTCGATGGTGGCGCGGCGTACACCGGCGAGTCCGCGCACTTGCTCAAAGTTTACATTATCCAGCGTCCGTCCCGTATAGATTTCGTAGACGGAGCGCAAGACTGCCTCCATCACGCCGCCGGTAGTGCCGAAGATAACGCCTGCACCCGTTGAGGCTCCCATCGGCAGGTCGAACTCTTTATCGGTCAGCAGTGTGAATCCTATGTTGGCGCGTCGGATGAGGCGTGCCAGCTCGCGGGTGGATATGGAGTAGTCCACGTCGGGATTGCCGTCTGTCTTGAACTCCTCTCGGTCGCATTCGTATTTCTTTGCCAGGCAGGGCATGATGGATACCACTACCAGCTTCTCACGGGGAATGCCCATCTTCTTTGCCCAGAATGTCTTGGCTATGGAGCCGAACATCTGTTGCGGCGAGCGTGCCGTAGAGGGTATGTCGAGCATGTCGGGGAAGTGGTGCTCGAAGAAGTTGACCCATGCCGGACAGCAGGAGGTAAGGATAGGCAGGCGGACGGACTTGTCGCCTTGGAGGTAACGGGTCAGGCGGTTCAGTATCTCGGCTCCTTCTTCCATGATGGTGAGGTCGGCGGCAAAGTCCGTGTCGAACACGTAGTCGAAACCCAGTTCGCGCAGGGCATATACCATCTTGCCCGTCACCAGTGTGCCGGGGGGCAGACCGAACTCTTCGCCCAGGGCGGCTCGTACGGCAGGTGCCGTCTGCACAATGACCACTTTGTCTGGATTGGCAAGGTCCTCGAGCAGGCGGTTGGTATGGTCGCGTTCCGTCAACGCGCCTACGGGGCAGACGGCTACGCACTGCCCGCAGTAGGTGCACTCACTGTCCGTCATCATCTTGTCGAAGGCGGGGGCAATGGTGGTGTTGAATCCGCGGCGGATGGCACCCAGCGCGCCTACGGTCTGCACGTCGTTGCAGACACTCTCGCAGCGGCGGCAGAAGATACATTTGTCCATGTTGCGGACGATGGACGAAGTCACCTCCCGCTTGCGGGGTGATAGCTCGCCGCCGTTGAAGGGCATGGTGCGGATGTTGAAGCGCAGTGCCAGCGTTTGTAGCTCGCAGTTGCCGCATTTGGGGCAGGTGAGGCAGTCGTTGGGATGGTCGGACAGGATGAGTTCGGCAACCACCTTGCGGGCATTCATCACGCGCAGGGTGCTGGTACGCACCACCATTTCCTCCGTACAGCGGGTGGCGCAGGCGGGGGCGAGGTTGCGCCGTCCTTCCACTTCAACCACACAGATGCGGCACGATGCGGGGTTGTTCTTGATGCAGGTACCCTTCAGGTCGATGTGACAAAGGGTAGGGATGTCGATACCTATTTTGCGGGCGGCTTTCAGGATGGTAGCGCCTTCGGGCACGGTGATGTAGTGCCGGTCTATTTGCAGGGTAATTTGTTTCTTTTCCATGGCAATGGGGGATTAGCAGACAGATATGGCTTTGAACTTGCAGCGTGCCATGCACATGCCGCACTTGATGCACTTGTCCGGATTGATGACGTGGGGCTTGCGCACATCTCCCAGAATGGCGTCTGCCGGACAATGCTTGAAGCAGAGGTGACAGCCGATGCACAACTCCGGATTGATGGTGTAGGTGAGCAGTGACTTGCATTGCCGGGCGCGGCAGGTCTTCTCCCTGACGTGCTTCACGTATTCGTCGTAGAAGTTGTTGAGGGTGGAGAGTACTGGGTTGGGCGAAGTCTGCCCCAGTCCGCAGAGGGCGGTGTCCTTTATCACTTGTCCCAGGGTGGAGAGGGTTTGCAGGTCTTTCTCGCTGCCACGTCCTTCGGTTATCTTGTTCAGTATTTCCAGCAGGCGCTTGTTGCCGATGCGGCAAGGGGTGCATTTTCCGCACGACTCCTCTACCGTGAAGTCCAGATAGAAGCGGGCTACGGACACCATGCAGTCGTCCTCATCCATTACAATCATGCCGCCGGAACCCATCATGGAACCTTCGGCAAGCAGGTTGTCGAAGTCTATCGGGGTATCCAGATGCTTCTCCGTCAGGCAGCCGCCCGAAGGACCTCCGGTCTGCACAGCCTTGAACTTCTTGCCGCCTTTGATGCCGCCGCCTATTTCGTAGATTACTTCGCGGAGGGTGGTTCCCATCGGAACCTCTATCAATCCTACGTTATTTATTTTTCCTGCAAGGGCAAAAACTTTTGTCCCCTTGGAGAATTCAGTTCCGATAGTTGAGAACCATTCTGCACCGCGTGTCAATATAATAGGTATGTTGGCAAGCGTCTCCGCATTGTTCACGTTGGTGGGTTTGCCCAGATAGCCGGACTCTGCCGGGAAGGGAGGTTTCAAGGTAGGCTCTCCGCGCTTTCCCTCCATGGAGTGGATGAGTGCCGTCTCTTCGCCACAGACAAAGGCGCCTGCGCCATAGCGTATCTCGATGTCGAAGCAGAAGCCGGTGCCGAAGATGTTGTCTCCCAGCAATCCGTATTCGCGGGCTTGTGCAATGGCAGTCTTTAGCCGTTGGATGGCAAGCGGATATTCGGCACGGATGTAGACCAAGCCTTTGGACGAACCTATGGAGTAGCCGCAAAGCGCCATCGCTTCTACAATGGAGTGCGGGTCGCCTTCCATGATGGAGCGGTCCATAAATGCGCCGGGGTCACCTTCGTCGGCATTGCACACCACGTACTTGGTGTCGGCTTGCTGCCGGCTGGCAAGTTCCCATTTCCTTCCGGTGGGGAAACCGCCGCCGCCGCGTCCACGCAGACCGGAGCGCTTTATTTCTTCTATTACCGCTTCCGGCGTACCGTTCAGCAGGCTGTCTGCCAGTGCGCGGTAACCGTTCAAGCCGATGTATTCTTCTATATTCTCCGGGTCGATGAAGCCGCAGTTTCGTAGGGCGATGCGCATCTGCTTCCGGTAGAAGTCCATGTGCTTGGAGTCGCTGACGGCCTTTTCTGTTTTCGGGTCCACATAGAGCAGCCGTTCTATCTTCCGTCCGCCGATGATGTGTTCGCTGACTATTTCTTCCGCATCTTCGGGAGTGACCTGCGTATAGAAGGTATTGTCGGGGATAATCTTAACAATCGGTCCTTTCTCGCAGAAGCCGAAGCATCCGGTGGTGATTACATTTACTTGGTCGGTAATCTTGTTTTTCTCGAGTGCCTGCTGAAGTTTTTCAGCGATGACATGGCTGGCGGATGCCTTGCATCCCGTGCCGCCGCAAATCAGAATCTGCAGATGTTTAGTGCCTGCCGCCAGTCCGCAGCATTGTTCGGCCACTGCTTCATTGCTTTGTTCGCGCAACAGAAGTGCGTTTTCTGCCCTCTTCTTGATTGCTTCCAAATCATGGATAGTTAGTACTTTCATTACGTAATAGATTAGGGCCAGAAACAAAGATATGAAAAGCTTTTAGAATAGCAAAAAGAAAGTAGGTAAAGATTAGAATGGGGAAATTTCCCTATTTATATTACATTATGATATTGATTATACTTGTCCTATGAACATAGTAAAGTAGCTCTCGTCTTGTTAATTATGCTTAATATAAGGTACTTTGTAATACAAGGTACTGATATAATACATATATTTGTGTCATACAAGGAACAACAATAGAATGAATGAGAACACTCATTACTCTATTGCGCAGCAAAATAGTAAATCGTAAATTGTCAAATAGTAAATACCATTATGGATGTAAACAATGTAAAGTCGCAAATGCGCAAGGGCATGCTTGAATATTGCATCATGCTGCTGCTTCACAAAGAGCCGGCTTATGCTTCGGATATCATTCAGAAGTTGAAAGAAGCCAGACTGATTGTGGTGGAAGGTACACTTTATCCGTTGCTCACTCGTTTGAAGAACGACGACCTTTTGGGGTATGAATGGATTGAGTCTACACAAGGTCCTCCCCGTAAATATTACCGGTTGACGGAAAAAGGAGAAGTCTTTCTCGGTGAACTGGAAATGTCCTGGAAAGAGTTGAACGAGACGGTGAATCACATCAGCAATTCTTGAAATGACCACAGAGAATATGCTGCATTCGCCGAATGGTAAATAGTAAATCGTAAATAGTCAAATTGTAAATAAATAGTGTGTTATGAAAAAGACATTAACTGTAAATTTAGGTGGAACCGTTTTTAATATTGATGATGACGCATACCGCCTTTTGGATAATTATCTGAGTAATCTCAAGATACACTTCCGTAAGGAAGCCGGTGCCGACGAGATTGTAGATGATATAGAACGCCGCATTTCCGAACTCTTTGCCGAGAAATTGTCGGCCGGTTCGCAAGTAATCACGATAGCCGATGTGGAAGAGGTGATTGCCCGCATGGGAAAGCCGGAGGACATGGAGACGGAAGGAGAGAGCAGCAGTGCCGATGCCGGTAGTACAAATGCCGGAGGTGGTTATGGTGCCGGTGCATGGAGCAGCAATACCGCTTATAGCACTACACGCCGCCGTCTCTACCGCAATCCTGATGACAAGATGCTGGGTGGTGTCATTAGTGGAATGGCTGCCTATCTGGGTTGGGATGTGACTTTGCTCCGTCTGTTGCTGCTTGTCGTCTTGATTTGTGGGGTAGGAACGTTGATACCGGTTTATATCGTATGTTGGCTGATTATCCCGGAAGCCCGCACGGCTGCCGAGAAGTTAAGCATGCGCGGTGAGGCTGTTACGGTAGAGAATATCGGAAAGACGGTGACGGATGGCTTCGAGAAGGTTGCCAATGGGGTGAATGATTATATGAGGTCGGACAAGCCCCGTACTTTCTTGCAGAAGTTGGGAGATACGCTGGTGATGGTAGTCGGTTGGCTGTTGAAAATCTGTCTGGTGATATTCGCCATTATTTGCAGTCCGATACTGTTTGTGTTTGGAGTGGTATTCGTGGCGCTGTTGTTTGCTGCGATAGCGGTGGCTGTTGGTGGTGGTGCAGCTCTCATTTCCCTTTTCCCGATGGCTGATGTGGTACTGCCTACTTCTCCACTGTCTGCCATTGTGATGTACATTGCAGGAATCTTGCTGGTAGGAATTCCTTTGGTCAGCCTTGTGTGGGCCATCTTTAGCCAGATATTCAAGTGGCAGCCGATGAACTCCGGCTTGAAGTGGACGCTGGTTATCCTTTGGATTGTAAGTGCGGCTTGTTTCGGAATCTGTTTTGCGGTGCAGGGGGCTACTTTCCCGGAATTGGGTATCTTTAATTTCTGAGAATAGTAATTTCTTTTTTAATTGATATCGTGTTTGTGGAAATCTGATTTCTATAAACACGATATTTTTTATTTGGTTGTAATTGGTTGTTATACAGTGAAATATTGCGTTTGGAAAAGGCGTTTTTTAAACGTTCGTTTAATGAACGCAAAGATAACGTGTATTTTTGAATCTCGCAAAATGTTTAATAAAAATATTCTATAAATTTCTTTTTAGTGAGTATAATACTTTGTCAGTAAGCCTATTGCATTGTATTTCTCTAACTTCTTCCTTTTACTAATTTTTAAGTAATCTTCCCTCTTTAGTTTTCTTAAATATTGACGTTCAAAAAACGAACGTCTATTGAACGCTTTTTGCTTGCAATAGATTCGTTTACAGCATTTTACCTGTTAGGTAATGAATGACTGCAAAAAATCTGTTGACAAGAAGGGCATAAAGCTTGTCGTATTCTACATAAAGTGTCCGCAAGTAATTGAATTTCAAGTGTATGCAAGAGGTTCAAAGCCCCAGGAGAACACCCTTGTCTGAACAAAAGCATAAAAATGGGAATAGAGAAAGAGGTCGAAATCTGGTATGCTATGCGTGCCACCTACCGCAGAGAACCGGATGCCATGCATCTGCTCAAGAAAGAAAACTTGGGCTGTTTCATTCCTATGCAATACAAGATATGTATAAAAAAAAGGAAAAAAGTCCGTGCTCTGGTTCCGGTCGTTCATAATCTGCTTTTTGTCCATGCCCGTCCTTCCAATGTGCAGCGTGTCAAGTCTCAAGTCACTTATCTGCAATATATCACCGATACCCGCAGTGGGCAGAAGATTATTGTCCCAGACGGTCAGATGCAGCGTTTCATTGCCGTATCCGGCACTTACGATGATCATCTTCTTTATTTTCAACCGGATGAATTGAACTTGTCCAAAGGTACCAAAGTCCGGATTACCGGCGGTGAATTTGAGGGGCAAGAGGGTATATTTCTGAAGGTGAAAGGCGCACGTGACCGTCGCGTGGTTATCGAAATACAAGGTGTCATAGCTGTTGCCATGGCCACTATCCATCCCGATCTTATAGAAGTAATCGGCTGAACTTTAATTTTTAATTTTTAATTCTATAATTGCTTATGTCTCTTTCCGAAGAAGCAATCACTCTTCAGCGTGCTGCGCACGAACTGATGTATTTGGGTATGGACGGCAGTCCCGTCTATAGCGATGACTTGTCACGGCGGAACGGTGAGGTCTACCGTCTTACCATGGCTTTGTACCGGTCGGGTGTAAAAGGCACTACCATCGAAGAGCAGGCAAATGTCTGTCTTGCCCTTCTTATGGGTTACAGCGCCTCTTTTGTGGACCATGGCGAAAAGCAGCGGCATGTCCAGAAAGTGCTGGACTGTTGTTGGGATGTGCTCGATGCCCTTCCCGCTTCCTTACTGAAGCTCCGTCTGCTTACCGCCTGCTACGGTGAAGTGTTCGACGAGTCTTTGGCCGACGAAGGCCGTTCCATCATCGCCTCCTGGGATTCCTTATCACTTACTCCCGAACAGCAGGAAGCGGTTGATGAGTTTCAGAATGTGACAGACAATCCCTATCCGTGGGAATATATCGATGAATAAAACTTTTCATTATAATGCTTAACAATAAATCCGTATTGATTACCGGAGGAACGGGTTCCTTCGGAAAGAAGTTTGTGGAAACCATCCTCCGTGATTATCCGCAAGTAAAGAAAATCATTATTTACTCCCGCGATGAGCTGAAGCAATTTGAGCTGAAACAGAAATATCCCGGTCATAAGTATCCGCAACTGCGTTTCTTTATCGGTGATGTCCGTGACCTCGAACGCCTGACGCGGGCTTGCGAAGGAGTGGACGTGATTATCCATGCAGCCGCCATCAAGCAGGTGGATACCGCTGAATACAATCCCGAAGAGTGCATCAAAACCAATGTACACGGTGCGCAGAATGTGATAAAGGCTGCTCTTGCCACCGGTGTACAGCATGTGGTGGCCCTTTCTACCGACAAGGCTTGTGCCCCCATCAATCTTTATGGCGCCACCAAGCTCACTTCCGACAAGCTGTTTACTGCTGCCAACAATATCAGCGGTTCCAAGAACATCAGGTTCTCCGTAGTCCGTTATGGCAATGTGATGGGTTCCCGCGGTTCCGTAATCCCTTTCTTTATCAACAAGCGTGACAACGGGGCGAAGGAACTTCCCATAACCGATATGCGCATGACCCGTTTCAACATTTCGCTGGAAGCCGGTGTCGCTTTGGTCATGTATGCCATCGGACATCACCTGGGTGGTGAAATCTTTATTCCTAAGATTCCTTCCTATCATATCCAGGACGTGGCTACCGCCATTGCACCCAATCTGCCGCAGGTGGAAGTGGGCATCCGTCCGGGAGAGAAGCTGCACGAGGAGATGATTACTGTAACCGATGCTCTTGATACAATCGATTTGGGCAGATATTATGTCATTCTTCCTTCCGTATCTTTCAAGCACAGTCGCGAAGAGTTCATCAGACATCACAATGCAATGCCCGTTCCCGACGGTTTCCACTACAGCAGTGACAACAATACGGAGTGGGAGACAGTAGAGACTATGCGCGAGAATATAAAGAAATACGTTGACCCTAATTTCGAGGTGAAATGATAAGCAAGCCTATTCCATACGGTCGTCAGCATATCACAGATGAGGATATCCGGGCAGTCATCGATACCCTGAAAAGCGATTACCTGACACAAGGTCCCAAAATCAGGGAATTTGAAACGAAATTTGCCGAATATGTAGGTGCACAATATGCCGTAGCGGTGAACAATGCCACTTCAGGGCTTCATCTTGCAGCTACCGCACTGAATGTAAAGCCGGGTGACAAGGTGATTGTCACTCCCATGACCTTTGCTGCCAGTGCCAACTGCATCCGCTATTGTGGCGGCGAGGTGGTATTCTGTGATATTGACAAGGATACTTACCTCATGGATATCCGTAAACTCGAAGCCATGCTTAAAGCTTCTCCCCGCGGTACTTACAAAGGTATTGTTCCGGTTGATTTTGCAGGCTATCCTTTGGATCTGGAAGAGTTCAGAAAGCTTGCCGACGAGTACGGCTTGTGGATTATCGAGGATGCCTGTCATGCTCCCGGTGGCTATTTCATGGACAGTAAAGGCAAGAAACAACATTGTGGCAACGGTTGTTTTGCCGACTGTGCCGTATTCTCTTTCCATCCCGTGAAACATATCGCTACGGGTGAGGGAGGCATGGTGACCACCAACAGCAAGGAGCTCTATGACAAGCTTTGTCTTTACCGTACGCATGGCATTACGAAAGACCCTGCCTTATTGCACGAGCATCATGGTGGCTGGTATTACGAGATGCAGGAGTTAGGGTATAATTACCGTCTGACTGATTTTCAGGCTGCCTTGGGTATTTCTCAGCTGGAGCGTGCGAAAGCAGGTCTTGAACGTCGTCATGAAATCGTAAGACGCTATAATGAAGCGTTTTCCGGAATAGATGGTATCAAGACTCCGTTCAATACTGCCGATGTCTATCATGCTTATCACCTTTATATCATTCAAGTAGCTGACCGCTTGGGTCTTTATAATTATCTGCACGAGAACAATGTCTATGCGCAGGTTCATTATGCTCCGCTTCATCTGATGCCTTACTATCAGCAGTGGGGCAATAGGAAAGGCCACACGCGTCATCTTCCGCGAGGAGGACGGCGTGAAGGTGCTGCTCGACGACTTTAAGGTCTACT
>ENA-UEPI01001391-UEPI01001391.1-human-gut-metagenome-genome-assembly--contig:-NODE-1391-length-11307-cov-2.622618_pt1 | contig 11307 bp, 2 predicted proteins | sample MGYA00242899_ERZ507914 | MGnify/ENA primary metagenome ERZ507914 (study PRJEB26167, sample SAMN06115442) | human gut metagenome | host: Homo sapiens | place: China:Chongqing | collected 2015-07-28...
TTCAACGACCAGTACCTGCACATCAAGGACACCGCCGGCAACGCCGACGCGCCGATCACGATCTCCGCCTACGGCGACGCCGACGAAGGCAAGCCGGTCATCGCGTCGAACGGCGTCAAAGGCAGCCAGTGGGAGCAGGACTACCGTGCCAACGTCGGCAACCACAAGAACAAGGGCACCGTCTCAACCACGCTGCTACTCAAGGACGTGTCGTACATCACCGTCTCCAACCTGGAGATCACCAACGACGACGCGGACGTCTACGATCCGATCGACACGTGGAAGTGGACCGACACCCCTGATTCCGACGGCACAAAACTCGACCGCAGCGCCTCGCGCATGGACCGCACCGGCGTGGCCGGCATCGCCGAGAACGGCGCGACGATGAGCAACGTGACGCTCGACAACCTTTACATCCACGACGTGGACGGCAACATCTACAACAAGCACATGGCCAACGGCGGCATCTACTTCATGGCCCACTACCCCATGGAGAACACGAGCGCCGAAACCGACGTCTGGCTCAGGGAGCACGTCTCACGCTTCGACCACGTCACCATCAGAAACAGCACCGTCAAGGACGTGGATCGTTGGGGCATCGCCGTCGGCTACACCGCCTACCTCAACTACATCGACGCGAACTACGGCGACGGCTCCATCGACGACGCCCTCATCGCGAAGTACGGTTCCACCAACGTGCGCATCGAGAACAACTACGTCAAGGGCGCCGGCGGCGACGCCATCACCCTGATGTACTGCGACCGCCCGGTCATCGAACACAATGTGGGCGACAGCGTCTCGAAGCACATCAACACGCAGGACTACACGCAGCCCGGCTCCTACGGCGGACGCGTGGCGGCCGGCATCTGGCCGTGGCGTTGCAAGGATCCAGTGTTCCAGTACAACGAGATGTACAACAACCTCAACGCCGAGCACGGCAACGGCGACGGCCAGGCGTGGGACGCCGACTACGGCGACGGCACGCTGTACCAGTACAACTACTCGTACGGCAACAGCTTCGCCTCGCTGATGATCTGCAACTGGTACGCGGTTAACACCACGTTCCGATACAATATCTCGCAGAACGACCGTCAGGGCGTGTTCGACCTGCCGTCGAACGGCCCCGGCAACCACATCTACAACAACACCGTCTACGTGGACGCCGACAGCCAGGTGCTGACTAAGCGTTCCAACTCGCAGTCCCTGTTCGAGAACAACATCTTCATCAACGCGACCAACACGAAGAAGACGGAGACCTGGAACCGCGGCAGCCAGAACGGCGGCCAGACGTACGACAACAACATGTACGTCAACTACGCGAACAAGCCCACCTCCGACGCCAACGCCATCGAGGCCGACGACGTGTCCGCAGTGCTTGCGGGCGCCGGTTCGGCTCCGACATCCGCCCTCAAGAGCGGCGCCGAGCATGCGCGCACCGGCGAGAAAGCCGCGTTCGACGGCTACCGTCCGGTCGCGGGCTCGAAGGCGATCAACGCCGGCAAGGTCGTCTCCGACCTCAACGACTACGCGGTGGAGAACGACTTCCTCGGCAACGCAGTCAAGGGCAGGCCCGATCTGGGCGCCGTGGAAAGCGACGTGGTGTCCGTCACGATGGCCTCCTCCAAGTACGAGACCGGAACCGAAACCGATTCCGGGACCGGTGACAAGACCAAGGTCATCCACGTGACCTTCACCGACAAGAACCCGGTGACCGTCAAGGAACTGCTCTCCAACGTGTCCGCCGACAAGGGCGTGGACAAGGCCGTGTACCGAGTCGCCGACGCCAAGTCCGGCAAGTCCGCCGACGCCAGGTCCGCCGAGTCCGAACCGAACATGCTCGACCGCCTGCTCTCCCTGCTCCCAGGCTCCGACCGGAACGCCAAGGACGACGAGACGAAGCTCGCCGACTCCGAACCGGTCCGCGATGGCGACATCCTGCGCTTCTCCGCCGAAGGCACGGACGAGACCGACGAGTACACGATCCGCCAGCGCATCACGTGGGATTGGGTCGCGGACTACGAGCAAGGCGTCGCCGACTTCGACTGGAAGGCGCAGCGCCGCACGTCCGCCGGCGGCGAGTGGACCACCATCTCCGCATACGACGGCTCGTGGCCGAACACCGTGTACGACCAGTACTACGGTGTCGGCGTCAACGGCACCCTCGCCGAACTCTCCGGCGACCGCAAGCAGACGCACGGCCTGCTGATCGACAAGCCCGGCGACGGCCTGCCCACGGCCATGGCGTGGAAGGCGCCGGAGTCCGGCACCGTCATGCTGTCGCTCAAGACGTTCGCCGACAAGATCGCTGAACCGTACCTGCGTCAGAACGCGGACAACGCCGGCAAGAAGGTCACATTGTCGCTGATGCGCAACGACGAGACGCTCTGTTCGGCCGACGACCTGTCCGTCTATCAGAAGTCCTCCGAACAGTTCGCGCAGTGCCTCGCCGAGCACGGTTCGATCGACGTGCAGGAAGGCGACTGGATCCGCATCGTCGCCGACGCCGAGACCGGAGTCAAGGCGCCGTCGCTGCACATCAGCCCGGTCATCACATATGAGGACAAGGCGCCCGCCGCGCCGAAGCAGAACGTGCGCTACGACGTCTCGTACGCCGCGACGGACGCCGTCGTCGGCACGCAGTCGGCCGTCGCCGCCGCGTTCACCGCGGACGGCGGCGAGGCCGACGCGCCGGACGGCGTCGCGTTCGCCTTCAAGGACGGCGGCGATGAGGGCGAGGCCTCGCCCGTCATCGACGCGTCCACCGGCGCCGTCACCTTCACGCCCGCCGCCGGACAGTACGGCGCGACCGTCACCCGCACCGTCGTCGTCACGTACGCGGACGGTTCGAGCGACGAGACGACCGTCACGTTCCGTGTCGCGCAATCGCACGCGCAGCGTCTCAACGTGCTGTACCCGACCGTGCGCGGCGACGCCGGCACGGACCTGAAGCGCACGCCGAAGTTCACGCTGAAGGCGGACGGCGCGGCCGCGTCTGTGCCGGAAGGCACGACGTTCGCGCTCGGCGCGAACGCGCCGGCCGGCGCGAGTGTCGACATGGCGAACGGCACGGTCACGCTGAACAGCAGGGTCGGCGGCACCGTCACCGTGCCCGTCACGGTGACGTTCGCCGACGACGGCGCCAGCGTCTCCTCCACCGCCCGCTTCGAGGTGACCGCGCCCGCCGCGCTCGGCTCGTCCGAGTTGGAGACCGCGACTGTCGACGGTGTGAACGTCGTCTACGCGCCGTTCTCCGCCGACAGTCCGATGACCGTCGCGCAGCTGCTCGCCAAGGTGACGGCCGAACCGTCCGGCGCCGATAAGGGCGTGTACCGTGACGGCGTGCGGTTGGAGGCCGGCGCAGAACTCGCCGAGAACGACGTGCTCCGCTTCTCCGCGAAAGGTTCCACCGTGTCCGACGACTACGTGGTGAAGTCGAAGACCACGTGGGATTGGGTGAACGACTTCCAGGTGCGCGTGCAGGGTCCGATCTGGTACGGGCAGCGTCAGACCGAGGCCGACGGCGTGTGGTCGGATATCGCCGACTTCGACGCGACGTATCCGAACTGGATGTACGAGACCTACTACGGTCCGGGCGTGGACTACGCGAACCACAGCCTGCCCACCGACCGCTCCGCCATCCATGGCCTGATCAGCGATTCGCCCGCGTCCGCTGGTGGCTCCGCCATGGCGTGGAAGGCGCCGAAGGCCGGCACGGTGAAGGTGTCCATCCGCGAGGACGAGCCGTACCTGCGCCAGGACGGCAGCAACGGCAAGGCGTTGACGCTTCGTCTCATGCACGACGACAAGGTGGTGTGCTTCGCCGACCTGACCGTCTCCAAGCAGCGTTCCGAGGAGTTCGCCAACTGCGTCGCCGACAAGGGCGAGATCGCGGTCGAGGCGGGCGATTGGATCCGCGTCACCGCGACGTCCGCGTCCGGCATGAACAAGCCGTCCGCGCACATCTCCCCGGTCATCGCCTACATGGCCGCCTCCACGCCGGGCCCCGAACCCGTTCCGGTGGACAAGTCCACGCTGAAGGCCACGGTCGAGGAGGCTCTGGGATTGGCCGAGTCGGACTACACGGATGAGTCGTGGGCCGCGCTCGTCGCCGCGCGCGACGCCGCGCAGACCGTGCTGGACGACGATGCCGCCACCGCCGAACAGGTCGAGACCGCGCAGAACGCACTGCGTGACGCCATCGACGGATTGGAGAAGAAGCCGGTCGATCCGGACCCGAACCCGAAACCGGATCCGAACCCCGATCCCGATCCGACGCCCGACCCGGACCCCGACCCCGGCCCCGACACCAAGCCGGGTGACGGTTCCGGCAACGGTTCCGGCACGGGCAACGGTTCCGGTTCCGGCAACGGTTCCACCGGTTCCGGCAGCGACGGCGCGACCACCGGCGGCAAGCTGACCGCCACCGGCGCCGACGTGGCCGGCGCGGCCGCGATGGTCGCGCTGACCGCGGCCGCCGGCATCGGACTGGCCGCCGCGGCCCGTCGCCGCAGGTGACCGATGCCACGTAGGCACCGGTTCGCCGCCGCCATCGCCGCAGTCGCGGTGGCGGCGGTCCTGCTCGTCACATTGACCGTCGCCGTCGTCACGCACGGCGACGGCGCCTTCGCGCCCGCAGGCACGCCTGCGGGCGCGGGCGCATCCGCCGGCATCGGCTCCAATGCAAGCGAGGATTCCGACATGTTCCCCACCATCGTCTTCGGCGACACCGTCATCGAACGCAAGGAGTACGTCGCGGCGCTCAAGGCGCAACACGGCGCGGCGCGGCTGTACTTTCGGCAGACGTACGGCGTCGACCCGGCCGAGGACGGCTGGGATAAGGCGCACGACGGCGAGGTCCCGTGCCGTTGGCTCGCGAGCCGTGCCATCGACGAACTGCGACGTCGGCACGCCGCGTACCTCATCGGCGTGGATCTCGGGCAGGTGGCCGACGACTCCTATGCGAGCATCGTCGCGCGCATGGAGGCCGTGAACAGCGGCAACGCGGAACTGAAATCGGACGGCGGCATCGTCTACGGCCGTACCGGCTTCGACATCGACAGCTACCTGAGCTACGAACTGTCCGCGTTGAAGAACGCCTATACGGGCGACGAGTCGAACCCCGGCATGAGCCTGTCCGACGACGAGGTGCGACGCTACTACGACGAGCACGACTGGACAAAGGACGGCGTCGACGGGAAGGCTCCGCTGGACGAGGTGCGCGGCAACGTGAAGGCGCAGATGCGGTCGGAACGTTACGACGAGCTCGTGAGCCAGCGCGCCGAAGCGATCGACGTGACCGACCTGCCATGGGACGCGCTGTACCGGTTCACGGCAGGCAGGCTCGGGTAGGACGGGTGTGACCGGTGCCGGCCGAAAAGCACCAGAACGAATAAGGCGGGTGTCCCGTTCCATACGGAATGGGACACCCGCCTTGTCGTAGGCCGCAGACCGGTTTGCCCGGTCTGCGCCGGTCTGGTGCCGACCGGGCGTCGGTTGGACGTCGGTTTGAGGTCAGTCGGCGGCAGTGAAGCCCTGCGGCTCGTCGCCGTCGGCGAACTTCGCCTTGTGCGCCTTCTTCGCGGCCGCGATCATCAGCTTGATGCGGTTGAGCTGGTTCGCCTCGGAGGCGCCCGGATCGTAGTCGATGGACACGATGTTGGCCTCCGGGTGCAGGCGGCGGATCTTGCCGAACATGCCGCGGCCGGTCACATGGTTCGGCAGGCAGGCGAACGGCTGCGCGCAGATCACGTTCGGGCATCCCTGTTCGATAAGCTCGAGGATCTCGGCGGTGAGCAGCCAGCCTTCGCCGGCCTGCACGCCGATCGACGTGACCTCGGCAGCCTTCTCGACGAGTTCGGGCATCGGATCGTCTTGCTTGAACTTGCCGTGAGAGGTGGCGATGGCCGCCTTGATCGGCGCGTTGTAGCGGTCGAGGCTCCAACGCATGAGCGCGTACAACGTCTTGTTGCCGCCGGTGCCGAGATACTTCTCGTTCCAGTCGGTGATGTACGGGCGCGTGGTCATGAACTCCATGATGCCGGGCACCACGGCCTCGCAATCCTGCGATTCGATGACGTCGACGACATGGTTGTTCGCATCCGGCTGGTATTTGACGAGGATCTCGCCGACCACGCCGACGCGCACCTTGCGCGGCACGTCCTTCAACGGCAGAGCGTCGAAGCTCTTCACGATCTCTCGGGCGAGCACGGGGTACGGCAGGTAGCGGCGCTTGAGCCACGGGGTCTTCGCGGCCGTCTTCGAGAAGCCGTGGTGTTCGAGCGCCTCGCGCACGATCACGTCCCACTGCTCGTACAGGCGGTTCGCCGCGCCCTTCTCCACCTCGTACGGGCGCACGCGGTACAGGCACTTCATGAGCAGGTCGCCGAGGATCAGCGCCTTGACGGTGCGGTGCAGCAGCGCGGGCGTCACCTTGAAGCCCGGATTGTCCTCCAGGCCCTGCGTGGAGATCGCGATGACCGGGATCTGCGGGTAACCCGCGTCGATCAGGGCCTTGCGGATCAGGCCGAAGTAGTTGGTGGCTCGGCACATGCCGCCGGTCTGCGTAATCGCGAGACACACCTTGTCTGGATCGTATTTGCCTTCGAGAATCGCGTCGATGAGCTGTCCGATGACCATGATGGCCGGATAGCAGGCGTCGTTGTTCACGTATTTGAGGCCAGTCTCCACGTCTTCGCGCGAGGCGTGCTTGAGGATGTCGAACTTGTAGCCGCCGGAGCGGATCACCGATTCGACGAGGGAGAAGTGGATCGGGCTCATCTGCGGGGCGACGATCGTGTAGTCCTTCTTCATGTCCTTGACGAACTTCTCACGGTGCGCGTAACGGGACATGGTCGCGTTGTTGTGGCCGGACTTCGACTTCGCGGACTTCGACTTGGCGTTCGCGGCATCGTTCGTGGTGCCGTCGCCGAGCGCGGCGAGACGCACATCGGCGATGTCGCGCTTCGCGGCGCGCTTGGACGCGTCGCGCATCGCCTTGGTGAGCTTCGGGTTCGCGGCCATCGTCGCGTCGAGCAGGACCTGACGGCCCGGCGTGGGCGCCTTGGAGCCGGTCTTGCGGAATCCGGTGTACTTCGGCGCGTTCGCGGGGGCGGCGGCGTCGCTGCCGGCATCGGCCGCGTCCACGGGCCTGTCGGCGGCCTTAACCTTCGCTTCGGCGGCGGCGACGGCGGCCTGCGCTTCGGCGAGCGCGGCCTGCGCGGTGGCGAGATCGGATTCGGCCTGCTCCTGCGCCTTGCGGGCGGCGGCCTGCGCGGCGGCGTGAGCCGCGTTGCGCGGGGCGTCGGACTCGGCGGAACCGGACTCGTCGGACGTGGCGAGCGCGGCCTTGGCCATGCGCGCCTTGTTCGCCTCGCGTTCCTCGACGGCGGCCTTGAGCGAGCGCAGGCGGATCTTCGCCGCGCCGAGGTTGGAGACCTCGTCGATCTTGAGCAGCGTGTACACGTCGGCCTTGTCGGCGAGGATCTCGGCCACCTGGTCGGTGGTGATGGCGTCGAGGCCGCAGCCGAACGAGTTGAGCTGCACGAGTTCGAGGCCCGGATAGGAGGCGACGAAGTGCGCGGCCGCGTAGAGGCGCGAATGGTAGGCCCACTGGTTGGTGACGCGCAACGGCATGCGGTTGACGGTGACCTTGCGGTCGTCGACGTGGCGGAATCCGTTCGCGTTCTTCTTGCGCGGGTCCTCTTCGCCTTCGGACAGGAAGTCGGTCAGGTCGAGCTTCTCCCCCGGCTGCAGTTCGCAGATCGAATCCTCGGAGAGGACGACCATGCCGAGCGCGCAGATGGTTTCGGGGATGCCGTGGTTGATTTCCGGGTCGATGTGGTAGGGGCGTCCGGCAAGCACGATGCCGCGGCAGTCGTGCTCCTTCATGTAGGCGAGGGCTTTGAGGCCTTCCTGCTGGACGTCGTGTTTGAAGACCTTGTCTTCGGCGTAGGCGGCCTTGACAGCAGTTTCGGCCTCTTCGCGGCTGACGCTCGCCCATGCGAACTCCTCGACGATACGGTCGACCATGAGCTCGTGGTTGGCGAGGTTGAAGTACGGGTGCATGTAGCGCACGTCGGGGTCACGCAGTTCGGGCATGTTCGCGCCGACGACGAGCGGATAGTTGGCGACGACCGGGCAGTTGTAGTGGTTGTCCGTGTTGGGCACGAGGTTGTCCTCGTAACTGACGCACGGGTAGAAGATCGTCTTCATGCCCTTGTTGAGAAGCCATTTGATGTGGCCGTGCACGAGCTTGGCCGGGTAGCAGATGTTCTCGGAGGCGATCGATTCGATGCCGGTTTCGAACAGTTCGTGGCTGGAACGGCCGGAGATCATCACCTTGAAGCCCAGCGAGGTGAGCAGCGTGAACCAGAACGGGTAGTTCTCGTACATGTTGAGGGCGCGCGGGATGCCGATTTCGCCTCGGGTGGCGTTCTTGTCGGTGAGGCGGCGGTAGGCGAAGCAACGCTTGTACTTGTAGTCGTACAGGTTCGGACGGTCGGAGCGTTTCTTCTTGGCGTCGCCGCCGCGTTCGCAGCGGTTGCCGGTCACGAAGCGCGAGCCGTCGGAGAACGTGGTGATGGTGAGCTTGCAGTGGTTCTGGCACAGCTTGCACACGTCGCGTTCGGTGGTCATCGACATTTCGTTGAGGGCTTCGCCGGTGAGGATTGACGAGACGGTGTGGCGCACGCCGTCGACGACGATTTCGCCGGCGTGCGCGGCGGCGTTCGGCTCGTCGCCGGCGGCGGACTCCTCAGCCGCCGCCGCGTCGACGGAACGCCCGTCCGCGCCGACGTGCGCGTTGTCGTCGTCCGCGATGTCCTCGTAGTGCATGCGGGCGGTGAGGGCCGCGCCGAACGCGCCCATGAGGCCGGCGATGTTCGGTCGGGTGACTTCGCGTTCGGTGAGCAGTTCGAACGCGCGCAGCACGGCGTCGTTGAGGAACGTACCGCCCTGGACCACCACAGTGTCGCCGAGTTCGCCGGAATCGCGCAGCTTGATGACCTTGTACAGGGCGTTGCGCACCACGGAGTAGCACAGGCCGGCAGCGATGTCCTCGATGGAGGCGCCTTCCTTCTGCGCCTGCTTGACCGAGGAGTTCATGAACACGGTGCAACGCGAACCGAGGTCCACCGGATGGGTGGATGCCAAAGCCTTTTGCGTGAATTCCTGAATCGTCAGGCCCATGGACATGGCGAAGGTCTGCAGGAACGAACCACAGCCGGACGAGCAGGCTTCGTTGACGGCGATCGAGTCGATGACACCGTCAGTGATGGCCAGATATTTCATATCCTGGCCGCCGATGTCGATGACGGCGGTGACGCCGGGGCTGACCATTTCGGCGCCACGATAGTGGGCCATGGTCTCCACCACGCCCTCGTCCAAGTGCAGTCCGGTGGTGATGAGGCCTTCGCCGTATCCGGTGGCGCAGGAGCGTGCGATCCACGCGCCTTCGGGCAGCTCAGACTGAATCTTCTTGACGATGTTGATGGCGGCGGTCAGCGGGCTGCCTTCGTTGTTGGCGTAGCTGGACCAGACGATTTCACGGTCGTCGTTGACGAGCGTGGCCTTGATGGTGGTGGAACCAGCGTCGATGCCCAGGAAGTGCGGGCCGTGCGCGCCTTCAAGGGTGCCGATGTGGATGTGTTCCTTGTGGTAGCGCTTGTTGAAGTCCTCGCGATCGGCCTCGGTGGGGAACAGCGGCGGCATGGTGGGCGTGTTGGAAGGCAGGTTCTTCAGCTCGTCCAGACGCTTCAGGATATCGTCGCACGTGTGGGCCTCGAAATAATTGCCCTGATCGTCGGAGTCTATGTCGGCCTGCAATGCCGAACCGTAGGCCACGTACAAGTGGGCGTCGGTCGGCACGATGAATTCGTCGACCTTGCCCTCAAGCGCGCGCTGGAATGCGGCGCGCAGCTCGGACATGAAGAACAACGGGCCGCCGAGGAAGATGACGGTGCCGTGAATCGGGCGTCCGGAAGCCAGGCCGGCGATGGTCTGCGTGGCCACTGCGGTGAAGATGGAGGCGGCCAAATCGGGCTTGGCCGCACCATCGTTGATGAGCGGCTGCAAATCGGTTTTGGCGAACACACCACAACGAGAAGCGATCGGATACAGGTTCTCGTAGCTCTTGGCCATCTCGTTAAGGCCTGCGGCGTCAGTGTCAAGCAGCGTGGACATCTGGTCAATGAACGCGCCGGTACCACCTGCGCACGAACCGTTCATGCGTTGTTCGGGCGTGGGTTTCAGGTAGGTGATTTTGGCGTCCTCGCCGCCGAGCTCGATGATGACATCGGCCTGCGGGTATTCCTTGTCGATTGCCTCGGTTTCGGCGATGACCTCCTGAATGAAAGGCACATGCAGATTGTCAGCAAGCGCCAGACCGCCGGAACCGGTGATAGACAGGCGAATCGGTTCATCGCCGCGTCCGAGGTCCACAAGCTTCTTGTGGATGTCGACCAACAGGCCGGCCACGGTGGCACGCACGTTGGCGTGGTGGCGTCGGTAATCGGAGAAGAGGGTGTCTCCCAGGGAATCGGACTGATCAAGCACCACGGCCTTGACGGTGGTGGAACCGATGTCCAATCCCACACGCAGGGGCTTCGGGTGTGAAGCGGGCTTTACGCTCGCGTCAGTGGCGATGTCAACCATGTGTTCCTCTTAATTCCGACTTCCGGGAGTGCACGCTTTGAGGCATCATGAACCGTTTCGGGACGGCTGGCAGATACCCTGCGGACGGCTTCGCCCGGCTACTTCTTATGGAATATTAGTCCGACCACCTGCCCAACATGGCACGAGGCGAGGCGATTTCGCTCACGGGAAGGCCTTTTCCCAACAGTTCCAACGATATTGCTGAGTGCGGCATTCCAGAACTGCTACTACGAGGCCTGTTGGCCTTCGCCGGCTTCGCGGTCTTTCAAATAGATTTCGGGGATATCTCGTTCTTGATCGTGGAGCTTGGCCCAGATGACCGGTTCGCCGGCTTCCAGAGACTTGGGCACATCGAGGATGCGCTGGTTTCTGGAGCCGCGGAATTGCAGCAGCGAGTCCTTCTGGTCTCTGAGGTAGCGGCCGTCGACGAGAATGTCGATGAGATGTAGCAATTCAAGCTTGTCTGGGGTTTCTCCGGGGCGCATGAGTTCTTCCCATGTGTAGCCGGTCCACGACCAGATATCTTTGGTATGACCGAATTCCTGGCGGATACGTTGTGCGAGCGGCACCAGCACGGGAGTGTTGAGGAATGGCTCGCCGCCAAGGAACGTAATGCCTTGCACCCATGGGGCTTTCAGATCTTCGATGATTTTGTCT
>ENA-UEPI01001413-UEPI01001413.1-human-gut-metagenome-genome-assembly--contig:-NODE-1413-length-11162-cov-3.566171_pt1 | contig 11162 bp, 9 predicted proteins | sample MGYA00242899_ERZ507914 | MGnify/ENA primary metagenome ERZ507914 (study PRJEB26167, sample SAMN06115442) | human gut metagenome | host: Homo sapiens | place: China:Chongqing | collected 2015-07-28...
AGCTAACAGTAAGATGATTAAAAGCTCCCCCCTTCGGGGGAGCTGGCACGGCGTCAGCCGTGACTGAGAGGGTTATACGATTCAAGAATGGGGTACAGCCCCTTTCAGAGGGGCGCACCACCAGAAAGAGAAACACAAATGGAAGAGACGATTTTAACAGCACAAAATCTGAAATTCCGCTACGACAGCGACCAGCCGATTTACGCACTGGACGGTGTCTCAACGGAAGTAAAGCGCGGCGAATTCGTGGCCGTGCTGGGTGCCAACGGCTGCGGCAAGTCCACGCTGGCAAAGCACTTCAACGCTATCCTGCTGCCGGAGAGCGGCAAGGTCTACGTGGAGGGCATGGACACCGCAGATGATGACAAGATCTATGATATCCGCCAGACCGTGGGTATGGTGTTCCAGAACCCGGACAACCAGATCGTTGCCACCGTGGTGGAGGAAGACGTTGCCTTTGCACTGGAAAACCTCGGTGTGCCGCCCGAAGAGATGCGCCGCCGCGTGGACGACTCCATGAAGATGGCCGGCATCTATGAGTACCGCGAGCGCGCACCCCACAACCTTTCCGGCGGCCAGAAGCAGCGCGTCGCCATTGCGGGCGTAGTTGCCATGCGGCCGGACTGCCTGATTTTGGACGAAGCCACCGCCATGCTGGACCCCCGGGGCCGTGAGCAGGTGATGCAGACCATCCACTATCTGAACAGGAACATGGGCATCACCGTGGTGTCCATCACCCACTACATGGAGGAAGCTGCGCAGGCAGACCGTGTGCTGGTGATGAGCAAGGGCCATGTGGTGATGGAGGGCACCCCCAAAGAGGTGTTCAGCCAGACCGAGAAGGTGCGCGCGCTGCATCTGGATGTGCCGCAGGCCGCAGAGCTGCGGGACGAGCTGGTGAAGGCCGGCATCCCGATGCCGGAGGGCATCATCGACACCGGCGAGTGCGCACAGGCACTGTATGAGCTGCTGCAGTAAAGGGGGACAGACGAAATGGCAGATATCATCAAAGTAGAACATCTGAGCTACGTCTACAACCCCGGCATGCCCAATGCGGTCACTGCGCTGGACGATGTGAGCTTTACGGTGGAAGAGGGCGACTTTGTGGGCATCATCGGGGCCACCGGCTCCGGCAAGAGCACCCTCATCACCCACATGAACGGCCTGAACAAGCCTACCAGCGGCAAAATTTATATCGATGGCCGCGACCTGTGGGAAGACCCGGAGAAGATCCGGGACTTCCGCTTCCTCACCGGTCTGGTATTCCAGTACCCGGAATACCAGCTGTTTGAGGAGACTTGCTATAAGGACATCGCCTTTGGCCCGAAGAACATGGGCCTGGACGAGGCGGAGATCGACCGCCGCGTGCACGAGGCCGCAGACTTTGTGGGTCTGGACCCGGCATTGCTGGAGCGCAGCCCCTTTGAGCTGTCCGGCGGCCAGAAGCGCCGGGTGGCGGTGGCAGGCGTCATGGCCATGCGGCCCCGCATCCTGGTGCTGGACGAGCCCGCCGCCGGTCTGGACCCGGAGGGCCGGGACGACATCCTCTCGGAAGTGAAGGAGTACCACAAAAAGACCGGCACCACCGTGCTGCTGGTGTCCCACAGCATGGAGGACATTGCCAAGTACGCCAACCGGGTGCTGGTGATGAGCAACAAAAAGATCGCCATGTACGACACGGTGGAAAAGGTCTTTGCCCGGGCTCCGGAGCTGCTGGGGCTGGGCCTGAGCGTGCCGCAGGTGACCAAGATCTTCCTGAAGCTGCGGGAAATGGGCGTGGATGTGCCAGCCGACGTGTACACCATCCCCTATGCGGTCAAGATGATCCTGGAGGCCAAGCGCCGCCGGGATGCCGGGGAGAGCCTTGTGCTGCCCCGCGCAGACAAGCAGGAAGGGGGCGCTGACAAATGCTGAGAGATATCACCATCGGCCAGCACTTCCCGGGCACGAGCCTTGTGCACCGGTTCGACCCGCGCATGAAGCTGGTGCTGACCATCGTTTACATCGTGCTGCTGTTTGCGGCATCCAACCCGCTGGGGCTGACCCTTTCCATCCTGTTCCTTGCGCTGATGTACAAGGTGGCGCAGATCCCCTTCAAGATGATCCTCAAGAGCCTGAAGCCCATTCTGCCCATCGTGGTGTTCACGGCGGTGCTCAACCTGTTCTTTGTGTCGGGCGAGGGCGACCCGCTGGTAAAGCTGGGCTTTCTGACCATTTACGCCGAGGGCGTGCGCTACGCGGTGCTCATGGCCGTGCGTGTCATGGCCCTGATCGCAGGCACCAGCCTGCTCACCTACACCACCAGCCCCATCGTGCTGACGGATGCCATTGAACAGCTGCTCAAGCCTTTGGGCAGGCTGCACTTCCCGGTGCACGAGCTGGCCATGATGATGAGCATCGCCCTGCGGTTCATCCCCACCCTGATCGAGGAGACCGACAAGATCATGAACGCCCAGAAGGCCCGCGGTGCCCAGCTGGACACCGGCAAGATGCTGGACCGGGTCAAGGCGCTGGTGCCGGTGCTCATCCCGCTGTTCATCTCGGCCTTCCGCCGTGCCGACGAGCTGGCCATGGCCATGGAGTGCCGCTGCTACCGCGGCGGCGACGGCCGCACCCGGCTCAAGGTGCTGCGCTGCACGAAGCAGGACTACATCGACCTGGCGTTCTGCATCGTCTGCTTTGCGGTGATCCTGTCGTCCCGGTGGGTGTTCCAGAATTTTTAAAGGAGCATGACGCTCCGCTGGGCCAGAGGACGAGAAGGGCGTTTCGACGCGCCCCTCTCATCCTCTGGACTCCACTTACCCCTGACGAGAAAGGGGCTGCCCGCCCCTTTCAGACCCCAAAGCTGAAGTCAGAACGCAAAAAGCTGGCGCTGCGCCAGTCGGCGCTGTCGCCGGACGCTTTTTGCGTTCTTCCGATTTAAAACCATGAAACGGGAAAGCAGCGTTTATCCATGAACTTTTTACTGACCCTTGCCTACGATGGCACGAATTACTGCGGGTTTCAGGTGCAGCCCAACGGGCGCAGCGTAGCGGCCGTGTTTCAGGATGCGCTGGAAGCCGTGCTGGGTACCCGGCCGGACATCAAGGGCTGCAGCCGCACGGATGCCGGGGTGCACGCGCTGGGCTTTATGCTCAACTTCCACGCCGACACCCGCATTCCGCCGGAAAAGCTGCCGCTGGCGCTGAACCAGCACCTGCCGCCGGACATCCGGGTGCTGGCGGCGCGGGTGGTGCCGGAGGACTTCCACGCCCGGTACGCGGCCCACACCAAGACCTATCTGTACCGCATCCACAACCACCCCATCGACTCGCCCTTTGACGCGGCCTACTACACCCGGATGCCGAAGCATCTGGACGAAGTGCGGATGCAGGCGGCGGCGCAGCAGTTCGTGGGCACCCACGATTTTCTGGCCCTGTGCGCGGCGGGGTCATCCGCCGCAGCCCATGGCGACACGGTGCGCACCATCACCGACTGCCATGTCACCCGGCGGGGCGACGAGATCGACATTGAGGTGACGGCGGACGGCTACCTGTACAACATGGTGCGCATTCTGGCGGGCACCTTGTGCGAAGTGGGCGCGGGCCGGATGCAGCCGGAAGAGATCCCGGGCATCCTGGCCGGCTGCGACCGCAGCCAGGCGGGGCCGACCCTGCCGGCAAAGGGGCTGTTCCTGAAATGTGTGGAATACCCGGATATGAAGGAGAACCATTCATGAGAAAGATTCATCGCGGCAGTTCCCCGGCAGAGGGCGAGCCGCTCTCGGCCGGACGGGTCGAGTATCTGGAAGCAGCGCGTCAGCGGGCACGCAACCGTCGGCTGCGCCGCGGGGCCATCATCGTGGCGGTGCTCACGGTGCTGGTCCTGTTTGCCACCGGCGCGGTGGGCACCTCCATTGCCCGTGCCAAGGATCTGGTGGACAGTGTGCACATCACCCTGACCCCGAACACAGGCTGGCCGCAGCAGACCGGCATCACCGAGCCCACGGCGGTGGCAAAGCTGTCCGGCGGCTTTGCGGAGATGGACACGGACACCTGTGTGGTGTACAGCTTTGGCGGTGCAAAGCTCAACAGCGTCCAGAGCGGCTATGCCCGCCCGGCGCTGGCAGCCGGAAAAAGCCGCTTTGTGCTGTACAACCGCTCCGGCAATGAGCTGCGGGTGGAGAGCCGCACCCAGAACCTGTACACCAAAACGCTGGACAGCAGCATCTACCTGTGCGCCGTGGCGGATGCCGGGCAGGTGGCCGTAGCCACCGACGACACCGACAGCGTGGCAAAGCTGACCGTGTACTCGTCCGCCATGGAACAGGTACTGAGCTGGAACCTGACCAGCGCCGAGGGCACCCCGCTGCGCATGGCCTTTTCACCGGACAGCCGCCGCATTGCGGTGGCGGCGGTGACTGCGAACGGCGGCCAGCTGACCACGAACCTCTATGTGCTGGCCCTTGCGCAGGGCGACCCGGTACAGCTGGGCACCGCCACCAGCGTGCCCCAGTGGCTGGGCTGGCTGAGCGGGGACAGCGTGCTGGCCCTTTATGAGGACCGGGCGGTGCTGTACGGTGCCAACGGCGGCGAGAAGGCCAGCTATGACTTCGGCGGCAGTACCCTTGTGGATGTGGACACCGAAAACGGCGGCGTGGCCCTGCTGCTGAGCGGCGGCCAGACCTGCACCGCCGTGCTGCTGGACAACAGCCTGGGCGTGCAGTACAGCGGCAATGTGCCGGCGGCCAGCCACATTCTCCGCGCAGCCGATGGCTTCTATTTGCTCACCGACAGCACGGTGGAATGCTTCAACAAGGCGGGGGAGTTCCAGTGGACCCAGCCAATGGATGCAAAGCCCCAGGCGGGTGTGCTCAATGGTCGGCAGCTGCTGGTGTTCAGCGGCAATACGGTGCAGCAGGTCACGGCACCGGAGCCGGACAGCTCCAGTGCGTCCTGAGACGCCTCTTTATCGCAGCGGCATGAGCCGAGTGCTAAAAAATAACAGGGAAAACAAGGTATGTTCAAGAATCCGTCATTTCTTTTTGATATCCTATGTACGGCGGCGTGGATCGTCCTGACCGTGCGGTATGCGCGCAAGGGCTTTCTGGCCTCCATGGTCCAGCTGCTGGGCAACGGGCTCAGCCTGTTGGGGGCCCATCAGCTTTCGTCCGCCTGTGCGGGCTGGGTATTCGAGCACCTGCTGGCCGGTGGTTTCCGCACCCAGATCGCGGCCAGCCTGGCCGCAGGCGGCGTGGTGGACCTGATTGCCGACAAGTACGCGGGGTTTCTGCCCCAGAGCTTCCGGGCGTCCATCGTGGCAGCCTGTGAGCGCTCCATCGGAGCGGTGCTGTCCGACAACGCCGTGGTGCTGGCCGATGCCATCGTGGAAAAGGTGCTGCAGCCCCTGCTGACCCCGGTGATCATGCTGGTGCTGTTCTTTGTGTTCTACGCGCTGCTGCGGCTGCTGGTGAGCATGCTGGTCACGGTGCTGGGCCTTGTGAACAAGCTGCCGGTAGTCGGCACGGTGAACCGGGGCCTTGGCTGGCTGGTGGGCGGCGGCACCGCGCTGATGGACATTTATCTGGTGCTGTGTGTCGTGTGGGGCCTTGTGGTGATCACCGGCGGCAGCCTGAGTGTGCTGAATGACACCGTGATGAGCGGCAGTCTTTACTATAAAGTGTTTAATCTGTTCAACCCGTTCCTGTAACAGAGAGCGGGGAGAGAACAGCAAGGAGGAACTATGGTCTGTATTCGATGCCAGAAACGTCCGGCGATCATCTTCATCCAGCGGATGGACAATGGTCAGATGAAGCAGGAGGGCTACTGCCTGCACTGCGCCCGTGAGCTGCACATCAAGCCGGTGGACGATCTGATGAAGCAGTTCGGCATGTCGGATCAGGATCTGGACAACATGGAAAACCGGATGGAGAGCATGATGGAAGAGCTGGGCGATTCCAACCCTCTCTCCATGATGATGAACATGACCCAGGGCGGCGAGGATGCCCCCGACGAGGACGAAGATCTGATCCCCGGCAGCAATGCCACCTTCCCGCTGGGCTTTACCAGCAGTGAAAAACAGGACGGCGACAAGAAGGGTGCTGACCGCAAGAACGGCAAAAAGCCCCCCAAGCGCAAGTTCCTGGATACCTATTGCGAGAACCTGACCCGCAAGGCGCGGGAGGGCAAACTGGATGATATCATCGGCCGCGACCGTGAGATCTACCGCACCATCCAGATCCTGAGCCGCCGCCAGAAGAACAACCCCTGCCTCATCGGCGAAGCCGGTGTGGGCAAGACGGCCATTGCCGAGGGTATTGCCGAGCGCATTGCCAAGGGCGATGTGCCCATCGGCCTGCAGGACAAGGAGGTCTATCTGCTGGACCTCACCAGTCTGGTGGCGGGCACCCAGTTCCGCGGCCAGTTTGAGCAGCGGGTCAAGGGCCTGCTGGGCGAGGTGAAGGCAGCCGGGAATGTGATCCTGTTCATCGACGAGATCCACACCATCACCTCTGCCGGTGAGAGCGAGGGTGCCATGAACGCGGGCAACATCCTCAAGCCCGCCCTGTCCCGCGGCGAGATCCAGGTGATCGGTGCCACCACCTTTACCGAGTACCGCAAGTACATTGAGAAGGATCAGGCACTGGAGCGCCGCTTCCAGCCCGTGCGGGTGGAGGAGCCCAGCGTGGCCGACACGCTGGCCGTGATGAACGGCATCAAGCACTACTACGAGCAGCATCACCATGTGCAGGTGCCCGCCGACGTGCTGAGCGCCACCGTCACCCTGAGCGAACGCTACATCACTGACCGCTATCTGCCCGACAAGGCCATCGACCTGCTGGACGAAGCCTGCGCCTGCTGCAATCTGGCCCACCCGGTCATCTCCGAGTATCTGGGCATGCAGAAGGAGCTGGACGCCCTGAAGCAGGAAGAAGCGGATATGGAGACGGCGGACGTCAACGAGCCCATCGACTATGAGCGGGTGGCGGAGCGCAAGACCCGCATCGCCAAGCTGGAAGCCGAGCTGCCCGCCAAGCAGGCAGCCGCCAGTGAGATCCAGGTGACCATGGATGACGTGGCCAAGGTCATCGAGCTGTGGACCGGTATCCCGGCGGTGAAGATCCGCGAGAGTGAGTTCGCCAAGCTGGCCGGGTTGGAAAATGAGCTGAAAAAGAAGATCGTCGGCCAGGACGAGGCCGTGCATCTGGTGGCGCAGGCCATCAAGCGCAGCCGCGCCGACCTGTCCGGCCGCCGCCGTCCGGCCAGCTTCATCTTTGTGGGCCCCACCGGTGTGGGCAAGACCGAGCTGGTCAAGCAGCTGGCAAACCAGCTGTTCGACGGCCCGGATCCGCTGATCCGTCTGGACATGAGCGAGTATATGGAAAAATACGCGGTGTCCCGCATGATCGGTTCGCCTCCGGGCTATGTGGGCTATGAGGAGGCCGGTCAGCTCACCGAGAAGGTGCGCCGCCGCCCCTACAGCGTGGTGTTGTTTGACGAGATCGAAAAGGCCCACCCGGACGTGATGAACATCCTGCTGCAGATCTTGGACGAAGGCAAGATCAACGACGCCCAGGGCCGCACGGTGGACTTTTCCAACACGGTCATCTGCATGACCTCCAACGCGGGCAGCAGCGACCAGAGCACCAGCAGCCTGGGCTTCAACAAGAGCGAAGAGCAGCGCAGTGCCGAAAAGACCCGCAAGGCGCTGGCACAGTTCCTGCGGCCGGAGTTCCTGGGCCGTGTGGACGAGGTGATCACCTTCAAGCCCCTGAGCGAGGAGACCCTGCAGGGCATTGCAGCCCTGATGCTGGACGAGTACAAGCCCGGCATGGACGCCAAGGGCATTGCCTACCGCTATACTCCGGCGGCCCTCAAGGCACTGGTGAAGAAGAGCGAGGGCGGCAAGTTTGGTGCCCGCGACCTGCGCCGTGTCATCCGCAAGGCCGTGGAGGACCCCGCCGCCGAAAAGCTCATCGACGGCACCCTGGCCTCCGGCAGCACCCTTGTGGTGGATGCCGACGAGAACGGCGAGATCGTACTGAACTAAAAAACACCCTGCCGCGGCCCGGATGGGCTGCACGACAGGGTGCACGAAAGGCTCCCCTTGGGGGAGCCTTTTTTCTTTTGTCGGAAGGGGAGCGGGGAAGCTCATTCCCGGTTTTCCACCGCATCTTCGATGATGCGCAGGAAGGTGGTGCCGTAGCGGGCGGCTTTCTTTTCGCCCACGCCGCTGATGTTCAGCAGCTCGTCCAGACTGAGAGGCTTTTTCTCCACCATCTCCCGCAAAGTGGCGTCGCTGAACACCATAAAGGCAGGCACATTCTGCTTGCCGGCCAGCCGTTTGCGCTGGGCGTACAGGGCATTCAGCAGCTTTTCGTCGGCCTCGCTGAGCGGGGCGGCCCCGGCGGTGGACTTGGTGCGGCGGGGCTTTTCCAGCCGGTGGGCGTTGTCGGCCGCACGCCGCCGGGAGGTTTCCAGCTGCAGCTGTGCTTCCTGTTCTGCAGCCAGACAGCAGGAGCAGTTGCCGCATTTTTTCGGTGCGGCCTCGCCGAAGTATTCCAGCAAAAAGCCCCGCAGGCACTTCGGGGTAGTGGAATAGAAGGTCATATACTTGAGCCGCTCTTCGGCCTTGCGGGCGGCTTCGGCCTTGACGTCGGCAGGCAGGCCGTTGTCGGCTTCCAGCTCCTTGTCGATGAAGAAACGGATGGTACGCACATCGGTGCCGGAGTACAGCAGGGTGCAGCGGGAGGGCTGACCGTCCCGCCCGGCACGGCCGGCCTCCTGATAATAGCTCTCCAGATCCTTGGGCATATTATAATGGATGACGAACCGCACGTTGGGCTTGTCGATGCCCATGCCAAAGGCGTTGGTGGCAACCATCACCTGCACCCGGTCGTAGAGGAAATCATCCTGATTCCTGCGGCGGGTGTCGGTGTCCAGCTTGGCGTGGTAGGCCGCCGCCCGGATGCCCCGGCTCTGCAGCAGGCGGGCAGTCTCATCCACCTGTTTTGTGGTGCTGCAATAGACGATACCGGCGTTATTGCCCTCCTGCAGCACCAGTTCCAGCAGGCGGCGGGGCTTTTCGCTGGGCAGGGCCCGCTGGGTGGCAAAGTAAAGGTTGGGCCGGTCGAAGCTGGCAGTCACCTCATAGGGATCGCGCAGGGCAAGATGGGTACGGATGTCATCCCGCACATGAGCGGTGGCGGTGGCCGTGAATGCGCCCACCACCGGCCGGGTGGGCAGGCTGTCCACGAAGGCCTGGATGCGCAGGTAGCTGGGGCGGAAGTCCTGCCCCCACTGGCTGATGCAGTGGGCCTCGTCCACCGTGACCATGCTGATCTGCTGCTCCTGCACAAAGCGCTGGAAGCCTGGCATTTCCAGCCGCTCCGGGGCCACATAGATGATCTTATACCAGCCCTCGCGGGCGCGGTGCAGCATCAGGGCTTTCTGGTTGTCGGTGAGGCTGTTGTTCAGAAAAGCCGCTGCCACACCGGCCTGCACAAGAGCTCCCACCTGATCCTTCATCAGGCTCACCAGCGGCGACACCACCAGCGTGATGCCCGGCAGCAGCAGGGCGGGCACCTGATAGCAGATGGACTTACCGGCACCGGTGGGCATCACGGCCAGCACGTCCTGCCCGGCCAGCAGGCGCTGCACGATCTGCTCCTGCCCGGGGCGGAAGCTGTCGTAGCCGAATACCTTTTTTAAGATCGAGTGCGGTTTTTCCATGGGTCCCTCCGTATCATAGAATAGGTTTTTTCTGCGCAATATCTTCAAAACCATATCAGTATACCACAAAAGCCGGGCTTTTGCGCAGGTGCAGAGCCGTTTTTTTGGCAAAAAGCACGAAATGTCAAAGGTAATTTTTTTGCAAATGATAGCTTTTCAGGCGCGAAAATGATATAATAGGAGCACATAACTCCATGTCCGGCGTTTTTTTGTGCGCCGACTGTTGATAGAAAAAGGAGCAATCATCTTATGCAGCAGAAACTCATCACCTTTGCCGTCCCGTGCTACAACTCGGCGGCATATATGCGCAATTGCGTCGAGACCCTGCTTTCTGCCGGAGAGCAGGCCGAGATCATCCTTGTGGACGACGGTTCCGTGAAGGACGATACCCCCGCCATCTGCGACGAGTACGCCGCCAAATATCCCACCATCGTCAAGGCCATCCATCAGGAGAACGGCGGCCACGGTGAGGGCGTCAATCAGGGCATCCGCAACGCCACCGGCCTGTACTATAAGGTAGTGGACAGCGATGACTGGCTGGACACCGATGCCCTGAAAAAGGTTCTGGCCCGTCTGACCACTCTGGTGGCCCGCGGCACCGCGCCGGACATGATGATCTGCAACTACGTGTACGAGCATGTGGAGGACAACACCACCCTGACCGTGCGCTACACCAACGTGTTCCCGCAAAACCGCCTGTTCAACTGGACCCATGTGGGCCACTTCCGCCCGGATCAGAACATCCTGATGCACTCGGTGATGTACCGCACCGAGGTGCTGCGCAAGTGCGGCATGGTGCTGCCCAAGCACACCTTCTATGTGGACAACATTTTTGTCTACCAGCCCCTGCCCTATGTCAAGAGCATGTACTACATGGATCTGGATCTGTACCGCTACTTCATTGGCCGTGCCGACCAAAGCGTGAACGAGAGCATCATGGTAAAGCGGGTGGATCAGCAGCTGCGGGTCACCCGGCACATGATCGACTGTCAGGATCTGGATGAGCTGAAGGATCAGAAACGTCTGCACGCTTACATGGTGCACTATCTGTCCGTGATGATGGCCGTGAGCGACATCTTCCTGCTGCTGGACGGCAGCGACGAGGCAAAGGCCAAGCGCACCGGGCTGTGGCAGTACCTCAAGGACCACGTAAGCACCGGTGTTTACCGCGCCGTGCGCTACAATCTGGGCGGTCTGACCGACCTGAAGTTCCCCGGCGGCGACAAGCTCACTCTGGGCGTCTACCGCCAGCTGCGCAAGGTCTTCAAGTTCAACTGATTCTTTGAAATTTACTCCTTTCGTCACGTCTTACGCCGTGCCAGCTCCCTCAAAGAGGGAGCCTTTGGCAGAATGGAACACTTCTCCTTCTCGCCAGAGCCTCCCTCCTTGAGAAAGACTCCCCCGGCCGGGGGAGGTGGCACGAAAGTGCCAGAAGGGGAATGGGTGGCATCG
>ENA-UEPI01001415-UEPI01001415.1-human-gut-metagenome-genome-assembly--contig:-NODE-1415-length-11115-cov-76.971915_pt1 | contig 11115 bp, 6 predicted proteins | sample MGYA00242899_ERZ507914 | MGnify/ENA primary metagenome ERZ507914 (study PRJEB26167, sample SAMN06115442) | human gut metagenome | host: Homo sapiens | place: China:Chongqing | collected 2015-07-28...
CTCGCCACTCTACGGTATGATACTAACCGTACTTGACTTCCCCTCACGGTTCTGTCTTGTCTTGCGAAAGTGTACTTCGTCCCGACCGCTTAATACAACATTAAGGTGCATCGGTCGGTAGGCTACCGCTGACGGAACAGCGGGTTAAAGCTGATACCCGTAAGTATCATTCCAACAATTATCTATGCGACTTCATGTCGCACCCACGGCGTGTCCAGGTGGTGGATGGCCACCGCCCTGCGCTGGGCGTTCACGCCCGTACCGAGCATCGAGGTCGAGCCGAACAGCACACGCACATATCCCTCGTTCATCGCTTCGATCACCGCTTTCCTTGACTTCTCGCTCTTGCATTCCTGTATGAAGCGTATCTCGTGTGCCGGTATGCCGTGGTCTTCCACCAGCTTGCGCTTTATCTCGGTATATACGCTCCACCCGCCCGACTGGTACGTCCCCAGGTCCGAAAACACGAACTGCGTTCCTTTCTGTGCATCATACCTGCGGTAGTATTCCGCTATCATCCTTGCGCAGTGGCTCGCCTTGTTGTCCGGGTGGTCTTCATACGCCGGGTCTATCATGCGCATGTCCAGTGCCATCTTCCTTGCGTAGTCCGTGGCGATGAGCATCTTCGCCTTTTCCTCCGTTTCCGACAGTTTCCCGCGTCCCAGCAGCGTGGCGTCGCCCGTCTTGGCAAATTCCATCAGTTGTTTGATGAAATGTTCCTGGTCGGGCGTGGGAGGTATGTTGTGCAGTATCTCGTTCTTGTGCGGACGGTCCACGCCCACATCCTCTGCCGTGCGGTAGTCCGTTATCTCGTTGTAGAACGCCGCCAGCTCCGGTACCTTGATGAAGTAGCGGAAGCGCTCCTTCTGCACGATGTTGTTCGTCACATTGAACTCGAAATCCGTCGTCTTCTTGGCGAAGATTGCCGCCCATGCGTCAAAGCATCGTATATCCTGTCTTTCCAGCTCCTTCGGACGCAGGTATTTGAAAAGCAGGTACAGCTCCGTCAGCGAGTTGCTGATGGTCGTGCCCGACAGGAACGTCGCCCCCAGGTCCTTTCCCGTCCGCTCCTGGATGGTGCGGATGGCAAACAGCAGGTTCAGTGCCTTCTGGCTGCCTTCCGAGTTTCCCAGACCCGCCACGCGGTCATGTCTTGTGTTGAACGTCAGGTTCTTGAACTGGTGCGACTCGTCCACAAAGATATGGTCAATGCCCATCTGCCTGAAGTCCACCACATCGTCCGTCCTCGACTTTATAGCATGTTCCACCTTCTCCAGCTTGGCCTGCAGGTTGAACTTGCGTTTCTCCAGTCCCTTCAGCATCGCACGCGACACGTCCTTGCCCTGCGAGCGCAGCACTTCCAGATTTTCCTCTACCGTATCCAGCTCCGCCTGCAATATCCGCTGCTGCAGCTCCGGCGACTGCGGTATCTTCCCGAACTGGTCGTGGCTCATGATGATGCAGTCCCAGTCGTTGTTCCGTATGTCGTTGAAGAAGCGCACCCTGCCGGATGCGGCAAAATCCTTTTCCGAGGCATACAGCACTCTTGCGTTGGGATATGCCGTGCGGTAGCATTCGGCTATCTCCCTTACATTTGCCTTCAGCCCGATAATCATCGGCTTGTGCACCAGCCCCAGACGCTTCATCTCATGCGCTGCCACGCACATGATCAGCGTCTTGCCGGTTCCCACCTCGTGGTCGGCTATTCCTCCGCCGTTCTGTTTCAGCATCCAGATGCAGTCCTTCTGGCTGGGGTACAGGTCTGTGATTCCCAGTCCTTTCAGGTTCAGTTCCGGAAATTTCTGGTGCGAACCGTCATATTTCGGTCGCACGAAGCAGTTGAACTTGTTGTTGTACATGTCCGTCAGCCGTTTCTTGAACTCCGGCGACTGCTCTTCCAGCCATTCCGTAAATCCGTTTCTGATTTCGTCAATCTTCGCGTTTGCCAGCTGTATGCCCTCGCTGTCCCGCACCTTTATGTCGTTCCCGTTCTCGTCCTCGCCGACCTTCTTCATCATGTCGGGGCAGGTGTTGTGCAGGGCGTGTTTCAGCAGGTGCATCCCGTCATAGTGGCGGTAGTACCCCTTCACCAGAAACTCGTCGGTGATTTTCATCGTCCTGTGGCCGCACGCCACCGAATACTCGTCAAGGCTCTCCGAGTAGCTTATCCGCACGTCCGTGTCAAACAGACGGCTCATGTAGGCGGCATACACGCCCGTGGGTATCCATCGTTCCCCGAAGTTGAAGTCCAGTTCCTCAAACGGAATCTGTTCCGGCATGGCTTCTTTCAGTGCTTCCAGCGACTCCCTTGCCTGAGGCAGCATCCCGTGCTCCCCGTGTCCGCTTATCCATTCCTCCACATCGGCGGCCTTCTGTACCACGTTCCCGGCTATGAAGCGGTCGGCTATCTCGTAGCCCTCTGCCAGTGGGTTGTAGAATACCCGTCCTTTCAGCGCTTCCAGCATGTCCGCCTGCGGCATGTCGCAGATGGATTCCATGTAGGGCAGGTTTACTCCGCCATACAGGTTCAGCGAGGCGGACAGGGCTTCCTCCGGCGATTCTGCGGCGACTGCCGTTTCCTGCGAAAAGGAAACGGGGCGGTCGAATATGTCCGCCTTCACCATCGTGCCGCCCTCGCTGCGTTCCAGTGCCAGCATGTTGCGCCCCGAAGCGTCCATCATCAGCAGCTTCACGTTCTGCTTGGCGTTCAGGCAACCGTACCGCATCGCGAACTCGTCATAGTAGGTGTTCAGGTGGCGGCGCAGCATTTCGTTCTCCTCGTGCTTCTCCGCTTCGTAGGCATAGAGCCGCTCGTAGGTGTTGCGCAGGTCTATGTATAGCTGTGCCTTCTGTGCCTGCATCCCGTCCATGTCCAGCGGCTGGAATGTGGCGCCGTAGCGGGTGACATCCTTCAGCACGCCCACCTGGAATCGTACGCCTGCCGTGTATTCCCATGCCAGCGAGCCGTCCTTCAGGTGCGGCTCCAGTATGCCCTTAAACGGGCGCGGCATCATTTCCTCCTCCCGTTTGCGCTGCCGTTCTTCCGGTGTCAGGGCGGCTTCCTCACGGCGCATGGCTTCTTCCACCTCCGCAATCCGACGCTTTCTTTCCGCCTCAAATCCGTTTTCCACCGGATAGACTACCGTAGCAGTAGTATCCTGCGTTTCCGCCGTTTTCCCCGCATCGGCTTTTTCTCTTTTCGCCTCCGTTGTTCCGGCCGCTTGTCTGGCGGTGTTGGCCTCCATCTTCGTCTTTCCCAGCCGGCGCAGTTCCGCACGTCGTTCCGGCGTGAGGTCCATCATCATTTCATAGAATCCGTTGATGGGCGGGTTCGTTTCCCAGTCCAGACTGCGGTACACTTCATCTTCCGGGTCATAGGATTCTTCCGTTGCGGTGCCGGGTCCCGTCTTTTCCGTTGTCGGGACAGCCGCCTCCGTTTCGGCAGCCGTCGGCGCATCCGTTCCGCCGCGTATGATTTCGTCCATTTCGCGTGCCTCTTCCGGGGTGATGCCGGCAATCGCTTCCGCATTTCCCTTGTCCGTTGTCCTTTCCGTATCCTCCGCTGGCAGGGAGAACAGTGTCGGCTGCACGGGTTTCTTCCCTTTGTACTTTCCGCCTTTCTTCCTGTCCGGCTTCAGGCCCTGTTCAGCCATCCGTCTTTCCTCCTGCGTATAGCCGAACAGGTCATACAGGTCCATTACCGTTCCTCCCGTCTGTCTGCTTTGCGTTTCCTGCGACATGCCGGTCATGGCTTGCGCTTTCGGCTGCACACTGTTTTCTTCCCGTTTTGTCCCGTCAGCTATACCAGCAACAGAGGTGGAGTTTTCTCTTTTCACCTCCGTCCGCTCACCCTCAACCGGATGGGTATTTTCTCTTTTCATCTCCTCCAGTTCACCCGCAGCCGAAGCGGAGTTCTCTCTTTTCACCTCCGTCCGTTCACCCTCAACCGGATGGGTATTTTCTCTTTTCATCTCCTCCAGTTCACCCGCAGCCGAAGCGGAGTTTTCTCTTTTCGCCTCAAGACCATCGGTCAGTACGGCAATGTTCTGCCGCACGTCCTCTCTTTCATGCCCCATGCCGTTGTAGCGTTCCATGTCCAGCCGTGCCGACAGGTCTTCCGACAGCATCCTGTACAGGTCCATGGCAATGCCCTCCACACCTCCGCTGTGCGTATATACCATCGCCGGTTTTCCGTACGGGTCGGTACCCCTCTTCGCATCGGTATGTATGATACGCTCCGTATGGTAGGCGAAATAGGCGTTGTCCGTCAGTCCGCCGTTATGTTCCGTCTGTATGATGGTCAGAACCCGCTCCTCCTGTGTCAGTCCCTTCTTTTGCAGGTCTTTTTGCAGGATGACCAGGTCGCTGCCGGCTTCCGTGCCCGCATTGTCGGTAAACAGGTTGTTGGGCAGTCGTATTGCCGATACCAGATTCGCCTTGCTGAACATCTCGTTCCTGACGGAAACCCTCGAACTGTTCAGCACTCCCTGCGAGGTGACGAACGCCACTATGCCGCCGTCACGCACCGCATCCAGACCTTTCAGAAAGAAATAGTCATGGATGGCTTTCTGTGCCGAACGTCTGCCGAAGGATGCGCTGCGGCTGAACTCTGCATCGAACACTCCGAAATCCCCGAAAGGGATATTGGAGATGGCAAGGTCAAAATGGTTCAGAAACGGCTTTTCTATTTTCTCGAAACCCTCCGTGCGTATCTTCTGCTGCGGGTACAGGCAGCCCAGCAGCTTGCCCGTCAGCAGGTCTTTCTCAAATGCCATCACCTCCGCCTGCGGATTGTTCGACAATACCGGGCTGATGAATGCGCCCATACCCGCCGATGGCTCCAGCACCAGCTTTGGGCGTACCTTGCGGTCGTGCAGCACGTCCGCTATGGTGTCCGCAATGGCCTGCGGCGTATAGAATGCCGTCAGCACCGATGCCTTCAGCGAGTCCACATACCGCCTGTACTCCGTTTCGTCCCGGCTGTTCTCCCGTATCAGACGGTGCAGCTCCACCGTCGGAGCAAACAGTTCGAGGTCTGATTTCGCCCAGTGTACGGCATCCGTCAGTTCCCTGGCGGGATTCAGTATGCACTTGAGTCCCCCGAAGCCGCAGTACCTCTCCAGCAGCGCCCGTTCCCGTGCGGTGGGCGTGCGCTGTTCCTTCTCCAGTGTGAATGCCGTCCGTATCGCCTCGATGTTTTCCCTGAGCCTCTGCTTCTTGTTAAACGCCATAAGCCTCCAGATAAAGCATTATCGCACCCGTCAGCTCCGTATAGAGCAGGTCGTGTTCGGGCGACAGGGCGAATGTGTCGTCCGTTGTGGAATAGCCGGCAAACAGGTTTTTCAGGTGCGGGAATATCTCCCGGCAGAACGCCTCGCGTTCCTGTTCCTGCACCTCTTCGGAAAACTCGTTTTCCACCACCTCAAGCAGCAGTGCGTAGGGGGAGAAGTGCAGCCCTTCGAGCAGGACGCGCATGGCTTCCTCCTGTGCGGCTTCCACCGTACTTCCCGCCGTCCTTTCCTTCTCGAATGTTTCCGAGGCGGCTTCCTCCCTTCCAGTAATGAATGGGGTGTCTGATACTTTGTCCGGATGATATTTTCTCAGATAGTCCAGCAGATACAGCCCGTAGTAGGACAGCTCCGCCGGAGCGGTTTTCTTGTTCTGTTTCATTTTATGATGGATTTAGTGGATAAATGATTATGGAAATGAAAAGGAAAAAGGCACCCGGTATCCCTCCGGGTGCCACCACTAATTGTCGTGCAAATGAGGGCAGAGTCGGACTTGTCAGAACTATGCCGAGTGCAGCCGACAATCAGTCACCACTAAATCCATGTAAATAAAAAGTACAACCAGGTTGAAACAGATTATGACATGAATCAGTGGCAAAATTACTCATTATTTTCTTCTTCCTTTCGTTTTCGTACCTTTTCTTTCGCCTTTACTCTCCGCAAACACCAGCTTCGTATTGAACTCCGCATCAAAAGTTACTGCAGCGCTGAAGGGTTTGCCCTGCTTGCTCTTGAACCCGCCGAGCATCGCCGTCTTTCCTTCCGTCAACAGACCGGTCATTTCCTCGTCGGTGAGTGTCTTGCCCGCTATCTGGCGGAACACGGGCAGCAGGCAGTCCGGATTGTCGCAGCGCACAACCTTGCCGTAGAACTGCATCGTGCCCGTGCCGCATTTGGGGCAGGTACAGCCCGATGCCTTGTGCCCGAAAATGCGGTCACACGCAAGCAGGTCCGTGGTAATCTTGCGGGTATAGCTTTCTATGTCCCTCATAAAAGCCTCATGCGGTGTCTTTCCCTGTTCTATCTTTGCCAGTTCCGCTTCCCAGCGTCCGGTCATCTCCACATTGGCGATGTCCATTTCCTTGACAATGGAATACAGGGCAAGCCCTTTCTCCGTCGGCACCAGCGATTTCTTCACACGCACCATGTATTCCCTTCTGAGCAGCGTTTCGATGATTGCGGCACGTGTGGCGGGTGTGCCTATACCGCAGTCCTTCAGGGCCTGGCGTGCCTCCTCATCCTCCACATCGTCGCGTCCGGCGGTCTCCATCGCTGCCAGCAGCGAACTTTCCGTATGCAGCGGTTTCGGTCGGGTCATGCCCGAACTCATCGAGCATCCTGCCATCACCAGTGTGTCGCCTTCCGCCCAGTCCGGCAATGCCGTATTGCCGCTGTCCTCGCCGTACTCTCCGTACACGCCGCGCCAGCCTGCCTTGCGCACGATGCAGCCTTTCGCCTCAAATGTCAGGCCCTCGCATCTTTCGCCTGCATCCGGCACCACCTCCGCTACTACGGTAGCCGTATCCTTCACACATTCCTCCGAAAATGCCTCTACCATGCGTCCGGCAATCATGTCGTAGATGATCTGCTCGTTCTTGTACAGGGCAAGCGGGCGGTTGGGTGTCACCAGCAGGGCATGGTGGTCAGTCACTTTCGAGGCATCCACACAATGGCGGTTCAGTTCTCCCAGTTCCCTGATTTTCTCCGCAAGGGCGGAGTGTCCTGCCAGCCGTTCAAACAGCAGCGGTATTTCAGCAAACACATCTTCCGGAATATGGCGGCTCGATGTTCTCGGATAGGTGACGAGCTTCGCTTCATAGAGCTTCTGTACCAGCTCCAGCGTCTGTTCCGCCGTGAATCCGTGTTTCGTGTTCGCCTCCTTCTGCAGTGTGGTCAGGTCGTACAGCAGCGGCGGGTTCTCCACCTTCTCCTTCTTTTCCACCTTGGTGACGGTGGCGCACATCTTCGCCTTTACCTTATTGTATGATGCAGCCGCCTCTTCCTTATCCTGCCATTTCTTTACCGAGGAGAACTTCACTACCGTATCCGTACCCGTCGGTGTCACCGAGAAATGCAGCTGGTGTACCGGTTCCGGTGTAAAGCGTCTGTTCTCCCAGTACCTCTTGCAGACCATACCCAGCGTGGGTGTCTGTACGCGTCCTACCGAATACGTGCCCCGTCCGGCAGCTACGGTCAGTGCCTGCGTGCCGTTGATGCCCACCAGCCAGTCCGCCTCGCTGCGTGCCTTTGCCGCCAGATACAGGTCGTCATATTCATGCCCGTCCTTCAGTTCCTTCAATCCCTTGCGGATGGCGGTATCCGTAAGCGAGCTTATCCACAGGCGGCGGAATGGCAGCGTACAGCCCGTATAGGCATACAGGTATCTGAATATCAGTTCCCCTTCGCGTGCGCAGTCTGTTGCCACTATTATGCCGTCGCTCTCGTTCCACAGTTTCGTTATCACCTTTATCTGTTTCACCGCTGCCGCGTCCGCCTTGTAGCCCTTGTCCGTCTTTACCTGGCGGGGTATCAGCATGAACTCCTCCGGTATCACCGGCAGGCTGTCCCTGCTGAATCCCTTGAAGCCGTAGCCCTCAGGCAGGGCAGGTTGTACCAGATGCCCCAGTGCCCATGTCACATGGTAGCCGTTTCCTGTATAAAATCCTTCTTCCTTTCTTGTTGCTCCGGCGATGCGTGCTATCTCACGCGCCACGCTCGGTTTTTCTGCCAATATGGTAATCATACATTTTCTGTTTTAATCATTGATACTTTTGTTCCTTGTGGAGTGGAACGGGGTACGCCGGTTATCCGTGGGATATGCGGTACATGGCGCATGAGGCCCCGTTTCAATCCGTTGTTTATTCTCTTGTAATGGATTTAGTGGTGGCACTCAGGATACCTTCATGCCTTTGCTCTTCTTCGGTTTTTCCTGCTGTTGTTTCTGGGTGTCGTCCTTCGGGGCGGTCTGTCCCTGCTGAAGCGGCTCCTTCACATGTCTGGTGGCCTCGTTCGTCTTGCCCTCGTTGTTCACCGCAAGCTGTGTACGGCTCTCGTTCGACGGGGCAACGGTCTGTGCCAGGTCAGGGTTTTCCGAATAGGTCAGCGGTCTGCCTTTCTCACGGTCGAACTTCAGGTATTTTGTGCAGGGCTGTCCCTTGTCATCCTTCGCGTTGGCAAGCACCACGACCTTGCCCGCCACATAGTCCGCCTTCTGCTGTTCCGTGAATTTGTCGTCCTTCCATTTGCCTATCGGACGTATGCTTCCGTCCTCATTCGTCCACGAGCGGTTGCGCCGCTGTCCGTTCTCCTGATTCCCGTCTTCCTTCTGCTGCTGTCCGGTAGCATCCGGGGCTTCCGGGCTTTTCTGTTTCTTCTCCTGTCCGTTTCCGCGTCGCTGCGACTGTCCTTGCCATAGATGCTCCGGCACAAACTCCACGTCGCGCTTGTCAGCGTTCACCTGCAGCATGGCCTCGAACTTGCGCCCGCCCTTCAGTGTCACCTCCTTGGGCAGTGCCAGCCCCGCACGCAGGATTTCCTGTTCCGCCTTCGACAGTTCCGTCAGTCCGATCCGGTTCGGGATGCGCACCTTGTTCGTCGGTACGTCCACAATCTCATTCGTCAGTCGGTCGATGCTGACGTACGCCAGGCGCATCTCTCCGGTCTTCGTATCGGCAACGTTCACCAACTTGCCCAGGTTACCCGTCTGTTTCAGTGCCTGCTTGTCCTCGTCCGTAAATGTATAGCCGTTGTATGGCACGTCGAGTCTCGGCTCATGGCGTACGAAGTGGGGGGTAAGTTTCAGCTTTCCGTCTTCCGCTTTCTGCAACGAAAGTCTGGCTTGCAGCTCGTAGCGTTCTCCACCCAGCACCGGTTCCACCGTCACCAGCCTTGTCTTCCCGTAGTTCATCAGGGCTTTCATGTCCTTTTCTGACAGGTTTTCCCTTTTCACACCGAACTGTTCCAGTTCCTTCCAGTCCACATCGCTGTCCGCAATCAGGTTCGGTTTCTCCGGTTTTGCCTGCGCTTGCCCTTCCTGTGCGGGCTGCTGTCCCTGTGCCGTCTGCGTTTCCGCCGCCTGCGGCTGCTGTTCCTGATTTTTTTGTTTCATTTCTTCCATTTTCTCGTCCGTTTTCTGTTCCACATAGTTTTCTTCCGTATTTTCTTTTTTCACCTCTTCCGTAGTCTGCTGTTCCTCAGTCTCCGTTTCGGCATTTTCTTTTTTCGCCTCCTCCGTAGTCTGCTGTTCCTCAGCCTGCTGGTACGCCGATGTATCCACTTTGTGCGGTGCGAGCAGGTCAGCGTTCGCCACAGGGTCTTTCAGTAGGTCCTTGATAACCGGAAGCAGAGCTTCCACCGTGTCCGCTGCCACCCTGTAGAAACCGAATCGTGTCGGCTCCTTACACTGGCGGTAGAAATTTCTCATGAAATTGTCTATCGCATCCCCGTGGCGGTCAAAGCGCAAAAACTCCTGCGAGTGTTCCGCCTTTGCCTGTGCCCTCTTGGGATAGCCCCTGGCATCCAGTCCGGCAACCACACTGATTTCGCCCGTCTTCTCGTCGCGGACGACCAGTACATCCTCTTGCTTTTTCTTTTTCTGTTCCATTGATTGATTTTTTTTATTGTTTGATGATAGTCCCGCCGGTATTCCCGTGCAGGTCTGTTTCTCTTTTCGTTCCGGTTTCCCGTTCACCTTTCAGTCCCGGTTTGCATCAGTCTCGCCCTCAGCTTTCCGTTTACATCCGGTTCACCATCCACTTCCGGTTTCTCTTTTCGCCTCCGTTTCACGTATGCTTGTCAGTCCCGGTTTGCATCATTCTCACCCTCAGCTTTCCGTTTACATCCGGTCACCATCCATTACTGATTTCTCTTTTCGCCTCCGTTTCACGTGCGTTTGTCAGACCCGGTATTCCTTCTGCCTCCTTTTTTCCCTTTCGCCGTTTTGCCCGGAGCTTTCTTTCCCGTTCCTTCCTTCACTTTCAGCACCTTTTTGCCGTCCAGCGTCACCTCTTCCATGTTCCGGCTGATAAACTCCAGCACGTCCGATTCCTTGTAGTAGGTCTTGCGGCTGATTTTCTGGTAACGCAGTCCGTATTCGCTGCGGAACCGCTGTAGCGACCGTTTACTCGTTCTCAGCATCTCACACAGGTCCTGATTGTCATACAGCCGTTCTCCGTCCATATACTTCACGCCCGCCGCTTCCTTGTTTATCAGCACCGATATGATGCTGTCCAGCCGGTCAATCCGTTCCATGAGGCGCTTCATCCATTCCTCGAACACATCCTTACCAATCCCTTCCATCATCCGCCTCCTTTCTTGTCATCAGGTAGTTATGCTTGAACTCCTCCAGCGTCTTGGGATTGCAGTGTACGATTTTCCGTCTCACGCATTCCTCCAGATCCGTCAGTCTGTACCGGCATTTGCTTCTCACCATCATGTAGGGAATAGTCTTGTCCTTTCGCATCCGTTGCAGTGTCCTCGTGCTGATTTTCAGCAGGTCCGCCGCCTCCTCGCTCGTCAGCAGGATTTCCGCTTCCTCCTTCGGCACGTTGTCTTTCTTGAAAACATAGTCCGCTATGCGGTCTATCTTCTCCATCATCGTCTTCACGACCTCATTGTCCATCGTTATTATTTCCATATCCTTCCGTATTGGTTACGCTGCAAAGGTGCGCAACTCCGCGCAGGCACAATCCATAGTATTTCCATAGTAGGGAATGATTTTCCTTATTTTTCTTCCGCAATCCCCATTTTCCCGTAAGCATTCGAAGAAATGCACCTTTTACACTTTGAGGTTTGGTTGTAGCTTTGCGGCAGTGAATACAATCAAACC
>ENA-UEPI01001426-UEPI01001426.1-human-gut-metagenome-genome-assembly--contig:-NODE-1426-length-11031-cov-5.159120_pt1 | contig 11031 bp, 8 predicted proteins | sample MGYA00242899_ERZ507914 | MGnify/ENA primary metagenome ERZ507914 (study PRJEB26167, sample SAMN06115442) | human gut metagenome | host: Homo sapiens | place: China:Chongqing | collected 2015-07-28...
ATGGCGTGCAACTTTTCCCTAGCCTGTTCTAGCAACTTAGTACGTTCCGCCGCTGACTTGTTTTGGTCGGCTGCAAGGGTCTTAAGTTCTTCCATCTCGCGCCGCATTTGCGCCATCGGTACAAGCGCTGCCGTTTCAGCTTGGTAAATCTTCTGCGTTTGGGCTGCTAGCTTCGCGCCTTCCGCCGCTGCCCTCTTCGTCTCCTCACTGATTAGTCCCAGCTTATCCAATAGCCATGTAACGGCTTTAGCGAGGTTTTCAAGCAAGAACGCCACACCTTCAAACAATCCGGTTATCCAGTCCAGCAAACGCCCGAAAATCACCTTAAACGGAGCAAACGCCGCTTGCAGGCTAGTCGCTAGCTCGCTATTACGTTTCATCAGCTTCTCAATGATACCGATAAGCGTTAAGACGAGAGACACGACGAAAATAATAGGGTTCGCCTTTAACGCCGCGTTGAACGCCTGCACCCCGGCTATGCCGCTCTTCATCTGTCCCACCAGCGCGCCAGTGCCCCCGGTTAGTCCCTGCGTTTGCAGTATGCCGTCCTTGACGCTCTCGGCGTAATTACCGACATTACGGCGGTTGTCGCCTACCGCCTTCTCCATCTCCTTGAGTTTGTCCGATAACGCTTTGGTTTGCTCGGTTAGGTCTTGACCTTCTTTGCTGGTAGTCCGTTGCGCCTCGCTCATCTTGTTCAGCTCCGTGGTGTTTTGCGCCAGCTGTGCACGTAGTGCGTTGACGCTCGTAGCCTCGTTATCGAGAAGCGTTTTTGTAGACTTTATTTCGGCGTTATTCTTTTTGTTCGCCTCGGTATTGTCCAGTATCGCTTTTTGTGTCTCGATCAGAGACTTGTTCAGCTTCTTAACAGTCTCGTCGTACTTGTCTTGTTGCACAAGGCCGTCCGCGTAATTCTGGTTTAGCGTGTCCAGCTCCTTCTTTTCAGAAGCGTAGGCCGCTTGCAAATCCTTTTTAGTTTTTGCAAGCGCCATACTTTTGGCTATTAACGCGTCTAGCCCCTTCTCGGCTTCTGACGTGCCGAAATTAAGGTCTAATAATGTTACTTGATCCGCCATTTTTACGTTATTTTAAATCCATTTTGTACAAAGATAGCTTACATTCGCCAGTTGCTACGTCATATTCGCCTAGAGATTTGATGTAGAAGTAGCTGTTTAGCTGCGAAAAGTAATAAGCATCCCCTAATTTCAGGTTCTCAACGTCTCCGTATTCCAGTTGCGCCTTGATTTTCACCTGTACCCGTGATCTGAACATCTTGAAATGTCGGTTTATATACGGGTAATAAATGGTGTGTATGTAGACGAAGTACGGGCTAGGTGATGGTGTGGTGAATATACTGGTAAGTCCCATCTTCGGAAACACCATCCGATCATACGTGTATTTAACGCCGGACTTGTATGCCTCTTTAACCGGTGTTACCGTCCCGGGCCCGTTGCTGTAACTGAATTGCGTAGCGTCCAGAGTGCACACGTATTGGTCCGCGAATTCGTCCGGCACATCTACCGTCTCTATGCTACGTAGTTTGTCGCTCCAATCGTGTACGCGTGTCCACGCCGCCGACGTACCGTCCCGTAGATCGGCATCCACTATTGGCTCCACACGTAACGTACCGTTGCGGTAAATCTTCCGCCAGTGCCAGGCCGTACACATATCATCTACTAATTTTTTCACGTCCGTGTACGGAAAATCCGCGGGTTGTGAGAATGCCGTTTGTAATGCGGGTGCGATCGCCGCGTCGTATACTATTGTACCCTCTCCGCATTTAATCACCTCTTCCGGTGCGTATCCGTCGGGAAACTTAAAGTAGTCAGTTCTAAGTACGCCGCCGATAGTAGCGGCTAACTGTATGTACGAATCCTGTTTGGGGTACACTGTCATTTGCTGATTGTCAATCGAGCGGTAAATCCAAATACGATCCGTCAACGTACCATAGAATGAAACAGAGCGGCCAATACCCGATATGTTGCCCTGTAATTGGATCGTGCTCGGTTTAGTGCTCGGGATGGTTGTGCCAGTGTATTCTACGATCAAGTAGAACGCCTGGCCCGCCCCGGATGCGATGAAGAAGCCCGCGGGCGCGCCGCCTGATCTAGCCCCGAAGAAACTAGCGTTCGCGTAGATATTAGCGTTATCCATCACAATAGTAGCTTTTTTGGGGTATATGTACCCTCCGCGCCCCTTCGTGTAATTCTGCGGTACTAGCTTTGTCGATCCTGTTGCTACGTCTCCCTGCCATGTGAGATCACGCCGTTTAACAATAATAGACGCTTGTTGCGACGAGGCATCCGGAACGGGCACTCCGTTGTTCGTCTCCGGGTGGATCGCCGGGAAAGTGATTTGCGGAAAATCTACGTAGCGTCTCACTAGCTCGGAAAGGTTTGCCGCGCTGATGGCTAGCCCCCCATCCTGTACGGCAGCGTAAACGGGTGGCGCGGATATAGGTAAACTAACGTCGGACCATTTGTCCGTACTCTCTATAAGGCTGATCGTGTACTCCGTTTCAGTCGCAGACACCTTCGCGTAAAACTGCGTGGGCTCGTCGGACACATAATCGTAATACTTGAACGGTATAGACGATACCGAAACCTCGGCTGTGTAATACTCACAGTTAAACAAACCTTTGTTTAGCCCTATGAACGTCCGGTCATTGTCAGGCGTTCTCGGCACTTTTATCGACGCGCTGAACGCGACACTGTCCCCGGTCATAGTAACCGGGGAAATGTTGTTTAATGTGATCTTGACCGTCGCGTTATCTAAACCGTCTATGTCGTAACCGTTAACTCTCAATGATACTATTTTCATCTTATCCCTCCTGTGTGATTAAACAAATTGCAATCTCATGCGTAGTCATATTCTCGATCCTCAACTGCCCCGTACGTGCTGCGCCGGGATTCGCCGTATTGTATTTAACCCCTATGGTGGTTTGTCCGGGTCCTCCTAATGCAGGTGTAATGGATACCCAGTTAGGCGCGCTACTCATAGCCCAACCATTTTCAGATACCGCTATTACGGAAGCAATATGGTTCCCCCCGGCTTTAGGCCCCGACACACGCACCGGTAATAAACCAATTGAAGTCGGCGCGCCATCCTGATTAACCGTGACTACCGCTATCTCCTTGGTTTGGTCATTGTAGAACGTTATTGTTCCGGTTCTCGCGTCGTTACTCGTGTTGTCTGCGATCGTTAACGTTACGGTTGTTGTCCCGTTTGCCCCCTCGGATACATCCGGTGTGATCCACGTATCACACTGCGACACAGACCACGCGCCAACCGATGTAACGTCCACGGTTACCGGGTGCGTTAGATAGTCTATGTTAAACGTACTAGGGTTAGTGGATATATTGCCCGAAACCCCAGCTTGTGTAACGGCTACGCTGTACGTAGTAGACCCTGCTTTACTTTTCAGGACTATGTTGCCCGTTCTAGCATCGCCATTGTTGGCGGTTACTATTGCGGTGAGATTAGACGTACCTGCCGGGAATTGGTGATAACGTTTTCCCCAATAGGCGTTTATCGCCGTGACATCGGCGGGTGTGATCGGTGAGCCGTCTGCTTTTCTAAGGATTAACCCTATTTGTGCCCCCTGTGCCGTGTTAACTCGGCCATTTATCGGTATTAAAGTCGAATTAGAAACTATCTTCCCCTCGCTGTCAAGATACACAAATAAAACGGAATACTCCGAAATCCCGGATATAATGCTGTGAATCTCACTATTTAGATTTTCGAAAGGCTTTTTAAGTCTTAGTAAGACCGGCGTGGATATTTTAGCTTGATCCCATGTAAGACCCGGCGTGTATTCTACTCGCCCTTGTTCGAACATGTCCGGCGTTAATAGCGTCGTGCCATTTGTCACAGTAAGCCAGCTAGGCTCGCTCTGTACCTCCCATGCTGCATTACTGTATATGCTGTTAACCAGTCCTTCCGCATATGCCGCACAGATCGTCCACGGGTTGCGCTGTGCGCTAAACGCGATCGATGGTGTAGGTGGTTGGTCCGGCGCTAACGGAGACATGTAGTTGTCTTGTAGTTCCGTTGTCTTGAACCGTACTTGCTGTCTGTACGTCTTGGTACTGTTTGACCAGCGCGCCCCTGTGTCTCCTGAAACTTCCGCCCTGAACCGTTTAGACTGGTATTGGTTTATACCCGGTATGTTCAACTCGAACACGACATTAGACGATACCAACAACTCTTGGTAGACGTTGTACCACTCTTCGCCGTACTCTAGGTTTATAGTTATTTCGGCCTGCTCGGTTACGCCTCCACGTCCTCTGATAGGGGTGAACTTGTTAGACCAAAAATAATCCTTGAAAGCCGCCCAAAACCATTGGCCGTTGCGCATGTTCCATCTAGCACGCAAAGCGCATTGAAGCCCGGTATCGTAAACAGCGTCAGACATTAGGCGGTCTTCATAGTTAATCACTTGGTCCAGCCCGTTACCCCAAATGTTTTTAATCGTCAACTTCTTGATATACGTTATGTCGATAGTGTTTCCCAGTACATAGGTAGTAGGGAAAATTGCCGAACTAGGCGCACCCGTCACAGGTTCAACCTGAACGGATAACGCGTCAGACGGGTGTATAACGTAGGGGAAGAATACGTCTAGTGTATGTCCCGGTATGCGCGGCTTGGCCGGTTGGGGAAGAGCGGCATCAACGCCTAGCGTGTCCCAGTATGTGAGATCGCAATGGAATACGGGAATAGTTATATAGTCCGCCGGGTCGTCAACCCAAAACAATAGTTCTTGCTGCATAAACCATGGCGTACCCTCTGATACGTTACGGTCCGCGCGCTTAAGCAAAGGGGCGGCAAAGGATAGGTCTATGTCCATCCCGTACTGCTGATAAGGCAAAGTTACGGTTTTAACGGTTGATCCGCTGTTCCTCACAGTAATATTAACAGGCTCGTTCGTGCCCGTTGTTATCTTCACCATTAGCGGGCGCGTAGCCCACACGGGTAACTGTCCGTCGTATGTTTGGCCGTCGGTTAATGTTACATCTGCTATCGGTATATATATGTTCATCTATTTAATGTTTAAAGTGTCAATAATAGCATATTTAATTATAGTTACTATCTCGTTTTGTAACTTCAGTACCCTTGCAGGGTTGAGGACGTCCGATACTACGCCGCCAGGGTTGTGGCTGTTGGGCACTTTGATCCCGAACTCGCCAATAGCCTTCGCGATCGGATAGGCCGCGCTTAACGGTATGTTTGCTCCTTGCTTGTTCTTGTCCTCGATCCATTTACGAATGATCCACAACGGCGGGCGTTTGCCCACAGCGCGTCCGCCCTCCATAGCCCCGACATAACGCGGCGCGGTTATCTTAGCATTGTTGCCGCTTACAACCAACTTTAGGTCTTTGGCAAAGTTACCGGATGCCATCAGCCCCTTAGCCTTGTAGGACGCTTCTATATCGTCCCGTAGCTTAGTTAGTAGTACCTCTATTTCCAACATCGCGTTACGTGCCATTATTCAGATAGATTAAGAGTTATTTCCCAGCCTGATTTTGGGCTGTCGTAAATGTTTTGGCGTTTAACCACCGCCGCACCCTCGGACACGTACAGGCAAACCGCTTTCTTCGCTATGTCTGTAATTACTGTAAACGTCCTATCTAGTACGTCGATCTCGGACGAGCTGTCACTTTCGTAGTGAGAAGTGCCTAGTACCTGTATAAGCACGGTGATCGAGAACTCCTCGGCGGCATAGTCATTATAGTCCTGCCTTCCTCCGGGAACGTCAACAAAGATAAAATCACCCGTTATATCGTTTGCCAGTCGATTACGTGTGGCTTCATCTCCGAAGAATACGGGAAGCGCGTGTTGCGCCCCCCATGTCCCTATTTGGTCTAGTATCCCTTTAAAAGTCATATTCCGTTTTTGCGTTATAATCGTATTGAGTTTTTACATTGTTGTCGTATTCTGGCTCGTTTACGTCTGTAATAGTACGATTGCCTGTCCACGTTTTTACTATGTTGCCCTTGTAACTGCCCGCTAGCGTAATAGCCCCGATAACGGCTGTGTTCGCCTCAATACTAGCGTTTTCCTCCATTACGAGAATCCCGCGGCTAGCGACCGCGATAATCCCCGTAGGCGTTACTTTGGAGTTACCAGACATAATCACACCCGACCGTGTATTACATAGCCCCTCAATAATAGCGTTGTCCCTCATAATGATCGAAAGGCTTGTTCCAGGTGTAGTAACCGATCCGATAAACTTTGCGTTGTCCCTCATGTGAACAAGCGTACAAACATCCGTTAACGCCGTAGGCGCGAATACCACGTTGTCCTTCATGAATATCGTGCCGCTAACGTCCAGTGAAGCCCAAACAGCTGGATTATAGTACACTACGGAGTTACCGCCGAAGTAGCCCGTTCCGGTAACGCTAGCGTTAACGAGTGTAGCGTTATCCTCTACGCGGATAGCGCCTTTCATGTTAACCGCCGTTGCGCCTGTGTTCACGATCTTACAACCGTTGTACACCGTTACGGTTACGCCTGCAAGGTCTTCCGGTGTGATTGCTGCGCCCCCTATTTTTCCGAAACGTACATAAGCCGCATAATCGTTTAATCGTGCAGCGGGGAACGGGAACACGCCGCTCGAACTGCTAGCTACCGCGGTGATTACATTTGAAGGCGTTACAAAAATAACAAGGGCTTCCATAGTTGCCGATAGACCCTCAATCTTAAACCCGTTTGCACCGTTAATTCTAAACGGGGTTGGGATACATACGCGGCTATCTGACGGAATAACGCCCGTAACAGTTTGACCCAGCGTAGCGGTGTTAAAATTTCCTTGAACCGCTCTAGGTGCGACGTTCAAAACCTGCGCCAATGGACGGCTACGTACTTTGTTACCGAACACGTTCGTACCCGCGAAGACAAACGTACCGTTAAAATACGCGTCTTTATAAATGGTTGTACCATAAGAGCCTGCAGTGCCCTCCATGTTCAGGGACTTAACACTATCGTAACTCTCAACTAGACCGCCAAAAATGGACTCCGATACCAAATATATCCGATACATCCCTTCTACCTCCGAGCTTACGAGAGGTCGTCCAGATACCTTTTTACCCAAATCAGCTTGCGCCTTTGCAAAATCAATGTTCTTATAAGTGTTGGCTATTTGCGCGTGATGGTAGAACCGGCCGTTCGGAACGTTACAACCTTGGAAGATAAACGGCATGTTAGCCGATATACCTACCGCGTAACCCGGGAATACCGCGGGGGATGTGACAAAGTTATCGCAGTCCGTAACTTGAATGGCGTTATAAACGGGAACACCTAAACCCACAGATAAAATTCCGGATGCCGTTAGGTTCTTGACGTTACTATAGATACCGGATATTTGCCCCTCTGCTGCTGTAGCGTTTATGGTTACGCTCGATTCGATTATCCGCCCCATAAGTCTAACGGTTGCACCTGCATCCGCTGAAGCGTTTACGGACATCTTAGAATTTCTAATGATCGCTTCCGGGTATGACCCATTTACAACTCTTCCGCCAGGTTTGATTGAAGAAATTTTGGTACTAGTCACCGGGTTGATCTCAACACGTGAATCAACGATTGAAAGTTTAGTTTCATAGGTACCTGTAAATGTGAGGGCCGCCGTTGTTGCGTCTGCCGGAACGGTTGCTGCTACAGGGTTTTTTGATAGGACAATATACGCGTACTGCCCTGCCGGGGTGGTGAGTGTTACCCCCGTACCGGAAACCTTAAACGCTGTAGAACCAGTAGCCGCCTCGTCACGATCCACAGAAATAGCGCGTAATCTATATCCCTCGACTGCGGCGCCAATTGATAAGGTGTTACCTCCCAGAAAAATAGGATTTTTGGAACGTATATACGCTGATGAACTCAATTTGTTTATCGGGCCGCCTACTACGGGAGTGTCTATTGTACCTTGTTCGAAGTCATCCGCCGTCAGTACTATAATGTCCGCCGCTGTCTGTTCCGCCTCGAACCGTAAATTACTACCCACCACGACGCTGGACCCTAGAATGTCTACGTTAGGCGCGCCTGCTGCGCTTAGTTCCGCTTCGCCTACATCAACGATCGAATCCCCGCCGATGCGCGCACCGGGAAAACCGAAGTTGCCCTTAAACAGCCAGCAAGCGCCATCCTGTGATAATGTTTTCTCGTCGTACACGATGCCGCCCACGTCCCCGATGTTTACGTAACGGTCTCCCACCCGCCACGAACGGAGGGCGCGTACTCTCTTGTTGATCCCCACTGTGATAATCTCATACTTTTTTAAACCCATAACGTTATGATTTATAATGTTTCTTCATCTCTGCCTTTTGTTTCTCGTTCTCCTCGTGCCTTTTCGATAGCGCTAGCATCGCGTCCAGATAGTTGATCCGCTTCGCGTCCTCGAACGAACAGGCGAACAATTCCGCCGTAGCCTGTACGAGTGTCAGCACGTTCTTCGCCTCCTTGATCGGATCGTCTTCCGGCGCGCTTCCTGCATCGAAAGGGAACAAGCGTTTCTCTAGTCCGTCCGCCGTTTCGATCTGCTCCTTAATGTACTTCGTAGCGCATAGCAAATGGTAGACGTTATCCGGCGCATATTCGGCTGGTTCATGCTCTTTGGGCGTACACCACTTAGTAACCTTCTCCGTTGCCGTCTCGCTCCTTCTCGCCTCGATAACCTGCCATAGTGTCACGTCCTCGATACGAGGGATACGGTATACGAGCTTCCTGTCTTTTATAATAAAAGGGTCGGCCTTCGCGTACTCTGCCACCGCGTTTAATGTCGCCGCTTGGTCAGAAGTTAGGCCGCCCTTGTAATTCGGATGCAAGTTACAAATATATTCTAATTGTTTGCGGTTGTAATACCCACAAATTTTCCACCACAAGCGGCGGAAAACGTTTTTAATCTTTCCTTTCCATCCGGTCGGCGCTTGCAGTATCAGCCACTCCACGCCATAAAACGCTGTTTTACTCATATTCAATCAGTTCTAGTTCCTCGTAATAATACCACTCCTCAACGTTCGATCCGTCCCACTGTACAACCACGCCTAACACGTCGGCCTCCGTAACCGTCCCGGTGTCCCCGGCATAATCGTATTTAAGGCGTACCCGATCGTCTACTTTCATGCTGCAAATCTAATCATTATTTGCGTATCTCGGGCGGTATTTACGTATAAGATAATCAACGCCGTAACGTATTGCGTCCAACGCGTGGTTGTAGGCGTCTACCGGCTCGTTGGTGTACGTGTCGGTCAGGTTGTCCTTGACGTAGGTGTAATTGTCCGCCTCGTCCAGCACGTTCGTGCTCCGCTTCGTAACGAACAGGTTGAACTGCTTCACCTGCTGGATGCCCGCCCGGATCGATCCTTTCCCCTTGATGCAAGGGATCGTGTTACAGCCTAGCCCCCTTAGCTCTATGATAGACTTCTGTTCCGCATTGTCGCATACCGTAATCGTGCGGTCTAGTCTCTCCGCCTTAAGACGCTCGGCGATCGTGCGGTTGAGCATCTTCGTCTCGTAGCAAACCTCGTCTATGTACAGGTTCATGCCCCGCATGTAGATTTTGACGATAGCGGTCGGGTCGTTCTGGAAGCCAAAATCAAGCCCTGTAACGAACTTTACGTCCTCGCCTGTTAAATCCTCTGGCAGACTATCGATCGTCTCAATTTGGGGATATACGAGGCCTTCCAGCCCGCCCGTCAGCCCTTCACCGTATACGCGCCACCAATTAGCGTCCTTGGCGTTCCGCTCGATCGCCTCAACTTGTTGCTTGGATAAGTACGGGTTGTCCTTGTAGGTTGAGTGGATCGTTACGTACTTGTCGCCTGTAAAGTCCGTCTCACCCCAGAAGCGGCGCACCGGGTTAAAGTCAATAATCACCTTGATCGTGGTACGTACGTCCAGCTGTCTGAATATCTCGCGGGGTACGCGCTGCGCCTCGTTGATGAAAAGAATATCACGCGCCGGACCATGAACCTTTGACGCGTTGTCGCACCCGAAGAACTCGATGCAGACGCCCGGCTTCACCGTGTAGATCAAGTCTGACTTGTTGAGGGCGTTGTCGTCCCACACCCCTTCATCTAATAACATGTTCTGGAAGTCACGGAACATACCGCGCTTCACGGCTGGGAGTGTATCGGTAACGCACGAGATCATAAGAGGCTCGGTACTTTCGTTAGCAACCAAATAGAGGAGCTGTAGCACACTCCACGTCTTTGATGAACGCGTACCACCTTTACTCGCTATACCTCTTATATAGGGGTCGCAAAACGGCCCTATCATCTTATTAAATACATAGGTGCAATTCATTACTTCTCCTCCTCTTTATGATCCTTCTTGAAGTTCTTGATCGAACTAACCTTCGTGCGTACTTTCGGATCAGTCACGTTCACAGTCAAGCCGCCCTTGATGGCTTCGCCGTTAGACGTGTAGTCCATCTGCGTCTTGATGCCACGTAGGGCACGAACGTAGTTGGCGTCGAACTGTCCCACCGTCGCGCCCTGATCGAGGTCCTGTGCGATGGCACCGCGTATCCTGTCGATCACCGCTATGAAATCCGCGCATATCGTCAGATCGAACTCCTTGAGGTTCTCGGCGTAGGTGGAGCGTCTATTGCTTAAGTACATGGGATTTGCCCCTAGAAACATGCAGAACTCGCCCTCCGACTGTAGGTGCTTCTTTGGCACTTCGTAGAGCGTCCCTGCCATGTTTCCGGACTTGACGGCCTCCATTGTTGTAACGGGTGTAGCCTCGCACCAAGCCGAGTAAATCGCGTAGGCCTCCCAAAGTTCTTCCGGCTCCTGCCAGACAGGCGTTTTGCCGAAGTGCGCCGTAGCCAGCTGGTAACACTTGGTGTAGTTGAACGAATCCGCCAAATAGCGGGTCGTCGCGTATGTGGGAGCCAATTTAAAGTGCGCGTAATCCGGCCTAACCTTCTCGGGCTTTGGCAACTGTACCGCCTCCTTTGTTTCTATAATTTCTTTCTTCTTTATAGCCATATAATATTTATTTACAACTCTACAAAAATACGCTTTTTCCGCCCAAATC
>ENA-UEPI01001452-UEPI01001452.1-human-gut-metagenome-genome-assembly--contig:-NODE-1452-length-10848-cov-2.959614_pt1 | contig 10848 bp, 8 predicted proteins | sample MGYA00242899_ERZ507914 | MGnify/ENA primary metagenome ERZ507914 (study PRJEB26167, sample SAMN06115442) | human gut metagenome | host: Homo sapiens | place: China:Chongqing | collected 2015-07-28...
TTAAATGACCTCGGTTAAACTTATAAATCACAGCAGTTCAACTGCTGATTGGAATGAATTAGTATTTAGTATAATTTAAGCACCGGCATCGGATGCCGTCGTGTTTCATTTCGTCGTTTCAAATCCGGTGCACACAGCCGGATTTGCCGTCGTACCGAAAAGTAATCCTCCGTCAGCATCAGCTTTTCTGCTTCCAGTGTAAAGAGCATTACGCCTTTCATCACCGCATAATACGCCTCGTCATTCGCCACGACATGACGGGGCTGTAACTTCAGACGAGTCAATTCCGGCAATAATTTCCGCATGTATAGTTCATCGGGCCGCTTCGCTTCTTCCGTCGTCGCATGGAAGGATGCTTCCGGAGGCAGATCGTATTGCAGATAGAACAGGTTTTCGAGCGCCCGTCCGGGTGTCGTCTTTTTCAACTCTTCGGAGATGTGATGCCTGAAACCCTCTTCGCCGTTCGTTCCGACAGCGAAACGTACGGCATGCAGCGTTCAGTCGAGCGTCAGGTAAATACTTCGTATCCGGTCTTCCCGCATATTCGTTACATTTTTATTGCGGCACGTTTGCCGCTGACAGGACGGGAATGCCGCAGCCTGCGTTCCGTTTCCCGCCTTTTGGTTACGGTGCCCGTTCCGGGCAGGGAAACATGCTGTTTCGCATCCGGCGATGACTCTTTGTATTCCGTCAGGAATCTCCCGTTCTGAATGTTGTATTCCGTGCGAAGAATACCCGCTGCGATTTCACGGGCCTGCTGCTGCAAGGCACCGTACCCGAAGTCGTGCGTCGATTGCCGGTTTCCCATACGCGCCCGGTCGCAATCCCGGACTTTCGACGCCACCTCGGAGAAGAACTCCCGATGTCTGAAACGATGCAACCCGTCGTCGGCTACAGATGCGGCGTACCCGTTTTCCGCGATATACAACAGCGTTGCGAGATCGTGATTGCCTGACGATACCTGTGTCCGGTTCCCGGCAACGAACCTCTCGAAGTCCTCGTAGCACGGCGATATGGAATATGCTGCCGAACATACGCCTTCCGAAAGTACCGATGTCGGAACCCACTTCTCCTCGGTAAAACTGTATCGGGATCTCTCCAGTCCCGGATACTCGCTTTTCAGATCGCTTTTCACGAATTTGTCGATACACTTGTCCGCCATCGCGGCGATTCGGGGCGGCAAATGTTTCAATTCATAGATTTTCAGCGTATCTGCATCAGTCCGCATTCCGAAGAAACGATCCGTCATGTATTGCATATAGCAGTACATGGCCCGCCGGCCCTTGGGCGTATCGCTGAAGAGATAAGTTCCCAGCGAAGAGGTTACAGCCCGATAGAGCGGTGCATCGTCGGGCGCCGTACGGGCACAATGCATCGTAAATCTCCGGTATTCGGGATCGCGCATCAGCTGTTCCCGCCGCCCTGCCGGAGAGAGGGGCGAAAGACCTTTCGAGAGTGCGAAAGCCGCATCCCGGAGCGAAACGGCCGGCTCGGGGTGTATATCCTGCCGGATAAAAGCCGGAGCCAGCTTCCCGTAAAAATATTCGTTCGTCGTACTTCGGCGCGACGGAATCGCTTTGCTGTCGGGAAAGGTCAGATGCAGCAGCGTGTGGTCGGGAACGACCGATGAACGGGAGCAGGCGGCAACCTGTTCGCGTATATAATCTTCGAAAGACTGACGTCCGTTTTCTCGGACGGCGATACGCACGGCCTGCATCTGCGGGTTCATCGTAACGAAAACACTCGCCGGAATCTTGCGCCTCATGAGGCGGTCTAAAAAATCTGCGATTCGGGACATGAACGGTAAATTTCAGAGGATTTTACAAGACAGAATCGGAAATAATGTCTATTCCCTGACACAACGCACCAGCCCTTTACCTTTTCCGCCTTCGAAATTCGTCCACCCGCTGTTGATCTCGAATTTGAAATAGACGGTCGGATACGGCGTAGCGGATGTCGGTTCGGATACCGCCCCGGTCAACATGACAGCAACGCCGTCACGATCCAGCCAAAAATCGTCGTTCCCGACCGGTACGGGATAAAACGTCCCCTTCGTATCTCCCCTGAAGCGCTGGAACCAATAGCCGTTGTCGAACGCTCCGACCACATAAGGTTCTCCGGGAAAAACGTAATTCTCGAAAGCCGTCCATGTATAACGGCTCGGCAGCCGGTACCCTTCGGGGCAGGGGTCATGCACGCTTTTCGCACTCGCCCAACCGTAAGTGTCCACAGGCGCGGGATCGCCCCAAAGGGCATTGTCGTAATAGGTATAAAGTTTGGCGTACCACCCCGTATAGACATACGTCGTCGGGTGCCGGGTCATATAGGTCAGATCGTATGTTTTGGCTTCGGATCCGTTCGAGGTGTAGATTGTCGGCCAATGGTTTATGAACCGATCCTTACGTCCTGCGGCGTTGTAGACCTCGTTCGACGTAAAGGGATCTTTGCGCCCCCATGTGTAGACCAGGCCGTAGCGGGTTTTCAAATCCGTACCGATGGCCCCCAGATTCCGATCCATGACAAGGAACTGTTCGCCCGCCCGGTTCGTATACCGGTCGTCCTGCGGCCGGTCGCCGGGCAGGCACCATATATGCCAGCTCCAGAGAATCGTCCCGCCGGCATCGTACACCGCGACGAGCGCATTGCCCCGCTGACCGTTCGTGTGCACCGTAAGACGGTTGTCCGCAAGCGTGAATCCTGTAATGATCTTGTTGTCTTGCCACAGCAGCCCGGCGGATGCCGGAGCGTATTCATCGCCCGCCTCGATTCCCAGATAGGCGTAATTGCGGCTGCGAGACGTGCGATACGGGGTAACATCGAACGTAACCTGATCGCCGGTGCAGATATGGCAGTTCGCCGTTCCGTAATACAGACCGTCGTAGACGAGAACCCGGTTGTCGATCTCATTTTCGCCCCTGATAACAAGCTCCAGATTATGCCACGTGTTTCGGCGGACATTGAAATCCGACGTGTTATTTTCACCCGGATAAACGATGTATTCGACAAGGGCTTTGTCCGCACTCCGTTCCGCGAGAATCCGCAGGTAGGTGGCACAGGCCGGAGCATTTTCAGGGCACTTGTCCTTCTGGTCGGTGATCGTGTCTACCGAGCCCTGCAAGTTCTCGAAAAGATACGCTGTACCCGCGGTTCTCCGTTCATTGCCGACAGGCATCGCCTCGCCGTCATAGTAGTTCGCCTCGACCGTCGAAGAAATACTGCCCGAATCGAAGGGACGTATCGTCAGCGGCAGATTGCAGAACTGCACAGAGCGAAGACGGAGCGACGGTGCGACGGCGTCGGCGACCTCGATGGTATAGGCGATCTTCGCCGCACTGCGCGTTACGCGAAGCGATGAGGGGGTACACCGGCCAGCGCCATCGACCGCCAATGTTCCCCGATCCGTCATCGGGATAGCGTCCGAAGACTCCATCACGTCTACCGCTGTTTCGTAAAACTGGATCTTGAACGCATTTTTATCTCCCAGATCCTGTCCGGCGTTCGCAATCGCATAACTCCGATAATTGCCGGGAAGGACGTTGAACACCAGCGGCGAGGAAACGGAGGGGAAATAAAAATGATATTCTGTATCTCCGTACAGATACAAATTCACATCCCGAATGCAATTTTCATCCATTGCGCGGGTGGCGGCCTGCTGCTCGGTCGTCAGATGCAGTTCGACCCTGACGGGCGATTGTTTTTCGGGCGCCCGAGCCGGTATCTCTACCGCTTCGGTGCAGGCTGCGAGCATCGAAAGCATGCCCGGGAGCCAAATCAACAGTTTTTTCATCGTGACAGCGGTTAAAATTCGGGGGTTGCGATTTCCTTATCCCAGCCGGGAATGTCGATCGTATCGGCTTCGATCACCGGGCAGCGGATAATTTCCACCTCTTCATGTTCGTAGACATGGCAGCCTGTAAATAGCGATGCGATAAGCGCGACCTCCGTTGTTGCAAGAAAGCCGTACGCGACGGCATATTTGATTTTCAGTCTGTTCATAAGTTCGATTGTTAAGTTCGTTTTTTTCGGTATTCCTCATAATCCACGGAGTGGAACAGCGGTTTGCGGTTGCACCAGTAGGCCAGCCGCCATTGCTCCCGCGAGGGTTTCCCCTCGTGTTCGAAATCCCGGTACGGCTGCGCGAAAGGCTGACACCCCAACGCTTTCAGCTCCCGGATACGTCCGAGCGCATCTTCGGTGTCATCCCTTATCAGCACATAGAAAAATAGTCTCCGGGCCGGAACGCCGTGCTTACGGAGGAGTTCTATGGCTTTATGAACGTCATCCTGCATGGCACGGCTGTCATAGGCCATGCGCAGAAAACGTATCCATTTGACCCGTGCGAGCAGCGCAGCGATCTCCGGTGTGCGGGCGATACGCCGGGCATCGAGTCCTTGGTTGAAATCTACCCGGATGCCCATGCGGACGATCTTCTCGATCTGCATAAGTCCCCACTCCGAAGCCAAGACATTGTTGTCGAGTAGCACGGCACGCTTACGCCCGTCGAGAAACTCTTCGATGTCAGCGTGTGCCCGGACTTCACCTTCCTTATGGGGCACGACGCACCACGGGCAATGGTTCACGCATCCGCGCGTCAGAAACCCGTAGGCTTCTTTGACCCCATAAAGCGAGTAATCCGGGCATATATGCTCGATCTCTTCGGGAAGAATCGTCGTATAGTCCCTGTAACCCGTCCCGGCACGCACGACCTCGCAGTCGTAGCGATCCGTACAATCGCGCGAAAAGGTAAAGACCTTCGACATATAGACCTTGTCATAACGCCTCGCCGCGGGATCGGCGAACTCCACCGTATCGCCCCGGCGCTTGTGCCATGCCGAGAGTTTCATCAGCGCTATGTTCGGGAAGTTATGCCCGTCCACATCCACCAGTCCGATCCGCATGACTATTGTTTTAAGAGTTCAGCAATCTCCGGATCGAGATTGCCCCGATACTCCATACGCCCGTCCAAGCGGCATGCTTCGAGGAAATGACGACGTCCCTCTTCCTTGCGTCCCAGCCGCGAGCAGGCAATGGCCTTCAGATATTCTGTTACAGCGTCTTTCGGCAGTGAGGCAAGCAGTTCCATCGCCCGCTCGTTATGATCCAGCGACAGATGCGCCACGACGGTATTACGGTCGTTGTAGTCGTTGAGAATGTACAAGGCTTTGGCGTATTTGCGTTTCTGCAACAGTTGCACGCCGCGGGCATAGGCCGTATCCAGCTCCGTGGTATGGATCGTATCCTTGACCATTCCTTTGCGGCGCAGGCTGTAGCGGAAATTCACGGCCCGCAGCTGCGGGTAGATCACCGAACGGATATAGGCATAGTCTTTCGGGAACCGCTGCCGGATGGCTTGCTCCCGCCGGTCGGGATTCTTTTCCTCGGCGATCAGCTCCAGAATAGCGTCACGGTTTACGATCTCCCGGTCTGTTCGGATGCGCGTCGTCAGTTCCGCCCAGTCCTCGGCCACCCACCGCACAGTCAGCATTGTGTCGATGCTTCTGCCGTATCGGCGGACGAGGTAGCGTTTGAGCGCCGCGGCCCTTCCTTGCGAAAGACGGTCGTTGAAAGCGTAGGCTCCTTCCGGAGACGATGCCGCCGTCAGCGTGATGGTATCGACGTAAAACTCCTGCTGTTCGACGATCTGCCGCATCAGGCCGGTGATCTTATCCAACTGCCGCCGGTTGTCGCCCAGCGTATCGACCACACGGGTATCGCCCACGAAGAACTGAATGTAGTTGCGGTCTTCGACGGTCACGAACTTGTCGATGACCTTGATGCGATACCTCGGTACGGTATCTACAAAGGATAGCATCGAGGATACGACGTAGCTCAGCGTATCGGACGGCGGCAGACGGTAGGCGCTGTCGTCCACGGCCAACACCTGCCCCTGAAGCGTTACGAGCATCTTCTTCGAGGTCTCGTCGGTTTTCACTGCTTGGGAATAGTAATACGTGACGGTGCTCCTGCCTTCGACCAGCGAGTCGAGCCGGACGTCTTCGGGATAGGGAAACTTCACGAAGCGGTTGAAGGCCGCCTCGCGCCCCACAGTGTCGGGGCGGAAGCGTTCGACATAGGTTTCGTACTGCCAGTAGTCGCGCTCTTGCAGCAGCGAGAAGCGTCCGCCGCGGATCACCAGATCTTCGAGCGCCACGGATTCGTCGGGCTTGTGCAGAATGGGTGTAATGACGACGCTGCGGCTCTTGCCCAACAACTGCCTGGGCAGCGTCACGATGAAATCCAGCACGACGCGCCCGTTGCGTTCGGGAATAGACCGCATCTTCGCCACGACCGTCACCTGCTCGATCTGAAGCGCCATCACGCGCTCTCCGTCGGCAAGCGTATCCACGGGTGCAAGAAAGAACGTATTGCTGTCACGCTGCAACTTCACAACCTGCGGGCGACTGTCCTGCTGCCGCTGCTGCCGTTCGGTACGGGTAAGTTGCGAGAGCGAGGCTGTCGTCCGATGCCGCTGAAGCCGTCCAGCCACCGAGCAGCCGAACATCATCCACAGGCAGCAGCCGAGAATTGCTCCGGCAATTATGATTTTCCGTTTTTTCATCCTTAAAACAGATAGCTGAATGAAACCTCTAATTTTGTCGGCGCCAGCGTCCAACGTCGGTAATGGTAGATGTATTCATCCTCCCAGTCAGAGACGGTCGGGTCACGGCGCGTATCCCGGGTGTGGTACAGCCCGACACCGGCTTCGACGGCGACGTTCCAGCGTTTCGAGAGCATCCACGCATATCCGTAGCTGACACCAAGACCGCAGGCATGACCTTTATAGCGTTTTGTCCGGCTTCCGAGATCGTAGCTGATATAGGTAAGGTGTTGTCCGAGAAAATGCCCGACGAAGGATTCGTAGAACCAATAGCGGCCGCCGAGCTGCACGGCATGGAAGTTCATCGAGAGGGATGCGGTTTGCACCGGATTCCAATAGCCGGACAGCTCCAGCGACCAGTTGTCCGTCAGGGCCGTTTCGGCGCCGACGTTCAGCGTCGCGCTGCATGCCGCGAGGGCATTGGCCCTTACGGCGAAGATCTGTGCCGCAGCCCTGCGGGGCAGACCCCACAAGGCCGCCGACAGCAGCAGGAACAGTATGATTCGTTGTTTGTTCATTGTTGAAAGTTAATTCGGTTTATTCCCGGATGCAGCGCACCGGATTGGCGGCATAGCGGTAAAAATCCGTTGTGTTGACGAACGGCGGGTAGTTGCTCGTATCGAATAGGATCGAGGTGCAGGCTACGTCATGGAACACGCCGGTCAGGTCGTCCCAGTGAAGATAATACGGAGCGTTCGTGTAGAGCCTTCCGAGCGACCCGTTGCGGTCGTAACGTCCTTCGTAGAATGTTTCGCCCAAAGGTATTTTCGCCGTCTGCGTGCTGTTACAGCGGATTGTAACGTAATAAGGTGCCGATACGCCTATCCGCTCTATTCCCGCAAAATCCTCAGCACCGGGCACTTTCCATCCCGGAGGGCATGGATCGTAAATGGATTTATGGCTGGTGCGGCTGATATTGTTCTTCCCGGTCGTGACGTTGCCCCAGAGGTTCGGGTGGTGGACGTAGAGCCAGTCGGCGACCGACGTCCACTCTTCCCAATCCTCGTAAAATACCCCGTCCATATAGGTCGTTGGATGCGCTGTGGCCCATTCGAGGGTCATCACGTCGTAAGGCGACTCGGCCCCAGAGGTTCGGGGATTGCTTTCAGCATACTCGAACCCCGGAGCATAGACGGTCGGAGCCTGCGTGTAGGCGTCCGTGGCCAGCGCCGGATACGGAAACGGATCTTTGCGGCCCCACTGGTAATAGAGTCCTTTGGCAGCGGCCTGCGTGCAGTCCGTAGCCAGGGCCCCGAGGTTGCGATCCATAAAGACGGCTCCCGAAGCATAGGTCTGAGCCGTGGCCTCGATCTCGTAATCCACCGACCAAATGTGCCACGACCATATGCATACCCCGCGGCTGTCGAGAAGACCGATCACGGCATTACCGCAGGTCATGCCGGTTCGGAATACGATACGTCCGTCGCCGGTCAGCTCCGCACTTTCGACGATCGCTCCGCGGGTCGTGCCCGTTTCCCAAAGCACCCGTGCTTCCGCACCCCGCAGGGGCTCCGGGCGGATATTCGTCGTTGCACGGCCGTTGCCCATCGTCGTAGCGTCGAACGAATAGGAGGTATTCAACTCCGGCGCGATATAGCAGTTGGCCGTGCCCCCGTCGTCGAGCGGCCGGGTATTGACCGTGAATTTCGGGAAGATCGCGGCTTCGGGCGAGGTCGGAATGTAGGCATACGAAGCCGAGGTCGAAAGCCGTGTCTTGTAGTCGGCTGCCGAATACCATCCCTCGAAGCGGTATCCGGCTTCGGGTACGGCTGTCAGCGTGCATCCCTTTTCATGGCACAGGACGACCCGGTCGTGCGTCAGGGAAGAAGTTTCAGCGTCATACAACGCTCCGGCGACGGTTACCGTACCGTTTCCGTTTTCAGCCGTCGCGGGGTGAATATATACGTCGAGACGGTTGGCGAAGCGGTGTCCGATGTCGAACGACTGTGCAAATCCCGCATCATCCTCGACCGTGACGGTATAGACCACCTGCGAATTGACCGTCGTATAGATTCCCGGAGCGTAGTTCACGCCGAAGACATTGGGGCCGGGCTGTTCCGGAAGCGTAAGGTCGCGGCCTTCGCCTACGGGAGAGCCGTTCAGATAGAATGCTCCGGCGTTGCCCTGCGCGACACCGATACGTCCCCGAAGCGTCAGGGGTGCGGGACTCTCGTCGATCTCCACAGCGAGCATCTGAAACGGATTGTAGGTGCAATATCCGCCGACCGAGTTTTCTTCGTAGGTGTCATGCACATTGACGGCATAGCTGCTAATGCGGGTATCGACCTCGCTGTCGCCCAGGATCAAGATGTTGAACCGGTAGTGTACGTTCGCCCGGACGTTGAAATCCGAAGTGTTGTTTCCTCCGAGATAAATATAATAAGCCAATACTTTCGACCCGCGCACGGCGCGGATCAGCAGATACGAGGCATTCGCGGGGGCATTCTCCGGGTTCTTCTGACGCTGGTCGGTAATGGCCGCCACCGTTCCCTGCATATTGGGTAGCAGATAGCAGTCGCCCGCGGCCTGCTGTCCGGAAAGTTCCACCTCCGGACAATCCGTATAGTCGTCGGGATCATCCGACGGTGCGGCCGCCATATCGAACACAGATACAGAACGCGGTACGGAAAGAAGCTGCACGGAACGCAGTTCGATGTCGGCAACGGCCGGAGCAACGGTAATGTTATAGGAGATTTTCGACACGCAGCGTTGTACTTCGACGGCAGGCAGCGTCAGCATCCCGTCTGCCGAGGGAATTATCGTTATATCGCCCTCATAGGCCATAGGCAATACATCGTACTTGTCGGCGTGTGTAACGGTGAAATCTTCCCATGTCGGGTTTTCGCCCATATCGCGGCCCAGATTGGCGGCAATGCACATCCGGTAATCGCCCGGCAGGCATTCGAAACGCAGCGTTGCGGAGGTCTGGTAACGGTGCAGGACAACATTGCCGTTATCGTCGTAAAGGTAGAGGTTCAGGTCGCGGATGGCCGTTTCATCCGCAGAGCGGGTTACGGAGGACATCCTTTCGGGCCGTACCGTCAGGCTGACGAAGACACCGCGGGGATTTGTACATTCTGTCCTGTCCTCGGCGATGCAGCCCCACAGCAACAGGATGGCAGCGAGTATCAACAGATATTTTTTCATAGTCGGAAAAATCTGAAAAAGGGATTGAAAACAGCTCCCGCCCGCGAGGGACGGGAGCTGCCAAAACAAGAGGGCTATGCCCCCAGTTCGACGTTCTGCGTCACGGGCGTCTCCCAATCGGCGACGGTGACCGATACGGCGCAATCCTGACCTACAAGACCCGTGATATTGGCCGCGACACGGTAGTAGCCGTTTCGGAGAATCTCGCCCGCGGCCTTGCCCGTCAACTCGACCGAGTAGGTCACCTCCGAGCGGTCGTCCGTAGTCGAGGTGTTGCCATCCGAATCGTATGTGGCGTTAATTTCCAGCAGAACGCGGCTGCCCGCGGGCAAAGCTCCATTCTCGAAACAGTAGAACAGCGCATTGTATTTTCCCGAAGCCATGGCGGGCGTCTGCGTGTGGCTGAAGGTCATGGGCCCGGGTGTCGGCGTTCCGACCACGACGAGCGACTGCGAGGCGGCTTTGGAGAGTTTTACCGAGTTGATGGTAAGCGTTCCGGCATATTTGTCGGCGAACGACGGGTCGATGGTCGTCTGAAGAGCTACTTTAGCGACAGTGCGCTTGAGCGTGATGCCGACATTGGTCGTGGAGTTCATGGCCCCGACGGTCTGCGATTTCATGCCCGACATCACGAAGCCGCCCGAACGTTTGGCTGCGGTGGACACCTCGACGAAGGTGCCGTGATAGTCGGCGGCCGACTGCTCCACAAGGGCCGTAAGGGCCTCCCGGGTCTTGGCCGACGAGGCTTCGTAGAATGAGCAGGGGGTGCTGGCAAGAGATTTAGGTAGGGAGAATGTCGCCGATTTCGCGGCCAGCTCGCTGGATGTTAAATCCCGGCGAATAACGAAGTTGTCGGCATTATCGAAGACGAAAATCGACAGTGACGACAACGAAGACTCTCATGCCTCGGCCGAGGCTGTCGAATCGAAGAAGGAGCGGGTGTCGGCGGCATCATCGGTAAGCGTAAGTGCGATACGTGCCCCATCGGTGAAAGAATTGGGGGAAGGTACGACTTCGGTCTCCTTGTTGCAGGAAACGAATGCGGCAGCGAAGACTGCAACGGCTAAAAGGATGTTTTTCATGTTATTTGGATTTTGAATGCA
>ENA-UEPI01001483-UEPI01001483.1-human-gut-metagenome-genome-assembly--contig:-NODE-1483-length-10538-cov-2.371857_pt1 | contig 10538 bp, 22 predicted proteins | sample MGYA00242899_ERZ507914 | MGnify/ENA primary metagenome ERZ507914 (study PRJEB26167, sample SAMN06115442) | human gut metagenome | host: Homo sapiens | place: China:Chongqing | collected 2015-07-28...
CCAGAATGGCGACAGCGCGCGAAAAGTGATCCAAAAAACGAGGGTTTGGCTTATTTGGAGTACAACTCGACGATGAGATGCTCAGCTACTTCGTAGTCGATATCATCACGTGCAGGCATAGCTACGATTTTACCTTCAAAGGAGTCGTTTGCCTTGTCGATCCACTTCGGACAAGCCTTCTTGCCGTTCTCCTCAAGCAGAGTCTTGAACTTGGTTGCAGAGCGAGACTTCTCGCAAACAGCAATCACGTCACCCGGCTTCACCTGATAAGAGGGAATGTTTACGCGCTTGCCATTTACAGTAAAGTGTGCATGGCTTACGAGCTGACGTGCCTCGCGGCGGGTGTTTGCAAAGCCCAGACGATACACAACATTGTCCAGACGGCGCTCCAGCTCCTGAAGCAGAATTTCACCTGTGATGCCCTGCTTCTTTTCAGCCTTCTCGTAGTACTTACGGAACTGCTTTTCCAGAACACCATAAATAAATTTTACCTTCTGCTTTTCTGTCAGCTGCAAGCCGTATTCAGACTGCTTGCGGCGGGACTGCTTCGGGTTGCGCTTGGTCTCCTTGGAGTAACCAAGAACTGCAGGGGAAATGCCCAGAGTCTTACATCTCTTCAGAATGGGCTGCGTATTCTTTGCCATTATTGGTTTCCTCCTCGATTATACTCTTCTTCTCTTGGGCGGGCGGCAGCCGTTATGCGGAATTGGGGTAACATCCTTAATCATCGTTACCTCAAGACCGGTTGCCTGCAGCGCACGGATTGCAGCCTCACGGCCAGAACCCGGGCCCTTGACATATACTTCAACGGTCTTGAGTCCGTGCTCCATAGCAGCCTTTGCAGCAGTCTCTGCTGCGGTCTGTGCTGCATACGGGGTAGACTTACGGGAACCGCGGAAGCCCATCTCACCTGCGGAAGCCCAGCTGAGGGCATTGCCGTTGAGGTCAGTGATGGTAACAATTGTATTGTTGAAAGAGGAGCGGATATGAGCCGCGCCCTTTTCGATGTTCTTGCGCTCGCGGCGCTTGGTGCGCGTCTGAGCGCCCTTCTTCTGAACCTTAGCCATTTATATGCTCCCCTCCTTACTTCTTCTTGTTTGCAATGGTCTTCTTCGGACCCTTGCGAGTACGCGCATTGGTCTTGGTACGCTGACCGCGAACCGGCAGGCCACGGCGATGACGAACGACACGGTAGCAGCCAATTTCAACCAGACGCTTGATGTTCAGACAGATTTCACGGCGCAGGTCACCCTCAACGGTGTAGCCGTGCTCGATGCACTCACGCAGCTTTGCTGCTTCTTCCTCGGTCAAATCCTTGACGCGAGTATCCGGATTGATACCGGTCTGCTTCAGAATGTCGTTAGACAGCTTCCGTCCAATGCCGTAGACATAGGTCAGTCCAATCTCTACGCGCTTTTCACGCGGAAGGTCAACACCGGCAATACGTGCCATTTCATTTACCTCCAAAGTATAGTTCCTGAGGCGTATGTTGCGGAAACCCGTCTAAGAGCCGCCTCCGCTCTTGTAGCGCCATGCGGTGCGCCGCATGTGCTTGTCGGTTCCGTCGTTCGATTTATCAGAGGGACTGTGCCCTCCTCACAAAGAAGCGCCGGAAAAAATTTTTCCGTGGGAACAGCCACACGTACTGCGAGCTGCCTCGCAATCGTTTGCGGTGCGCTCTGATTCCCCTCTTTACAGGTTTGGAATCAGCCCTGCTTCTGCTTGTGCTTTGGATTGATGCAAATAACCATTACGCGACCCTTGCGGCGAATGATTTTGCACTTTTCACAGATCGGCTTTACAGACGGTCTTACTTTCATGAGAATTAACCTCCATCAGATTTATAGATCGGTGGTGGAAACGGCTCCTCGGTCACATGGGAGCCTCCGCCCGCCTTTTCATCACAAAGGGCGCTTCCTTACTTGGAACGCCAGGTGATGCGGCCGCGGGTCAGGTCGTATGGCGACATCTGCACGGTGACCTTGTCGCCAGGGAGAATGCGGATAAAGTTCATGCGGAGCTTACCCGAAATATGTGCCAAGATCTTGTGCCCATTTGGCAGTTCTACTTGGAACATTGCATTGGGCAGCGCCTCTATGACGGTACCTTCCAGCTCAATTACGTCGTCTTTAGCCATGTTTCGCTTACCTTCCTTGGTCAGTGTTTTGGTTCTCGTCTGCCCAGATGGACAGCGCTTTCCGGATATCGCTGTTGGTCAGCCTGCCCGTTTCGAGCAGCTTGTCGCGGGTGCGCGCGTCGCAGTGCGCCTCAAATGCCGTATGCCGGCGCTTTTTGCGCTTCGGCTTTTCAGCGCGGCGCGTTCTGCCATTTGCAAGCCAAAGATATTGCTCGTCCTCGCGCAAAACGAGGAGAAACTCACCTTTGTCACGCCCAGCCAGCGAAACCACCAGATCAGATACATGGGAACACATCATCACAGCACCTCACCGTCGATAGCCGTCAAAATTTCAGGCTCCCCATCGGTAATGGCAACTGTGTTTTCATAATGCGCAGACAGCTTGCCGTCCTTTGTCTTGACCGTCCAACCGTCAGACAGGACACGCACATCGTATACGCCGACATTGACCATCGGTTCGATTGCGAGGGTCATGCCTTTTTGCAGGCGCGCACCATGCCCTGCTCTGCCATAATTCGGCACCTCAGGAGATTCATGGAGCTGGCGGCCAACGCCGTGCCCTACAAAGGAGCGCACGACCGAAAAACCATTGGCCTCAACATAGGCCTGCACCGCGGCCGAAATATCGGAAACGCGGCAGCCCTCCCGGGCAAACCTGATGCCCTCATAGAAGCTCTGCCGGGTTACCTCGATCAGCCGCTTCGCCTCATCAGAGACCTCACCGCAGGCGACTGTACAGGCACAGTCTCCATGGAAGCCGCCGATATAGGCGCCGACATCGATCTTTACGATATCGCCGGAGCGGATAACCCGCTTTTTGGAAGGGATACCGTGAATGACCTCATCATTGATCGATACACAGGCGCTTGCCGGAAAGCCGCCGTAGCCGAGGAAGGAGGGCTTTGCCCCCGCCTCCTCGATGGTACGACGGACAATCTGGTCAATCTCGTCCGTGGTAACCCCGGGAGCGACCGCGTCATGTGCCGCTTTCCGCGCCATGGCAGTCAGGCGGCAGGCTGCGCGCATACGCTCCAGTTGTTCATTCGTTTTGATTGGGATCATAGATTACAGACCCAGTGCCTCACAGGCCAGTGTCTTGGTCTGTTCAATGCCCTGTGCGCCGTCAATGCTCTTGAGCTTGCCCTGCGCACCATAGTAATCCTTCAGCGGCTCGGTCTGCGCATGATAGGTTTCAAGGCGCTGACGTACAACCTCCAGCTTATCGTCTGCACGAATCTGCAAAGCATCGCCGCAGGCGTCGCATACACCCTCTGTTTTGGGCGGATTCGCAGTGATATGGTAGGTTGCACCGCACTTCGTACAAGTACGGCGTCCGGTCATACGACCTTCAATCACGCTGTCATCAACCTCCAATGACAGAGCACAGTCGATTTTCGCAATCTGATCCAGTGCCTCTGCCTGTGGAATTGTGCGCGGAAAGCCATCGAGGATAAAACAGTTCTGGCAGTCCGGCTGTGCGATACGCTCTTTGAGCAGGTCAATCACAAGCGCATCGGAAACGAGCTTGCCCGAATCCATAAACGCCTTTGCCTGCTTGCCAAGCTCTGTGCCATTTCGGATTGCCTCGCGCAGGATATTGCCTGTTGAAACCGAAGGAACGCCCATCTTTTCAATCAGGAAAGAAGCCAATGTGCCCTTGCCGGCGCCTGGAGCGCCCAAAAGAATCAAATTCACAGAAATTGCCTCCTATTACTCCAGAAAGCCCTTATGATGACGCATCATCATCTGTGCTTCCAGCTGCTTAACAGTTTCAAGTGCGACACCTACCACAATGATGACAGAGGTACCACCCAATGCAACATTGCTTAGGCTGGAATTAAATGCACCAATAATCAGCGGAACCAGCGCAACCACGCACAGGAAGATTGCACCGACAAAGACAACCTTGCCAAGCGCCTTCATGATGAAGTCCGATGTGGGCTTGCCGGGACGGAATCCCGGGATAAAGCCGCCCTGCTTCTTCAGGTTGTTGGCGATCTCCACGGGGTTGAACTGGATGCTGGAGTAGAAATAGCTGAAGCCGATGATCATGATGAAGTACACCACCATGTAGATGACGGACTTCGTATCAATGGCATTGTAAATGCTGTAGGAAATGGTGCCTTCCTTGGGCATACCGATGAAGGTCCACACAGTGATGGGCAGAGAGGCGATGCTCTGAGCGAAGATGATCGGCAGAACGCCGGACATATTCACCTTCATAGGCAGGGTGCTGCTCTGACCGCCGTACATCTTGCGGCCCACCTGACGCTTGGCGTACTGCACAGGAATGCGGCGCTCGGCATCATTGATGAACACGATGAAGGCGATGAGGGCCAGTATACCCACCACCAGCAACACGATGGCCCAGGGAGCCAGAGCGCCGTTGAGGTAAGCCTGTGCCTGCGCCTCGGTATAACCGGCAGAGGTCAAAGATTCCAGCGTCATGGTGCCGGCCTTGATGGCGGACCACTTCTGAACACCGTCCACCATACCGGAGACCATGTTGGGAATGCGGGAAAGGATACCCGCAAACAGGATGATGGAGATACCGTTGCCCACACCGAACTCGGTGACCTGCTCGCCCATCCACATCACAAAGGAGGAACCGGCGATCAATGTCACGATGATGACCAGAGCGGGCCAGATGCCCTCCTGACCCAGCAGGTTATAATTCTTCATCATGAAGTAATAACCCACGGCCTGCAGGATGGCGATGGCCACGGTGGCATAACGGGTAATGGACTGAATCTTCTTCTTGCCCTCCTCGCCGCCGTCACGGGCCAGCCGCTCAAGAGAGGGGATGGCAACCGTAAGCAGCTGCACGATAATGGAGCTGTTGATATAGGGCTGAACGCCCAGAGCAAACACGGTAGCCGTTGCAAATGCGCCGCCGCTCATCACGTTGTACAGGCCCAGCAGGCCGGTACCCCAGAGCTGCATCTGCAGCGCCAGCGCGTCCCGGTTGATATAGGGCACCATGATGGCGTTGCCGGCACGGAAAATCAGCAGGATCAGGAGAGTAAAGATGATCTTTTTCCGCAGCTCAGGGATGCCCCATGCCTTGCGAACAGTTTGGATCATTTTACTTCACCTCTGCCTTTCCGCCAGCTGCCTCGATAGCCTCCTTGGCAGAAGCGGAGAAAGCAGAAGCCTGAACCGTGACCTTCTTGGTGACCTTGCCGTTGCCAAGAACCTTGAAGCCATACTCGCACTTGGACAGGATGCCCTTGGCCAGCAGAGCCTCGGCGGTGACGGTCTCACCGTCCTCAAATGCGTTCAGGGCGTTCAGGTTGATGATCTCCATGGGAGTTGCGAAAATGTTGTTGAAGCCGCGCTTGGGCAGACGACGGGCCAGAGGCATCTGGCCGCCCTCAAAGCCGATACGGACTTTACCGCCGGAACGGGCCTTCTGGCCCTTGTGGCCGCGGCCGCCGGTCTTGCCGTTGCCGCTGCCGGCGCCACGGCCCTTGCGATAGGCCTGACGGACGGAGCCCTCAGCGGGAGACAGTTCACTCAGTTTCATGATTCCGTCCTCCTTAGTTTTCTTCCGTGACCTGCAGCAGATAGCCGATCTTGGCGATCTTGCCGCGGGTCTGGTCATTATCGGGCTGCACGGTGATATCACCGATCTTACGCAGGCCCAGGGAATGAGCGGTAGCCACCTGCTTTTCCAGACGGCCGCTCAGGCTCTTAGCGAGCTTAATCGTAATATTCTTAGCCATAATTCAGCGCCTCCTTAGCCCACGATCTCATCGACGCTCTTGCCGCGGATACGGGCAACGTCCTCAGGGCCGCGCATATTCTTCAGGCCCGCAAAGGTAGCGGCGACAACGTTGTTGGGGTTGTTGGAGCGCAGGCACTTGGAACGGATATCCTTAATGCCGGCAGCCTCAACAACGGCACGCACGGCGCCGCCGGCGATGATACCGGTACCAGGTGCAGCGGGCTTCATCAGCACGCGACCAGCACCGAACTCACCGATTACCTCATGTGGGATACTTGTGCCCTTGAGAGAAATCTTGATGAGATTCTTCTTTGCATCCTCAATGCCCTTGCGGATTGCGTCGGGTACTTCGGAGGCCTTGCCCAGACCGAAGCCAACGGTGCCCTTGCCGTCGCCTACAACTACCAGAGCTGCAAACTTGAAGATACGACCGCCCTTAACAGTCTTGGATACGCGATTGAGAGCAACGACGGTTTCCTTGAACTCGTCCTCTCTCTTCTCGTTACGATCAAACTTAGCCATGTTTTACCTCCTCCCGACTTAAAACTGAAGGCCGCCCTCGCGAGCGCCCTCTGCGAGTTCCTTCACGCGTCCGTGGTACAGATAACCACCGCGGTCAAATACGACATTTTCGATGCCCTTTGCCTTGCAGCGCTCTGCAACCAACAGACCAACCTTCTTGGCAGCGTCCTTGTTGCCGCCGTACTCGGTGAAGTCCTTCTCGATGGTCGAAGCGGAGACGAGGGTCACGCCGGCTACGTCGTCGATCACCTGTGCATAGATGTTCTTTGCGCTTCTGTAAACGTCAAGACGCGGGCACTGTGCAGTACCGGAAATCTTGCCACGTACTCTCTTATGGCGCTTGAGGCGCGCCTTGTTAGAATCCTTCTTAGAAACCATTTAAGCACACTCTCCTTTCTTACTTCTTCTTGCCGCCGGTCTTGCCTTCCTTGCGGCGGATATATTCGTCAACGTACTTAATGCCCTTGCCCTTATACGGCTCCGGCGGACGCTTTTCACGAATCTCTGCTGCAAACTGGCCAACCTTCTGCTTGTCAGGACCGGAAATAATAATCTTGTTCGGGTTCGGTACCTCAATGGAGATACCCGGAATCTCGCTCATAACGACCTGATGCGAGAAGCCGAGGTTCATAACCAAATCGTTGCCCTGCTTTGCAACACGGTAACCAACGCCGTTTACGTCAAGCTCCTTCTTGAAGCCCTCGGTAACGCCAACAACCATGTTGTTGATGAGGGAACGGGTCAGACCATGCAGAGCACGGTTCTGCTTCTCATCATTTGGACGTGTAACAATGATCTCGTTGTTTTCAACAGCAACCTGCATATTGGGATGCAGTTCGCGGGTCAGGGTTTCCTTTGCACCCTTAACCGTAATGACATTGCCGTCCAGGGTGACTGTAACACCAGCGGGAATGGCAATAGGCATTCTACCAATTCTTGACATTGTGAATTACCTCCTTACCATACGAACGCCAGGACTTCGCCGCCGACATTCAGCTCACGAGCCTTCTTGTCAGTCATGACGCCCTTAGACGTAGAAATGATGGCAACACCCAAGCCACGAAGAACCTTGGGCAGCTCCTGTGCACCAGCGTATACACGCAGGCCAGGCTTGGACACACGCTTGATGCCAGTGATTGCCTTCTGGCGGTTTGCACTGTACTTCAAGGTGATGCGGATAACGCCCTGATTGCCGTTATCAACGAGCTGGAAAGACTTGATGTAGCCCTCGTCGAGCAGAATCTGCGCGATGGACTTCTTCATTTTGGACGCCGGTACGTCAACTGTTTCATGACGTGCAGCGGCCGCGTTGCGGATGCGGGTCAGCATATCCGCAACCGGATCGGTGATATGCATAATAAATCCTCCTATTTTAGAGTTGCGGCTCTCTCGAGACCGCTGCGGCAGCGAGGTATCATGGCGAATGGAGCAGTCCGCTCGCGCGTGGTGCCCAATTCGTCATGACCTTTCGCCATCCGTATTAACAAGGCCCCATATCAAAAGCCTGTGTTAAAGAAATTTTTGCAGCTTTTTAGGTATTTGTTGCACGTTTCTGTGCAACAAACGGCGCATAAGCCGCTGTGAGTATGAGAGACTCACAATTTCAGCCGGGACAACGCAGGGTTGTCCGAACATGGCGCAATGGGCGCATGTCCGGAGAAATGCCCCATTTTGTAAGCGTACCATGAAAAACGCGGTTTGTCAAGGTTTTTCGCTGCGCCATTATAATTTTTTTAGAAGGATGCCTTCCGCACGCCGGGGATCTCGCCCTTATAGGCCAGCTCACGGAAGCAGATACGGCAGACGCCGTAGTTCCGGAGGTAAGCATGAGGGCGGCCGCACAGCTTGCAGCGGTTATACTTGCGGGTGGAGAACTTGGCAGGACGGGCCTGCTTGATCTTCATAGAAGTCTTTGCCATTGCTGTCTTCCTCCTTAGCGGGCGAAGGGAGCGCCAACCTGCTGCAGCAGAGCGCGGCCCTCTTCATCGGTTTTCGCGGTGGTGACAATGATGATGTCCATGCCGCGGATCTTGTCGATCTTGTCGTACTCGATCTCGGGGAAGATCAGCTGCTCCTTGATGCCCAGAGCATAGTTGCCGCGGCCATCAAAGGCGTTGGGGTTGATGCCCTGGAAGTCTCGGACACGGGGCAGAGCCACGTTGAACAGACGGTCCAGGAACTCCCACATCTTATCGCCGCGCAGAGTGACCTTCGCGCCGATGGGCATCTCCTCACGGAGCTTAAAGTTTGCGATGGACTTGCGGGCGCGGGTGATCACAGCCTTCTGGCCGGTGATCTTGCCCAGATCGCCAACAACGTTGTCCAGCACCTTTGCGTTTTCACGAGCCTCGCCGCAGCCCACGTTGATGACAACCTTGTCGATCTTGGGAATCTGCATGACGGACTTGTAGCCGAACTGCTTCATCAGAGCGGGAGCAACTTCGGCCTTGTACTGCTCTTTCAATCTTGCCATTTGTTATCTCGCTCCTTTCTTACAGCTCGGCACCGCAGTGCTTGCACACGCGGGTCTTCTTGCCGCCCTCAATCTTGTGGGCGACGCGGGTACCCTTGTTGCACTTGGGGCACACAACCTGCACCTTGCAGGCGGCGATGGCAGCCTCGCGCTTAACGATGCCGCCCTCCTCGCCCTGACGGCGGGGCTTGACATGGCAGGTCACCATATTGATGCCCTCGGCCACGATCTTCGTGCTCTTGGGAACAGTGCCCAGCACCTTGCCCTGCTTGCCCTTGTCCTTGCCGGACAGGACGACGATGGTATCGCCCTTCTTAATGTTCATAGCCATTGTTCGAGCCCTCCATCAAATCACTTCGGGAGCCAGAGACAGGATCTTCATGTAATCCTTGTCGCGCAGCTCACGAGCCACAGGCCCAAAGATACGGGTACCTCTGGGGTTCTTATCGTCCTTAATGAGAACGGCGGCGTTGTCATCGAAGCGGACATAGGTACCGTCATTACGGCGGATGCCCTTGGCGCTGCGGACGATGACGGCCTTGACAACCTCGCCCTTCTTCACGGTGCCGCCGGGCTGTGCCTTACGGACAGAAGCCACGATGACATCACCGATATTGCCGAACTTCCGGGTGGAACCGCCCAGAACACGGATGCACTTGATCTCCTTGGCGCCGGTATTGTCGGCAACCTTCAGATAGCTTTCCTGCTGAATCATACTGGCACCTCCTTACTTCGCCTTCTCGATGATCTCGACGACGCGCCAGCGCTTGTCCTTGGACAGGGGCCGGGTCTCCATGACCCGCACGCGGTCGCCGATGCCACACTCGTTCTTCTCGTCGTGCGCCTTCAGCTTATAGGTGCTCTTGACGATCTTCTTGTACAGAGGATGGGCGACACGGTCGGACACAGCCACAACCACGGTCTTATCCATCTTGTCGGAAACGACTTTGCCTACCCGGGTCTTGCGGGAGGAAGTTCTAACTTCGTTCATTCTCGTTTCCCTCCTTCTTACTGCTTATCGGAAGCGGCGAGCTCCGCCAGCACGGTCTTGACTCGGGCAATATCGTGCTTCACTTCACGGATCTTAACAGGATTGTCCAGCTGATTGGTTGCGTGCTGCATCCGGAGCATGAACAGGTCCTTCTTCAGGCCGGTCAGCTTCTCGTTGAGCTGCTCGGCATTCATCTTACGGATTTCATTTGCCTTCATCTTACTCACCTGCTTCCTCGGTGCGGGCAACGATCTTCGTCTTGATGGGCAGCTTGTGGCTGGCCAGACGCAGAGCCTCGCGGGCGACCTCCTCGGAGACGCCGGCGATCTCGAACATGATGCGGCCGGGCTTCACGACGGCAACCCAGAACTCGGGGGAACCCTTACCGGAACCCATGCGGGTCTCGGCAGGCTTCTCAGTGACCGGCTTGTCGGGGAAGATCTTGATCCAGACCTTACCGCCGCGCTTGGTGTAGCGGGTCATGGCGATACGGGCGGCCTCGATCTGGTTGCTGGTGATCCAGCTGGGCTCGATGGCCTGCAGGCCCCACTCGCCGTAAGTGACGGTGTTGCCGCGGCTGGCCTTGCCCTTCATGCGGCCGCGGTGGACACGGCGGTACTTTACGCGCTTAGGCAGCAGCATTACTGAGCGCCTCCTTCCTTCGGAGCATTGGCCTGACCGGCGGGAC
>ENA-UEPI01001492-UEPI01001492.1-human-gut-metagenome-genome-assembly--contig:-NODE-1492-length-10458-cov-4.490126_pt1 | contig 10458 bp, 10 predicted proteins | sample MGYA00242899_ERZ507914 | MGnify/ENA primary metagenome ERZ507914 (study PRJEB26167, sample SAMN06115442) | human gut metagenome | host: Homo sapiens | place: China:Chongqing | collected 2015-07-28...
GAAAAAACTGGCACCTGATACTGCCAATTTCGCTACGCTGATTTCACCGGAAAAAGAAAACAGAAGCGCAAGCGCGGCTTCAAAACCAAACGTGAAGCGCAGGAGTAGGAGCGCGAATTCCATCTGCAAAAGGCCAAGAGCTGTGATATGACTCTTGCCAGCTTCGTGGAGCTATATTTCAATGACCGGGAGCACAATGTCCGCGACACCACAATGGACACCAAGCGAAATATTTTTGACACCAAAATCGTTCCGCTTCTCGGAAACCGGAAAATGAACGAGATCACCGCTCTTGATATTCGAGATTGGCAGCAGCGAATCAAAGAAATGGGCGAAGCCACTGGCCTCCCCTATTCGGAAACATACCTCTACACCATTCACGCACAGTTGACCGCGCTCTTCAACTATGCCCAGACGTTCTACGGCCTGCGTTTCAATCCGTGCGATGCCTCTGGCTACATGGGTTCCTCCGTCGCCGGGGAAATGCTTATCATCACGAAAGACCAGTATGAGCTTTTGCGGAAAGAATTCCGCAATGAGGCCTATCTTCTGGCATTTGATATTCTATTCTGGACGGGATGCCGCGAGGGTGAGATGCTGGCGCTGTTGCCCAAAGACCTGACCGATGATGACCAGTTGCGCATCTACAAGACCTACCACAGAAAAAAGGGCAGGACATCCTTGGCCCCACCAAGAACAGCAAAAAAGGAGGCAACCGAAATGTACCTATTCCACATTGGTTGGCCGAAGAATTCCGCACCTACTGTTCCCGGCTCTACGGGCTAACCCCGGACGACCGCGTGTTCTACATGACATGCACAGCGCTTAACAAAGAACTGACCCGCTGCACCCAGCTAACCTATCTGCCAGACATTCGCGTCCATGATCTTCGGCACAGCCACGTTTCTCTCTGTATCGAACTTGGATACTCTATTGTTCTGGTAGCCAAGCGAATCGGCGATACTGTTCCCGTCGTCATGCGGACCTATGCCCATTTGTACCCTAACAAGCAGCAGGAGCTTGTGTCGAAGCTGGAGGCCATCGGCTCCCCCACTTCTAATAACGATGACTCTGATTTGATGTCACTCGGCTAGGCCGAAAACAGGTGATGTCACGGTCTGTTTTGTGATGTCATGATGTCAAAAAAGCCCCAGAAAGTTTCGATTTCTCGTTACTTTCCGGGGCTTTCAAATTATTCTTCGATAATAAACCGTGCTACCAGTTCTCTGTACATCCAGCAAGTGTTTTTGAAGCGGATGATGTCAAAGTGATGTCATTCTTCCGAAATTCACCGTTTTTCAGTCGTAGGCACGTTTTATTTTCTCGTATTCCATTATTCGAGCTCGATCGTGGCCGGCGGTTTACCGGTGCAGTCGTAGAACACGCGGTTGACGTGCTTGACCTCATTGACGATGCGGCTGGTGACAGTACCTAGCACGTCCCAGGGCATATTGTAGCTCTCGGCGGTCATGAAGTCAGTGGTGGTGACGGCGCGCAGGGCCACGGCGTAGTCGTAGGTGCGCTCGTCGCCCATAACGCCGACGCTGTGCATATTGGTCAGAGCCGCATAATACTGGCTGATCTCCTTATCGAGGCCCGCCTTGGCGATCTCCTCACGCCAGATGGCGTCGGCGTCCTGCACGATCGCGACCTTCTCGGGGGTCACTTCGCCGATGATGCGGATGCCCAGACCGGGGCCGGGGAAGGGCTGGCGGCTGACCAGATACTCGGGCAGACCCAGCTCACGACCAGCCTGACGGACTTCGTCCTTGAACAGGTTGCGCAGAGGCTCGACCAGCTCCTTGAAGTCCACGGTGTCAGGCAGGCCGCCGACGTTGTGGTGGCTCTTGATGACGGTGGACTCACCGCCCAGACCGCTCTCGACGACATCGGGGTAAATGGTACCCTGTGCGAGGAAATCGACCTTGCCGATCTGCTTCGCCTGTTCCTCAAAGACGCGGATGAACTCCTCGCCGATGATCTTGCGCTTGCGCTCCGGCTCGGTGACACCGGCCAGCTTTGCAAAGTAGCGGTCACGGGCGTCCACACAGATGAAGTTGATGTCAAAGCCGTTGGCGTTGCCGGGGCCGAAGACGGAGCAGACCTCTTCCTTCTCGTTCTTGCGCAGCAGGCCGTGGTCAACAAAGACGCAGGTCAGCTGCTTGCCGATGGCCTTGGCCAGCATGGCAGCCAGCACAGAGGAATCGACGCCGCCGGACAGGGCGCAGAGCACCTTGCCGCTGCCGATGCGCTTCCGCAGGGCCTCGACGTTGTTCTCCACGAAGGAGTCCATTTTCCAGTCGCCGGTGCAGCCGCAGACGTTGTACACGAAGTTGTGCAGCATCTTCTTGCCCTCAGCGGTGTGGAGCACCTCGGGGTGGAACTGGACGGCGTACAGCCCCTTTTCCTCGTTCTCAGCTGCGGCCACCGGGCAGTTGACGGTGTGGGCAGTGATTTTGAAGCCGGGCGCAGCCTGCTCAATATAGTCGTTGTGGCTCATCCAGCAGACGGTGGAGGGCTGCACATCGGTGAACATCTTGCTGCTGTTGTCCACGAAGACCTCGGTCTTGCCGTACTCGCGCTCGGGGGCGCGGCAGACATGGCCGCCCAGCAGGTGCATCATGAGCTGACTGCCGTAGCAGATGCCCAGCACAGGCACGCCCCAGCTGAAGATCTCGGGGTCGATGGTGGGCGAATCCTCCAGATAGACGCTGTTGGGGCCGCCGGTGAAGATGATGCCCTTGGGGTTCTTCGCCTTGATGACGGACAGGTCCGTCTTATAGGAATAGATCTCACAGTAGACATTATTCTCGCGGACGCGGCGCGCGATGAGCTGATTGTACTGGCCGCCAAAGTCCAGCACGATCACGGTTTCATGCTGCATGATGTTCTCCTCTCTATCTATCACTGGTGTGCTTCTTATAGCTAAGATTTAGTATAGCACATTCCACAACCAAAAGCGACATCTTTTGTATATTTTTCTGTTTTGTTTTTCGTTTCAAATTGTAAACCTTTTCGCGAATTCAAAGTTGACGCAGCGTTTGCAGTCTGCCATACTGGGAGTATGGCCGCTTTGGGCCAGAACGTATAGGAGGAACAATTCTTATGAGTCAGAACACCCAGGCCGCTGCGGCCACCAAGTCCAAGTTCTCTGTGCGGGACATCTGCTATGCAGGTCTGTTCGCCGCCGTCATCGCCGTCATGGCCCAGATCTCCATCCCGATGCCTCTGGGCGTCCCCATGACCATGCAGACCTTCGCCATCACGCTGGCTGCTGTGGTGCTGGGTTCCAAGCTTTCCGCCATCGCTACGCTGGTGTACCTGGCACTGGGCGCTGTGGGCGTGCCGGTGCTGGCAAACTTCTCCGGCGGTTTCGATAAGTTCGTCGGCCCCACCGGCGGCTTCCTCATCTCTTTCCCCCTGATGGCCTACATCATCGGCCTCGGCGTGGAACACCGTGACGCTTTCAAGGGCGCTTTCGTCACCGCTGTCATCGTCGGCACGGTGGTCAACTATGTGGTGGGCGTTGCAATGTTCGTGGTCGTCGCCCACAGCACCGTCGCCGTGGGGATCACCGCCTGCGTCCTGCCCTTCATCCCCACTGCCATCATCAAGGCAGTTCTGGCCTGCGCCATCGGCCTGAATCTGCGGAAGCGCATTCCGGGGCTGAAAGCATGAGCATCGTACTTCGTCCCCATCATCTGCTCTGCACGCAGGGCTACTCCGGCAAAGGCTATGACAACGATTTCGTGGCCCACATGACCGACGTGGTGCATCAGCTGCGGGATGTTCCCGGCACCACCATCCACCTCACCTTCTCCACCGACACCCTCTGCTCCTGCTGCCCCAACAAGCTGGGGACTGACCTCTGCGACACGCAGGAAAAGGTCAAGCGCTACGACGCAAAGACGGTGGAATACTTCGGTCTCGAGGAAAAGGATTACGTCTACCAGGACCTCATCCGCGAGATCGACGCCAAGGCCACGCCGGAGATCCTCGCCGACATCTGCCGCGACTGCTGCTGGTTCCCCATCAGCGCCTGCTGCAAGAATATCTGCGAAGGCCGGTATGTGAAATAAAGCGATAAAAAATACGGGATGCCGTAAAATGCAGCATCCCGTATTTTTGTTTTATCAGGAGATGAACTTATCGTACAGGCCGAACACGAAGATGAACAGGACGATGAGGGGCAGGCCATAGGTCAGGTAGCCGCGCATCCAGTCGTGCATCTTGAGGCCTTTGCCGGTGTTGACTTCCTTCTTGTAGTTGTCCCAGCCCCAGCCGTAGCGGGTGATGCAGAACAGCAGGTAGACGAGGGAGCCCAGCGGCAGGAAGAGGTTGCTGACGAGGAAATCCTCCACATCCAGCACCGCACCGCCGAAGATGGCGAAGCCGTCCCAGGCCCAGACGTTGTAGCCCAGCACACAGGGCAGAGAGAGGGCGATGATGAGGAAGAAGTTGACAAGGCTGGACTTCTGACGGTTCCAGCCGGTCAGCTCCATACCGCAGCAGATGATGTTCTCGAAGACGGCCAGCACGGTGGAAAGCGCCGCAAAGGCCATGAACAGGAAGAACAGGCTGCCCCACAGACGGCCCATCGCCATATTGGCGAAGATGTTGGGCAGGGTGATGAAGATGAGGCTGGGGCCGCTGGTCTGGTCCACACCGTAAGTGAAGCAGGCCGGGAAGATGATGAGGCCGGCGGTGATGGCGACGAAGGTATCCAGCACCACGACGCGGACGCTCTCGCCCAGCAGAGCGTGCTCTTTGCCGATGTAGCTGCCGAAGATGGCCATTGCACCGATGCCGAGGCTCAGGGTGAAGAACGCCTGATTCATGGCCCCCACCAGAGTGTTGACGATGCCCACTTCCTTCATCCGCTCAAAGTCGGGTACGAGGAAAAAGGTCAGGCCCTCCTTTGCGCCGGGCATGAACATGCTGTTGACTGCCAGCACCACCATGATGACCAGCAGGGCGATCATCATGACTTTCGTGACTTTCTCGAGGCCGTTCTGCAAACCGCGGGCGCAGACGAAGATGCCGATGGCCACAACGACCACCATCCAGAAACCCATGATCAGCGGGCTTGCCAGCATCTCGGTGAACTTGCCAGCCACCTGGTCGGCGTCAAGGCCCACCAGCTTACCGGCAGCGGTCATGTAGAAGTAGTGGAGCATCCAGCCGGACACCGTGGTGTAGAACATCATCAGCAGGTAGCAGCCGATGAGGGTGAAGTAGCCGTGGATGTGCCACTTCTGGCCGGGCTTTTCGAGGGCCTGATAGGCGCGCACCGGGCTCTTGTGGCTGGCACGGCCCACGGCGAACTCCATGGTCATGATGGGCAGGCCCAGAATGACGAGGAACAGCAGGTAGAACAGCACAAAAGCGCCGCCGCCGCCCTGACCTGCCATGTAAGGGAACTTCCACACATTTCCGATGCCGATCGCGCAGCCAGCGGAAAGGAGGATGAACCCGAGTCTCGATTTGAGTTTTTCGCGTTCCATTGATTGTCTCCTTTATTGCACCTTGCAAAGATCTGCGCCCGTCGTTTCGTCCACGACGGGCGCACAGTATATTGATTATATCACAGCTTACGGCAAATTTCCCAGAAGTCTTGCTTGAATCTTTTTCATGTTTTTCTTGGGAGAGTTTACTGTATTTTCATGTTTTGAGCAGTTCCGACTGCATTTCGTCCAGCTGCTCGTAGCTGTAAAGGCGGTTGAGGGCTTCCACCAGCTCTTTTTTCGAGAGCCGGGGCGGCAGGCCGAGAGCGCAGAGCAGCTTTGTTTTCCGCTCAGCCGAGCCCGCCGTACCCGAAAGCCCCCACTCATAGAGGTCGGTATAAGTAATCTGCCGCCCCTCCGGCTTTGCAGGAGCAATGCCAGCTTCTTCGCCCAGAGCGTCCCGGAGCGCCTGCAAAACGAGGGCATCGTCCACGCCCTCGACCCCCAGAAGCCCCTCTTTGCCGGGCTGAGCCTTCCGCTTTTCCTTGCCGTGGATGGCCGGAACGTAGGCTTGCACCACGTTCTTCTCTCCCACCAGATTCGTGATATAGGTGCGGATGCGGAAGCCCGCCGCGTCGGAGTCCGTCAGGAGGATAAGGCCGTTTTTGTGGGCCAGCTGTTTGAAGAGCTGCTGACGCTTCTTATCCTTATAGATTCCGAAGCCGTCCGTCAGCAGGATCATGGCGTCGGTCAGGTGGGAGAGACGGGCCGCATCGTATTTGCCCTCCACGATGAGCACACGGTCGGTGTGCAGCAGTTCCAGTTTCTCGCTCATCTTCTTCCTCCCGCCATTGCCAGGCGGCAGAGCGCCGTTTCCAGCAGGGTCTGCGCACTCACGGGCTGGCTTTTCAGACTCTTGTCCAGCTCAAGCAAGATCTGCATACAGGCTTCCAGCTGGGGCAGCGTGTAGTGGCTGGCCGTCTCGGCAGAGCGCTTGAGCCGGTAGTCGCTGCCCTTGTAGCCGAAATCCTTGAACACGGTGCTGTAGCTCTTCCGCCTGGCTGCGCCCAGTTTGACCCGATAGAGATCCACATAGCTGCCGATCATGGCCGCCGTGATGGGGATGGGCTCCTGCTGCAGGCGGAGAAGCGTTTGCAGCTTTTTGCAGGCGCCGGTGGCGTTTTTCGCCGTGATCATCCGTATCATCTCGAAGACGTCGGCCTCGAGGCTCACAGTCCCCATCTCGGCCACCATGGCCGTGGTCACGGTCTGGTAGCCGGAGAGGGCGCAGAGCTTGTCTACCTCGTTCTCGAGAAGGAACGGGTCTTCGCCGCAGCGTTCCAGCAGAGCCGCCGCCGTACCCTCGGAGAGGGTGGTGTCCTGCGCCTTGGCGCGGTCCATCACCATGACCTTCAGCTCGTAGGGCTTGGGCTTGGCCAGCTCTTCGGCAAAGCCGACCTTGGTACACTGGGCGATGAGCTTCTGCGCCCGCTTGCCCAGCTTAAGCTTATTGCGCTCCATCTCGAACACACTGCCCAGCACCACCACGGCATTCTCGAGGCTGGCCAGCGTGGCGCACAGCTCGTCGAGGTCTTTGTCGCTGTAGGCGGCGGGGTCCACCTCGGGCAGAAGCACCACGCGTCGCGTCCCGAAGAAGGAGATGGTGCCCGCCGCCATGATGAGCTGCTCGATTTCGGGCGCAGCACCGTCCAGAACAGTCGTTTCTTCGTCCTCACCCTCGGCCAGAAGCTTTGCCGCCCGGGCCACAGCCTGCCGGACAAGATAGCGCTCGCTGGAATAAAAATAGTAGACCGGACAGCCTCCCTGGGCCAGCTGCCGGAGTTTCGTTTCCTTTGCCAAATGATCGGCTCCTTTGTATTAGGATTATTTTATTCTATCATACTCTGCCCGCTTTGAAAAGCGCTCACCCCTCGAGACGGAGGCGCAGCCGCGAGACAGGCTCTGCGTCCTCTTCCATCCAGCGGTATTTGCTGCTCAGGGTCAGGCAGTCGGTGTACCGGATATTGTCCGGCCTTGCCGACGAGGCCAGCAGCCACTCGGCCCGGATGGGCTTTGCAGGCCGGACCGTGCCGCTGAGGGTGATGAACCTCTGCCCGCCGACACGCATCCGCAGAATGCAGCCCTGCCGGGTGCGGAAAAGTTCCAAGTCCACTTTGCCGCAGGAAGCACAGCGGGTGGTGTTCTCGGCCAGAGCAGCGGCATTGATGCGCTTTTGGGCTTCGATACGGCAGGGTTCTTCCGGCTGCATCCGCAGGTCAACCAGAAGTTCCACCGTCCTCACGCCCCGCTTTTCCAGTTGGCTTTCCACCGCCCGCCGGGTGATGCTGCTGCCCCGGAAGAGGACGACTGCCTTCTCCCTCTGGGTGATGACGACGGCAGGCGCAGCCCGGGTCCCCACCAGCTCGATGTTCACCACGTTCCAGCTCAGAGCCGTTTCCAGCCCGAAGGCCAGCGCCGCCAGCAGAATGACCGTCGGCAGAGCTGCCCGGAGCCGGATGTGCCGCCGCATTGCCATTGCGCAGAGCAGGATCAGCACAAGACACACCAGTGCGGCATAGGTCCCATCAAACCAGAGGGACGCTCCCGGCAGAACGGACACCCGGAAAGCCCACTCGTTCATCAGCCATGCCAGCCCTTCGGCACAGAAGGCCACTGGGCGGCGGATGATTTCAAACAAAGGCAAGCCCTCCGCGGCCAGACCCAGCAGAGCTGCACCGAGGCCGAAGCTCAGCATCGGCCCCACCAGCCAGAGGACGGCCACGCCCGACGCCACGGCCCAGACCGTCGTGCTCATCCCCCGCAGCACCAGCACCGGGAAGGTCGCCGCCGAGGCACAGAGGGAGACGCAGAGCGAGTCCCACACGCCGCCCGCAAAGCGCCGGAAGAGGAGCACCGCGCGGGGCGGTTTCTCCCGGCGGCTTTTCCGTTTCTTCTTTCTGTCGTAATAGCGCTCCCGCCCACGCCCTGCGCACTCAGCACCGGCCAGTGTTCCCATCACTGCCGCAAACGACAGCTCGAAGCCCACGTCATAGACCGCGTACCCGTTGCCCAGACACATGAGGACGCCGGCCGCGCCCAGCGAGGTGAGCGTATCCGCCGGACCTCCCACCCAGACGCCGAGGGAGCTGACCCAGACCGCCACCGCCGCCCGGAGGACAGAGGGCGTGGCGCCGGTGATGCCCACCAGCAGAAGAGCCGTTCCGGCCCGGAGCAGCGACCTCGCCCGCCGGTAAGCTCGGCTCCGCTCCCGCTCCTTGTGGGGCAGAGCATCCAGCAGGCCGCAGAAGATGGTGACGTGGAGGCCGCTCACCACCAGCACATGGGAAAGCCCCGCGCCCCGGTAGGCACTGCGAAGAGTCGAAGTCAGATGGCTCCGGTCGCCCACCACCATCGCGGCCAGAACGCCGCCGGTGTTTTCGGCCATGCCTTTTCGCAGGGCGCGGCTCAGCGCCGCCTGGAGCCGCGCCGTCCGGGCGCGGAAGCTTTCGCTCTGCCCAAGACGAAGCATCCCGGACAGATATTCCGCGCTGAGGACAATGCCGTCGGCGTAGTCGTCCAGACGCTGGGTGGCATCCGGCACATCCAGTGCAAAACGGCCCCGGATGCGGCCTCCGGCCTCGCATTTGGGCAGACTGGCGCACTCCACCCGGAAGCGGACAGCTTCCCCGTCCACTTTTTCCACCATCAGCACGGCGCTCACCCGGCCCGCCGTGTAAGCGCGGCCTGTGCTCTCCACTTCGGCGGTGAGGGCCACTTCTTTTCCGGCGTAGGCGTCCTGTATCTTTGCAAGCCGCGCGCCGGTCGTTTTCATGATGCCGACGCCCAGCACTGCGCCCAGAAGCAGGCAGACCGCATACCCTCTCGCGGCCCCGCCTCTCCACCAGACCAGCAGGCAGAATACAACAAAAATTGCCGCAGACGGCAGCAAAAGCCCCATCTGCGGCAAAAATGAGCATAACGCTAATACACCCAGCGCACTCAGGCAGAACGCGCAGAGCGGGCGTCGCATATCGGTTTAGTGGAGGAACAGAGGCAGCGGCTCGAGGAAGATGATGTCCTTGCGCTGGGCAGCATCACCCTCGGCCAGAACGGCGGCCTGACCCACGATGGTACACTGGGTCTGCTCGGCCAGCTCGTCCAGAGCCTTGAGAGAGCCGCCGGTGGAGATGACATCATCCACGACCAGCACCCGCTTGCCGCTCATCTTGTCCAGCTCCTTGCGGTCGATGACCAGCTTCTGCTTGCCAGCAGTGGTGATGGACTGATCCTCGACGACAACAGGGTCGGGCATATACAGCTTGACGCCCTTGCGTGCGCAGACGTAGGGCTTGCCGCTCTGGCGGCTCATCTCGTGAGCCAGGGGGATGCCCTTGGCCTCAGCGGTGAGCAGGATGTCAAACTCCGGGCACTTCTTGAGCAGCTCGGCGGCAGCGGCCACGGTCAGCTCGGCGTCGCCCAGCATGATGAAGGCCGCAATGTCCATGTGGTCGTTCACCTTGCAGATGGTCAGCTCACGGGTCAGGCCCGCGACATTCAGCGTATAAGTCTTAGCCATATTCAACGATCTCCCTTACTTTTTCGGAATCAGACAGGCAGCTTCTCGCCGCCCAGAACATGGAAGTGCAGATGCTTGACGGTCTGGCCGGCGTCCTCGCCCACATTGGAGATGACGCGGTAGCCGTTGTCGAGACCCTGCTCCTTGGCGAGCTTTGCGATGACCGCAAAGACATGGCCCAGCAGAGCGCCGTCTTCCTCGGTCAGCGCAGCGGCCGAGGGGATGTGCTTTTTGGGGATGACCAGGAAATGCACCTTGGCCTGCGGGGCGATGTCGTAGAATGCCACCACCTGCTCGTCCTCATAGAGCTTCTTCGAGGGGATGTCCCCCGCTGCAATTTTGCAAAACAGACAATCTTCCATGGGAATCGCTCCTTCCTACTATCTATTATCAGGATGCTGCTGTATGTTGTCAAGCCTCTCCCTTTGGGAGAGGTGT
>ENA-UEPI01001498-UEPI01001498.1-human-gut-metagenome-genome-assembly--contig:-NODE-1498-length-10417-cov-11.664700_pt1 | contig 10417 bp, 3 predicted proteins | sample MGYA00242899_ERZ507914 | MGnify/ENA primary metagenome ERZ507914 (study PRJEB26167, sample SAMN06115442) | human gut metagenome | host: Homo sapiens | place: China:Chongqing | collected 2015-07-28...
GTCTGGATGGCTTTCCCGTTCGGACTGACCAGTGCGGGAGTGATGCTGTGGTTGAGGTTCCGTAAACAGACCAGGGAAAGGATTTGATAGTATGAATAATGTCTCCAAAGTAAAGATTGCCGTAGGCTACACTTTGTTGCTGGCGGTATTGTTTTTTTCCTTGTTTTTCGTACACCGGGAAATGGAGAACCTTATTCTTACTGATGACCGCGATGTACAATGGACAGACAGCGTGCTTGCCTTGATACGCGAGAAGGATACCAATACGATAAAAATGCTGCGCACGCTGAGTGAGGCGAATGACAGCATGGTATCCACCAGTGACATTGAGCAGATAATTGCCCAGCAGGACTCGGTAGTGACCCAGCAGCGTGTGCAGCACCGTATCATTACACATCGGGATACCGTCGTGACACGTCCTCGGAAGAAGGGGTTCTTCCGTCGTTTGGGTGAAGTGTTTGTCCCCCCAAAGAAAGATACGGCTATCCAGGTAAAGACCTCCCTTGAATTTGCAACGGATACGGTGATTGAACCCTATAATCCGGCCGATTCTTTGCATGAGAAACTGCGTGCCGTGGCCCAGCAGAAAAAAGCTGTAAACACTGTTATACAGCGACGTAAACGCTATCTGCAACGCTTGGACCATATGCTGACCGCTCGTATTGACAGCTTGCTGAAAGATTACGAGACGGAAACTCTGCTGCGTGCACGGACGGAAGCCGAGTATCAACAAGCGGTCCGACGCCGTTCGGCCAAGATTATCAGTGGCATTGCCGTAGGTGCGGTGTTGCTTTCCGCTTTTTTTCTTATTATCATCGGCCGCGACATAACCCGAAGCAACCGTTACCGTCGTGAGTTGGAAGAGGCCCGTCGTCGTGCCGAGGATTTACTCGCTGTCCGTGAAAAACTGATGCTTGCCATTACCCATGATTTCAAAGCCCCGCTCGGTTCTATTATGGGCTATGCCGACTTGCTTTCCCGTCTGACGGTGGATGAGCGTCAGCGGTTCTATCTGGACAATATGAAAACCTCATCGGAACATCTGCTGAAGCTGGTCGTTGATTTGCTCGACTTCCATCGTCTTGATTTGAACAAGGCCGAAATCAACCGGGTCACCTTTCATCCTTCCCGCCTGCTTGAAGAGATACACGTCAGTTTTGAACCACTTACGGCTGCCAAAGGACTGGCGCTTCATTGCGACATTGCCCCGGAGCTGGGCGGTACCTATATTTGCGACCCCTTGCGTCTGCGCCAGATTATCAACAATTTGCTGTCCAATGCCGTGAAGTTTACGGACCAAGGCAGTGTTACCATGACTGCCCGTTACGAGGACCGTCGACTGGTAGTTGCCATTGCTGATACCGGTAAAGGTATGGAACCTGCCGACCGGGAACGTATCTTCCAGGAGTTTACCCGCTTACCGGGTGCTCAGGGTAAAGAGGGGTTTGGACTCGGACTTTCCATTGTCCGTATGCTGGTACAGTTGCTTGAAGGCACGATTGATGTAGACAGTGTGCCAGGCAAGGGAAGCACTTTCACCATATATATTCCTATCTATCCCGTAAGGAGTGAAGGACGGAGAATGAAGGATGAAGAATCGGGATGTGCTGCCACGCCGAATGGCAATTCTTCATTCCCCGTTCCTCATTCTTCACTGAAGAATGTCCTCCTTATCGATGATGACCGTATTCAGCTTACCCTTACTGCCGCCATGCTTCAGCAGAGTGGTATAAATTCTGTCTCTTGTTTACAACTGGATGAACTGCTGGATGCCTTGCGCACTGCAACCTTTGATGTTCTGCTTACTGATGTGCAGATGCCTGCTATTAATGGTTTTGATTTACTGAAACTGCTTCGTGCTTCGAACATACCGCAGGCACAGTCTGTTCCGGTGATTGCTGTCACTGCCCGCAGTGACATGCAGCGTGAGGAATTTACGGTGCATGGATTTGCCGGATGCCTGCATAAGCCGTTTACCGTCAGTGAATTGCTACATGAATTGAATATGGAGGACAAAGGGATGGAGGTTATGGAAGTTTCGGAAACTTCGGCTTGCCCGGGGTATAAATTCTCTTCGCTCACTGCTTTTTCGGTCGATGACCCCGAGGCGGCAAAGTCCATTCTGGAAAGTTTTGTGGCTGAAACCCGCCTCAATGCGGAGCGTTTGCAGAAGGCTGTGGAGAATGAGGATGTGGACGAGATGGCTGCTGTCTCCCACAAAATGATTCCCCTCTTTACTTTAATTGGAGCAGCGGAACTGGTTGCATTGCTGAAACTGTTGGAAACTTCTCATGGAGTGCCTTTTACCGGAGAGTTGAAAGAACACGCCCTTGCCGCCCTCGTTTTGATAGAGGATGTCATTACTCAGGCAACAGCTTTTCCGTAATGGGGGAACAGAGAAGAATACGTGATTTTTCTCTGTCGGGAACCAAATGTCGAAAGAAATTGTTTACTTTGTAAGACTTTTAAATACGATGAAAGATTGACGTTCCGATGAGAAGAAAATGGTTGAGAACAGCACTGTGGGTGTTGCTTACTCCTATTATACTGTTTATAATATTGATGATATTGCTTTATGTGCCTCCCGTACAGAATTTGATACGGAAGCAGGCTACGGCAATTGCATCAGGTGCTACGGGTATGGACATATCCGTGGAGCGGATTGACCTTCGCTTTCCTTTGAATTTGTTGGTCCGCGGTGTATTGGTGGTACAGCCTGCCGACAGTGCTGTTGATGTGCAGCATCCCGATACCTTGCTGAGTCTTGGAAGTTTGAACGTACGGGTACAGGCATGGCCTTTGCTCAAAGGGAAAGTGGAGGTGGATGACATTACCTTGAAACAAGTTGCTGTCAACTCCTCCAATTTAATGGAAGGTATGTGCATCAAAGGAGTACTGGGGCATTTCTTTTTCGAAAGCCATGGCATAGACCTTACAAAAGAAGATGCCATCCTCAATAATATAGAATTGAGCGATACCCATGTGCAGGTGATGCTTGCAGATACCACTGAGACTCCCAAGGACACTACTGACACTGCGTTAAACTGGAAAGTCACACTCCATACTCTGAAGTTGAAGAACGTCTCGGTCGATTTACAGATGCCATTGGACTCCATGGGGCTGAAAGCCCATATAGGAGATGCTGAGATTGCGGACGCTGCTGCCGACCTGAAACACCAGTTCTATGGCTGGAGAAAATTCCTGCTGACTGGAACTTCTGTCAATTATGATACCGGTGGCCCGGGGAGTGCGATAGGCTTCGACCCCTCGCACATTGCTCTTCGCGACATTCGCCTGGGCATTGATTCTGTGATGTACTACGGCAGAGATATGAATGCCGTTATCCGGGAATTTTCCATGTATGAGCGTTCCGGTTTGAGTGTAACTTCCCTGACCGGGCGGTTGTTTGCCGATTCTACCGTTATCCGTATCCCTTCTTTGAAGTTGCTGACACCTCATAGTGAGATGAACCTTACGGCACAGACTTACTGGGAACTGATAAATATACCTACCACCGGCCGTCTGACAGCCCGTTTCAATGCCCGTATCGGCAAACAGGATGTACTGCTTTTTGCCGGTGGCTTGCCGGAAGCTTTCAAGGAAGCCTATCCGTTCCGTCCGTTGGTGATTCATGCCGGTACGGAAGGAAACCTGAAGCAGATGCAGATTTCCCGTTTTACGGCTGAGCTGCCCGGAGCCTTTTCGTTGAGTGGGGGAGGAGAATTCTGGAGCTTGACCGACAGTGTGAAACGCAATGGAAGCATGGACTTCGAAATGCATACGCAGAACTTGAACTTCCTGACCGGACTAGCTGACATTGCTCCCGATGGCTCCATCATTGTGCCGGACAGTATGCACCTTGCGGCACGTGTCGGTATGGAGGGGGCGCAGTGCACTGCCGCCCTGAAACTGAAGGAGAAGGAAGGCGCCTTGAATTTGGACGCCGCCTATAATCTTGCTACGGAAGCCTACCATGCCGACCTTGCCATCAACAACTTGCAGGTGCATCACTTCCTGCCCAAGGACTCTATCTATACTCTTACGGCAAAGATGTCCGTTAAGGGACAAGGGGTGGATGTGGCATCACGAAAAACCGTGGCCGCTTTGAATGCCTCCTTGGAAAAACTACAGTATGGCCATTGGAACATTTCCGGTGTAGATGTGCATGCCGGACTCAAGTCATCCGTTGCTACCGTCCGTCTTGCCAGCGATAATGTCCTTCTCAAGATGCAGGGAAATGCGGATATGCGTCTTGACCGCAGCTATCTGGATGGCGCTTTGGATTTAAATGTGGAAGAGGTGAATCTGCATAAGCTGGGTTTGGTGCCCCGACCATTGAAACACCCGTTTGCCTTTACAATGGGAGCGGAGGCACGTCATGATTCTCTCAAGTTGAGGCTTGATGCCGGTGACTTGAATCTGCGTTTCCGCGCTCACAGCACGTTGAAGAAGTTGATGGAACAGTCGGATAAATTTGTCTCTATCCTGACAAAGCAGATTGATGAACGGCGTTTGGACCATGCCGCTTTGCGCCAAGTCCTTCCTTCAGCGGGCATGCATCTGGAAGCCGGTAACCAGAATCCCGTCAGCTATTTCCTGGCTGCAAAGGGTATTTCCTATAATGATTTCAAACTGAGCTTCGGATTTACTCCGCAAGTCGGCATCAATGGACGTACAGCTGTTCACGGATTGCGCATGGACTCCTTGCAGCTCGATACGATATTTTTTACAGTGAAGCAGGATACTGCCCGCATGAAGTTGCAAGGTGGTGTCATAAACGGTCCCAAGAACCCGCAGTTTGTGTTCCGTAGCACACTGACGGGTGAAGTCCGTAATGAAGATGCGGAACTGACTGTGGATTATGTGAATGGAAAAGGGCAGACCGGTGTTCTATTCGGTATTAATGCCCGTCCGTTGACCGAAGGACACGGTCGCGGTAATGGTGTGCTGCTGAACCTTATTCCTGCCGAGCCGATTATCGCTTTCCGTAAATTCCACTTTGCGGACAATAGTAACTGGATTTATCTGCATAAGAATATGCGCGTCTATGCCAATATTGATATGGACAGCGACGATGGTCTGTGTTTCCGTATGCAATCCGACAAGAATGATACCCTTTCCTTGCAGAATATAAACGTAGAACTGAGCCGATTGCGCTTGGATGAACTTACGGAGGTACTTCCTTATATGCCCCGGCTTACGGGATTGTTCTCCGCCGAAGCAAATTATATACAGACTGCCACTTCCCTGCAGGTGTCCGCCGAAGCCAATGTAGAGAAACTGACCTACGAACGCCAACCGGTTGGAGACATCGGCCTGGGGGCTACCTGGTTGCCGGGCGACAAGAATACGCACTATCTGAATACCTATTTTACATATGATAATGAAGAAGTGATGACCGCCGACGGTATCTTGACGCAGAAGAACGGAAAGGATACCCTGGAAGTGTCCACCCGTTTCGAGCATTTTCCATTGAAGATGGCCAATGCATTCATCCCTGACCAAACGGTGGCCTTTACCGGAGATATTGATGGAGGGCTTTATATTTATGGTTCGCTGGACAAGCCTCAAATGCATGGTGATATTGTTTTGGACAGTGTGTCTGTCTATGCACGCCAGGCGGGAGCACGTTACTGGTTCGACAACCGTCCGGTACAGATAAAGGACAATCAGTTGATATTTGATAAGTTTGCCATTTATACCACCAGCAAGAATCCGTTTACGATTGACGGTAAGGTTGATTTCCGGAATATGGAGCGTCCTACTGCCAACCTCAATCTGCTGGCAGAGAACTATACGTTGCTGGATGCACCGCGTACCCGCGAAAGTCTGGTGTATGGAAAGGTGTTCGTCGACTTGCATGCCACGGTGAAGGGGCCGCTTGACGGGCTCACGATGCGTGGAAACATGAATTTGCTGGGCAATACCAACGTAACCTACGTGTTGACCGATTCCCCTTTAACGGTGGAAGACCGTCTCAGTGGGCTGGTTACCTTTACCTCGTTCACCGATACGACGTCGGTAAAAGCAGATGAGGTTCCTGCCATGTCTTTGGGAGGATTGGAAATGTATATGTCCGTCCATATTGACGATGCTGTCCGTCTTCGTGCTGACTTGAGTCCCGACCGCAGCAAATACATCGAACTGGAAGGTGGCGGTGATTTGAATATGCAGTATACTCCCCAAGGGGATATGAGCCTTACCGGACGCTATACCCTTTCGGGTGGCGTCATGAAATATTCGCTGCCTATCATCCCGTTGAAGGAGTTCCAGTTCAATCCCGGCAGTTATGTGGATTGGCGGGGAAATATTATGAATCCTACGCTGAGCCTGAAGGCTACGGAACGTATGCGTGCTTCTGTGGCCGATGGTGACGGGGACGGTTCGCGCATGGTGAACTTCGATGTTTCCATTTCCATCAAGAACAGGCTTGACGCTCCCGATTTGATATTCGATATTTCGGCGCCCGAAGATGCCGCAGTAGAGAATGAGCTGCAGGCAATGGGTGCAGAAGAGCGTAGCAAGCAGGCCATTGCCATGCTTGCCACGGGTATTTACCTGAACAGTGGTGCCAAAGGAGGAGGTTTGTCAATGGGAGCCGCCTTGAACTCAGTGCTTCAGAGCCAGATAAACTCCTTGGCGGGAGGTATAAAAGGGGCCAATATCAGTGTAGGTGTGGAAGACCGTACCTCTGCTGAAACGGGTGACACGCAGAAAGACTTCAGTTTTCGTTATTCCCAGCGTTTCTTCAACGACCGCGTACAGATAGTCATCGGTGGAAAAGTGTCCACCGGGGCCAATGCCACGAACGATGCGGAATCATTCATTGACAATATATCGCTGGAATACCGTCTTGATGCGTCGGGTACTCGATATGTCCGTGTATTCCATAATAAAAACTACGAAAGCATACTCGACGGTGAGATAACCGAAACGGGTGTCGGCCTTGTGCTGCGCCGGAAGATGGACCGATTGAGTGAACTCTTCATCTTCAGGAAGAAAAAGATAAAACCGGAGGCTGAAAATAGCGATATGAAAAAGTAGGAATGTGATATGAAACGACTGATATTATATATTGCAGGATTGATATTTCTGGCAGGTTGCTCCACCACGAAGCACTTGCCCGAGGGGGAGATACTCTATACCGGCCAAAAGCCGATGATTGTATTGAACCGCAGTGAAACGTCTGTTGGTGAGATTGCTATGGAAGAGGTGGAAGCCGCCCTTGCTACGGCACCGAACAATTCGTTGCTGGGAAGCTCTACTATCCGCTATCCCTTTCCTTTCGGACTGTGGATTTACAATGGTTTCCAGAAGTATGAGAAGGGATTCGGAAAGTGGATATTCAATAAATTTGCCGCCACTCCGGTGCTTATGTCTACGGTGAATCCCGATATACGCCAGAAGGCGGCGGTTAACTTGCTGCGCGATTATGGCTATTTCAACGGAAGCGTCAGCTACAAGACATTTATCGACCCGAAGGACTCGCTGAAGGCAAAGTTGCAATATACGGTGAACATGCGTAACCCCTACTTTATAGATACGGTATATTATCGTGGTTTCAGCGAGCGTACCACTCGCATTATGGAGCTGGGACGCCGACGTTCCCTTATCAGTTCGGGAGAACAATTCAATGTGGCTGATTTGGATGGGGAGCGTACCCGTATCAGTACCCTGCTGCGTAATGTGGGCTGTTATTATTTCCGTCCCGACTACCTGACCTATCAGGCCGATACCATGATGGTTCCCAATGGGCATGTCCAGATGCGCTTGATTCCCGTTCCCGGTATGCCAAAGGTAGCCGAGAAGCAGTTCCGTGTGGGGCGTAAATCCGTCTATCTTCTTGGAAAGCAGGGGCAGGAACCCAATGACAGCATGGATTACAAAGGCTTGACCATACATTACTACAACAAACCTCCGGTACGTCCCAACATGCTTTACCGTTGGTTGAACTATCAAGGTTATCGGCGGAAACGTCAGATACAGGACAGCGCAGGTATTGCCCGCCAGCGTTCTATGCAGAGTTTGTATAGTTTGTACCGTCAGACCCGTATTCAGGAGCGTCTGGCAAGCGTCGGTATTTTCCGTTATGCGGAGATGCAGTATATACCGCGTGATACGGCGTTTGTGTCTGATACATTGGATGTGAGGGTCATTGCCGCGCTCGATAAACCCTACGATGCGGAGTTGGATTTTAATGTCACCATGAAGAGCAATAACCAGACGGGACCGGGTGCCGCTTTTACGGTGACGAAGAACAATGTCTTCGGTGGCGGTGAAAGCTGGAATGTGAAGTTGAACGGTTCGTACGAATGGCAGACGGGCAAGGCAAGTTCTTCCTTGATGAACAGTTATGAACTGGGTATCTCCACTTCGCTTATCTTTCCGCGCGTGGTGTTTCCTAGGATGGGCGACCGTGAGTATGACTTCCCGGCTACAACGACTTTCCGTTTATATGCCGACCAGATGAACCGTGCCAAGTATTATAAGCTGTTGGCTTTTGGCGGTAATGTCACTTATGACTTCCAGCCCAAATCGACTTCCAGGCACAGTATAACTCCTTTCCGGTTGACATTCAATGTACTGCGCAATCCTACTGCCGCTTTCGATACGTTGCGTGCCGAGAATCCGGCACTCTACGTTAGTTTGCGCGACCAGTTCATTCCTGCCATGGAGTACACCTATACTTATGACAACGCTTCCGTGCGCGGCAAGCGTAACCCCATCTGGTGGCAGACCACCGTTGCGTCGGCCGGTAACCTGACTTCTGCCGTCTACCGTATTTTCGGCAAGCCGTTCAGTGAGGAAGGAAAGAAGCTTTTCGGGGTACCTTTTGCACAGTTCTTGAAGCTGAACTCGGAATTCAGGTACCATTACCGGATAGACAAGAACCAGATGATAGCCTCGCGTATTGCCGGAGGGGTGATATGGTCGTATGGCAACGCTACGACCGCACCTTATACGGAACAGTTCTATATCGGCGGTGCCAACAGTGTGCGCGCCTTTTCTGCACGCAGTATAGGTCCGGGCGGCTATCCTCCCGAGACGGATAGGAAATATACCTATATCAACCACGTGGGTGATATTCGCATAGAAGCCAATATCGAGTATCGCTTCCGTATGATTGCCGACTTGCATGGAGCGGTGTTTCTGGATGCCGGCAATGTATGGCTGATGCGTAAAGATGAAAACCGCCCGAATGGTGAATTTACGTTGAAGAATTTCCCGAAACAGATTGCTTTGGGCACGGGATTTGGCTTGCGTTACGATTTGGACTTTCTTGTTTTTCGTCTGGACTTGGGTATCGGGCTGCATGATCCGTATGATACCGGGAAGTCGGGGTATTATAATATTCCCAAGTTCAAGGACAGCATGGCGTTGCATTTTGCCATCGGTTATCCGTTCTAAATGTACCTTTTTGAACGGATAGTGGTAAAGAATGAACTAAAACTCCCTTCTGTCAGCCATAAATTTTTGTACATTTGCAACCGTTATCAACTATGATACACTAACCTTTTTAAATAATAACTAATATGAAACCAACTTTATTCTTATTGGCAGCCGGTATGGGCAGCCGTTATGGTGGCTTGAAACAATTGGACGGATTGGGACCGAATGGCGAAACTATCATGGATTATTCTATTTACGATGCCATCAATGCCGGTTTTGGCAAGCTCGTTTTCGTAATCCGTAAAGATTTTGAACAGGACTTCCGCGACAAGATTATTTCCAAATACGAAGGCCATATTCCCTGCGAACTGGTATTCCAGTCCATAGATGACCTTCCCGAAGGCTTCACCTGCCCCGAAGGCCGTACCAAACCTTGGGGAACCAACCATGCTGTAATGATGGGTGCCGATGTAATAAAGGAACCGTTTGCTGTTATCAACTGCGACGATTTCTACGGTCGTGATTCCTTCCAGGTAATGGGCAAATTTCTTGCAGCCCTTCCCGAAGGCTCCAAAAACGTATATTCCATGGTAGGCTTCCGCATCGGCAACACGTTGAGCGAAAGCGGTACCGTATCCCGTGGATTGTGCGGAACGGATGCGAACAACCTGCTGACTTCCGTAGTGGAACGCACCAAGATTCAGCGCATGGACGGTGAGGTGAAATACATCGATGATAACGGTGAATGGACTGCCACTCCCGAGACGACTCCGGTCAGCATGAACTTCTGGGGTTTCACTCCCGATTACTTTGCTTACAGTGCAGAGTTTTTCAAGAGCTTCCTGAGCGACCCGAAGAATATGGAGAATCTGAAAAGCGAATTCTTCATCCCGCTGATGGTGGATAAGCTGATTAACAATGGCACTGCTACCTGCGAAGTGCTCGATACAACCAGCAAGTGGTTCGGTGTGACTTATCCCGAAGACCGTCAGAGTGTAGTCGACAAGATTCAGGCTTTGGTGGATGC
>ENA-UEPI01001503-UEPI01001503.1-human-gut-metagenome-genome-assembly--contig:-NODE-1503-length-10378-cov-13.090477_pt1 | contig 10378 bp, 10 predicted proteins | sample MGYA00242899_ERZ507914 | MGnify/ENA primary metagenome ERZ507914 (study PRJEB26167, sample SAMN06115442) | human gut metagenome | host: Homo sapiens | place: China:Chongqing | collected 2015-07-28...
GAAGTTTTCGGTTTTGTAAGGCCGCACACGGGGATAGAGGAACCGGGTGCGGATGATGTTTTTCAGCACTTTTTCCAGCGGCAGACCGTCTCGTTCATACATAGCCAGAAAGAAGAACGGGAGCATGAGGCCGATCATCAGGAACATGGCGGCGCTGTTCCCGATACTGCCACGGGAAAACAGGTAGGCCGGGAGGCCCACCGCCGCCGCGCTGGAAAAACAAACAAGCTGGCGCTTCGTCAGATTGAAGGCCAGCTTTGTCTTGATTTTGGAAAGGTCTTTTGGTACTGGCACATAGGCCATTTTGGTACACCTCCTTTATTGCTTCGGGCCAGCATGACCCGAGGTTATCTTGCGGCCTCTTTGGCCGGGGCTGTGCTGCGGGCAGCTTCGGCGGCCTCTCGTCCGCTCTGCCTTGCCCGCCAGTATTCGGGGTGATACTGCCGGATGGACTGATTGAGTTTTTCTTCAAACTGTCCTTTGTCCTTAATGCGGTCAGGGATTTTCCACAGCTTTTTGTCCAGCAGCTCCCGGAGCACTACGCTTTCCTGTGCGTCCTCCTCATAGCAAATATAGCCCTTGTCCTTGAAGCCGCATTTTTTGGCCGCTGGGGAGAGAACGGCAGCTACCTCGTTTGCCACCATCGTTCCGCCGTGGCTGGCGGTAGATACCAAAAACACCCCCGGACAGAGGGTTTCACAATTCTGCACCTCGCCCCACGGGGAGCTTTTCGGCGCATGGAACATTCCGCCCGTCCGGCTCCGGTCTGCCTGCATGAGTGCTGCCTTTTCTAAGATGGCTTTCAGTTCCGGGGAAAAGTAGGCGTATCCCCGCAGGACACGGGCGGCGTCCCCGCCGCAGGCGTTCATCAACAGGGTATAGGCGTCGCTGTCCGCTTTGGTACAGCGGCCCAGCAGCTTGCCGTCATAGTAGCAGGCCGCATCATAGCCCGTCCGTTTGCGTGGCATGGGTTTCGCCTCCTTTCCGCTTCGGGCCAGCATGGCCCGAGGTCAACGCTCCGCGCCACGGCTGGGCTTTTCCTTCGGGGGCCGTTCCGCCTTTGCCTGTTCGGCAGCCGCTTTTCCGGCTTTGAGCTGGTCGCTGATGGATGCACGCCCCACAGAGCCACGCTCCGCCATCTGTTCCAGCTTTGCCTCATAGGCTTGCAGAACAGCGGTGTTGAGCTGTTCCCGGAACTCCTTTGTGACAGGGTAGGCCATATCCCGGTAGCCGCCTTTGCCGTCTGGCTGGCTGGGCATCCCAAGAAAGAGCCCCTTGCTGCCCTGTACGATTTTCAGATTTTCCACCACAAAGCAGTCATTGAATTTCACGCTGGCAAAGCCCATGAGGTTTTTCACAGGTTCGATGATCCGCACGCTTACATCCAGCTTTATAGGGGCGGCTGGTGTTCCGCCCGCTGTTTTTTCCTGCATGGATTTCTCCTTTCCGCTTCGGGTCGTCATGGCCCGAAGTCTCTTAATGGCAGCCGAAGATGGATTTTGCAAGACTGCCTGTTTTGAATAAGGTAAAACACAGCAGCACCGTATATCCCACGCAGCCCCAGATCGCCCCGATGGGGTCGCCGTCGGTGGCGATACTCTGGATCAGCACCGCATAGATGGCGACACAGACTAAGATCAATAGGCCTTGAAAGCCCACCGCAAAGAGGGAGCGGAAATAGTTCTGCCCCATGTGTCCGGTTTCCCTGTTGGGGACTGTGGCAAACGGGATAGGCGCTAAACTTGTGAGTAAATAAATTTCAATCATACGGCCATATACGATGACGAAAATCACGATGTTTAAGGCAATCATGGTAAGCTGGATCAGGAAGGACTGGAGCCAGAGTCCAAACAGAGGGCCTAACTCCATCGCCTCAAGCTCTGTCCGCAGACTGTCCAGCACATCCGGCGTGATTTCTGTCCCGTTCTGGATAATGCCCGCTGACTGCTGGATCACATGCTGGCTCACATCAAAGACCGCCAGCACGATATTGAAGGTATTCGTCAGGATCATCACAGCCACAAAGGTTTTGAACACCCACTTAAAAAACATCCATGTGTCAACTTCATGGAGGTTGTTGCGTTCTATGAGCATCTGTATCAGTTCATAGGTCATAACAAAAGTGAGGATGACCCCGGCGATTGGCAGAATGGCAGTTTCGGAGATCTGTCGTATCATGGAAAAGACCCCGGCGTTCCAGTCCGCCGGGGTCGTGCCTACCTGTGTGGCGATTTCGCCAACGCTCTGATTGACGTTATCGAAAAGGCCGTCCAGATTTCCCATGATACCATCGACGAGCAGACCTTTCAGCCATTCAACGATTGCGTCGATGATAAAGTCCATACATCAGCTCCTTTTCTGGAAAAGGGACAACGGGTGACACTTAGCTGAACAGGCCGGACAGCAGAGGGATAAGCTGAAGGCCGATCAGAACGACACCGCCGCCCGCCATGAGCTGCTTAATGCCCTGTGATTTTGCCGCAGGGTTATCCGACCCGTAACCTTCCAGAAGGTTGATGACGCCCCATACCGCCAGACCAGCGCCAAGAGCCATGACCAGAATTTTAAGAATGTCGATTGCCTGATTGAAAAATTCCATATACGTTCCTCCATTTTGTTTGTTTGATGGTTTTGGGTACAAAAAAAGCCGCCCACATCGGCGGCGCTTCGGGTCATCATGGCCCGAAGTTACACGAACTCGTCGCTGTCCAGATCATCGAAGTTCAACAGGTCAGCTTCTTCGTCCGTGTCGGAGCCGTCCACTTCGTACACCGTGTATTCGTCCTCCGGCTTTAGTCTCAATGGCCGGTGGCGGAACAGGCTTTCCAAGCGGAAGGCGTTTTTCTTTTTATCAAATTCGGCTGTGTACTTGTAATTCGGGTGCTTTTTCAAGTCATACTTCGGGGACAGGAAAGGCGGGAGCCCCCGAAGCTGCAAGATACATTTATCTCCGGGCATGGTGGTGATCTCGCTGGTGGTCATCAGCTCCCGGCCAAGCCGCTGCATATTCTGGCTGTAACTTTCAGACTGTCCACGGCTTCGGCCCTCGGTCTGCATAGAGATGGTGGCCTTGCCCAGCCAGTTTTCCGAAATATCCTTTAGGGTGGAAGCCTCCCGGCCTCCGAGGAACACGATACTGTCCATGTTGCCCATGATGGTTTCAGAATGGTCCTTGTACAATGCCTTGCACTGGCTCATAGCCTGATAAAAGAGTGTCAGGCTGATCTCACGGGAACGGATGACAGCCACAATTTTCTCCAGCCCCGGCACCTGCCCGGTGTTGGCAGCCTCGTCCCACAGCACCCGCACATGGTAGGGCAGACGCCCGCCATAGGTATTGTCAGCCCGTTCACACAGAAGGTTGAACATCTGCGAAAAAGCGAGGGCAACCAAAAAGTTGTAGGTGGTGTCCGTGTCGCTGATAAGAAAGAACAGCGCTGATTTTTCATCCCCCAGCTTATCCAGCTCCAGTTCGTCATAAGACATGATCTCCCGAAGCTGGGGAATATCAAAGGGAGCCAGTCTTGCACCGCAGGAAATCAAGATGCTTTTGGCTGTCTTGCCGCTGGCGAGCTTGTATTTTTTATACTGCCTCACGGCGAAGTGCTGGGGGCTGCGACGTTCCAACCCGTCAAACATATAGTCCACCGCATTTTTGAAGGTTTCGTCATCCTCCCGGACTTCCATGCTGTTTATCATTTCCACCAGCGTATTCATGTTGCGTTCTTCCTCCGGCCCCTCAAAGACGATGTAGGCCACAAGGGCGCAGTACAAGAGGGTTTCAGCTTTAGTCCAGAACTCGTCGCCCTCCTTGCCGTCGCCTTTGGTGTTGGCGATCAGAGCAGTAACGAATTTCAAAACATCGCTTTCCGTCTTGATATAGGCCAGCGGATTGTAGTGCATGGATTTGGAGAAGTCGATACTGTTGAACACCCGCACCCTGTATTTTTCCCTTTGCAGGAACCGCCCGCACTGGTCGAGGGTGCCGCCCTTCGGGTCTACCACCACATACGAGGAATGGGCTTGAAGGAGCTGCGGGGTCAGCCAGAACCTTGTCTTTCCCGAGCCGGACGAGCCGATGACACAGGCGTTTAGGTTCCGGGCATTGGCAGGTACCTTCGGACGGGTGTTCATGGTAAGGAACTCCGTCCCGGTCAGAATGACATTGTTCTGAAATTTAGGGTCTACAAACGGCTTTATATCCTCCTTTGTTCCAAAGCGGGCGGTGCCGTACTCCGCATCCCGCCGGAATTTTTTTGCCTTCCTGATCTTTGACTGTATCAGCAGATACATCCCAGCCGCACCGGCAAGGCCCACCAGCAGGTCAATACCGCCCAGCCCCGGCCAGTAGGTTTCAAAGGCTTTCGGGAAGGTGTCGAGCATCCCCATGAGCTTTGTCCCGAAGTCTGTGCCGGGGGCGATCCGGTAGGCCGTCCCGATTTTGGAGAAAAACCAGAACACAAAGAGGTACGGCAGGTTTGGGAGCACATATTTTCTGATCTTGTCACTCAACGTCCGTCCTTCACCGCCTCTCTGGTCCGCTGCTTTTCCTTTGCCTGCGTCCTGATTTGCTCCGTGAATTTCCGAAGCTGACCGAGGATGGAAGCCTTGTCCTGCTCTTTGTTCAGCACCTTTGCGCTGTACTTCTGGAAGGCCGCCGTGATAGCGTCCGCCTGATTGGCTTTGAAAAACAGCAGGTAATGACCGGGGCTCACTTTATGGAAAGCGTAGTCCACATGGAACTCCTTCGCGATCCGGTCAAAATCCTTTGGAGCTCCCACATAGGGCATGGCGCTTTTGCCGCCATAGTGGTTCATCAGCTTTTTCACGCTCTGGCGTCCCTGCGGGGTCAGCGCCTTCCGGTGGTGCTTTTGCAGCGCCCGCGCTACCTTCCCAAGAGCGGCAGCCAGCACTTTCCCCGTGAGCTTCGTTGTCCTGATCGAAAGGGCAACCGTTTTTTGGTTTACTTCTTCCTGCATAAAACCTCCTTTCCGTCGGGGTTCCCGCTATCCGGGAGGCCCCCGTACAATCTCGGGGAACAGAAAGCCTCGGGCCAATGTGGCCCGAGGCTTACCGCTCGGCATCCCTGCCGGACGGAGCTTTCTTTTCCGGCTCCGTCTGGACTTTTTCGCCCTGTTCCCGCATGGTCTGCAAGATAGAGGGCTTCTTTTGAAGCTGGGAGGGCTTTTCGCCGGACAGCGGCTTGATACATTCCAGCCGGTCAGCCGCCCGGATGGCGTTGTCCGTGAGCTGCCTCTGCCATGCACCCACGCTGGGAGCCCAACGAAAGCCGCTGCTTTTCAGCTCGGCCCGGGTGTCCGCGTCAGGCTTTCCGTCAAAGAACACCTGCAAGCGGTTGTCCTCCCGGTTCATTTCCACACGGCCCCCATCGAACTCCCAGCCGGAAAATTCCTGCTGTGCCTGTTTGGAAAGCTGTTCGATACGGGCCTTTACCCGGCGGATCTCCGCGTTGTTGTTGGTAAGCTGGTAACTTTCAAAGGGCCTCGGGTCGCTCCGCCAGCTTGACGCCATGCTTGCTTTCAGCTTTTCGATCTGGTCCGGCGACAGCAGCGCACAGCCATCCAGTTTGCCATGCTTGCGGTAATAGGCGTTGACCTCCTTCATAATGAGCTGGGAGCGTTCCAGCCCGTCCAGCTTCTTCTGGAGCTTTTCAATCGCTGCCGGGTCATCGGCGCTGATCCCGCCCATGCCGGTACTGCGTATCTTATCCAGCAGCCCTTGAATATACCGCCATTCCTCCATGTTGCTGTCCCGGGCCCGGTTCTGTTTTTCCTTCTTTCCCACCGGGAAATTGGCAGGTCCGGCGATCATCACAGAGGGAACCCTTGCGTCAATGGCAAAGCCCTGGTTCATGTTTTCGGCCAGCTTGCGGGCGTAGGTGTCTAACAGATGGTCGATCTTCTCATGGCACATGGGGTCCACCCGGGATTTCTGCTGTTCCGCTATGGCGGCGGCCTTGTCCACCATTGCCCGGTATTCCGCCGTTGCGCTCCCTTCCTTGTAGTCGGAAAAGCTGTTCATTTCCTTTGCCCGGCGGGCGGCTCCTTCATTGATAGGGTAATAGTTGATGGTATGCACCTCCTTCATGCTTCGGGCCATGCTGGCCCGAAGTCTTACCGTTCTTCATGGGAAGGCCCCGCCTTGTCCTTTTTCGGAGCGGGCGGGGCTTCTTGAAACCGTTTGAGTGCAGCGAGAATGGAGTGGACAGGCTCGGCCTTTTCAGGATAGGCAAATATCCGGTGTTCCGGCGGAATGTCCTGCGGCCCGTGGTAATACTCCTTGAAGCCCTCCGGGACTGCCGACACATACCCACCGGGAGCGAATACGCCGCTCTCGTTGATACGCACATCCCGCCCGTATGCCTCATAATCGAAGTAGTTCTGAATGTGCTCCGGTATGTCGATAGTCCCAAGCTCGTCGGCGTAAAGACGGCCCAGCCCTTCATCATCGGAAATATCCGGGTAAAAGCGGTAAAGGTCAAGGTTCTGCGTCAGGTTTATCAAATCCTTCACGCTCCTTGTGTGGTTTCCTAAGACAAGAGCGGCTTCAAAGGTTTCCAGTCCGCCCTTATCCCGTACTTCCAGCAGAGCGTGGCCCAGCTCGTTCAGCTCGTCGATATTCTCACATTCGTAGAGATGATCGTAGAGCCCCAGCACATCGCTGTCAAAGCTGGTAAAGAACACTTCGCTGTACCGTTTCCCGTCTATCCCGATTTTGGCAAGGGCGGCCTGCAACTCCTGTGTCGTCGTGGGGAAATGTACCGTTGTCCCTACCTCGATCCCCATTAAGGGGTACAGGGCTGTATTGGTTATATAGGCTTCAAACATGGGCTTATTCCTCCTTTCCGGCCCGGTCAGCCAGCACCTCATAGATCCCGGCCATAATGTAATCGGCACAAGGGAGGGCAATCGCATTTCCCAGCGCCTTGTAGCGTTGCAGAGGCCGGATCTCCATGCCGTCCGCCCCGTACTTTGTCCAGCCCTCCGGCAGCCCCATCAGCCGTTCACTTTCTGTTTCCGTCAGAAAACGGATACAGCCGCCCTCCGGGTCGCCCTCATACCAGAAGGCAAAGGGCGTTACATCACTGGCTAAAAGAGTGGGAAAAGGGTCAGTTGGTAATCCGAAGCTGTTTCGGAAGGCCGTTTCTTCCTGCCTTTTTGCCGCTCCCCGCATACGGAAGCACTGAAAGGGGTGGATGACTGGTATCTGCCGCCCTGTTTCAAAAGAAGCTGTTCGATCTCCTTCGGCGGCGGCCCGCCCGCCCTCTCCGCAAGGCGGAGGAAGTGGGAGCATTGGACGGGGCTTAAATAGTATGTCTGCGGCACGTCTGCCTCCAAAATCCGCCACGACGAAAATCCGCTGCCTTCGTGCCAGCCTTCGGGAGCCTGCCCAATACTGGGCGTCCATGAGCCGCCAGCACACATCAGGCGTTCCCCCTCGCACCATTCCGGCGTTTCCCCATTTTCCCGAAGGAGGCATTGGAACTTCGGTGTCCGAGAAGGCGGATAGGACGGCTCTAAAGTCCATCCGGTCATTTGTAGAAAACGCTCCCATGACGTTTTCCCAAACAGCGATAGCTGGATATAGGTTATCAGTAGCATCCCTCATTTCCTGTATGATACGAAACGCCTGATAGAACAGGCTTGATTTTGCCCCGGCAAGGCCGGAGCGGTTGCCGATCAGAGAAAGGTTCTGACAGGGGGAACCGAAGGTTATCACATGGACCGGCGGGATTTTCCCGCCGTCCACCTTCGTAATATCTCCCAAATGCGCCATATCGGGAAAGTGCCTTTTGGTTATGGAGATGGGCGCTTTTTCAATCTCGCTGGCCCATACCGGACGGATACCGCACCGGGAAGCAGCCAGAGGGAACACGCCGATCCCGTCAAAAAGGCTCCCCAGCTTAATGTCCGGCATGGCCCGGGGTGCCGTGTCCCTTCACGGCAAGCACCCCTTCCAGCGTGGTCGCCGCAATGCCCAGCCGCCCGGCAACCGCAATATCGTTTTTCACATCCTCGTCCACAACGCTGCCGCAGACGATCAGAGTATGGGAACGCCGCAGCATATCCCGGCGCATATCAATCCCGGCTTTGTGTTCCTCGGGAACGCTGTCATTCAAAAACAGCGGCAGGTACAAGAGCGGGCAGATCGGGGAAAAGCCCGCCTCATAAGCAAGGCGGCAGTAGTGGGCCGCCAGCTCCATATCAACATCCGGCTCGCCGCTCCATGCGGCGGTCAGGTACGCTAAAGGTCGTTTCATTGGTTGAGCCTCCATTTCTGTTTTGGTTTAGGGAAAAGCAAGAGTTCGCCCAACCCCTCCGCCCCTTCCCCCGGGAAGGGGAACGGCTCTGGAGAATTTATATCCCCGTCGCTTGACCGGGAAAAAGCATAACCGGGAGAAATCCGTCAAGGGTGCCTCTGGCACCGCCTGCGGCGGCGCTGCCCTTGACTGATTTTCCCGGCTATGCTACGGAATAACTGGCGACGGGGAATAATTTATATCTCCAGAGCTTCGGGGCGCGGGGCAGAGCCCCGCAATCCTCGGGCCATGCTGACCCGAAGTTTGGGCTTACTTTTCCTGTTCGGTTTTCTTCTCCGGCTTTTCATGTTCCTTCTGCTGACCCTTCCAGTCGTCCAGCAGCTTGATGATCTGGTCCTTCATTTCCCTCGGCGTAGTTTCCTTGCCGAAATACTTGCTCAGTTCCGCACCTGTCAAAATCACTTTGTCTACCTCCTTTTTGTCCTCCATCATAATGCCGTCGATCACATCCCCGTTGAGCAGCTTCTTTTCGTCCAGTTCCCGCATACGCTTTGCCTGCGCCTGTGAAGGCGAGGACTGCTGGCTGTCAATGGCGACGGCGATATAGTTCTGGTTCTTCTTGCCGATATAGGAAAGCTCCACCGCCGTAGTAAAGCCCAGCTTTTTTTCATCCATCAGCTTCATTAGGTCGGGAACCAGCTCATTGAGACGGATATACCGCTGCACCTGCTTGACCGCCATCTTATTGCGCTCGGCCACAATCTCGTTGGAGCGTTTGCCTGCGTCCTTCGGGTCAATCTGGCCCGAAGTGCGGGAGCCCTGGTGCTTGATAGCCTCAAGCTGCATTTTCAAGGCTTTGGCCCGCTCACTGGGGAGGATTTCTTCACGCTGGTTGAGATTGTCCTCGACCATCTGCGTGATGGCTTCATCGTCTGTCAGGTTTCGGACGATACAGGGCATATCCGCATATCCGGCAAGCTCGCTGGCTTTCTGGCGGCGGTGGCCGGACACGATCTCATAGCCGCCATCCTCACGGGGACGGACGATAGCGGGCTGGGTCACGCCCTTGTCCTTGACGCTGGACACCATAGCCCGCATTTCTTCATCGTCCCGGACTTCAAAGGGATGGTTTTTGAAGGCGTGGAGCTCGTTCAGCTTGATATAGACGATCTGCTCCTTGCCCCGGCGTGGTGCATCCTGCGGCTTTTCGGATTCCTTCGGAGCGGGAGCGGCCTGTACCGTTGGAGCCGTTTTTTTCTCCGGTTCCTTTTTGACCACCTTTTCCGGTTTCTGTGCAGGAGCTTTGGGCTTCGGGGTTGCGGCCTTGTCCTTATCTGCTTTCGGGGGACGGCCCCGGCGCTTCGGCTGTTCCGGCTCTTTGGGTTTTTCCTCCGCTTTCTTCGGAGCCTCCGGCTGCTTTTCCGGTTTCTCCACTTTTGCCGGGTCAGGCTTTTCCACGCTGGGAGCTGCCGCCCGTTCCTCGACCTTTTTTTCCTTCATAATTTCAGCGAAGTTATAGACGGAAACCTGCGGGTTCTTTACCTCCGGTTCCGTCTTTTTTTCCGGCTCCGGAGAAACGGAAACCTTCTCCGGCTCTTTTGGGGGAGCGGGAGGCGTTTCCTTGCCCGGCCCGCTATCCGTTACCGGCTGTTCCGGCGTTTTTGTGGTTTTATCATCTGCCATAAGCATTTACCTCCTGTTTTTTGGCATGAAAAAAGGGGCTCAACTTTTCAGTCAAGCCCCCGTGGGAAGTTCCTCCTTTCTCCGCCATGATACAAAAATACCGCCCGTAGTCTCGTTTGGGCGGTACTTTGTGTAAGATTGGCAGTCCATTATTAAGTTTTTTATTATGTTCCCTTTGTACACCGTTGCAAGGATACTGTTGTAACATAAAAATAAAGAATTTTAAATTACATATCAGCAATGAATAGAGGAAAGTTTTATGAAGAGTACAGAAATTAAAGATATAGTGAACAGCCGAATTTTGAAAACAGTAAAGTTGCCTATTGAATTTGAAAATTGTGATAATCCTATAATTTTTAAGTTGTTAAATTCATCACTTGAAAAAAGACACCAAAGAAAACAATTGTTGCTTCC